>JAABUM010000047.1_pt1 | contig 324620 bp, 205 predicted proteins | sample 5559161 | NCBI WGS metagenome assembly JAABUM01 (sample SAMN10711868, study PRJNA513369) | rock metagenome | isolation source: Antarctica rocks | place: Antarctica: Victoria Land, Siegfried Peak nord
AGAGGGGAGAGGGGAGAGGGGAGAGGGGATGTGGGAGGTGGGGGATTGGGGGAGGGGAGGGGATGTGGGGATGTGATGAAACTGGATTTAAAGATGTGATGAGGCTGAATGATTGAGGTAGGTGGTTGAAAGCTGGAAGGATGATTACTCGTAATCATTGATCAAGATGCATGGATTGACGGCTGTCAATTGTTCTCTAGATTCTCAGAATTTGCGACAAGCTGGATGAGTCGAGATCTAAAAGGTACGCGTTTAGGCCACGGTAAGGTGAGGTAAGGTATTGATGTCCCAAACGGCCTTTGGAGATTCCTATTGATAGGTGTATATGAAGCTATCCCCACGATGGAACTGTTGACTGAGTGGGAATTTGCAAGTATACAACATTTCACTAGAAAGGCTTCACCTCACCTCACCTACTTCCATATTTCGAGATATACAACACTTGCGTGATGGGCCCAACATCGTCTTCGTATTCAGCCTCAATCGAGCAATTCTGGAAATCAATGATCTGTTGTTGTATAATGTCCATGGTTATTCCGAAGTGTTCTCCCGGACATCTCAGCCGACCATGGATATCGGAATATGCATACACAAGATCCCGGGAAATTCGCACCTAGAGCTAGGGACACTTGGCGCTTCCCTGGTAGCCGGGGCTTACCGATGGCAACCCTCAATGGGCCCTGGGACTTGACCGGGATCCCTTACGCCTGTGTCTTGGGAGCTTCGGCGACAGAGAGTCCCAAATTAGATCGTTTGTGTGGCTTGTACGCGAGTGTGGTAGTCCCGAAATATGGGTGGTAAACTCGAAAATTTCTTGAGAAAGTGTGGCGTCCTGTAAGTTCTAGTAGTGTGCTCGGCATAGAAAACTTCTCGCAGTGAGGAGAATCCCAAAATGAAACCCAGCAAGAAAGCTTATCAAGAAGAGTCTAGAGTAGGATAGGTGGGTAATCTTGTGCTTGACTTCAGCCGCTAGAGGGGTTGGTATTATGGGATTAGTTGCCTCAAGGTTAAAGTAAAAGCCCAATGGCGTTCTGAACTGTTGCATCGATGCCCGTTCACTGGCAGGCTGTTGCGTCACTCCGTCAGCAAACAGAACGATAGCATCTGAAGCATTACTAAGAGGCCGAGCATCAGCCGAGATCCTAATGCAATGCCTGGACCTGGACGTTAATGGTCTGGGAAATCGGGCCATAGCCAGAAGGTATATCACATGACCAAGGTAGAATTAGGCTCCCGTCGGGTACTGCATTTTGGCATGCTCGGAACCGGGACGTTCCGTGAAGTTTGGCAATTAACCCATTAGCAAGTCCACCTATCACCACTGCGCAGTAACAAGAACCGCGGAAGGTAGAAATTCGCATATATGCACCTCTGCAAAGCTCTCATCAGAGCTATACTTACCTATCTCTCAAGATTCTCTGGAAAATGCGGAAGCCACGGGCTTGGCATAGATATTTGTTGGGGAGGTCCACTTATTGCCGTTCGCAACAACGCTATGGTAGGCAAAGAATAACCGAGTGCCATCAAATGATTTTTGCCAGAGAGTGAAAGCTTAGCTATGTTTAGAAGAAAAGGTGGAATCCACACAACTTGGCGTCCTCATCTATTGGGCGGATCCATTTGTCGCCGTTTATTTACCAGCATTGCCATGGTAGGTGGCGGACACCTGATCAGATTTTTCGATAGCTCTGGCAAAAAGTATGAGCTATAGCTGTTGCTAGCTCTCTCAACAATGCACAACCTGCTCAGAGATTGTGACACATTTGTTCCGTATGAAAATCGCACATTTTTCACAGCATTTCTTCCTTGATCAGAATACATTTGCAGAACGCAGAGACATACCCCCACTGACTTACCTTGTAATTGAAGCTCTGTACAATCTTTACAATCAAGACCATCTTCGAGGAAAGCCATACACCAATCGTAGATTCGTTGCGTCATGTTTCTCATCGCCACCCTCATCACAATGCTTGCAGCGCCTTTATCCGCAATTTCTCGCCTTAGGAGTCAGAGTCCAGTTGAATTCAGCGTAAGGAGCGTTCGTTCTGAGGAGTGGATGACTGAGGTGTTTCGACCCGAGGAATCCAAATCTGAGGACCTTCGCATACAGGCAATACCCTCGGAACATCGTGATATCGACCTTTTACCTCAGCAGCTTCAATCTAGCCAGCGCAGATCCGAGCATATCATTCCAAGGCAGCTTTCGGGTGGGATGACACGAGCAAGAGATGGCGGCGGATCGAGCTCAAGTGAAGGATCACAAGGTCCCTCCAGCTCGTCATTGGGAGCAGGAAGGCCCGTGAAACAGACGCCGCCAGCAGCAACCCAACCAGCACCCAAGCTTACGCCTAAGAAGCCAACCTCAGTACCTCCGTATCACAAGCCAGAACTACCACCGATATCACCATTAGCCCCCAATTCAGGCTTGAAGCCGACGGACTCCAAGTCAGGAGCTGGCCCACCGATCGGTCCTGAGGTTGGGCCCACAAGAAGACCGGTAAAACTGCCAAAGCCGCCGAAGATATCCGGGTATAATCCACACAGTCAGAGTCCATATATACCACCTAACGACAGTGATAGAGGGCACAGCAAGCATGCTACCTCGGATAAACTGGGCGGATGCAATGTCACGTGCAGGAACGCATTGCTGGAGACGTTTAGCGGTCTTGCTCTTCTAGGTCTCCTAGGCCTGATAATTTTCTGCATCTTCCGTCGGAAACGGGGATGTAGGAGAGGAGATCCAGAGCAGGCTAGAAAGTCAAAACCAAGATCATATCCAAATGGGCGAAGATGGTGGAAGCAGGGGGATAGCGATCCTAGGCTTTCGGAAGATGGCATGGAGTTGACAACACACAGAGCTAGAGGTGTTTCCTTCAGCATGTTCCACAAGGGGCCTGAAGAGCCTCAAATGGATAGCTCACGACGAAGCACCGGCTCCTATGATAGGGGAGTATCTCCGGTTTCCGCAGAGTCACCAAGACACAGTGTAGAGCGGAGCATGACTCCATACCCTATGGACAGGATCGTATCTCTCGATAGACCAGAAGGCCATGATCGAGAATGGAACACCATATCATACCGGGAAGAAATGCTGGGTCCTTCGAACACCCCACAGATGCATAGTCAAGAGCGGAGAACCAGCTTGGATGGCGAGCGCGAGTTGACGCCGACAAGAACAGACAGGAGCAACGAATCAATCAGAACGACACGGAGTATAAGTTCATGCGAAAGTTGTATTCTCCAACGTGCCCGCATGCACACTCAGGGACAAAGCACCATCTCAAGCGCAGTGCGAAGGCCGATATCGATAGATTCAGACGAGAGCGACGACGAAGATTTCATCCCTCGGATAGCGCAGCGTGCTAGGGTATTGCCCCATCCGCCAGTCATTCATACGATAATCGGTATGCAAGGATTCCGAGCTGGAGAATGCGAACTTCAACGTCGAAATGCCAGAAGAAACTCCAACTGGCCCGATCTGAGCGATAGTCGACATCAAAGTCTGCAGAGCGGATCCAGTGCCACATTTGTCATCGGGGCAGACAGCGATGAGGAAGATAGCGACGATACGTGTACCGTGACTGACAACGGTGACGCTGGTGCCGCAAAGGACGACGAGCCTTCGAGGGGTCGCACCCGCCAGCGAAGCTCCTTCGTCGGCACGACGATGCAGGGACAAACAGCTTGAGCAATGCTCTAAAATCGAGTCTTGAGGTATGCAGATGGCGAAGTGGGGAAGGCAGAGTGGTATCCCCAGCCAGAAGAGGGGAGGAGAAAGCGATCATGAACGACAGTCTAAGGTTCTGGACGCTGTTACGAGTGTGATGATATGATTGAGTCCCGAGTCCTACGAGCTGCGAGCCATGCGAGCACTGTTGTCAAGGAATCTGTGCTAAGATTTTGCACCGTAATTGGGATTTGTATAACTGGTTTGTAGTGGCGTTGGTATGAGTATATTTCATTTCAGGGGCGCAGAGTCCTATGTATGTTTACGAATTACCAGACATGACATCAGATATTCCCCATGAAGATGATGTGACTCGTGGTCCAACTGCATGATGATGGCGGACATACTGAGTTGTCCTTGGTTGTCTGCAAGGATGACAGCGACTGCCAAGCCCTTGGCGCTTCTCGGCTCACTTGCCTCGCTAGCCGCTGCGTGTAGATGAGGATACAACATACAATATGTAGTGATTCCCACCACCCATTCTGTCTTCAATATGGCGCTATGATCGTAAGCTCGAGTCTACAGCAATTGCTCGCGCCCAATGACATCACCATTCCTCCCCCTCGAACTCCTGACCCTCACAGTCCCGACTTCCTCCTCCCCCATTGTTGGCGACTACAGGACTGCTACACTTGCTTGCACACGAAATACCATTGCAGCTGGTGCCCGATCGTACCTCTACCCTAGTTCATGACCTTGGAGTTTCAAGCAGAGCCCGCTGACTCGGTCAGTCATCAACCTGTATCCCCAATCCAGCGACTTGGCCCCTCCTTACACCAATCTATAAACCGGACATCTGCCCACTTCGGTCGGAGCGATGGGAGCTCAGAGGTAACGAGCTCGGTTGCAATGTCAGCACACTGACGTTTTTGAGCGTGCTGGTAGCTGTGACGACTACGTTCGCCTTGATCGCACTGGTATGGGCAATTGCGAGGGTATGGAGACCGTGTTGGTCAAGCTTGCAACTATGGGTGAGAGGTGGCAAAACACGTTTGAGCGGACTGAGAAAATGGGCCGGCAAACAATATACGTGGGCTTTACGACGCTGGATTGGTGGTTGGAAAAAGAAGCCAGAGGCAGCACATGATGGGGTCAGACAAGATACAACATTTTCACCTGGATGACGGATACAAATGGCTTGCGACGTTGATTGCCATTGCGCCCGCTATGACTCTATCTGCGCACTGTTCGGTGGCAATATTCTTGCGACGATCTTCAAGAACCTTCCACAACCTGGCTGACCTTGTACTCCACCACGACCGGCTTATCCTTTTCCACCACGAACCTCCCTGCCCCAACAAACGTGCCCAGCTCCAACTCCTTCAGCTTTTCATCACCAGTCTCGAATCTCATCTCGATGAACGAATGTCCAAATTCCGTCGTTTTCGCCTCTTCTTTCCCACCCAAAATCATCCCCAGCTCCGGCGTGATCTCCACCACCCCAGAATAATGCACATATAGATATGAACCGCTCTTATCTCTCACAACGGCATGGGCGTTTAGTCGCATGTTCTTTCCGTCTGGGTCGTGGTGGATATAGTCGTTGCCGGTGCCGATCCATTCGGCGTCAATGGAAGGGGAGTAGTTGGACTCAGATTTCAAGGAGCCTCCGGTCATTGCCTACCATGATGAGAAAGCGCGAGGGGAGATAGGATGAAGGGGATTATACAGCGATGGCGAGGGGAGTGCCTCTAGATTGCGAGCCTGTGACATCTTAGTAGGCTGCGACAATGGCGGAGTGGGAAGGACGCAAGATACCGACTGGGGTTATGCCGCCTACCTCGACCTGAGGAGCATCAGGAAGGCTGTTGCTGGACGAATGAGTGTCTTGGGCTTCAGACAGAGTCTGCTTACCAGGACGGTCATAGCTGGCTTGAGGGAGGGAAATCCGGACATCGTGGCAACAGTGACGCGGGTTTCAAAGATACCAGGGCTTCGCGATGGAAGTCAGAAGAATTAGGAGGCTGTTGCTTTGTCATCCGCATCCGTATCTCAAATACTCGCATCTGCGGAGACTCACGATGTATCCCCGCTTTGACCCCTCTATTATGGGCTAGCACAAAAGCTTGAGGCTCAACATGAGGCTCTTCATGTTGAGCCTCTTGCCGATTGGTGGACTGATGATTTTATCACTACGACCGCTTCTTAACGATCAGGACGATATCATGGCATGTTCTTTCAAGATGGGTGAGAGGAAACGCTCTAGTGCTTCTCTGGCATATCACCTCCTAATTGAATCTCGCCACCACGAGCTCAGGATATATTCCGAGTGCAACATAGCTGAACAGTATGTCGACGCCTACATTATCAGGTAACAACGGCATTCCAAGTGAACCTCGGACTGTCTGAGTATTGCCATGGGCCACCAAAGAAAGTTCGGAACTATCATGCTACTCATTGTTAGTGATTGCGATATGAGAGCCTCCACTCTAGACTACGAGGGAGGATTTTGTATTTTGTATTCCGATATGCCTCTTACTTCTGATTTCAATCTTTGAGCCCATGCATTTTTCGTCTTGTCTACTTCTGTTTCGAGCTCTTTATCTCCGTATAAGAGTTATTTGGCAGCCCCTTTCAATTAGATTGGTTTCATGACGTTTCAAGCAATTTCGGAAATGACTGTTACAGCACGAGTGACGATATCAAATGCCAGCCTGACGCTAACCTTGTCATAAGCAACACACAAACATATTGCGGATCATGGGACAGCTCAAGCTTTGAACATTCGCCGACTACATATCAATGGGATTTCTTCTCCCAATTCATGATACCTACCCGGGCCGGAGAATATCCTGCAAGGCGTTATATCTCGTGTGGTCGAAGAGTCTCTATGACTGGCTGCTGGGATTACGCGCAACAATCAAAATTTCAACCCTCTGTTGCTGTATATCCGCTTCTAGATCAGCGGTCTAAAATAACGTGTTTGGAGAGATCCGCGAGCCGCTTCGCCTGCTAGCGTAAACACGGTTGGACATATAAAGCCGAACTGCAAACCCCCACGCTCGCCAATCTGGGTCCAGAAGCTGCGTCTGTCATTTCGAATCTGGGAATATTCCGAGAGTAAACCGTTTCTTGGATGCCCATAATGAAAGTCTCTTGCTTCCAGTTCGCAGCAATCGCACTCTTGTCGGAACTATGCTTCTCACTAAGTCTTCCCTCACATACTCATGCGCTTTCCCTACAAATCAAGTAAGAGCAAGTGATATGAGATACGTATATTGGCGAGATGATTTTGACAGCCCCAATAGCTCAAGCTCGCCATTGTCCCTAGTACCACCCAAAGAATTCGATTACCACATCTCAATCTACCGTGCCCAAGCCCCGATAGGCGAAACAGCAGCGTACATGACCCTGCTAGCCGCCATGAATGAGCTGGCTTTCATGCCCAAACAGCTTTCGTTGGATGCTGGTCGCATGTGGTCGCTCCCAACGTATCACTTGTGTGTCATCGTCAAAAGCAAAGAGATTCGCTTTGCTGTTTGGGGGCTTTTGTATGGTTTTGAAGCGCTCTATAAAAGACGTCCGAAGTTGCGTCCGATGACTATTGATATGGCGTGGGAGGGGCAGTATGTGGGGGAGGTGCATGTCACTACTGATTGTCTTAGAAGCGGTATGCTGGTCTCTAATGGCAGTGTTGGTATGGGTAACACGCTTTTGAATACAACCGCGGCCATTGGAGGAGGGAGAAGAGAGGTACAGTATATCCTGACCCCGAACGGCGGGCCTGTCACGATTGGCGATATTTTCCACGTCGCGATGAGCACTTTGGCGGATTCGGCGGAGAGAGGCGTTGAAGTGCCATTCATTAGCATTGAGGACGACGGCTTGGGGTTCGAGTTCGCAGCGGCACTTGATCGGAGTGGGGTGTCGATGATGACGGGGGCGGACTTGATGCGGACTGTCGTTTATGTGGCGAAGAAGATGGTTGCGGATAGGAGCTTTACAGAGGTGGGGATTCAGGTGCTGAAGAATGGACGCAGGATTGGTGAGGGACAGTTGAGAAATCCGCGGAAAGTTGCGAGCCTGTGAGGTGGAAATTAGAGCTTTGGCTGTCACGGATCCATTTTTTTTCCAGCCGACGTTGGTAGGTCCTGTGTAAGTGTGTGTCTCCATGGCAGCAAACTCCCAACGCCGCTGGGACTCTTCCTCATATCGCCATCTCAGCCTAACATTGAACAGGCGCACATCATATCCAGAGCAGCATCTCAATCGTTCCTCCCCTAAACCCTTCTAAACCTTTCTTGAAACATCCATCACCCATCATACCCAATTTTTCTCCTTTCTCCACGACAGCAAGCTACTTACATCCCCCACTTTCTCAAACCACCAACTTTCTTCCCTCATCTTCCTACAAAATAATCCATCAAAGTTTTGAATACATATATCGCTACGCAAAAAAAAATCCATCACTTTCCCAGAGATCATTTCGCAGGGATCAAAATGGGGGTTTATGCTCGTGTGGTTGATTGAGTTTGCGAGAGTGATGAGTGGTAAAGAGGGTGAGAGAGGAGGGGATTATGAGATCATGTTTATGAGTTAGGGTGGAGTTGAGGTATAACATAGAGAAAACGGGGATGAAGGTGACGGAGGATTAGACGTGGAGAAAAGGGGATCAGTTAACTAATACTAGATATACTATTGTAAAAGTAAACTCGTATACCTAGAATTAATAATAATTAATATTAATAAGGTACTAAGTCTATATATATATACTATTATAAATAATCTAAATAAATATTATAAGTAATACTATTAATTAAGGCCTTATTATATAATTATAATAGGGATATTAAGTAATTTCCTCTTTATTAGCTCTAGAGAATATATATATATAATATCCCTATAAAGTAGTATACTACTTGAAACTAACTTAAATATTTTAATCTTACTATTAAATATATACTTGATATTATTATATTTAAAGTACTTCTTTATAAATCTATCATATTTATTATATTAAATAGTATACTTTAAGAAGACTTTAAAGTTATTTTAAAAGATAAGATAGAAGCTCTTAAAATAACATCTTATTTATATTTTAAGTATATTAAATATAAGCTTAATAAGGTTATAATTTAATAAATAAAAAGGTAAATACTTAATAAGATAATCCTTCTACTTAATAATTAAAATAATTAAAATATTAATACAAATATTAATATTATTTAAGATAATAATACTTTACTCTTAAGAATACTTATTATATAATAATAATAATTAATAATAAATTAATTAATAGTTTTATTATTAATATATTAACCCTTTTTAATTCTAATATATAAGAGGTAGTTCTTAATAGTATAAGTAGGTAAGATATTATATAGATTACCTTATCTTATATTACTATAATAGTAAGTAGATTTATTAATAGGTATATATATTATAAATTATTATATTATTTAAAGCTTAAATAAAGACTTATTAATAAAGATAAGCTACTCTACTTTTACCTTTTTAATAAATATTTATTAGGTAACTTATAATTTTTAACTTTAAGGGCTTATATATTAACCCTTCTTATAAGAGATCTTAATATCTTTAAGAGCTTAAAAGTTAATTAATTAATAAATAAATAAATTTTATTTCTTTATTAAGTAATAAGCTAGCTCTTCTCAAAAAGTTATAACTTCTAATACAAGTAATTAAGTAGTATATTAAGAGTAGTAGATATTATTAAGTAACTTTACCTTATATAATATAATTAATAGTCCTTTTTAAATAGTAGTATAACTTTATAATAATAGGGGTAATAAGGAAGGGAGGGATAGAGGTAAGAAGCTAGATCTAAAGCTATTATATTAATTAAATAATAAGGTATTAAAGGATAAGTATTAATAACTTTATAATTATCTAATTAAGTTATATTTTAATATTTATAATAATTATAATATATTACTTAATACTAGTATAAGAGTTACTTAGATTTAATAGTAATTTACTAATAAATTTAAGTAGGATTTACGGGGTTAGGAGCTAAGTCTTATAATAGGGCCAATGACATTAAAACTGCATACGCTAAATGGAGCCTAAATTAGCAGCCTTATAGCCGGCTAAAGCTTCTTGCTTTGAAAATCATTAATATTCTGTCGAGGCTGCTACCTGAATATGCCTCCAATATCTTCAGGCTCAGCCATATGGCTCCTGCTGCCTAAAATCCAAAGCCTCCTTAGGTTCCAACCAAACATGCGAAATGGAGCAGTATCACGGAATACTTAGACTACTCGTTTCGATAGCTTCAGGAAACATGCAACTTCCTCCCCGATTAAAATTCACACCGCTCCAGAATACATACCTCTATGCGAGAATTTGGCTTATTGAAGAAGCCCAAAGGTGTCCTTAAGCTCCTAGGTTTTCAATCTCTTCAACGATCGGAAAAGAGCAAAGGGATATCCCAAATTGCCAACGAGATAAACATCAATCTTCCTATCCGGACTTTCTCTAGTCCCAAATGAATGCCGTATGTATCTTATACGGGGCGCTGAAAGGTGATCTCATATATTCAAAGGGCATGCTTTTCTAAGCTGTACCATAACGACCTTAGCTGCTTCTGATTATGGTAACCCATGCACCTATCGATAGCAGAGCGGACATTCTCTTTAAAGTCGATCTTTCGACCATGTGCGAGGAGCACTTCCGCTACATGCCGCTTGCGTTCGTCGCGCTGGTTTGCCGTAACCGCTGATAAGATAGCCTCTTCAGTGATGACAAGGTCCGGATCGTGATTCAACAAGACCTCCAGCGGCGGAACCATGCCATAGCAGTTCAACATAGCTCTGGTAATTAGGCTTGGGCAGATCCTGAGGCTGGGGTCATGACCGAGTAAAAGTGGTATCAGATCTTTACTCATGGAACCGTCGGATGACGCGGCGTCTAGTACGTCCTGGGGAACCGACTTTTCAGATCCATGTTTCAGAAGAGACTGCATGTCCTCATAGTAGTAAGCGCTCCTGAGCATTCCATCAGTAATGGCCAGATTGCTGTTACGTTCCAGCAGACTCTGGACCAGCTTTTTCGTTGCCCCACTCAAACTCGCCATTTGCCGAGTGGCCTTGGGTAAGCCAGCCCTGAGTGCGGTCAAGATCGTGGATTCGGTGACTGGTATATCGAATGCGTAATCTATCATTAGCTGGAGAAGGCGTCGCCCAGTGAATTCTTTTGCTGCAGCAGCCTCCAAAATTTCTGGTGTAATCTGAAAAGTGAGCCTTTCTTGTAACAGAAACCCTAGCACTTCTGGGTCATGAACAGTCCTAAGCATGTCCTCAGTGACAAGGATAGACCCGTGATGCTCGACTAGCAGCTTCAGGACTTTGGAGGCAGCGCCAGCTAAGCCTATCGGACTGGCCACAACCGCGTTAACAATGTTTCCACTAGGCGGCTCCATGCTCGGATCGTACTCTAGCAAGAGTTCGAAATAGTTGTCGGTCCCGGTCCGTAGACGTCTAGTTCTCTGGGTTGCTGCAGCTTTAAGATCGCTTTCTTGGATCTCGATTTTTCTCCCGCAGGCCAGTAGTACTCTTGTGAGGGACTCACGATTCCAGCAACCTTCGTTCCTGATGTCGTACAATAAGGCCACAGAAAGCGGCGTTCCGTGGTGGTCGATCTGCGCGTTCACATCTGCTCCATGATCAATTAAAGCCCGTACTATTGGCTTAAGGTCGTGCGAACACGCAAGGTGTAGAGCAGTGGCATGTTCCGAGGAAACATAGTTGATTTTTGCTCCAGAGTTCAGAAGAAGCTTGGTGATTGTGATGTTGCGCCCAGCGACAGCTGCAAGGAGAGGAGTCTCGAAATAACCGCCAATAGAGTTGACATTTGAACCTTTGACGATAAGGAGACGCACAACCTCGTCATCACCAATAAAGGACGCTAGGTGTATGGCTGCTCCAAAAACCCTCATCTCTTCAGTCACGTCTGCTCGTTGTCCTAGCAAACTTTGGACGATCAACCGACATTGGACGACATCATTGTGGTTGTAAATATGGTTACGTTGGCGATAGATCCTGACGACCTCGCCACGGGGAAGCGTCTTTATGAGCTTAAGCCACCCATACCCGGGTTTGTCTTGAATTAGAGGCGCCAAACATCCTTCTAACGCTGCTATCAATGGACTGCCATAGTAGCTATTTTGCACATTGACATCTGCTCCGTGTTCAATGAGTAAGCGTACGATGCCTGATTGTAGATGACTTGCTGCGGTATGTATTGCGTGGCCGCCATTGTCATCTACGTCATGCACGTTAACGCCTTTCTCCAGCATCATTGTCAGACAATCCTCCAAGCCAGCAGCACAGACTTGGTGAAGGGTTGCTGAAGACCAAGGTTTGACCCGTTCGAGTAACATCTGGGTTGTTTTGTCGTCACGGTCCGCGCAAGCTGCGGCGAGAGCCTCGCGGCAGATGGACTCTTCATGTTCAGTGCCAAATAATTCCTCAAGCATATACTCGGCGATCGTACGGTGATGCTGCCGACAGGCTGCTGCCAAAGCATTTGGCATATCTGGAGAACCCCCTATAGAGGCGCCCGCCTTGATCAATGCTGTAGCCACTTTCCGATGTCCATTGCCTGAAGCTATGGAAAGTGCGGTACCTTGATTCTTGTCAGCAAAGCTGTCAAGGTTAGCTCCAGCTTTGATAAGTAGTTGAGCCACTGAAAAATGGCCCGCTGATGCCGCAAGCTGGAGCGGACTCCGGAATTTGCCGACTCGCTTCTCAATATCTGCACCATGAGCCAGCAGCATCGCCGCAAGTGACCGATAGCCCTTATCACACGCCACGTGAAGTGGGCTTGCCTCTTTATCGTGAATATATTCGTTGCCCCAACTTGCATTATCTGGAGCGTTTACGTCAGCACCGTTGGCGAGGAGCATTCCAGCGATAGCATCGTTTCCTTGATGTATTGCAAGATGTAAAATCGGCTGAGAATCTTCAGTAGGTCCGTAACCTTTTTGTGAGCACAAGTTGACGTCAGCCCCTTGTCGTAATAGTGATTCTGCCACAAAGAGATGTTCTCCTTTAACAGCAGCTCGAAAAGCTGTGCCATATTTGCCTTGGAGGACATTGATGTCAGCATGCGCATCAAGCAGCATTTGTACAATGTCGATGTTGCCGACACGCGAAGCAGCCTGCAGTGCAGTCCCGTAGTAATATCCTGATGCATTGACGTCAACGTGGTGTCGAAGCAAGACTTCCATGCAACCGCGATCTCCAGCCCTGGCGGCCATCTGCAGAAGTAGACCATACCCTACGTCTTCAGCCTTTAAGTGGGGGAGATAGGATAGCAGAGCTCTGACCACGGCCCCGGGGCCCCTCTCTAGAATCCCTTTGATCGATGTAGAGCTGAGAAAATTCCCGGCATCCTCAGTCTGACGAGATCTCGGATCCGTTCCGCCGAAGAACTTTAGAGCTTGATTCAAGGCGGACTCAATGTCAGATGTATTCATGACGGCCATTGCACCTGCGTCAACTAGTATCTCGATTATTTCTGCTCCTTCTACCTCTCGCGTGGCAGCCATTTCGAATATAGACATCTTTCTTTTGTCCAGTGAGTGTGAGAACATCCATCGTTCCGCAGGTGAGTGAAATTTAGCCCCTTCTGCGACCATGGCTCGTAAGACGTTTGGGGGCGCGCACTTTATCGCCGTGTGTATTGGATAGTCTTGAAGCTCTGCGGACATGTTGACCTTAGCGTTCTTTCCAAGCAACAAATAGATGATTGCCTCTCGCTCCGTGAGGCTCGTTCGTCGACCACCTATACATGGCATCCAGGGATACCATAGCTGCAAACCAAAGCCACTCAATGCCCACTGTAGAGGAGGCCTTCCGATACCCTCTGCTTGAATCAAGGCTGTCAAGTCGAATATGCTATCCGCATCCGCAAAGGCTTCCTGAAATAAGAGATGTGGGGTTACAGCCTCGACGGCATTGAGGTTTGCACCTTCCTGTATGAGGAATGCCACCGTTTTCTCGTGGCCGTTTGAGCATGCGATATTCAGAGCAAGGATGAGAGCGATGTGCTGGGATGGGCTTCTTTTAACCTCGCCAAGCATCTCCTGTGCGACATCGGTGAGTCCTTGGCCGCAGGATACAAGGAACGTTTGCTCTAAGATCTCGTGGCTGTAGCGTGATGAGTTCTGCCTGTAAAGCAGACGTATGACATCACTATAACACCCTTTAGCGGCTTCCTTGAGGGCAGTGCAGTATTGCGTATCATCAATCATTGTGCAAATGCCGCTATCCAGGAGGGCAAGTAGCGTTGATGCGTTTCCAGATTCGCAGGCCGTTGCGAATGCCTCGGCAATCTCATGAGCTTCCATTACGAAGCCACAGTCCAACAAAATTCTGATGATATTGCCATTGTTGTGCTTCACAGCTGCGCGCAAGGCCATTTTCCGTAATTGCTCTATTTCAGGAGGAGAGAAACTCAGGCTAAGCAGTTCCCTTGCTCGGGCGACGACAGACGCATGTGCTCCACGGCAGCTTGCTATGAGGAGCGTTCCAATGCTTTCGACAGAACCAACGATGGAACCCTTCGTGGTGTAAGTAAAGGTAGACATAGGTGTAAAGCGTCACTAATAATGTTTGCACGCTCAAGGAAAATTATGAGATAATAGAGAACCTACCTCGTCAGAAGACCTGAATACCGATTCATACGCCAGGAGGACGTTCACGATACCTGAATGACCAGACAACGCTGCGCCCTCTAGAGCCGCGTTCAGACAAGGCTTCATGTCGAATTTACTGTTTAGGATTAGTCTGACAAGCTTTTCATTACCCTTTGTCGAGGCCTCCTTGAATGCATCGTTCACTTGATTCAAATGTAGGTACCCCGTACTGTTCTCTAGGAGTGTCTTCACGACGGAGTCATGATTCTTGAATGCTGCCGCTTGCAGAATACAATTTCGGCCACCATCGATATTGTAATCGTTCCCCGAGGGTAACTGTATGCCTTCGCATTCGGGAGCCTCTCTTGGAACATTCAAGGTCTCGAAAATGAGCGGTAGGTTCGGCACTGAGGCGTGTGTAGGCCATCTTTTGGCACTACCTTCTTTGGACTGAGAATTTCTCCGACGGCTCGGAGATTCGTCCCTGAGGACCCGTTTGGACTCGTCTATGTCTCGTGAGCACAAGGGTTCTGCAGAGGAAAAGAAGAATTCCGGAACTTTGACACGAGCCTTATCCAGCAAAAATCGTACTAATGCCTCGTTGCCCCCTTCAGCGGCCGCATAGATTGCGTCTTTCGAGTAACCCTGCTGATGAATGTTGGCACCGGCTTTGACCAAGGTTTGCACCATGTTTTCGTGGCCTTGGTATGCGGCAGCTTGCAGAGCGTTACCATAAAACCCACTGTGCAAGTCAACATCTGCGCCCTCTTGTATTAAGACTTGCGCAATCGCTGTATGACCTTTCATAGCTGAAGCTTGGAGAGCGCTGCCAAAAGAACCACACACATCAACTTTTGCACCCCGGTCGAGTAAAAATCGAACAGTCGATTCGTGGCCCATTAGACAAGCTGCACGGAGGGGTGTGCCAAATTTGCCTTCTTGCTCGATGTCCTTGCCAGATTCCAGGAGAAGATTGAGAATGGTATTCTGGCCACTCAACGCTGCCGTTGATATCGCATCATTCGGTAGATCAAAGATTGCATTTGGGGATCTCTCCAGAAGCCGTCTTAGGACTCCAAGTCTTCCTTTTAGTATGGCACCCTCAACGGCTACACGTTGAGGTGAGGCGAAGTCTCTGAACAAGGGGTATATAGTCGAAAAAATATCAATGAACCTTACGAAACCGCGTTCAGCAGCTTGTTTGAAGATCGAATCGTAATCTTCTTGGTTGGCTATGCCATATCCGCTCTGCAAAATCATGACGGCAACGTCTTCATGGTCTCCCATTAAAGCAGCCTGAAGGGCATTCTCGAAAACGCCCTTCACATGCGCCTGAGCTCCATGCTCTAGTAGCGCTCGCACAACGTGAAGATGGCCAGCAAAAGAAGCAGCATGTAGCGGTATCAGATATCTGCCTCCACCTGCATTGAGATCAGCGCCACGCCCCAGCAAGAGGCGAACAATGTTTTCATAGCCAAATGCACATGCAAGATAGATGCCAGTTTGTCCAAAGTGGTTCTTTTGATTCCAGTCGAAATCGTCATCGCGGGCAAGGCAATCGATAAGCTTCGCAAGTCCAAAGGCACATGCAGTGAAAAGTGGGGTGTTGTTGGGGTTTGTGACAGCCCAAGTTGCCTTTTTGAGTGGATGATCATTCCTCAAAGACTTGGAAATATGTTGAATGTCCTCTAACCAGTCAAGGAAGGAGAGACTGATCTGATCGTCTTCGAAGACGAATTCTTCCATCTTCTGCAGTAGATTACATTCTTCGTGTGCAGCTTGGCCAAATCTGCAATGCTCCGCCCAGTAAAGAGAAGCATACAGACCAATGCTCTGGATCGGCAGATTGTCGACCGAAACCGTTGCTGCGTCAATGTTCGAGTCTCGCATACATATACTGAGACAGCTGGCTGCCGTCAAGCGGTGAACATGCTGCGAAGTAAACTCCGGTCTTGCTTCGAGGAATTCTTGGAAGGAGATGTGCGCAAATCGGAGAATATCCAGTTTCTGATCATGAACAATTAGGTTAAAGCAAACGCCCAACAGGCGGGAAACGCCAAGTCTTTCTGCTTCGGCGGGTTCCGTTACAGCTAGAGCATCAAGGAATGTAGCTGATCTAAGGGGTTGTCGTACACAGAGTAGCCACGAAAATGCATGGACAGCAGTCCTATGTGTGAATGCTCCAGCATCGACGATTTGTTTGAAAGCTGTGTCATACAATTGGTCCAATGTCTCCTTTGAGAGCCGCTGCACCGACACTCTGATGTCAGCCTCATGCTTCATTCGGCAAAGGTTGTCAATTTGGAGAAGTACCCAGAGAAACCTAGAAACATTAGCAACGGGTCATTTAATAGTCCAAAGGTTCAATGTACATCTCTTCAGCCTTAGCACATAGCATCTGTATCAGGTATTCTTCAAGTTCATCTGAGATAATTCCGTTGAGAAGCCTTCGGCTTTTTACCGCACGGGTGACATGATGACGCACGAAAAGCTCCATGTCCGCTTTGTTGTCATCCCTTTGAATGCCGATTGTCAATGCTCCGGGCAGAAGTGCGAGGATGTTATTGTTATTTCGGCTTGTGACGAAGACCTTGACAACACCGGCAGATTCCCTCGTGAGCTGACAAAGTCCATCCAATAATTCGTGCCGGCGGTCTTCTTGGACTTCATCAACTGCATCCACGACCAAGACGGCCGGGTTTGCACCCAGAGCATCTAGCATGAGCCTGACACATTCTGATACGCGCAACCTCGGAACATCAAATCCATCCACTTTCGCCTCCGCTTCCCTTCGCTCAAAATCCATAATGAGTGCTTCATGAACATGAGAGTCGTCGAGGGTTATTTGCCTAACTAGACTTCTCATGATCTCGTCTGGATCAGAGCGCTCACGTTCAAATCCATCCTTGGCGCAATAGAAATATGCCAACTGGGCTGACGAGACTCCGCCAGGCACTTCTTGCAAGAACGAGTCTATAACAGTCGATACCAGAGAGGACTTCCCAGAGCCGGCAACACCATGCAGCAACATTATCGATGAGGAACTGGAAGCTCTCCAAGTGACGTATTGAGGATGGCTTACTAGCCACTTTCCAGTTGCAGGGATCCTATTTGCCGAGAAAAATTCATTGTGGCGGGAGAACGGTACAGCAGACAGCCAACGGAGCAATTCGTGGCGTTTTTTCTCTTCCAAAGACTTGGTGGACACGAATACCTGCTGAGCAAGGCGGTTGATCGGAGCGTCTAACTGTTCTAGTAATTTGCGAACAGAGGTAACATTTCCATTTGTATGCTGATTGACCTGAGCGTCCATTAACCTGGCTAGACCTAGTATATCGGCTTCTCGTGCAGCGATCTGTTGCATATGAACATCTTCTGAAGGTTGAGCTACAGACTGCATGACCCGGACTACAACAATCAGCATCTTGGAGAACAAAAGGCTTGAGAGGTAATCACATACCCATTGTTGAAGTATTGAAGTACTTCGTAGCCTTTCCAAGAAACCTCAGCACCTCTGCATACAGACTTGTCAATGCAGCCTTCAATTGATCGCGAGCTGCCGTATTATGTTGCATATACAAGTTCTCAAAGATCGCATAACGAGTTATCAGACATGAAATGGTTTCCAAACCCTCAATCGTGGCACCATAAACGTGATTCTCATTGACAGCGACCTATTGAACTCATTAGATCACTTCCACCTAAGAACCCTGTATTGCTCGATAAGCTTACACGCAACAAGAATCGCACCCCGGCCCAGGCTAGTGATGCATGAGCAGGATCGTACTGCATTGCTATGTCGCCGACAGCTTTGAACTTATCAAGCCATATGATTATTTTCTCCACAACGTCTCGGAGGACGACCTCTTGGCCGTTGCTCTTCTTGAATTTCCAGCGTTTCCGGAGGCAAAGCGACCTCTTCTCTTGAGCAGTTCTGAGCAATGCGGCGAGCACATCGCGCTTGACCGCGTTCTGGTAGTCGAGATAGTTCTTCGTGTCCTCGTCTAAGGTGTCAAGAGCCTTCTGCCAGAGATTCTCCGACTGTTCTGTAGATGACAGCTGTTGAGTCTGTAACGCCATACTTCATCAAACTTGTTGTCTGGCTTGCCGTGAGCAGAGACTGGATGAGAGAGGCAGGAATGGTAGGATCTAGATCTAGCTATGAGTGTTATAGGTAGGCTGGCGTTCAGACTGAAGGCTGAGAAATGAGGCGCACATACGTGAGCGCCGTCTCATTGCAGCTACATAACTGCCAGGCTCAGGCGTCGTTGACCTCCCGTAGGAGCGACAGTAGTCTCCACGTCTACACTGATGGACCACGCCAATGCTAGTTTCGTGGCCCCGAAACAAATTGTTCATATGTAATACACATGGCAAACAGAATTTTGACGGTATTTTCTGCTGAGGTGTATGTGGACCTTCTTGATGAAGGGGCTGAGTACCAGGCAACGGTCTTGGAAAATCTCCTTTAGATCAAGCAGGCTGTCACCCATTGCGGCGTGCATCCTACTAAGTCGCATATACATTTTTCTACACGACTGCATGTGCCGCGAACAAGCTGACAATGGCTAATTAGCGTGTGCAGTTTCAATGTCATTAGCCTTGTTACAAGACTCAGCCCCCGACCCCGCAGAATTTGGTCTGATTCTGTCTCGACGTACTCATAAAACTAGTCATATCTTTAACGCATGTCGACGGATTTACATGATTTTAGGGGCGATATGCTCCTTAGGCCTATGCGTATCATTTAGCCTACTCATATATAAATTATAAGCGTTGACCTTGAATTATATCGGCATAATAGAATCAGTAGCAACGGTGACGGGGGAGGATTTGTTGGAAATCAGTATCAGCCCTATATGCTTGGCATGGACTATAAATAGCTAACGAGTCTATAGCTGAATAATCAACTGTTCCATTAACTATTCATCAAAATTTGCGGGGTCGGGGGCTGAGTATCATTTTGTCTAGTCTTGTTCGAGTGAACGCATCAACGCACAGCCGTGGCACAATTGCAAGCCTGAGAAGTGTAGCAGCTCGTCGTGTGGTAGTTAATGAGGAAAGAATGCTTACATAAGACCGCAGTTGGCCAATTGAATTTCTTGGATCTGCCGGCTAAATATCGGATCCGTACCGTATCTCTGGTCACACACGCCGTCATCTTCATGGCCTACAACTTCACATACCTATCATAACGATGTCTACCAAGCCAAAGAAACAGGTAGACGTCGATAAATACTGGGGATCTTTTCGCCCCTTGTAAGCGGCGGCAAATACCTTACAGGCACCCAAGCAGCCACTGTTCTAAAGAACAGCCAGCTGGATGCACGCTCTCATTTATACTTGCACAAACCCGAGAGCTAGAACGAATGACGAGAAAGTGAGAAGTGGCTAGGGGGATTACAGGAGGGCAGCGAGGGAGCATAAGTGAGCACTAAGGGAGCATAGGGAGTAAGGGGGAAGCACGAGCGAGCAGCGAGCGAGCATATGGGAGTACAGAGGGAGTAAATAGACGAAACGAGCTTTAGGGCGTGAGCAACATGGCATAGCCTTGCTTAGTCGTTGATGACTATAGGTTTTACTTGGAGATTACTATATATATATATATATTGCACTCATTTGGTTTGCACTTACTCCTGAAGCATGCGATTGAATCGATACATCTCTTGCACTCTTTCTGCGTACCGAGTATGGCAGATCAATCATTTGAGCAGTGCTTGAAGAGGAATGATAACTACTTGATCTCTTGTTATTATTACTCTTACTTTCCTTATTTAATTATATTTTAGAATAGATAGGTTTTATAGTAAGATTATTCAACATTTATTTAATAATTTATACGGGTCTAACTATATATTAACCCTAATCTAGATTTACCTAAATATAAACTATTACTACTTAGCCTTACCTATCTAGGATTTACTTATAAAATCCCTTTTAGTAATTATCTATTTATTTATATTAATAATATTAATATATTATAAATATTAATTCTAATAAAGAACTTATATATATAGTTACTCTAGTCCTCCTTATCCTTAGTCTATATTATATTAGCTAAGTCTTATATTATACTTATATCCTACTAATTAAGTATTAGAGTAAGGAGTAGAGTCTTAATAATTTCCTACCTAAGTAAATAAAATAGATATTTAGATTTATTAAGAATAAGATATATTAATTACTTATTTATTTTAACCTTAAAAGTATTAATTAGTAATATAATTATTAGCCTAGCTTAAAGCTTACTTTATATCTTATTTTAATAAAATTCTTATACCTATATCTTTTATATAAGTTATTAATAATATTTAACTAGTCTCCCTCCTTTATTTCTATTATAATTAATAATATCCTTAAGTACTTATATAATTACTATAATTCTATCTTATACTAGTATCTTATTTTTAGATATAATAGGATTTAAAGGTATATAAAAGTAATTGAATATATAAGTAAAATATATAAGAAGTTTATAATTTAAGGGTTTATTAATAAAATATTTTAGTATTTTTATTAACTAAAGAAAGACTAGAGGTTCTTCTACTTTATATATAAAAAGGTATATAATATAATATAATTAGGGGTAATATACCTAGATAATCTAATTAATATATTATATAACCTATTTAAGGGAAAGGTAAATAATCTAATAATACTATAAACTTTTAATATATAAGACTAGTTAGATTAAGTATTCTAGGGGTAGTAAGTTCTAGATCTATTTAGTAATAAAGCTTATAAGTATATAGAATTTATTATATTATTATATATAAGCTACTTAAATATATAAAAGAGAAAGTTTAATAAAAGAATAGTTAATATATAAATTACTATTAAGTATAGTTTTAAAATAATATAAATACTTTAAGTAATAAATACCTTTAAGTATAAAATAAAATTAGGGCTAATACTTATTAGTAATATCTATTAAGTAGTAGTACTATTAATAAACTATTTTACCTATTTATAAGGTTAAAATATAGTATCTAGTTAATTTAGAATAAGGCCTTTAATAATCTATTAATATTTATTAATAATTAACTCTACCTAATAATTACTTAGGTATATTTCTTTATATAAAGCCTTATAATATAACTAAAGGGATTATAAGCTTATAATTTATATATAATTACTTAACTCTAATATTATAATATTATTAGTTTATAGACTATATTATTAATAAGGAGCTTATTATTAAATTTAAGATTATAAAGAAGCTTATTAAGATAAGTTATAAATTAACTTAAATCTATAATATATATAAGAAATATAAGAAACCTACCCTTATTAAGTAATATAACCTATTTATATAATTATTATAAAATAGTAAGTATCTTATAAGGCCTTAGTTCTTTATTCTTACTTAAAGTTTCTACTTCTATATTTTCTTTAGTTTTTCTACTTCTTATTCTAAAATATCTTAATTTTAAGTCGCTTAAATATTAGAGGTCTATCTTATTAGTTATTCTATTATTTTATATTATTTTATATATTAGAGTAATAAAATATACTTAAGTATTATATCTACTAGTCTTATAATATTCTTATTATATATTATTAACCCTATCTTTATTAAGCTTCTTATTAGCTTTTATATAAAAATCCTTTATAAACTTTCTCCTTTACTTATTATTATTATTATTACTTTTAAAGTCTCTATTATTACTTACTTAATTTATATCCTTAATACTATTAAGCCTATTAATATATAATTATATTATACTTATAACCTCTCTATTAGATATCTAAGGACGGCTTAATATATTATTATTTATAGGGATAGTAAGACTAATCTTACTAGTAATATTTTCTAGTATTTTTTATATTTATTCTATCTCTTTACTTAGGTACTATAAATATAAGACTTAATTTATATAAAGTATTTAAATAAAGTCCTCTTAAGCCCTTATTTACTTTTATAATAAAGTTATAAAGGCTTATAACTTCTTATAAAGTATATTTAATATATTATAAATTTATTATATTCCTTTAATTAAATATTTAAGTTCTATATTAATATTAAGTTATTACTTATAAATAATTTCTAGCTTCTTAATTAAGGCTAGGTCCTAAGTACTAGTTATTATAAATATATTAATATTAATAAGTAGAGGGGCTTATATTAGCAAACTAGGAACCTGCATAGAAAATCTAAACTGCTAAATCCGCTAAAAGCGCTTTTTTCAGGTAAAATACTAGTATAAAATAGGAAAATTTCAGGTTTTTTTATTCTAGCCTAAAAGTCCTAAATATAGAAAGTCTGGATTTAAGGCCTTAAATCCGTGATTTTCCTCTAGCGCCGGGAAGAAACGGGAAGCTCGCTAGAGTTATAGTAGCTACGTCGTTAACGCTAGCGTAATATAGGTTTTAAATACAGTCGATTCACGTGATTTATATACGCGTAAAGTACCCCCCTTTAGCCTAGCCCTGTATCCTATCCCTATATTACGCCTGCGATTAATTCTCTTACTAAGTACTAGTACTAATTATTAATAAGACTTAGTACCTTATTATAATTACCTAGTTAGTACTAGCCTAATATAGTTATATTATAGCTAATTAGTAGGACTTATCTCCTATTAGTCCTATTACCTAGTATTTCTAAAAGTTGTTAAATACGTATTTTACAACTTACGGTGTTATTTCAAGCTCTAGGGCTAATACATAAGCGCATCAGTCACGTGCGTATTATACAGGTATAATACGCATATTTTTGTAATATACAGGTTTCCTAGTTTACTAATATAAGTACTACTTATTAATATAGGCTTATTAATACTTATAAGTATTATTACTAGAGTTATTATATTATAAGATTTAAAGAATTTTAAACTTTACTTTATAAAATTAACTAAAATAGTAGTTATATCTTAAGTTAGATAAGACCTTTATATTTATTTAAATCTTTACTTATCCTTTTATAACCTTATCCCCCTATTCTTTTTTTTATTCTACTATTATAATTATTATAGCTAATAGATAGTATTATTAATAAAGTTAGCTTTATCCTTAAAATTACTCTTAATATTAATACTACTCTAGTAGCTAGTATTACTCTAATATTAAGGACTTAAGCTTTACTATTAATAGGGGGAACCTTTTAATATAATACTTATACTAGAGGGTAATAATAATATTATTATAAATAAGAGTAAAATAGATAAGCCTTTTAAAGAGGAGTTCTATTTATTATTTTCTTTATAAGAAGGAATTTTATTAAAAATAATATTTTCTATTTCCCTTATAACCTTTTTATCCTAGTAAGTAGAGAGTATATCTTATTTAATATTATAATTTTATATTTTCTCTTTTTTATCTTTTATATCTTACTTCTTTTTATATTTTCTAGCTTAAACTTTATTAGCTATTAATTACTATTAATTTAATACTTATATAAGGTTATTATTAATTATTATATACTTAAATCTCCTATTATATTCCTTTTTATATTTATACTATTTAAGTAGTATTACTACCTTTTATTAATAACTATTCTAAGAGTAGGAATAGTAGGTATATATCTTAAAGTCCTATTATATATCCTTTTATTATAAATTTATATTAGAAAGTTTATATATACCTACTTTAATAAATATATAATTAATAAATATTATTATCTTTTTAATATTAAAAAGTATTTTTTTATATATACTTTATCCCTTCTACTTACCTCTCTTATACTTTTTATTATAACTATCTAATTATAAGATATCTAAGCTCTTAGTCCCCCTTCTCTTATACCTCCTTAAATATTATAATAGCTTTATATTATATAGCCTAACTTTCTTATAACCTTTCTCTTTATAAGGGGACTTCCGCGAGGTAGGTTAAGAGGAATATAAAGGAAGGATATTATTATTATTAAGAGGTTTCTAAGATATAAGAGGTATATTTATATAAAGGCTAGCGATAATATCTTCTTACTAATTATATAAATATATAGTAATTATATATTTATTATACTATATTAAGATCTTTAATTATAAGGATATAAAAGGAGGATCCGGCGTACTAATAATAATAATAGTAAAGGTACTAATATCTAGGATATCCTTAGAAGACTTTAAAGTACGCCTAGGAGGTATATAATAACTATTAATAATAATAGAGGAAGGTTATAAGAGGGATAAAATAGATATAAATATAAGTAAGTAATAAATTAATTATAAAGGATATTAGAATAATAGCCTAATTAGGCTATTATTTATATTAAATTATTAACTTAATAATCTATATAATTAATAAATATTATAGCCTGATATAGCTATTAACTATTAAATAATATTGAATAATCGCTTGAAATCGGGACTGCAAAACCTGTCTATTAGATCCAAAACTCCACACTTCTCAAGTCAAAGCTGAGATTCAATTCCACGCCTAACGCTTTGTTCGTGAACCTTGAGTAGCTTTGGAAAGAATTCGGAATAGCTTCTCTAATACACAGTAAACACTTGAGCTAAGTGCTTAAATATCTGCCTGAGCTCCCAGCAAGTCAAGGTGGAGATATCTCTTTCGGTGTCTCGCGTGTACAAGGTAATTCAGGAATTGGTTATCCCGATCTTGATCTGAACCAACACTATGGCCTACTCCTCAGCTCTGCATTCTTTTTTCAAGGTACTCGGGGGAGGAAATGGCACGATCGGTCTATATCAAGAAGAGCTCAAGCAGACGATAGACAGTTTGAAGCAGTACGGATCTCTATTCCAAGCACTTTTCTTTTTCTCGTTATCCTTTGACTGAGTGGGAAGAGTTCCGAGGGCTCAAGGAGTATTACGCACGCGGCTCTGCTGGAGTCGAGGCTCTGGCAAAGGGCGACGATCAACCAAAGAAGAGAGGTGAGGTATCGCGCATATCTACCAACACCAATGAATCTAAAGTCACTTCCCAAACGTCGAAGCACACGCTATGTGGATCAGAACGAATCGAGCCTGACGATGGGATTTGCTGGTCCGGCTGTCGGATGCTGTTGAGAAGAGTAGTAATATTCGTCAACAGAATATAATATATGACATCGAGACTCAACATCAACGCGCTCAAGTCTAAGCAAACAGCGAAGGACCCGAGAAAGCCGCGGTGAAGTCATGAATCTCGTTGGTGAAATTGTGGACGAAGCAGCGGACATCTATTAGTGGGCGAGGGGGAGGAGAGGGTGGGTAGTATCATACGATGGGAAAGTGGAACTATAGGAGTCGTGAAAGGCTAAAGGTATAATAGCTTTAGTGACTGTTGTGAAAGGATTTGAGGGCGATGGTGATGACGATGATGGAGGTGGAGGTGGGGGGTACTTGAGCTGGAGAAAATGGTATGGAGCAGGTTTTTGGAATGCTGGGGGGGTTGAGATGGGTATATACACGCTGAGTTGGAATTGAGAGTGGATGAGTTTCCGATGCCTGAAGGTAACTGATTTAGTAGCGAGTAATTGCGAGTGATTACAGGAGAAAGCCGTACACGCCAAAACTTCAGTGAGGTTTTGAGATAGGCTGAGCCACTTACATACGTTTTCAATGGTCTGTGTATTTCGATTGTGCCTTTTCACTCAAAACGTTAGACATGATATTTGGCAGGGCGCAAGAGTTCAGCGTGGGTTTGATCATAGTACATTAGGTATTGAGAATAACCACCAGGGCATCTTGAATGAAATATCTAGAATCATTTACTCTCCCTCATAATATCACAGATACCATCCTCCATATTACTTACACCAGCCCCTCATACTCCACCACGTCAAACCTACTTATCCCCCCAAACAACACTGCTGACACCACCCAACCCCTCATAATCAGCCAGCACATCCGCGCCCAACATCCCCGTCACAGCACACCGATGATAAATCACCACGCGGCCGCTATTCTGCAATCCCACCGCCGCCAACCCTCCATCCTTGCTCAAAGCGAACATCCTCGGAAAGCTTCCTCCAGCAGGCGACACGGACTCAAACATGACAGTCCCATCATCCGGCTTGATCTTGAACGTGGCCATCGCATCCGAAGGCACCATGGTAGCGTTCTTCGGATCGGGGTTCTTGATCGTAAAAGCCGTCGCGTTGCGGTTCGACACCGTTAGCGTATTGCCAAAGACCGCTATCTCAGCCGCAGCATTGAATGCGAAGGTTGCGTTCGGAGCGGGGCCGTAGGTGGAGCTGTTGGTGATTTGTGTGAGGGTGACGCCGCCGTTGGAGGGGAGGTAGGCCACTTTGTAGCCGGTGAGGGTATTTGCGATTTCCGCAACAAGATAGTAGTGTGTGGTATTGCCGGTCTTAGAAGCGTGGAAAACGCCGTGGCGGGGGCCGGAGCCGGGTGGCGTGGGGATTGATGGGCGTTCGCTGAGGGCGAGGGTGGCGGGGTCGATGTAGAAGACGCGGACGATGTCAGCGCCGAGATCGGGGACGAGGAAGTACTTTCCGGTGGGATCGAGGCGGATTTGGTGCGGGTGCGGGGCTGCCTGTTGCGGTTTCGGGCCGGGTGCGCCGGTGAAGTTGAAGTGTTGAAGGGGGAAGAATTCGCCAGTGGCGGGGTGAAGGATGTAGGTCGTTACGGCCCAGGCGTAGTGGGCGACAACCATCAGTTGGGTGCCATTGGGGCTGGTGTAAATGACCGAATTGACGGGGGCGAGAGGAGTGAGGAGGTGGTTGTTTGGCTTCAGGGCTCCAGAGGCGTCGACTTTGTAGGAGTTGAGGGAGCCGTTGGCGGCGACGATGCCTTCATCGAGGCAGTAGAGGTTCTCGCGCTTGGGGTCGAACTGCAGCCAGGACGCGTTGGCGCCGCAGCCTCCCACGGTGTCTACGTGATCGAGGCTGTACTTGTCGTTGGAGTGCTTGAGGTCCAGGGTGGTGATGTTGCCCGTGTAGGAGGAGACGTAGAGCTTGGTTGCAGAGGTTGCGACGGCCAGCGTCGCGGTGGTGAGTGTTTGAAGAAGCATGATTCGATTATGTAGATAGTAGGATGGCTCGTTGGAGTGATCTTCGTTCGAGAAGTAAGATGTATTAAGAAGTGAAAAGTTGAGGCGAAGTGAGCGCAAGAAGATTAAGAAGACTAAGTGTGAAATTGTGAATGAAGGTGAACAATGGAAGATCTTCTTAAGCAGGTCAAAGGTAGCAACAAAGATCGTTTGTGTAACGGAGAGAAGTGTTTCACGGGCCGAGGCGTATCAAAGACGATAGGCTACCAGCGATTTCCTTATTCTGAAACAACGGGAAGGATGACTCATCAAAAGTGCAAACTCCAATCAACAATTCTCAGTGCTGTAACATAAGTTTCCATTGTCCTTGAAGCTGCTGCCTCCTGCGAGTGTACAACAATACTTTGCCTTACAAAGGTTTGAGAGGCTGGTTGGTATTGTTGAAAGTGTCGCGATTTAGGAGCAGATAAAAGTCCTTTGTTACAGAGGCCCAAGGCGTTCCTTAACACCGCGAAATATTGTCAGACAGCAGATCCCGAATCAATAGACAGGTTGGCCTCACCGTTTGACACATAAGCGACGTTGCACACCACCTTGTTCGGCAGCCGCAGTTGTAGTTCAAGTCTGAAGAAACTGTCTGCTACCCACGTTGATGGCTTTCCCAGCTTCTTCCCATTAATCATCGTACACGAGGCAACGATGGAACTGGATTAGCCTCGAGGATGGCCATTCCACCGCGCTCATAATTGATCGATGCTTGAGTGCCGACCCCCGACCTGTTATGGTGTGTCCTGCGTCTGTCATTATGTTCCCTTCGCCATACGAAAGGCTAGCCAATTGACAGAGGGCGTCGTTCCCCCCTTCGAAGGCAACAGCCGTTGGGTCCGGTTCGGCACCTGATATAGGGTTGTTGAAGTGCTATCTTGATCGATGCGTGAAAGCCAGAATGTTTCCGCTGCAGATGTTGGAGTTCGGGATTTAAGGAACGCCCACGGAATAGGTCCAGTGGTCGCTCTCCTGTCCGTAGAGGCTGTTCTTAAAACTGGACTGCATCTCACTCCAGTCTCCAATCCCCTTCATTCATAATGTAAAGTGTACTTGTATCATTTTGTGCCATCTCGTTCCAGAATGCTGACTCATGGAGACGTTGTAGATAAGTTATTGGTAATATGAACATCAACATTTACCGTTGTCGAGTCTTCTATCTGCTTGGCAGATTGTCCATCTAATATTCCATAGACTGCCTGGCGAACGCGTGGAAGATAAGGCTTCGCGGATCCTATTGAGAGAATTGTACGCCTCAGAGCAGGGGTCTCACTATGATAACGATCTGCCCTTGGTAGGCCGAAGGTCTCATAGCCGGATCGTTTCCAATCCCCAGCGCTAATTGCTGCATAACAGCCTTTGCTCCTAGTCTCCCGATACATGTAGGTGGCGTTGTTTAGAGAAGCTGTAGGTGATGCGGATTATGGCGACAAGGATGGCGCGAAGTAAATACAGGAACATACAGATCTCGATGCTAGATGGCAGCTGCGACTACTCTCGAGGTGTGTCGAGAGAAGCCGAAGGCCGACGATCAGGCGCATGAGACCCACATTGAAAACACCAAGTTCCAATGCATGACTGCGAAAGCGGTCCCCTAATGATATGAGTGCCTCTGACCATACCGACGAGAGATACGGGTGCTCGGGAGCCAAATGAAGGCTTGGTAATTAGCGGGAAATGTATTCTTAAAGGATGAAAGCTGGCACGACTTAGGGTTGGCTATGTTGAGGTCCGATCATGCAGGTAATTCAGAGGATGGGCCAAGAAGACGAATTAAGTTGATCATCAGGAAAGGACAGCTTCGCACAATTTCCTATGACTTGTCGCAGGACTTGATGAAGCTCGCTTGTTGAGCAATAGATGGGAAGTCAATACCTGCAGCATCACCATGCCACGGCTGAGGCTTCTGCTTGGTCATGGGGTCATCCTGACACTACTCAACATTCTCATTCCGATCCTATGAGTACCGGCCTAGTGGGAACCCCATCTATTGCTGAATATATCTCCCCGCCTCCAATCACTGGGATCGAAGATTGTATCCTTCCAGCCTCAAAGTTTGTGATGCTCGCATAGGTGTTTCCCAGATTCTTCCAAAGTCATTCCCATCCCATGGTGTAGTGCTTAGATATCTTTGAAGTGCTTCTGCGCGAGGTACTCCATGGTGAAGCCTCTCTACTTTCTTCTCTTCGAGGAATACTAGAGAGAGCACCTGATGTTTTGACTCGTAATGTGGTCTGCTGTTGTAGATGTTGTTCGTCGGAGACCATATTATTCAACGCCCTTCCGCGCGTCCTTATTGTATCCAAAAAGCCCAATGTCTCCCACCATGTAGCTGTCGTAAGTCCTGCAAATGCAACTAGGAGGGTAACAATTGAGATGGGTGCTCGTCTCCGGTCTCCGTGGAATGGTAACACGCGGTGGGAGGCTTGATCCACACTGGCTGGGGCAAATCGCACACACGACTCGCGCGCGGTTACGGTTCCGCACTCAGCGATCACGTGACCAGTCCTACCTCCGAGCCTCCCAACTCCTTCCCACCAACTATGAATGTGGCCCGGAAGACTTTGCTCCTCCAAGTGAGCGGGTAATATCGACTTGTACATGTCCGCATGATAAAATGTCCACATGCTTCAACCTGTTGACTCGGATGTTGAATATAGTATTGCGGCACAATCGCATATAGCAATCTCTCCATGTTACTGCTCTGACTCGGAGAAGACCTCGGTGACTGCAGGAAAATGACGAAGTTGATGGCATTGACTGGCTCGCGCTATCTCATGAGACATGTTTAATCTGCTCCGAGCCTCTTGCATAGCATACTGCACTGCAGCATAGCCGACAGCGAGTTGTTCCAATTAATATTATACATGAGAAGCGAAACCGCGAGATCGCAACGTCTGTTGTCGCCTGTCAGAATCGTTCTACCCCAATGCCTCTTGAAATTCAGGACATCCCGCATTCGGAATATTAGCAATCCCACTCCATAATGTAATCTCAGATCATCTGTGATCAGACTTGTCTTCAAACATGTGGCTTTTCGTGCCTAAAACAACGGCTCTACAGCAGCACTATATTTGAACGCTAGAATGCTCATACTAAGCTCCTTTATTTTCACAGCCACAAGTCTCACCATCCACTCGCACGCCCTCGTTCCCCCCTCTAGTAACTCCCTTGCACCACCGAGTCTACTCAACCATTCCTCGACTACATCATTGCCGGAGCCAGTCGATTGCTTTTGCTTTGGCTCGGATGCATGGCGCGGATCATCAGAATACGACTGGAGATTCCGTGCAAGCTGTGACAACGCGGCCAAGATGCTTTGGGCTCGAGAGGTCATGCAACATACCAGTACTCAATACGAATTTTTGGACTACAGGACTAAACCCGAGCATGACAACCCTCTCATGCGCACGCCGAGGAGGTATAGCTATCGTGAGTCTGGAGCCCCATCCGAGTGTGAAGGATGATCCTGAGAGCGTCGTAGGCGAATGTACAATAGCACTGGTAATGATCAACGATCTCCCCGCTGATTACATTGCAAATTGGCCGCCGTGGGAGGCACCAGCGACAGATACCACCTCTTATGACAATATCTGGCACGCCGTTGATGGCATTTGGCAAGAATGTCTAATCGATGACCACAGCCTAGGGTGGACAGCTGTGGGTAAGTCTTGAATTTTGGTCAACGTTAAGCTCTTGAATATTGACTGATATGTCTTCTGCACGGACAGGTACTTCCTCTGCGCTTGCTGTCCTGGTATATGGCACGAATTCTCCAATTGATCAGCAAATTCCATATGGTGTTCATCCACTTGTGTCAAGTAGTCTGACGACTGGTGGTACGGTATCGATCGCTCAAGGATGAGGTTACTCGAGACTTCAGAGCCTGTCTTAAGTGGACCAGATGGTCCGCATAGTCGTCATTCTGTAATTATAAGAAAACTACCACAACTGACAGTCAACATTAGGAGGGTGGCAGTCTTACAGATCCGCTAGAAAGATCTAAAGTGTCTCCAAAGCTTTTTTGACCTACAACAGTAATGGGCGCCCTAGTAAGTCACGTATTGAGTCGGGTCGCAATGCATGACGACGGTGACGTAACATTCGTCTTTGTGACGCCACACCATGGAAATACGGAAGATCATGAAGGCTAGGTTGTTACTGGAAGTGACGTACCTGCGGATACTTCAACACGATCCATCAAAGTCTTAAGAATAGTCTAAGTACTCTAACAACAGCTCGACATCTCCCCATATTCCAAGAATCGTTGACATTGATTAAACCGCTAACTATTCGCTATACACGTACCTTTTCGTATTCGTGAAGCGGAGACTAACGACGGGCGGACATAGCGACATTCAGGACACATCAGGATTTTGGATTTTGGATTTCTTATTTTTTGTTTTCCGTATAATTGAAAATCTACTATTAAGTTATTAATCGGGGCCCCTCTAGTCGCAAGCTCCTAGGGGTAATCAGCTACTCGTTATTACTAGCTAAATAACAGTTTTTTATATTTCTCTCTATTAGCTTTATACTATTATTATCCTATTAAATTAAATTATATTAACTTTTAAATCTTATATACAAAGTATATATCTTCTAAAAAAATCTTAATAATAATTTATATTTTAATATAAATAAAGTTATAAAGAATTATAATATATTTATATATATCCTTTAAAGATATATTAATAATTATAGCTTAATAAATTTATAATTTATAATTTTATTTTATTAAAGAAAGGATATAATATAAATATAATAAGAATCTTAATATTACTAATATTATAGTTAAACTAGAAATAATATAAAGTATCTTAGTTAGAGTATTAAGGTAGCTGAAAAGAGCTGGGTTAGAGGCTACTTTAAGTAGCCCGAATATAGTAAGGACCCTTGTTCGGATCGGCTGGACTAAAGACCGGCGATGTAGGTGTTAATCCAGGAACGTACTAAAAGAAGGCACTCACGTCCGTGACAGAATAATTCGGACACTAGGCCAGATAGAGAACCCCACTAGAGTTTAAGCCTAATATCACGTATAAAAGTCTTACAGCTATAATAACGTAGGGTTCGGGCGTATACCACTTAGAGCTCGTCGCATAATGTGAATAAAAGACGTTATAATAGGCAGTAGGGAACTTTTAGTCGTAGGAGGAATGAATATATATTAATTTCAGCGCGGTTCTCTATCTGGTCTAGTGTCCGAATTATTCTGTCACCGACGTGGATGGCTTCCTTGTGGAATATGGCCAAGGGTCTGGTGAAGGAGCCGGAATCGCAGCTAATCCGCTTCAGCAATTCTAATTTCAAGACACTCCCATCGGACCAGAAGATAGAAGAAGAAGCCCACGACGCCATCTCGAAAGGCAGATATTACCCTGTGCGAATTGGCGATACTATAGAAAACAAATACCAAGTCCTCGGTAAATTAGGATATGGGCTTGGATCTACGGTCTGGTTAGCCAACGAATTTCGGTAAGTTTCATCGCACTCGCGTGCCTTGCGAGGGATCGAGAAGCTAAGCATCCTTTTCTGACGGAATACAGCAGAAGGTGTCCAGTCGTCTTGAAGGTCTTTACCAACGATCGTCAAAATCGAGAAGAAATCAATGTTTACAAGCATTTGATGAGTGTGCAGTCGAAACATCCTGGGCGCAATTATCTACGAAATGCACTGGATACCTTTACCATTCAAGGCCCCAACGGGAAACACCAATGCCTTGTACATGAGCCCATGTTGGAAAACGCGCAAGAGCTACTTCGCCGCAACCCCAGCCATCGGTTTACCGAAGATCTGTTGAAAGTCTTACTTCGGCGTTTATTTACTGCGCTTGATTATCTACACACAGATGCGCATTTGATACATACAGGCAAGTCCTAGCTCCTAATCCAATTCATAGCCAAGATCTCACTAGTCACAGACATCAGTACCTGGAATATTCTTCTGGGAATCGAGGACCAATCGATCATCCAGAAATTTATCAAGGCCGAACAAGAGCACCCATCGCCCCGCAAAGAAGCGCAAGGGTATATCGTCTATGCCTCAAGAGCGTTCGACTCCCCGTCTGGCAAGAGCATTGGGGAGCCCCTTCTAAGCGATTTTGGCTCTGCTGTTTCTGGAGATGTCGAGCATGATGAAGATGTGCAACCAAATGTCTATAGGGCGCCAGAAGTGTGCTTGAAGGCACCTTGGAGCTACAGTATTGATATTTGGAACGTTGGGTGCCTGGTCCGTCGACCAAATTCGGGTTTTTATGAAAAAGCAGGCTAATTCGATGATTAGATCTGGGATTTGTTTGAAGGCAAGCACCTGTTCTACGGCAAGGACCCGAACGAGAATAGATACATGACTCGCGCTCATCTCGCTGACATGATCGCTTTGATGGGCCCTCCTCCCCCCGATCTCCTGAAGAGGGGGAAGAGGACTGCCGAATTTTTGGACAAGGATGGTGAGAACTCTCCTACACGCACGACATTGTTCGCTAAATCCACCAGGTAAATGGCAAGCTGAGATTCCCGTGCCAGACCGTACGTGTCTTGAGGAGTCCGAAGAGAACCTTGAAGGTAGCAATAAGGAAGCCTTCCTTCGATTCGTGCGGAAGATGGTGCAGTGGCGACCCGAAGATCGACAGACTGCAAACCAACTCTTGGAGGACGACTGGCTGAATGGGCGATCATGATTGCTGCATTATAATGTTTCGAGAGAAAAAGCGCACGGACCAATGGACCTCTCCATGTTGGCCCTTGGTGGAATGCCGAGATAGGCTTTTTTTCAAGCACGCGATTCAAGCTCTTCCTAGTGAGGTATGTCCTTTGGCCAAAGCTAGGAGTCGCAAAGACGGTGGAGCGATGGAAGAGGTGGCCGTAAAATGAGGAAAGCCACAGGGGAAAGGCAGTCGTATAGCCGAGACGGCAGAACGATAAAAGTCAAGTGCTGGGCGCGTGCCTGGTTGCAGCCGTCATTACATTGACTTAAAGAGTTTCCCATAATCCTGCAGCAGATTACGACCGCCCGCATGTTTCATATTTCGAGCTACAGCTCATGGTACCCAGCCTCGAAATAATGATATGTCTAGAAAGCAAAGCGATTTAGCTGGCACATTGCTAGGATGATCATCGTGATCGACAAGTTGATCCTCGTCGCTTTTCATGTCTGTACCCATCTCCTCTACGTTATCCTAACAAAGTCTGACAAAGCCCCTTGGATCTGCTGTAAGAGCATTCCGTTGTCCGGAGATTCCACCTTTTATTCTCTACAACAACGCCCGCCAGCCATGCCGCCATTACGTATCATCCTTGCCCTGATCATTCAAGGAACTGAAGACGACTGTGGCAATGGGCCAGTCAAGCTCGATATTGCTACAAAACATGATATATCCGGAATGTCGTTATGTCCGCCCGTACTAACACTTCCTGATTACGATTACGTATCCTGCTGCTATCGGGCGACGAGATCGGAAGCTCCTCCATGATCATTCAGCGACAATCTTACCATAGTGGAAGGTGATCCCCTTGAAGATACGTTCTCACTGCGCAGCCGAGCGTCTCTCATAACATTCGATGGCTAAAGCCACAGCAGGCTATCATTATCTTCGAAGGCGGAATTAATCGAGAGCTTTCGCCAGGATTGATAAGGCCATCAGGGCCGATACATATACGGAACCCCCATGCTATCATCGGTAGTCGTACTAGTACACGATGACGCTACTGATGAGTATCAGTACGAAAGAAGTGGCGACGGTATTGGCTTCGAGCTCAAGCCATAGGGCGCGGGTAGTTGCATATATGCAGAGGAAGTCAACGTTTTCTCAGTATATCAAATGCTGATATCTCGATGACCACGGCTGATCAATCGATACCAGGAGTACTTGTACATGTTAATCGACGGGATCGCCTCATCATAGTCCATTCTCTTTGCAAAGCTCAGATATCGCGCAACCCAAGGACTATAGCCCAGGCCATTTCTAACCACCTTCTATAGGTTCATTGATCATGATGTCGAAACATTGAATTATGAAACTTTAGCGGCACCATTCTGTCTGTTCCAGATAACGTTCGGGCCGTTTTGCATTCTTTGCCAACTTGCTTCCTTCTGTAAGTACGTTTTAGCATTCAACGCAGTCTGTCCTTGCCCAACATGGAAAGGAACCTGAGGCAAGCCAAGGAAGTAAGCGATGAAGCCAGCAAGCTATTACCACTGTAAGCGCAGCCAGCTACTATGGTGATCTTTGGTAGAACCTACCGTGCCGGTAGAAAAGGAAGTCCCGCTAATTGCCTGTAAGCCATGGGGGCTACCCCTTGCAGCACACCGAACACTCAGCCCTGGTGCCCAGGCAGTTACATGATTAGGGCCTTGGGAGAATGGAGGTACAGCCCCCAAGTTATCCACAGCTCCTGCAACAATCAAGGAAAATTTTGGATCATTGGATTTTTCCAAAGTAGCTGGCAGAGTATCGACAAGACTTCTACCACGTTCAGCCCCAAAGTTCCCCGACGGAACGACAACGATGACGTCGTTTTGAAATAAATCTTTCATAAAAGCGTATGCATTGGACCACGGATAACCTGGAAAACCTCCCTGGTTTGCGTCTTTGGCCGTATTGGGATATGCAATGACGGCTCTGCCTCGCCGACCTTTTCTAACAATGTCGTCGTTAATTGTGTTGAAGGCCCACACCACATTTGAGGCCTTCTCATTGATTTTGACCATGACGAGATGAGATCTTTTTGATACACCGTTGATGACTCCGGCAGCTTTGGAGGCCACGCATGATCCATGCGAACTCGCACTGTCGTCTGTTCTTTGATCCTCTGGGATTCCAAAGCCGTAGAGCCATTCCACGGGTTGGGACGGCATCCCACTAAACTCCTAAGAGGTAATTTAGTACCAGCTCGAAGACGCTTGTTTTATTGAAACACAACAGACATACTGAGTTGGAAGGGTCAAGGCCTCTGTCGATGACATATATATAGGTATCCCGCGCAGAATTCGCTTCGTACGCGTACGAATTGAGGTTTACGAAACCTTCTCCTGGAGGCCAAGAAACGACCCTGAGATCTGGAGGCGCAGTAGTCTGCCGTACGACTACCTTTATGAGCTCTAATTCTGGCAATGACCCATTAGGAGGAGTGTTGAACGAGTCTAAACCTCCATCACCGAACTGTGCGGGTTCAATGATATCTTCATCTGGTTCGACATGGATCTGTTGATTGAATGAGCTATCCGGACGTTGATCACCTGTTGGACTCCTCGGAAAATTGGACAAAATGATGCTAATACTTACGCCTTCAACGCTGGACTTCAGTTTTTCGATCTCTTCTGCCTCCGCTTCTATGAACCAGCATACAATACCCTTGAGCTCGATACTATGCTCACTGACCAGAGTCTCGACTTTCCCCTTGATGATTATCGCGCGGATCTCTCGATCGAGCTTATCAAGTCCATCTCGGTTTATGGGGTACGCGATAAAGGTTTCAATTCCATGTGCTGACACTGCAGTGTTTGGGTCAACAGGGACCGTGGAGGACGGAGGAACACCAGCCGGAGACGCAAAGCATGAGATAATAAGATGCAGCCATGTGGCAAGGATGGTCAATCCCAGTGTTGTTGGGGTTAACATCATCATGCTGGATCACCAAGGCATGGGTCAAAATAACACTAATCCAAGGTGGCACCTGCGATTTATAGTATAGCTGCAGTCAAGCTTGACATGGAATCGGCGTCGCATCATCGAAGCAGCAGGGAGAGGCGTCCTGACGTTGTGTGTTGTTACCAATATTGCGCATAGATCGTATAGTCCATACGCGCTTACCATACTGCCGACCTTCGATTATGGGAAGACAGTAGCAGGAGCGGATCACACCGCCTTACATGCATCAACTGAAACGTACTCGCGAATGTATTGGAAGAGGGAATTTGAGACTGTTCTATTCCGAGAGATAGAGCATCGTCAATAGACAATGTGGTACTACCGTGCGCTGCCCAGAATCCATTCGCCGAGCTGAGTCGGTACTTATTGCGTTGCGTCAAAAACGCGTTGGCGAAGAAGACAGTAAGGCAGAAGCGATCAGACCAGCAATCAATAATGCTTACCAAAGATCATCCAGATACTTCACATCGCAAGCTACAACCTTACCCACAAATCACTCGAAGTAGTCATGAATAAGAGCCTCAACGTTGTTCCCGCACGGACTAATAACAAACGCCCCATAGTATCCCGCCGGATAACCCTTCCTCACGCCCGGTGCTCCATGATCCTTTCCGCCCGCTGCCAACGCAGCTTCATAAAAAGCATCAACCTCTGCTTTATCTACACCGCATCAGCTCGCTGCTTGCCCTCGCCCCCTCCCATGCATGCATCAAATGAACCCACCTTTCGCCTTAAACGCAATATGTATCCCCAAGGGTTTATCACTCTGTATAGCCTGCTGGTCTCGATCCAGACAGCTGACCCAGAGGAACCGGGGGTTCTGCTCGTCACCGAATGCGAATAGTTCGGAGCCGGTTCCGAATTGCTCTTTTATTCCCAGGGGTGCGAGAGCGGTGTTTAGGAAGTTGAGCTCCGCAGCTAGTAGGTTGGTTGGGCAGCGGAGGAGGATGTGGTCGAGGGGCATGTTGATGATCGTTAATCTTACAGAGCAATTACTTAGGTGAAACTCAAAGACCCTTGGCGCTTGGCGCGGCTCGATGGCGGCAGGCTTGGCACGCATCGCTACTTTAAGTAAAGTACTTTTCTTTATCTATTCTTTCCATGCCTGAATGCTCCACGATACGGCATGAGTCGTACGATTGATAAGCGAATTCAACTTCGTGGATTAGCCGGTGAAATTCAGCATCCTCGATACAGATCGAAAATCCCAGGGTTCGGGAAGCATTTGACGTCACAATTCCCACGCAGGAATGGCTTCAAGAAGGCGACTGAATGAAGACCTGTCGGACACTATGTCACGCGCTCTGAATTTTAATTTTCATGAGTGGATCGCTCTGCGTTCTCCTGATGAAGAGTCGTTGTTCGGATTTCTCGTACCTTTCGAGTATTCTTGGAATGTTCTGGAGATAATGTCTGATACATATTCTCGCATATCAAACGCTCACTACGCGATCAACTGACTGCTTGCAAAGATCTATCCTTCAGTATGCGGAGATAGACTATTCAATGTCGGGTCGGAAACCGAATAATCCCATGAAGGTTGCGTAAAGGCGTGGGTTACCACATTTGGACGTCCTCCGGAAAGGTAAGAGATTTACCATTCCACATATTTCTTTGATCCGGATCATAGGTGACTTTACTATTGTGCCTTCATTAGATCCCATTTCTGCTCGTGATTACTTCTCCGCTGTTTCCAAGTGAGTAACACCCCCTACCGTCCATCTTTTGAGCTTAGACAATTGCAACGCTTGGAAAATACAACTTTTCTCACCGGCTGCGTTCAGTGCTTTCCGCCACTCGTCCTGCGAAGGAATGATTTTCAGAGACTGGTCCTAATATTCTACGCGATCTGCTCAACACAATTGACCAAGGATCGCACTTCAGATCGTCCAACAGCGACAGAGGTGCTCAGCCAACGTTAGTTCCAACATTATCCGTCCTTAGTCGCTGTCGAATATTGGGCCGAAGCAACAGAGGCTTTGGCTAATCTCAAGACGCTAAAGAGTATGAATCTGGATTCAAGAATCACCTAGTGTACGGATACTTTGATCCAGATGATAAAAGCGTAGCTGAGGAAGACCGGTTAATGTAAGTACACATTGGGAGGGAGCAGAGGAACATAGATGTGGGACGCTATTAAATCGGTTTGTTAGCACGAATTACCATCACCATAAAACCCTACGTTTTCGAAGATTGAGTTCACAGACATAGAAGCCCTAAAAAGTAAGCAACTACAACGACCGAAAGAAGTGTACGTAATCTTTCAATTTTTAATGTTTGGCTAAGTCTAATACGTTCCAAAGGCAAGTGCGTAACAGCGAAGAGAGAAAAACCGAATCAGGTCCTACAGCTCCCAAGGTCGCGTGGGCCGACTCGAAGATCCAAAAACCTCACCCTCTACTCGCTCCGATCGCTGAGTCTCTGCTGGCCGAGCGTCTTGCCTTTCCAGGGATCCTGTTGGCCAGTCCCACTTCATCATCGCGGCCACTTCGACTTCCCTCTGATCATCCTGCCCAGAGACCAGACTTAGAGGATTGCAGACTTGGGGGTGACCAAGAAGCCGATTCCCAAATCCAAATTCTTCTCCCAGTGTCCCTCCTCGTCGTCGCCGAATTATCCGATCCGACGGCGAAGCCTCTCGACGTTCGTGTCTGGGTCCAAGGGCTGAAGGACTGCTAACCCAGGGCCCATGACCTGGAAGCCAGTCCCCGAACCCCAACTCTTCTTTGAGTGGGTCACTTCTCCGCTCGGCCAGGTCTTGTTCGGAGTCCGAATCCTCAAATGCGGGCAGACTCATGAGGAGACCGTCCTCAGTCAATAGCCAGGGACGATTTGGAGGTGTCTTAGGATCTGAGAATCGACCCAGAGTTGCAATGTTCTCGTCCATGAGTAGGCTTTGCTCGCTCGATAGGTCATTCTCTTCGGCACTACCAAGCTTTGCATTATCAGCTACCGCGTCTGCCTGAGCTACTAAGATCCATTCCTGTGACTCTCGTGGTGAAGCCATGAGCCGAGAAAGTGCTAACCGAGGCTGGGGCGATTGATTTCCTGAGTGCTTCCTCTTCAGACTGTGGCGATTAGGCGGCGTCTCGCTGCTGGGAGTCGAAGATTGGTCAGGTCCAGGCTGGACAATTTTAAGTTTGTTCTTGGAGGTTTCATCTCCATGTTCTTGTAAAGCTGATGCTTGGGTATTCAGTATTGGTGAAGTCATGTCGAATATATCGAATATCGTTGGGGGCTGATATGAGATCGGTATATCTGGAAGTTGATATGGGTATTTGATGTTTGATCTTGTTGAAGAAGAAACATGCATCTCGAAGCTCTAAATACTCCTTCCCAACAAGTGTTGTGGTATAGTGTCGACTTTGCTCCAACACATCGACCACGCACAAAGCCAACTTCGAACTTCAATACTCGCGCTGAATAGCCCACTTCCATTGTTGAGCCCCGGTGTTGACCACGATGCATACACACTTTGTGTATCTCATGCCAACAAAGCACCTCAACATCTTCTCGAGTAACACAACTTGATTAGTGTGCGCACCCCTCAACACAACTTGGCGACTCCGGCTGCTGCGTTGTTGTGTGTGTGATATATATATATATATATATGTGTATATCAAAGCCTGGAATGTGTTGTCGCCACCTCACGCGCTCATCTCGCTGAAGACCAGACAAGCCGGGCCTCCATCTGACCAGAAAGGTGGTGGACTGAATCCGAATAGGCCATCGTAGGGTTGACCCGAATACAGATCCAGGGACGTAACGAGCTGAAACATCCTCGATAGACACATCATGGTCCAACAAACCGTATCCAAAAAAGACAAAAAGGAGCAAAACAAAAGTCCAATATAAACACCATAACAAGCCCACCAGTCCCATCCAAAATAAATAGAGGAACAAAGCCAGCCCTACTAACGCATCAAATGACAAAGTGCACGGTCGCTCTCAGAGATTATATCAAGAATAAGGAAAATCCCAAGCAGACATCCATAACAAACACGAAGAGCGTAGCTAATCATATTAACAACAAACAAGTATAACATAAGTATGTAAAAACCAGACTCTTACCCATAACCCCAAGCAAGCAAACAAGCACCCAACCGCCGGTAGACACCGCCGATAGACACGTCAAAAAACCATGAAACAACAAAGCAAACGCAATAAAGTACAATCAACACATCCTGACACCCATGACACTAGGGAGGGGTGTTTCATACATGCATACAGCTCCCACCGCCGCAACTAGTCGTGATAAAGACGCGCTGGTAGTGAGAGCCTGAAGTAAATACGCACAAGATCGAAGGATAGGAAGGCTAGATAGGGTAGATAGATGTATGCAATGACTGAGTTTGTGAAGGGAAATGGACATGATAAACATAGACTAATCATAAGGGAACGACGCGAACATGCGCAATAACGGCTGGAAGTGTTGATATTATGTGTTAGGGTGAGATGATGGCGACGGGACGCTGCAGTGCTTTAGAGCATAGGACTGAAGGGGTGGATGGATATATCCATCCAACTCCAAACATCGACGGGTTCGTAGTGAAGGATTATAGCAATAATGCTCGAGACGCACTGGCGGGACTGGTACAACATATCAGGAATTGGGTTTGAAGGTGGCTTTGAGATGATGCTTCGGGAAAAGGAGGGTTATATCGCGATATACAACATATATTGTAGGGAAGTGGGAATTTGAACATTCATCACAGAAATGACGGGATATTTGTGAACCCTGGAACAATCTGTGAAGGCCCGAGGTAATTCCGGTGGGACCCTGGAGGGGGACATGGACTGTTACTGCGAGCATTGGAATCGGTAGTGTCGGACTATGGTTCTCCAAAATGATGGTAACTAGAGTACATGACGCGCACATCGATTCCAGGATGGTGAAGATCAATTATGATATTGAAGAAGCTAAAGATCTCCTATTGCACTCGTTGAGACCATAGCCATCAGATGAGATGCCGACAAGGGTAGGAGCTTGCTTCAGTTGACTTTCAGTGGTTGAATGCCGTTTCCCGTGAAGGGTTGGGGCGCGGGGCCTCTGTTGAATGCGTTAGGAAGCGTTCGGATAAATCGTGCTTACAGCGACTCACGGTATCTGCTCCATCGAATGGACATGGATCTCCTTGCGGCCATTCATGATACGCCTCAAGTTGCTACTCGCCGGGTAGACTGGACATCATCAGCGCCGAGACTCTCCCACACTCTAGGACGGGTGTACTCACCAACTTTACGCAACCTGTTAGGCGAACCTAATGGCTGCAGAGTCTTCAGTCCAAGCCAAGGATCAATACGCATATGATCCTCCCAGAAAGACTTGAGCTCGTAGTTGAAAGAGTCCTGCTTTGGTATCACGAGTTTCGCGACGGTTTGCCAGGGGTATTTCTCGGGATCCCACACTTTGCCTGCGTATTCCACCGGCTGATCTTCGAGATTTTCGCAGAGTTGGAATTGGAGGAGGTATTCGGCGTCGTGGGATTCGTGGAAATTCTTCAGCCATTTGCTGAGGATGTCGGAATCGTGTTCTTGGGGCTTGACGGTCTCTTCGTAGAGTTTCTTTTGCGTTTCGGACGAAGGTACGAGGCAGTATTTGGCGACGTAGTCGCCGAATCGGTAGGCGGTTTGTGAGTACTGGCGTGTGGATTCAAGATGGGTGTTTCGGACTGAATCTCGAAACTTCTGCAGGTCGGTGTCTGGTCTGGCCTCTAGCCTTTTGTATAGCTCTTTCTGATCTCCGCCATAGTTGATTCTGAGATCGATGATTTCTTTCGTCGTTTTGGCATCTGCGAGATCAAGGGCTGGAGTGGAGTTGAATTCGATGTCTTGGGATGTCTTTGTGGGTTCGAACATCTCGCCTGAGACATTGAAGACTTTCATGGCGAAGCCCCGAGGTTGTGGGATGCGGTCCTGTGCCAGATCAGCTACTTCTGAAAGTTCAATTGCGTCTGCGCGAGATCATACGTCCAAGCCTGGATCTCCTGGCTCGCTGCTGTAACGACAGACCACAGGATGTTCCGCCCCTTTTGCAAACATACTCTGCTTGAGGTGCTTCGGCAGGCCATCATCGACGATAAGCATGCCTTTGACGATGCCTTGCGTGCGAGCGTGGGTGCCTGGGTATGTATTAGCCTGGGTGGTAGACACGAGAAGGTGTTCGGTTACCTGTGTAGCAGTGACGGTGCATGTTATACTGAGCTTTCTGCATAGCGTTGATCTGATCTGCCACAGCCTGTATATCCTCTGCTTCGTTTGGCGGGATACTCTCAACCCCCTTGGCCTGCCAATGGATGTATTTCCTGTCCGCCATAGCATCCGGACTCGTGGCCCCGTCCGAGATGTCCATACCGTGTTGGCGTTCCATGATGGTTCGATGTCCAGACACACTGTGTAGAAGGTTGATCTGTTACCTGCTTGGCTTGAGAGGAGAGGGCGTATGGTGAAGACATTATGATATAAGGCAGAGGGGTGTATCTAGTGTATCTTCATCGAGTGGTCTGGATCGTGTTCGAGACTTCCAAGAAGGTCATCGATGGCCGTTCCCCGCAGTATGCGTCTATACCTTCGGCCATCGAAGGAGGAGATCATGCCCAATAACTCAAATCATCGTGATCCGGATTAATGGGAGAGGGGATAGAGGATGATAGGTTTCATTGGCCCATTTGTTATTCGGCTGCTTAGTCATATTCTACTCAAGGCTTGGCACACAAAGTCTTGGCGCGCGTCCTCGGTCGGTTCGCAGCATCCTTTGGCACATCCAACAGACGCTGCCGACAGAGCATTCGACAGGACATCCGACCAAATATCACTCAGAACGGGGCTACAATGTGAAGTACTTGCCGTCTCTGGTGACACACACTCTTGTGATGGTTCTAACCAATCATGGAGGAATCGCACAGCCCATTGCAGCGGCTGCTTCAGCTTGGAAGGGATATACCCGCCAACCACACTTCTACATCTTCCACATCGTCCCACCCTACAACCTCTTTTGCATCCAATGCTAACAGTTGTCACGCTGTGCACTCAGTCGAGTATTTTGAACGTCCCTATGCACCACTTGCCTGCTTTGTGATCGTGTTAATCTCCCATTCCCGTACGAAGTTACAGTTGATTCAATCACGCGTAACGACTTGTTGGCACTACTCCCTCTTTCGTTGATCAGCCTCTTCATACCACTATTAAGCAGCGTAGGCCGAGAATCGTCCTTGCGAAGCATGTCACTCCTGACCAAACTAAACAATACCGCACAATTCAACATCACATTGGATCAGGTAAATCGATACAAAGCCGGCGCCTTGGTATCAGGGTACCTCTCCCTTGTAAGTGAGCAACCTGAGGGCCAGACTCTCAATATAGGATCAATCTCGATAACGTTCAGTGGGCGGACCACGACCACAAAACTCTGTGACCTCCAAAGTCATCGCAGATCACTGCAACTTTTCTCATTCAATAACCAAGTATACGACGGACCAGGAAAGTGGTACGCCCCATATAGATCACTCTATGGAGATTCCAGGCCTCTCTGGTCATTCAGCTTCACCTTCCCAACGGATTGCGAGCACTCTCAGACCGAAAACTTTGAGGGCACTCCATTCTTCGACTCTGATCGTAGCCAGCCTCTACCACCCTCTTTCACAGATTACGATTTACTCGATAAGGCCTCGGTGGTGTATGAGCTAAGTGTCGAATTGCTAGCGGCAGGCTTCAGTGGCTACATAATGGAGGGGAGCTTTGTGCAGAAGCAAGTCCTAAACCTATATACCCAACGGAACGTACGAGAACCTAGCGTGCAGTACATTTCAAACAGCAAGACGATTATTCGCCAAGGCTTGGAACTCTTACCACCAGCAGAACGCGAATTCCACAAACGTCCAATGACTATTGCTCAGAAGTTGGGGCTTAAGCCAATGTCCGTAGAGCGTTACCCCAAAGCTGCCTTCGAAGCAACCATTTTGATGCCGTCAGTAGCCATCGTGGACCAGCCTTTACCACTCATGCTACATATCGATCACAATCCCAACCACTCTACAGCAGCAAGCCCACCTGTTATTCACCTGAAACAAGTACAAGTATGGCTACGAGCCGAAACCTCGTTCTGTGGCATGACTCACAAAACCATGAAATTAGAAACCGCCAAAGATTGTGCACAGAACAGCTGGACGGTTCTTTCGGTCATTGCTCGAAAGGATTTTGAGAAAGCATCGCCCGGAGTGGAGCATCTGGACTTGCGAAAGGTCGTGGATCTGAGACTCGACCCCAGTTTGATACCGACATTCAGGACCTTCAACATAGCGCGTACATACTCGTTGAACGTAGGCGCGAGGATCGAGTGTGCGGGAAAGGACTTTCACATTTGGAGTCCTGGTTACGTTAAATGCACCCTACTAGCCGGAGACTTTTCACCACCAAATACCGTGGAGGGTGAAGTGTTGACCGATCATCCGCCGCCTCCATATGAGCAGGTGGCAGGGTCCAGAGGACTGGTACAACCAATCGTGCCAAGAGAGCCAAGTCTATCTCGGACAGCAGGGCGTCGGCATGGGCGAAGCAATAATGCGAACGTTATGGCTGCAGCTGTGATGTCGAGCATTGCCGGTGCAGCGTCCAGTAGTAGTCGAGGTGGAGGCTGCGGCGGATGTTGATAGTTGCTGGCGTGGGATCGAGCCGATGGTCTGCTACAAGAAACTTAGTGGAACTTAGAAGTAAAACTCCACCACTATCGACTGTTCAGTTGCGCTATATCAGAAAGCTGATCAGCCAAGGATGATCAATTGAGCATTGCCCTCCTGAAATCACTATTACGAATCCACAGAAGCGGCGTACTCAACAAGTCGATTGGAGATTGTGTTTCGATAACGACCACCACCTCTATCACCCGACTTCAGTGCCTGCATTAACAGATCTATCAATCTCTATAGCTAGGATCTCGGACCACGCCCATCCTTCTATATCAACATACCGCCATCTCTACCTTCAACCCCCTATCCTTTCGCCACCCTTTATCAAATCTAAGCCGGAAACCCATCGAAGAAGAGGGCGAGCTAGACGAGCAGGACGAAATTACGGCTCAAACTCTGCGCGACCCTGCCAAGTCAAGTGCTCAGATACATACCTAAGGTTACGGTAGGCAATGACTCTTCACGATTGCTGTATCGTTACGAACCATAACATCAACCAGCAATGAAACTGTTTCGTTCTATCGTACACGCGCTGCGTCTGAATAAAGATGTTGTTGGAAGGGCCAGACCGTTTATCCGGAAGATTAATCCAGAGATCGGTCTAACATAGTAGGCTATCTATGAAATAATAGAAGTATTTAAAAATCTTCAACCCTTCAACAGAATCTCCGCAGCATACACTACTATATCCTATATCCCACAGCCTCCTTTACACTCCTATTTAAACCTACAGATCGAAAAACACCTAACTTAAACCCTTATAATATCGGCAAATAACCACCTTAACACGTGATTTCCACCTGTTAGAATGTCAGATATTAGGAAAACATACCAGTCCTCTATTAGTACCCCCCCTACGTGATAGTCATTTGCTTTTATATATATAAACGGCCTGTTAGGTTCGTAAATATTATATTCCTTTACATCCTCTTGGATACATTATACCAGGATCTACAACAGTAGTGTATCCCTATCCCTATCCCTATCCCTATCCCCACTCCCATCTCCAAACCTATCCCCTCCCCCAAGCCCACCCTACTAAAACCCTCGCATCTAATACGCCACTCTTCCTAAGCAGGTAGCAGATGGCTGGAAATCATGTAAAGGGGATTGTTGATACTGGTGCCGGTGCCTCGACGTAAGTTAGATATTTAGGAGAGGAGGGGGGGTTGGGATGGGATGGGATGGGATGGGATGGGATGGGATGGTAGGTGATAGTGGTAAAGCTGGTGAGGCTGGTGATGTATATATTAGGAGTGCGTGCGGGAGTGTGCGAGGGAGATAATAGGGGGGAATTTGGACACGAAGGGATGATGATAGACTTGGGTACTAGATAGGCTCACATATACTTCTGAAGCCAACTCAAATTCCAGGGGCCGAGATTTCTGTTGAAAATGGACGTCGCGATCATACCATCGGCCTACTAGTCTGCCTAGTCATGCAAATCCCCACATCCTGCAACGTGTCTTCGCAGAGAATCAACCGATCTATCTATCACTAGGCCTCTATTAATGGGTAGATTCCAAGAGTCTTCTTTTGTGGGAGATGGGTGCCTTGCGGGATGGGGAGGTTGTGGTAGGATGGGATGGGATGGGATGGTTTTGTTGGGGGGGAGGAGGGCTGGGTGGTAGAGTGGTGGGTGAATAGGTGGATAGGTGCTTCGTACAACCCTCTGAAGCGGATGTCATGCTGGGACATGGGATGATGTAGTAAGTACGTAGATGATAGCTATTAGAATGAATGGCACGGATATCATATGCACGAGTTTGGTGTGTAGATGGATCTTACCTCGTGCAATTTCTACCGAGACGGGCCTGTGAGTATGGCCTAGCCGAACGGGAGTCGGAGAACGATGCAATTCCGAAGCCATAAAAATCAGCCTAGCGTACCAAATTGACAGACGCTAAGGGATATATCCCTACCCCCTACTTAGCCTAGCTACGTAAATACCAGCAATCTTTCCTATATATATATAAAGCCTAGCAAGGTCCATGAATGGAATGACTCATTTATCCCAAGCAATCATGTTCGGAAACACACCTCCATTTCAACATAGCGAGCTGACGTCTGCGCCTTGACGTCCACTTCCCCAAAAAGCGGCGTGAAGTCATGTCCAGGGTAACAGATTCCATACACTCCACGCCGTCCCCTCAGGAACGATGGCCTCTATCTCAGCAATCTTACCATCGCCAAAGACCTCGCTCAAGATGGTCACAGCCGTGAGCTCGACCGGGACATCCATCTCCATCGTCCCGCGACGCGCCACGACTTTCTTGTACTTTGCCGTCTTCGCGACTGACCAGTTTTCGGTGTTCGCGCCACCACCGATGACCTCCCGACGCGTCGTCTCGAGCTTCAATTTCCTATCAGCTCCCTTTCTGACCATCAGCTCGGCAGCTCTGAACCATGTTTCCTTGGCTTGAACGTCCTGGATGTTTTTCTTTTCGTAGCAGGAAAGGAGAAACAGGCCCCAGACGGTGATGTTGCCGTAGATGGATACCTTTTCATTCGGGTTGGCGCCTTTGTCGAGGAGCAAGCTGACCATGTCGAAATCGATGAACTCGACCAGCTGCGGGAGTCGAATCGGGGTGACTATAGTGGGTCTTAGGGCGTAATCCAGGAGTGGTCGGCCTTGCTTGGCGTGCAGAAGCTTGCGGTCTTTGTCCAGCTTCTCCTTTACGTATAGGGACAGACGGCTCTGGACTGTCAAGGCGAGAAAATTGTTGTAATTTCGTTCGTCAAAGTACAGTCCTTTCGGCTGGTCACGTGCATTGGTCCAATGATATGCCATATCGATATCGGCGTAGGTAGATATTACCTCATCGAGCTGCTTCAGCAATTTGGGTTGTGGTTTCTTCTGCTCAATCTCGACTTCACGGGCATAAAACATGAGTGTGTCAACTAAGGAGAAGAGGACGTTAAGTCGCGTTTGAATGCCATTCTGCAGGGGTAGACTCTTTGCCCTTGCAAGCTCCACATAGCAGAGCGCTTGATGAGCATCCCAATCGGTTTTATTGTCCTCAGTCGCGCGTCGTATCAAGTCTTCATGCATGTCCTTGTCCATCAGAAAGTCTCTTACAGTCCTGTGAAGGAAGTCTACATTGTAGTCAATCGATTGATCCGGGAATACGTTGTTGACTTCAAGGAGGTCTTTGCATAGAAAGTTGACACGATTTCTGACATCTTCGTATACTAGCGTCAGCTGCTGTAGGGACATGGGCGCGACAGACGCTTCAAGTGCAAAGCCCGACTTGCGATGCTCCTTCTCAAGATTTCGGTAGCATGCAACCGAGAGCGGCTGGACAGCATGGGTTGTCAGCAGAAATACTTTGGCAGATTCCGTCCGATGTGCTTTGTCGATTCTGTCGAATATTCGCTTGAAATAAGATTCCAAGTCGTGCGGCATCGTATCGAGTTTTGCTTGGAGGTCTTCTAGTTTGTTCTGTTCACCGAGTCCTAGCAGGAGCTCGTTGACTACCAAGAATACCCAGAGAAAGACGCCGTGCGCTCTTTCGATTACTTCCTGCACGAATACGCTATACCTTTTGTCCTTCCTTTCAGCCAGCGTAAACCTGTGATCTTTCTCGAGGATGTCCTTGACAAAGCGCTCAATATCCCGCATTGTATGTCTCTCAAGGAAAAGTGACCCATCGCAATTTCCTTCCGCGAAAGCTGTCCTGAACGGAGTCCAAGGGCGGCTAGCAAGACACATCTTGATGCTCTCAGACTTTGCCAAAATTTGGAGTCTGTCTGTGATGTCAGTCGGTCTTCCATCATACTCGTCTAAACCGTCGATGAACACGCAGAAGCGTATTCCGGGTGTAGGACGATGTGCTAGTGTGACAAAAGCGTCATCAAGCTCATCAAGGGTCCATGGGTCACTCTTCTCGCCGTATGAGCTATCCTCTTCCCACCTCCTCGCACAGATGATAGGTATGAGACTTGGGCATCGCCTCAATATTTGAAACAATAATGATTGAAAAAGGCCTTCCTTAGATCTCTGCATCGGCGATCCAGCCGCCCAGAAGAACCAGGAGATCAAGACTGGCTTGGCAGACGGACCAGCCCATGCTTGGAGACACTGATTGACGCTCGGATTCTCAACCAGAAACTTCATGAGGGTGGACTTGCCGGAACCAGCTTTGCCAGCGATCCAGTAGATATCATTTTGGCTTTGTAGCCAAGTTTTGAAGCCTGTGGGGGGGATCACGGGGTCTATGGAGTCTCGTAGCATCCAATCAAACGTCTGCTTGTGAGCTTTATGAACATCGTTGAATCTCCGCTTCCACTCATCGAATTCGAGACTTTTCAGGATTCGTTCCTCATTCGCCACCCTGTCACCCTCTTCCGCCAGGTCTTCAAGTCTCTGAATCAGATATTGAGCACGATCGCCTTCATCACTCTGTCGTGCGACGCATTTACGGATGTCAGCCTTGAGCTGCTCCATGTGGTGAACGCTTTCAAGCTGCATTCGAGTATGTTCCTTTGAGATCTCATTCATACGCAGGCAAAGAGCAGACTGTTGATTACTAGCCAAACAAGGTCAGGTGGGTTTGCTAAAGGGTCTGACACGCACTTCATCATCAACTGTAATCGAGAGTCGATCTGCTTCTGTAACTTCAGCAGACGAGTCTCAATGTCCTTGACCATCCCCTTCTTACGGGCGCTTCTGAAGGCGACTCGGAAACTGTCCCATTTCTTCGCATCCGGTGGTATCTCCAATTCACCAAGAAGATGCCTCAATGCTTTAGCTTCGTGCTCGCATGAGTCCACGAGCTTACCAAGCGCTATGTCATCCAAGCTCAACCTTTGGAAGGTCCGATCCTTGTTCTTTAGTTCCTTATTGAGGGCGTTAATATCCTTTACAATCTCAGCAGAGGTTACATTGTCTTTCGTCGCACCGCTGGCTGAGTGATAGATCTCTTGGGTCTGTGAGACCAGCTTGCAGCCAAAGTCGATTATCTGGATGATGGCGCTTGCAATACTGAGGGCTTCCAGAGGACTCAAAATCGCTAGGATTAGCCTGTCTATTACCAGCGCCAGTTATGACTCGGTTATATTTGAGGTTTGTTATAGCTAGAACTACAGGTCGTCGGGCCTGTGAAGGCACTTAGCAAGGACCGACAGGCCAAGGGACTCTTGAAACTGAATTGGGTTCTCCTGCAGCATTAGAATACGGCCGACTGCGAAATAAAACGCCCTGTGCGAACATTCATTTCTATGTACAATAGTAAGGTAGATGGAGAGGAGGATTATCCAGGAGGAAAGGACTCTTCAGCCTCACCCTAGATTCGATTCGGTATAGTTCTAATTCAGGGTGGAATTCCTCCCACATCAGTCGCGTCGCACTTAGTTCTACCGCAACAAGCCCACTTACACTTCTACATAGCTCACGCTGCCGCCCTCAATGGACAACCCTTACGAGAAGGTGAAAAACCCTTGTGAGTACCTACGTCTTCGGCATGCGCAGAATCGTGTATCACTGGCTGGGGCTCCATACCGTGATGTACCAAACACCTAGGCTGATGACATGTGTTTACAGTCAGATATTCGAGGCAACGTGATAGTCAGGTTTCCAATTCCAGGCATGCCCCAGGTGAGGGTAGTGCATCTGTGGCACCTTCAACGCTTGAGCAAGATTCTCCGCTGCTTGCCGGTGACGGCGAGGCTAATATAGACACCTACGGCAATGAGACCCGGAGGCTTAGGGGCACAAGAGCAGCGTTCCAGAGGTCTTGGCATAGGGACAAAAGATGGTGGATCCGGTGGCCCGCTCAGGCGTGGCATGTTACCGGGCATCGCCTGATACCTCAAGATCAAAGCTCGGAATACAGACCGGCCTCGCACTGGTGGTCGCGTTGGTTGGCCAAAATATGGTGGCTGTATCGACGCTTAAGCGGATCTAACGACCTATTCTACACACTACGGGAGAGCTATCTGAACCTGATGCTCGTATTTCTTCCTCTAGCTTTCGCCGCCGCACATTGGTCTTGGTCCCCAGATATCGTGCTTGCATTCAATTTCTTGGCTATAATCCCGCTATCTGGTCTCGTGCATCTTGCGTGCGAAGACCTATCTGCAAATCTCAGTCCGACTGTGGGGCGATTGCTTGTTGCCTTTTCAGATAACCTAGTTGAACTTGTTGTATGTATTACACCAACATATGGAATCGCGGGATCTTAGTAACTTTGGCAAGGTCGGCACTGTTGCTCTTTATAAAGGTGAGATACGCATCATGCAACTCAGTGTCATGGGAAGTGTCCTATGCTACTCCCTCCTTGTAGGTGCTTACACCAACACCCTCGTCACCGTTGTAGATGTTGCTGAAATCGCTAGATTTTGGGATCGTGCTTTGTCGTCCATGGCGTACATTTCCGCGACGGGCATTTCAGCTCATTCGCCACAAAAACCATCACTTCATTCAACCTCACCGCATTGTGCTCTCTCTTGATCCCTTCCACATTCTACATGGTGGGCAAGGGTCAAGGTATAGATGGCCAAGCCCAGATGGTGGTTTTATCTCGCGCCGTTTCGATCATACTCATGCTACTATACGTTACATACCTTTTCTTCACGCTCAGAACACACAAAAGCCTGTTCGACGAAGATCCCGACATGGACGAGGAGGAGGAAGCTGCCGATGCTGACAGGGACGCTCTTAGACCGGTGTCAGCTATCTGTTGGCTCGCCGTCTGCCTTGTATGCGTCTCATTCTGTACAGTTGCTCTCTTGTCGAGCATTCATCGTTCGAGCTTGAAGGCAAATACTTACTTCCTTGGTTTCATAATGTTCCCCTTTTTGGGGAATCTGACTGATTACGTGTCTGCTTGTCGGGTTGCCTGGAAGGACGAACTGGATATCACGATCATGGTAACGATCGGAAGCAGCATGCAAATCATGGTGTTTACGTGGCCCTTTCTAGTCCTGTTGTCATGGTTCTTCGATCAATCGATGACTTTCAGCCTAGATCTTTTTGAGGCTGCGGTAGTTTTTCTTGGAGTCTTCGTATCCAGCGGTCTAGTCAAGAATACGAGGAGCAACTACTATATCGGCACAATGTGCATTGCTTTGTAAGTCCCGAGATCGAAGATCATACAACGCTAACTTTTGAAGGTATGCCATCATCGCTCTTGCAGCCTATGCTCGTCCAGAAAGAGGCTACAATCCAGCTGGCGGGACGGTATTGCGTGCTGCTAGCTAAGACCAAACATCAACTTAGGATCTTCAAAGGCGATTATTCCGCAAGCCATCTGAGCGTGACCCCTAATCTCAACGATTGCTCGGAAGAAGCCAAGGCCAAGAAGGGCTTCATCTGGCCAACACGAGCACTGGATCAAAAAGCGTGGAACCTCCCAATACCCCACAGGGCGTGATACGAAGCATGCCAGAACAAATACAGGAGAGAAGCAACAGCAGGCATTCTGCAACCTTCTTAGGCCACGCATAAGGCCTTCCATTGAATTACATTTGGCCCAAATAATATCCCATGTCCTAGCAAGGCGTCTTTTCCAGGTACTTTCTACCGAGGTAACACCGAGACGAGTGCCAGCCTTTTCAGGACATGGGATAGAGACAATGTCGTGAAAAAGCGGAAAAGCGACCAGCCTTTGCCAACGCTGGAGAAAAGACTTTTGATTTTCCCTGGCTGTTGTAAAGTTGATATGGACTGCTGAGGCCCGCCAACCTTCATCAGTTGTCAGTTTACAATGTGGTCATGGTACGTAAGTGGATACCGAGGTGGCAATAAGATGGCGAGCTTAGACGCGCTAGGAAACCCAGGAACTCCCTAGCATCCATAGTGGGTTTGGTGAGGAGAAAGAGGAAGACAAAGAAGGAGAGGAAGGGGAAAAGGGAAAATAAGGCGTGGGAGAAGAAAACGCTACACCCATCAAAGTAGCACATGCAGAATGCCAGAGCAAGGAACGGAGTGGCTGGCGTAGAGAAGCACCGAAGCCTACAGCCGCTACAAGACGAGAAGGACAGGTAGACATGTGACTCGGAAAGCTCACCCTCGACATTCATCCTGCAAACATTGCAGTTCCCTGGAAAGCCAACTCTGGCAACTGAAGCCTATCTATCACACAATACCAGCACTAGCTGCATGAATCATCAAAATCCCCTTCTTACCTCAAATATCTAATTCGAAACGCTAGCTCATCTGACAAATCGATACCAAAACCCTCATCCACATCCACATATCCCCATTACAACATACCTACATACCTGAATCCACGCAACTACGGAAAACCCACTTCCAAACTAACCAACCAATCCGATCAATCCAACGCAACATAATAGTCCATCTCCGTCCATCTCCATCAGCCCCTTCTCCTCCCAACAATAGGAATGACCACCACGCCAGACGACCCCATACGCCTCCTCCTTTTCTCCGCATGTAGCTGTTGGGGTTAGGAAATAATACAACTTACGGGTTTGGAAATCTAACCCGGTATCTTGTCGGCTCTGCTTATACACCTAGGCTCTGTTCGTATGAAGGGGGGGTTTCTAAATGGAATAGGAGGATATTTGGGGCGGAGGATAAGGGATGGGATAGGAATAGGGTGGTTGGACTCCATCATCACCGTCATTGTTATCGTCATCATGTAGTTTATTAGTGCCGTAGCTACGGGCAAGAGGCGTGCTGTAGAAAGATCGACTCGATATGCATTGTAGGGGTTAGCTGCTTAGAGAGTCTCTGCTCCATATGGCTGGGCTGATAATTAAAGTATCTAGATGTCTTTGAGATGACGAGCCAGGGCTTGTTAAAGTCGCATTCAATTGTTGGAATCGGAATCGCAATGACCCACCAATTCGCCATACCGCGCTGCTACCTACACTACAACAACGTAATTTTTCCATACTGGGTAGGTTGTAGATATCATCCTTTTCCTCTGTACTCGTTTTCCTGTCGCTTACCTTGTCGCTTTCCGCTTTCCGGCTTCCGGTTTCACGCACTCTGTACAAATCTATTCGCCCGTTTTGGACTTGACATAGTGATCGTGATGGGGGCGAATATTGTTGTGGTGAGTGAGTGGTAAGTAGTATATAATCAGTCTAAGTGAGTTTGAGATAGATTTATAGGAATAATAACTCTTATCTCTCAGTAGACTTTTATACAATTTATAATTATTTAGATTGCCTATAAGGATTTCGTATTGTATTGGCAGGCGGTGAGGATAGGATATAAATTGAACGATTAGGGCACGATGACTTTAAGCGTCTAACCCTTTAAATGTATCTATCTATTGATTTCTATAGTCTCACTTCCACTTCCACATCCACATCCACATCCACATCCACTTCCACTTCCACTTCCATTTCCACCACCCAAATACCCATCCCATCCCATCCCATCCAATCCTACCTCTGCCCTAAACACCTTTACCCTATCTACCTACCTACCCATCTAAATCCGCCACCTCCACCTCCACCTTCACATAGCACAAATCCGATAATCTTGTTATAAGCGCTGCGTATCAAGGAGAAAAGAAAAGGAGTATCAAGTACCTGTTTCCCAAGACCCGACTCAATAACATGTACGCCCCGACCCCCCCCTTATTGCCAACCCCAATTCATCCTATCACGCCTAAAACCTCAAACCCCAAATTCGACCTAAAAGACCAGGACACACCTTCTTAAAACCCCGACCACACTTTCCATCCTCCATCCTCCATAACCCCCAAAAACAATACCTCACAGAAACCCATATCGCCTCCCTAATCTCCCAGCCCTCAAACCTCATCGAATCGTAAAAGCTCATCAACCCTCATCAATCTTATTTCGCGAAGAGCGTGAGAGGACATGGACTGGGAACTCAGCGCTCGTTTCTTTGAGGCTAAGATTGGGGGGGGAGTATGCGGACGGGTTTGAGGAGATGAGGAGATGAGGAGAGGTAAGGGAGAGGGACGGAGTGGACGAGAGAAGGCGGGGTGAGGTGGTGGGGGAGGGTGGAAGGTGTTTAGGGAGGTGTTTAGGGAGGTGAGATTGCTGTGAGGATGAGGGCGTCTATAGCTCGGCTTGCGTTGGGAGTGCTGCAGATTGCGTGCACTGGGGGGATTTGCACACATTGGTAGCTTGGAAAAGACTACCTAAGTCGTACCAAGCCCATCGAACCCACACACGCACTCTACTCCCTAAACAACACGCTTGACCTACACGCACAACCACAAAATTAGCCAAAACCATCCCCATTCATCCCCACGCATCCCCACAATCCCCGAAAACAAAAACCCCCCAACCCCCAAAGACACGATAACACGAACGCACATACCTCAAAGAACCGCTTCAGCCACCACACCTGAAAGACGCCCTCCCCGATCAAAACCCCCAGCTGGAAAATACTCCACCACTTGACGCGGCCGTTGGTGCTCTCGGCCGTGTTGCGGTGCGTGCGCTCGCGGATGACGATGTAGGATTGCTCGTCTTTGACTTGGTTGAGGAGCTCGGTGAGTTGTTTGACTAGATGGAGGGATAGAGACGTCAGCCCAGTTCTTTGGCGTTGACTCTCACCCGTCCACTTGATGATATCCCTAGTATATGTTGCTTCATTGCCACTCTTGACCGTTCGATCCCTCCGTATCCCAACCCTCATATTTACCCAACCCATACCGACCATACCTACCACACTCAACCCAACCCCACACCCTCTCTTCCCCCCCAAAAGAAAAACACCGCACGAACCTTCACTCTCCAGCGGATCGCTCGGCGCCTCGCTCTCAGGCACATACACGATCCCATGCACATTGAAGCTAACCTCCTTCGTGCTCGCCGCCCACGCCTCGTTGCTGAAGCAATAAACGTGTTTCCCGTCCGCCACGGCGTCGAAGCTGTGATCGCCCGACGATACGGCTTTGTTGTTCACGAGGTAGGTGTTTGAGGGGTCGAGGATCTGTCACGTCACACATAGATGTCAGTCGGCAGCTATTCACTCAAACCACAACGATGATGTGCATAGAACGCGGAATCATATATCCATCACACCCTCCCCCCCTCCCCATCACCTTCTCTTCCTCCCCACCCCTCTCCCCACCCCCATCTCCCTCCCCATCCCATCCCCCCTCCCCCCCCTCCTCCTCCCCCCAAAACAAAAACCGCACCCAACCACTCACCCAAAAATCCACCTCCAGATTCCCCGCGCCCCCAAACTCCCGATCCCCCACCTGAAACGTGACGGTCATCTTGTCGTCTTTATGCAGCATCTCGTGGAAACACTCTCGAGAGTGTGCGCCCATCTGGATGTTGTGGGCGCGTGCTGTGGTTGCGAGGAGGAGGGTGAGGGTGAGGAGGGTGGGGAGGAGGGGGGGGAGGGGGGTGAGGGGGTGGAACATGGTTGTTTGTATTTGTGGAGAAGGGGGAGGTGGGGAATGGTGGGTGAGTGATGGGGGGGTGGGAATTGGAAGAGGATTCGAAGTTGGAGACAGGTTCATACGGAGAGTTCTCAGAGGGAAGTGGTACGGGCGCGACATCTTACTGAGATAACTTCGAGCTGATACGTTGAGGATGACACTTTTGTGCCAAGACATGGATATTAACATCGGCTTAGCTGGAAAGTCTACATTTACTCATTCGCCGGTCCCATTGAGTGATTCGGCATACTTCGCATCACGAAATACTTAGGTTTAGTTTCGATACTCAGTGTTATCCAAATCAAAAACTGACAGGTAACATGTTCGACAGGAAAGAGTCAGACTTCAACACGTTCAATTCACTACTCAGCATTCACAAGTGAAGAAACCAATGGTTTAATATCCACTTCCAGCGAAGTAAAACCACCATCATGCTGCACATGTCTGTCTTGATTGTGTAAATCAAGCTTTCGAGAAGGCTTTGAAGCACCAGCTTCTATCGGACCTTCACTGTTCTGCAGGTGCACCTAGCTTTCGTTCTCCTTCTTTCGCGCATCATCATCCCTACCCTTCTCAACCACCTTTCACATCCTCGTCCACATCACCACCCCACAATTACAATCGACTGACTGAGATGTCCGCCACGTCAACTCCTGTCAGCAACGCCAGCAGGCCACGCAAGCCCAGCTTCATCGAGCTTTTCCTAGGCACTGATCCAAGCATCACGAGATCGAACCGAGGAATGAAAATGGTGAGGCCACGTAAGGTAAGTTTCTTGTGCCGGAACAAGCGTACGGCTCGCTGATACCTCGTTATGAAGACGTCAACGCCCGTTTCATCGACCGAGGCCAAAGTCGTCACCACTGCCGTACCTACGCCCGAGCCAGTAACAACACCGGCACCGCCTGCTGCAACACCTGCACCTCCCGCTTCGGTTCCCGCTCCTGCTCCTGTTCCTATTCCTGTCGCTGTTCCTGTTCCCGCTGCGGAACCAACAGCCGAGACAACACCTGCCGCTAACTCTAATGGCTGGACTGGAATGGAAGACACTCTGATCATCGGCATGAAAGCTCAAGGCAAGACTTGGAAGGAAATTCACGATGCATTGCCCATGAAGAGCAAGAACGATCTCAGGCAGCGCTTCAAAGAACTCAGCAATGATGCCAAAGGAAACGACAAGGACAAAGCAGTGTCATCCGCAGGGGAGAGTGGGAAGAACAAGAAAGATGGGAAGAAGGGAATTTTGAGAGCGGAAGGGGACGACTCGGATCGGACCGATGACGAAGGGATCGATCCCCGGGGCCCCTTTACAAGAGACTTCAAGAGCTTTAAGAAAGGCAAGAAGAGTACAACATTCAAGGTCATTGAGGTGGACAGCGATGAGGAACAGCCGGCCGACCTCCGTGGTCATCCAATTGTCTACATGGATCCTGACGAAGGATTGACCGAGGCTCACGTAGGTTGCCGTATTGTCTTTATCTTGAGCGTTGCTGACACCACCGCTGTAGATGAAGATTCTGTACAAGCTGACGCGGAAGAACGACGAGGTCAAATGGCTGGAGATTGCATCGAGGTTCTATGACAAGACGGGGAAGCGGATGGAGCCGGAGGTCTTGAAGCACATGCTCAGGAACCTGTAACCGCCCAGGCCTCATCGCCATTGCTGAACATCAGTCAGTGGAGACCAGGGGATGAGGGTATTTGTACCATCTGATGGCAGACGGAAAGTGCCAGTGAAGCCGGGATGGAGGTTATTCCAAAGGTATCCTTTTGTAGCAGTCTCACATACCTCGGTACACAAGAGCGCGTAATAACTGTCTCCACTGTAACTGTAGTCTATGCTGTCTTTGTAGTGGAGATATAGAATGACGTTACGTTCGACCTCCAAACAGTCTTCTGTTGTTTGAAGCAGGGCTTGGCAATCCCACACCGCTCTTTCCCCCATCCAAAAAGCCGGGACGCCAAGCCTGCGCTAGCTGCACTAGTCTAGTACTATTAGTATAAGGTATGCCGCGTTGGGGCCGAGTCGAAGATACCTTAGTCTAGGTAGCCATGATAGCTGGTGATGAGTTGTCAAAGTGGGAGATGAGGGAGGGTAGAAAGTGGATGGGAGACTCGTATCTCAAGAAGGGAATGGATGGGCAAAGGGCTGGAAAGGTTGAGGCTCACAGAGCCCAATGCCAGCTTGGGCGCTAAGTTGACGTCGGCACGCTAAAGCGGAGCATGGGAAAGGGAGCAATGGAAGCCTTATTATTCGCTACCATCAATTCTATCCTTTTGCAAGCCTCAACTCTGATAATGACGCTTATTCGTTCATCGTCATACAACCATCGTCCATCTTGGAAGGAACAACTGACGACGGCGACATATGGAGCTACTCAGGCACCGATATCTCGTCGGGCCTTCTCCGTCGCATAAAGATGGCTGGGCAAGCCTTGCTTTTGACGGGGATCTGCAACTTGGGAAATGAAAGCTCCGTCGGACACGTATGCAAGCTTCATGCAAGACCAACGCAGTTCATGAACGGCCCAGCATGAAGCATACATACATACATACAATGCTGCACCCCACGATCATTGTCAGAACAAATCTCCTACTGCTTCTCTTCCCCCCATGCTCTTGATGTGCCTTTTCACTCACTGATCCAACACCCGACGTCCACCGCTTCTCCGCCACACCGGGACACCAAATTGTGCAAAGCGCGTCAAAAGGCGGTCACAAACTCAATCGTGGCGTTCGCGGCTCTGTCCGTCTTTCCACGATCTGCGACACGCTCCAGAGCGGCAGATGAGGCGCATTGACCGCGCAGATACCAAGAGCTTCGAGAAATTCTTACGACCACTCCCATTTTCTCCCCACCTCCAATTGAGGCCTCAATGCCTGCTTGCGCCTCCGACCTGTACAGAATATCTCACATCTTGACCAAATAGCGCTCTACATCTGTGTATCATAGGGAATCGGAGGATTTTGCGTGCTTTTCGCCTTTCTGCGGTTGGTCGAGCTACCACGCTGCAAAGCTTCAACAGCTGACGATGAAGCAGATTACTTCAAAAGTTACCTCAAAGCTCGAGGAGGATACTCGAAGGAAATCAATCGGTGTTTCTCCAGCAACATATACCTCTCCGTCTGTCCTGGTTCAATTTGGGATAAAGAGTGGGGAATATACCACTCACGGCCTTGAGCACGTGTAATTGATTCACCTCGGATACACCACCAATCACCACCTTATCACTACATCATCCATCTACGAATCACAAGAGTGAAGTTCGAGTAGAGCACTTCATAGGCGAGCCGTCGATCCCTCAGCGTCAACGTGGACATACAACCCCGTCTTGGAACACTCGGGCAACGATGAAGCACGTTGCGAGGTTACATCTTCCGTCAACCTTGCGCAAGAATCACGAAATACATCACAAAGTGGACGGCAGGAATCTGCGGTTACTTCGATCATCAAGGCGCGCCGTCAAAAGTAAGGTTACCTTCAACTCATCTGCTAGCCTTGGTGTTTCACAACTTCGTGGTGTTTCGAATACCAATATATGGCTGTTACACGAAGGGCCCTCGGGCAGCATTGCACAGTATGGTCAACCATGACCAAGCCAAAGCGTCATCTTCTTCACCCATACCTGTGCATGATCTGTGTCACCCTCTTTCACCTCCTGATCCTCCTAGAGCTGACTTTGGCGGAAATGCAGACACTCGGTAACATCGCCTTCGCAACGTTGATGGCCTCTTCGGAGGTCGATCAAAAGTTCCTCGGCCGATTTGCTAAAGCAACGAGGAATGCCCTGCCAGGCGTGTCCACCGCTCTCTATCAAGTCCTCGGTCTTTCCGTCCTCCTTTCCAGAAAACTGGTCCGCGCTCGACGCCTCCGTCGACTGGATACTACACGCGACACCAAATCGCTCCAACTGTACCACCACATCATATTCCTCGCGCGCGAGGGTCTCATAATAACCGAAGAAAACGTCCTGCCCATGCTCCGGAATGTGCCCCACGAGCTCCGGGTTCTGATCTACAAACTCCGTGCCTCTTTCTACCACATCTTCGTCCTCTTCCACAACCAGCCTTCGATCAATCAAACCGCAATCCCCAGCTTCCTCAATCCTACCGACCTCAAAGACAAAAGCAAATCCTCTCTCAACTACACCTCCAACCGCCGATCCCCTCCCGGCTTGAGCGGCAGTGGATTCCGCCCCACCGCATCCCTCCCACCCGGTCTATCACCCGTCTCCATCCCCAAACCAAGCGCCACCTTCCTCCTCCCCGCCATGGACTACATCCCCCGCGCCTCCGAGTACTTCGACTACGCCTCCAACCTTGCCAACGCCTACCTCTCCGGCTCGCACCCCATCCGCCTCTCCGTCAAGACCGAATACTCCGCCTACCTCTACGACTGCGTCCACGACGGCGAAGGCAGCCGCCGGCTCGCGCAAGCCGCCATCCGAGACGTCTACAACGCGCAGGAAGGGATGGACGACGACATGTTCGAGGATGCGGCGGAGTTGGTGGGGATCCTGGGGAAGATGATGAAGAGGGGTTTGAGCGGGACGGCGAGTCAGGGCAGTGGAAGCACGCCTGGGGCTGGGAACGAGAGTACGCCGCGGACGACGCCGAGTAGTACGCCAAAGGCAGCGAAGGGGGAGAGGTTCAAGCCGGTGCCTGAGTTGCCGGTTCGGGGCGCTACGAGTCCGAAGAGCGATCCGAGGAGGAAGCGGTCGAGGTGAATAATGGTGGACTGTACGATAGGCGTTGACATGTTGGAAGGGAAAGACGTAGAGCGCTTTGTTTAAAAAGGGCCCTCTCAACGGTTTCGACAACCACTCCTGTCCGTCCACGTGTGGGCTAGACGGTCAGCCTCGATACCCTCCCTGCAATAGAATGTGAGAAATGACAACCGGTTGAACTCCACTTAGCCGGTACCGTACGTAAGCCGTAAGTAGGTAGGTACCCAAGTCCCACCCATAACATTAAATAAAGTACTCCTTTTGAAAAAGACCGAGGGAAAAGACCATCTCCGGCCCCCCCGCTATCTCTACCCCTCTTAAGCCTTCGATATCGTAAAGCGAGATTTTCTTTCTCTCTTGTGCGGATTTTACATTGAACGGAGGAATAGGTAGCATATCTGGAAATATTCCGAGGAGAAATTGATATACATTCCAAGGTTACTTACCTCGGGCGATTATTGATTGGTCCAGCCTACCCTTAGATTACACCAATCTAGGTACCTTAGGTACCTTACTTATCCGCCGGACATAGACATAGCCTAGTTAACATCCAACATGCAAGTATCTTAGGTGGATGACAATCCGTCAGGTTTAGATATAGAAACAGGTGACGTGTTAGAGATGGCCTAGACATCCATCCGCATTTATACTATTCTTTCTCTTCGTGATTAGTGGCGATTTCCTAGTCGGTGCTTCCTCCTCCACTGGACTCTACTTTGTCCTGTCACGTTGAGTTGACATGGATTCATGAATCGAGAGGAAGAAGTTCTTGGTGGTCTTTACCAACCACCCTCGTCCTCAACACGGCTATGGTACTGTCTATCACCCTCCCTCCCTCCCCACTGGCTCTATTGATAGTCGTAGTCTCGTCTTGCCTGTCAATTCCACGTAAGGATTCTCACTCCTTATTGCTGTCTTCTTGAAAAAGCTGCATCGTCAGTCTTCTGACCAACGGTCCTGTAAGCGAAGAGTCGTAAGGTAGAAGCGCATGGTTTCTTGCACTGCTCATGGCGTTCACCTTATCTGCGCATTGGCTACCCATTGGTCCGCTTTGCTGGGTTTTGCGTGTATCTGATGGGGTAGGGGTGAGGGTGTTGAGCGGTATTTTCGGTGTTTTCAAATCATGATTGAAGGCTGAAGGAGGCGGTGATTGTGGTGCGGGCGATGAGGAGGGATGTGAGAATGCTGCTGGTTTTTCGAGTCTTGTGGAGTGGAAGTAGATGATTGGGAGATTGGGAGTCGAGGGAGTCCAGTCGCATGTTGTAGATCTTGGAAGAAAGGATGGATAGTGGGGTCCAGTCGCATGTTGTAGATCTTGGAAGAAAGGACGGATAGTGGGATTTTGGGCCACGAGAGTACTCGGGTGAGCGATCCTCTTTGTTTGCCAAGCCATTGGTTTTGCTGACGGGTCTTTTCTTACTGTACCGAGCCGTTGGGGCCGCTGACAGATCATTTCCTACTGTACCAAGCAGACATGCATCCAGAATCGTCTTTGTACGACACTCCGAGCTGCCGAGACTCCCCAGCTTCCATTCAACTCATATGGCGTGAAACAAATTGACCTCCAAGAACGTAAATGTGGTACCCCACCCAAACGCACGATGATTAGCCGCCAACTCCAGCGCATCCCCAGCCACCAAAGCTCTGACCAAGTCTCCCCCAGCCCCTTCGTGTGTCCAGTCCCACACGACTTCCCTCTCCTCCATCTCATGCCGGCTCAGTGCTTCTTCGATCACAGGTATCGACCACCCTACGGGTATCCCACGCTTTGGCAACCTCGGTACTCGTCTTGGCACCTCGGTACGAACCCCTGGGACGCGTGCCTTGACAGGAATTGGGATACTCCCTTCTTGCGGCCATTCTCTTCCGTCGAGATCGAGCACTGATGGGATGTTGGAAGCCGAGAAGACTTGATCGCGAGTTTTGCCTCGCAGACTGCCATCGGCGTTCTCAGGTAGACCCGCCCATAGTACACTTACAATGACGGGGTTCCTGCCAGGTGGCTTTTCGTACCAACCTCCAGGAGTCATATGAGAGAACTGACTATGGTATTCCTTGGGCCTTTGTTCAGCTTGCGCCCGCACTGTCACTGCGATTCGTCTGCACGGGAATCGGCCTCTCGACGGTACCTTTAGCTGCTCCATTCCAGGCGGTGAAGACGCCGTACTATGAGACAGCGGGGAGGTAGCAAGGAGCGTATAATGTGGCGAATATGAGCAGTGTTCTCGTGTGAAAGGCCGTGTTGTTGTTGTACAGACCCAGTACGCCGCATGATCCAGGATAATGGAGATGATCTCGGTCGGTAGGTGGAAGTGATTGTGAAGCAACGCGCAGACAGATAGTATGCAGCTAGTGGTGTGTCGAGAAGCATCACTTATTGGCATTTCTATCGCTTTTTCAGTAGGGATAGTGTGGTCTTGTGTGTCGCCGTTGACGATGGTAACCAGCACTTGACCAAAGTGGGTAATCCTTTGTGTGTGCAGCTTGAATCCGTCATCAAGTAGATGTCACGGTCATGTATAATTCGATAATCATGCTCTGTGACTTTCTCGATATCGTATGCACAATTTGCTGGTACTCACCTATATGGTACCGGAGCCTGCGGCTTTATACTCAGTGAAATAGTAAGATTGAATAAGTCGACAAAAGAGACACATCGGACTCAAACAACCTATAAGATTGATGTCGGTAGTACGCGGGGGGATAAGTTAATATTAAGAGTCAAATGGGGCAGAGAAAATTGGCTGCTTACGTAGGGCTGAAGATAGCAGAGATGCCAAGACGGCTGCATAGCGTGTGCATAATAAAAGAGAAATTTATGTCTACTTAGCTGGAAATTTGTTCTTGCGCAGCCACTTTGTGCAGAAGACTCTACTTCGGTCATTCTGTTGATGGTACTCCTATATAATCTTGATCGTCCGCCTTCAAACCTTGTACGGGTGACATTCCAGTACGCTATCTCCATAAACCCCCAATAAAGCCTTCTCCATGACCAACTTCAAGTTGATACCGATGGTCTTACCTCTCCTCAGTGTTACCATTATCTTCATTATCGGTGAGTCCAAGCAGACTTCTCGTGAGGCTGCTGTCTTCAAATATTAATGACGATAGATGTCTCAGATATCATCGCAGAGTGTGCTAATTCCTGAATCTTGTTACAGAAGCGATGAGTATCGTAGTGAGAGATAGCGTTCTGTTTGGGCGAGTCATACGACATTCCTCATGATGTGGAGACCGTGGGGTCAACGTTGGAGGACCAGATCCAAACTGTTACAAACATTATCGTGACCTTTGTGAACGATCATCAAATATCAATGATTGATACCTTTCCAAGGTAATAAATACAACACCATCTTTGTCGACTTCGGCCGGTTGCTACACGCCCGGATGGCTCGGGTCCTCGGCATAACCTGTGGACCAATCACACTTGTCCAAGAGCATAGCTGTCGAGCAGTCAGCCTACTTGTTGTACTAGTCTCCCGCAGTATCACGGGAAATTTGCCGTCAACGTATGATGTGGCACTCACCAATAGCAAAAAAGGCTTGCGAATCACAATTCTTCCATGCAGTGTTGGCGGCTGCATTCCTGCCGTGGTTCATCTCTGCGAGTTCTATGCAAAGAGCCCATTCGTAGGCCTTGGTTGTTGTATCTTGGAGATACTGATCACTGGCTACAGTGTACTGTCAGCATTGGAATTGAGGGGAATCGAAGATGACTTGCATAAACACAGTGCATGACCTAACTCGTGAATCATGTGAAAAGATAGCGAGCCCTGGTGATCGTCCAGCAGTGAGCCGGGAGCATTGGGTTCGTTCCAATATTCGTTGTTGATGTTATGATTCACCCAATCGGGCTTATCCGCTGGCGGATTGAAGCTCGCTTCGCAAAAGATGATGAAGAAAGGTTGTCCTGCAGCAGTGGTGTCACAATTACTGAATGTGATAGCGTCTGTCATCTTTATTGAGCAAAAAGAGTTGCCTGAGGCGACGGTACCTTCTCCATCGATTCCAATGAGCTGAGTCCATCTCCCCGGGTTTGCGAAACCAGTTGGCATGGACGTCGACTCGAACGGGTTGGGGGCATACCAAAATCCGGGAACGGATTTGCCGTCAATGTCGACATTGTCGCCTTCGTGGACTTGAACACCGCATTCACCGCCTTTCGCTTGACTGGGGTCAAATGCTTGGACACATTCCGGCCGATTTGGATCCGGCTTGTATTCTGACCATATCACGCTATGACCACAATATACGTAGATATTATTGGGAGTCGGCCCAAGTGCTGCGACCTTTGCCTCGTATATGCCTTTGAGGGGTCAGGATACGGGACTACTCGTCGTGTAAGGACTGGAACTCACCTTTGAGACCTTCGACGATCTTTTTTGCTTCTTCGATCGAAGGGGTCTGACCAAACATAGCCGTCAACATATTTCCAATCCGAGCGTTCTGGGGTAGAGAGTGATCTTGCTGGAGCGCAGCGATGGCCGCATTCAATGCCCGTATTGATTCATCGACACCTTTTTGGATTCCCCCATACTTGTCAAATTGAGCGCAGCTCGAATCAATATACTGAAACGCTGCCAGAGCTAAAGAAATGATCAAATGAAAAAGCAGTAGGGATTGTAAGACGCGTGTTGGCGATTGCATCTTCTCGGAGGGGGAACACAATCAATTCTCTAGTCAGAGAGAAGATGGGAACAGCTTCTCTGATATAGATATAGCCATCTTGCCAAGCCTGAGATCGAATACACCAGGCCAGAAGTTGTGTGGTCATAGCCCTCGGGCTTCGAGGAGCGTAGCGCTCCTCCTTGGTGACAATGAACACAGGATTCCTTACAGTTGTTGGTGTAGCTGTGCCATGAAGGAGTTTGTTTCAGGCAATGAAGTTCCTACATGTGAGACTTACAGACTTTGAGAATCGCTCCGTAGCATGCCTCTTCCAGCCGAGCTGTTGGAGGCATTGAAATGCCGTTTCAGCCGTCCCTTTCAAGTGCGCAGCCACAACAGCCGTCAATATGGAAGTTTTCTTTCATGTGAATCGTAATCAGCAGCCATACCTGACCAGACAACTCGAGCTGTCAAGATTTCGGTCCTGCTTGGACTGTTGTATGAATCCCGCTGGTGCAACCTTACATCTTGATGGAGGTGCAAGAGTGGGCATTCGGACAAGCGTATCGTCGGTAGAGGCACAGCACACCGCTGTAAAGGTAAAACCTCTCGAGCATCTCTGTCACCCATGAAACTGGTTCTATATGCTGCCCACGTTTGAGGTTTGAATTTGATACAGAGGAAACCCGGGGCCACGATCCCAGCGCCTAGAACAGCCGCGCCGTACGGGCCGCGTGCGGACCAAACAACGACGCGCGATTCAATATTGTCCAACACTTTGCCTCATAGGATCATACAAGCCTAACATAGTGGAGCCGGCGATGGACACATCAGAGGCAGGTGTGCCACAGAGCCTTGGACCAACCCATACGTCTTACCAACATTCCCCTCCCGTTCTGCCGCAGGCCTACATGTTACTACGCACCTCCTATGTTTGAGAACATCTGTGTCGCCCTCTACGCCAGCTACAGGCATGAGCGATTGGCTATACAACAATCTGTGCCACATGCACAGTCATATCTCAGACATCCATGAGTCTACAATATACGTATACCGGACATGCTGAGCTCATATGCAAAGAGGGTCGCGGGCATGCATAAGAGCGTGAATTCCCATTCCCTCGTGGTGTCTATGTATCCACTATGTCCATCTCATCGTCTGTACATTTACCCAGAGTCCAATTTGACCTCTAATCTACGATGCACTTGTTTCTCCAGATCATCGCGATCCCAGTCGTTGCACTCGCCCAAACGGCCGATGACATAGCTTTGACTCAAGCTCCTGACACCACGCTAAGAAAATTACCTCGCTGGCAGGCTGAGGGAGATAGTAATCAGGCAACTCCACCCTTTCCAATCAGTACATCAGGTGATCGCGTGTATGATCCTGTCAAAACAGGGAGTGGTTCCCTACACTCCCACTTGAAAGTCGGCACTGGGGACGTCGTTTCGGTCTCTGATGCAGCCAGGTTTCAAACTGCTGTACAAACAAAAACGGCTAATGTACCCAGCCCGACAGCTGGATCGAAGACTCTACCCGCCGGTTTATCTGCCTCGTCAAGATTAGCCACGAGCGTCGTGGGACCAGCGATCCCCCCACACTATTCACTCACTGGATTACCCAGTACCTCTGGTTCACCAAGTCCATTACTTGGCTCGGTCAATGGCTCTCCCGGTGCAGGCACGCGGAGCAGTGGCTTGACAAATGATCTACCAACCGTTCCTATCACCTCACATCCCACAACCTCTATTCCTGACTCCTCTTCATCGTCAATAGTAGTAGCTTGGGTCACAACTGTAGTCACCTCAGGAGGCCAAACAGCTACGTACGTGGAGAGCCAATTCTCCGATCTGGCGACGATTACCGCACCTACCCTCGTCACAACACCGATAATCATCTCCGGCTCAGCTGGTCAGACCTCGAAAGTTTCAGTCACACAGTCTGTCAATAGCGGTGGCTTCTGGTTCGCTCCAATTCCCATCATAGGACCTGAAGGAATGCCGAGCCTTCCGCATATCCCGGGACCGGGGTTCCCGCCTGCCCCACCTTCCTGCTGGAAGCTTGGTCTCATCTCGGTGGGTAATTGCGGTGGCGGTGGCGGCAGGAGCACAAACGAAGGTGGAGGAGGTGGAGGAGGTGGAGGTGGAGGCGGCGGCGGGGGCGGTAGCAACGAAAACAACGACAACAAAAATAACGACAAGAACAACGACAACAACAAATCTAGGGACAACAAAAGTTCCAATACAAATAAGGCTTCTAGTTCCACCAGTGGAACTTCATCGAAGCGATCATCTAGCCAAACCTCGGCAAGCACAAGTCCCTGCTCCAGCACAGCCGCAGTCACAGATTACAAGATCATCTACGATAAGTCTGCTTCCGCATGGAAGACTCAATCCTACACCACGATGGCCAGCTGCGGTGCTAGCCCTGCCACAATAACGATATCGTCCTCGGCTAGCTGCTCTGGAGCATGTGGACTGCCTAAATTCATATTCGCCCATGTGAATGTGGATACCCATTTGGCGGTAAACAAAGCTGCTATTGCATCGGCCGAGAATCTCATTAAGGGTGTACTGTCAACCGCACATTGGGGTGTCATGTCGGCGAGTCCAGCAACGCGCTCAAGCTCCTCTTCAAACCCTGCGTCCAAATCCACTTCTACGGCAACAGCTACACCAATATCTGTTAGAACTACGACGACCGACGCTCCTGCGACTGGGCTGCCCAAGCTTCCTTCCGCTCCGGTATGTTCGGCCCGCCTGGACAAAGGTAACGGCATCTGCCCTCAACTGATAGTCCCGAGCCCTTCCAACACGCCGTGCCCGCCGCTCACCACCAGTGGCCAATATTGCTCAGATCTCACAACACTAGCAAAGACTACACCGCCACCCACCACTACTACCCGAAACCCAATGACCTCTTCTCTCTCCTGTGGGGAAGACTATGGCACCGGAACCAACGCCGTCAAAACCCCAGCGCCAAGCCCCGAAACATCCTGGATCCTCGACCGCGTCGCCGAATTCTGCACACCCAGGCACGCCAAAGACGACATCATCCTAGTCGAGCGCGGTCAACCCTACTACAATACCTATAAGGTACCAAAGACGGACGGCATGCTGTTACAGCTGGATGTCGAATACAGTCCGGATCCCGCATGCGCGGGACCAGACGTACCAACGCCGACGGTGAGGGTTGCATCGATGCCGAGTGGGAAACGCGGACCGGACTATTACTGTCAGCGATATCTGTCCGAGGTCACGAACGCTTGTGACACCGCTCCGGGACAGGGCAAATCTGGTGGGTGTTTGCACGTCGACTGTGCGATTTGGTGCTGGGCTAGCATCAAGCGCAAATGACTGAATGCTGCCATTTCGTCGGTCGTTCGATTGCTTACTCTTCCTGTATACGATAGGCGCAGAGGAGAGGAGGAGCTTGAATGTCAAGCAGTGGTTAGATGCCAGCCTTTGCCGCGCCAACAAATTCAGTAATATCTGAGGTATAACTATGCATATGTCTCTCTTTTCGACGTATAAGAACTACAGGACGTGCTTGACATCAGTCTTAACGTACTAATATCGACTATTGATTATGAATGGTATGATATTATAGTAATTACCTGAGAGGAGACAAATAAGCGCCTTTTAAAAGGGCACTTCGACGAGTCTAAGTATACCCTTATAATGTAGTATACTATATATTATCTCCGCGAGAAAGTTAGTTATTAATTAGTTATTATATTAGTCTCTAAGTAATATTAATATAATACCTAGCCTTATACTTATAAGTATAACTAAAGGGCTTAGTAATCTTAGTAGTATTATAGTATTTAATTTATATATAATATGACTATTAATATATCTTACCTAATACTATATATTAATAGCTAGGAATTAACTACTATAATTGAAAATAATACTTATAATATAATACGTGATTGTGAAATCTAAATTTACTATGTAATTACCGTTCCCAAAGTCATGCTACCACCTACAGACCGTCCGAAGGATCGAAGGATCAGTTGCCCGCCGCTAAGGAATCCTATCTTGTACGAGTTAAAGCTACGTACAAGACATTGGAACGAACTGCTGTCTTCGATACTGGTTAATGATGGCAGCCATGATTTCTATTGTGAGACTATCTCCGTTGCTGAAGAATTCGAGCAAACGCCTATTAGCACGATGCCTTAACCAATCGCATAGTCCTGCTTGCACCACAAGTATCATAAACCTATGGAGAGACCCTCGGGACGTCAATACTTCCACTACAATCAGGGGAATAAGCACGGCAAAGCCAAAGTCAGCCATATGAATTTCCAGCAGGATATTGAATGCTTTTCCTGACCAGCGGCTCCTTCACAGGTATACGGCCTCTTCCGCCCTTTTCGAAGCTCTATGGGAGGTTCGTGGCAATGTTGTTGCCATTCTAGACTGTGTGCTAACAATCGGTCTAGTCGGGCGTGCAAGCATGTTTCGTCAACCTCGGATCCGACCATCCCAGCATGATCGAAGCTGTGCTCAAGGGTCAGAAGGAGAGAAGGGATGCCTTCCCTAAGATTTACACATGTCCTAGCGAGGTAGGAGTTTTCTTGCATAGAGTTTCATGTAAAATCACCGATTCTTCGCACATGGATTCCGCTGCAACGCACGCCACTAAGACTTTTGCATACAACATAGATGGTCGCTATATCCATGGCCGACGGCTGGGCACGTGTTACAGGCCGTCCACAAGCAGTGATAGTACACGTCGATGTCGGAACTCAAGCACTCGGCTGCGGCATCCACAATGCCAGTGCTGGTAGGGCACCCGTGCTCATCTTCGCAGGCCTATGCCCCGTGACAGAAGACGGGGAGCTGACAGGTTCGCGCACGGAGTATCAGCACTGGATTCAAGATGCGCCGGATCAGAAAGCCATTGTGCGGCAGTATTGTAGGTATGTTGGCGAGCTGAGGACTGGACGGATGGTCAAGCAAACGGTCGCACGGGCAGTGCAATTCGCCACGAGTGATCCGAAGGGCCCTGTATACCTTACGGGTGCACGGGAAGTCATGGCGGAGGAAATTGAGCCTTATGAGCTTGATCAGACGGGTTATTGCGAGATAGGCCGTGCCGCATTACCAGCGAGTGCGGTCTCAGAAATTGCAGAAGCTCTGGTCAATGCAGAAAACCCTCTCATTATCACAGGTTACTCCGGTCGAAATCACGCAAACCCTGCACAGCTGGTCCAGCTGACGGAAACGATACCCGGACTCCGTGTCTTCGACACCGGCGGCAGCGACATGTGTTTTCCGCTGACCCACAGTGCTGCCCTCGGGTTCCGCTTCAGCTTCGACAAGGCCACAACAGAAGCAGACATAATCTTGATCCTTGATTGCGACGTACCATGGATTCCGTCTCGTAACCCTCCTCGTGCAGGTGCACGGATTTACCATATCGACGTCGACCCTCTTAACGTCATGATGCCCAACTCTCACTTCATTGCACATGGCAGATGGAAAGCGGACAGCCATTACGCTCTCACACAGTTGAATACCTACCTCCAGAGTAATAAAGCTCTGATACACAAACTCAAGAACCCCAAATACGCGGAGCGCAAACAGCGTCAAGAAGACAAACATACCACTCGTCTCGACTCCTTTGCTGCCCTCGCAGCACCGCGTCCCAGCGGCACAATGACCGCCCATCACGTTGGTGCCGCAATCAAATTCTCAGTCCCTCCAGACACTGTCTATGTGGTTGAAGCAGTCACGTCCGCTGTTGCGATCGCCGATCAACTTCAGACTTCCCTCCCCAGCAGCTGGATCAATTGTGGTGGCGCGGGACTGGGGTGGAGTGGTGGAGCAGCGCTGGGTGTACGATTGGCACTTGAGGCGAGTGGGCATCCGAAGTTCGTGTGTGCGATCGTTGGGGATGGGACTTTCCTTTTCAGCATCCCTGGTAGCGTTTATTGGGTTGCGGCGAGATATGGAATTCCTGTCCTGACAGTTGTGCTCAACAACAAAGGTACTGTAGCTATCCCCTTGCCCATTCCTCACATAAGTAACGCCGGGAACGATGATATTTTCTAACAACCAGTATTCGAATGTGCAGGCTGGAATGCCCCCCGCAAATCCCTCGAACTCGTCTACCCTGCAGGCCTCGCCTCCACATCCACAAACGAAGACCTCCACATATCTTTCCAACCATCTCCAGACTACACTGGTATTGCGAAAGCGGCAGCAGGATCGGGGTTTGGTGCGACTAAGGAAGATCTATATACAGGACGGGCTGACAGTATGGAAGCATTGAAAGCTGTCTTGAAAGAGGCAGTGGCGTGTGTTGCTGGAGGGAGGGTTGCTGTGGTAGAGGCTGTAATGGGGGACGAGGATGAGGTGAACAATGAAAATGTAGGAGAAGTAGTAAGAGAGGTAGTGGAGGGGGAAGACAGATGAGGAGATGTGTGAATGTGAGTTGCCGAAGCTAATCAATGAGCTCAACGAGTGTCTAGTAGCCAACGGACTGTCATATGTGACGTTTAATCCATGGACCGAGCTCAGGAAGTTTGACCAGCTGCTTCCAACCAATCAACACCACCTCACCAGCTTACCAGCTTACCAACATAACGCCAACTCGCATCCATCGCATTCTATTCAAACCCTCCAGCAAACGCACCAAAACCCCAATCTAACCCTACACGCCGCAATCCACAATCAAGATCGCCCCATACAACCATCCCCTCGCATATATGCATATTCTAGAATATCGCAAACCCACATCCATCCACCCTCACATCCACCCTCAATAAATATACATACCCCGTTCCCCAATCATCCGCCACCACAATATCCACCTTCCCACTTTCCATTCATTAGATTTCCAATCCTCTCGAACCGCGCCAATGTTTCTTATGGATGCAATCTCCGCGTTCGCCTTCACGGCGCAGGAGGTGCTTACCTTGTGTGGAATGGCAAGGATAGCGTCTGCTTTAAAGGCTAGGTACGCCAGTGAGGAAGGGGTGGGGATTCGGAGAGGAGATGAGGTATGTTCTATAGCAGAGAGGGGGGAACCGAGAATGAGGGCGAAGGATGGGGAGGAGGTACTGAGGGGGTTGGCGACAGGAGTAGTAACGGATAATATTGCTATTGCTGCAGTGGCAAGGAGGTTGGGACGTATGGAGTGGAGTGTGATGGATATGGCATTTTAACGGGGATGTTTGGGGAATGAAAGGTATGTGTGTAACCGTCGTAGTGCGGGTGGCGTTGGAGAGTTGTACTATTCTGATACGATTCTTTTGGGGCAGTAGGGGAGGGGTGGTGGGTATGTCATTGTTGTGGGGATGTCTATGATATAGGGAGGTGATTGTGTGGTTCTACAGCAGCACAAGAAACTTTGATTCCAGGTTATTGTTCTCTGTGAAGTGGTCAAGAGCGGTGAATGTGTTGTCATCGAAGATATTTTGGGAGTAAAGGACACGTGCGATTTTAAAGTGGTAGGGATGTAATTATAGATTATCTCTATCCTCAATCCAGCATTCTCGGTAAAGTGACGAAGTTCACGGTGAACCCCTCACGTTCGCAGATATCTAGTCGGCGTAGCATTCTTCGTGCATTCTCTTGAGATTACACGACTGCTATTATTGAATTTCGCTATTGCTGAATCTAGTTCGTGGTTTTGCGAGATAGTGAAGGGAGCGATGAGTGTGTTGCTACTTCTATCGCAGGGAAATATCGAGAGGATGATACGTGTGTGTTTTCGTGGTCGCATGGTTACTATAACAACGGGGCTTTCTCCGTGAAGTGGTAATTGGAGCGGTGAATGTCCGTGGGTGAATAAAATTGGAATGGAGTTTGCGCGCGTTTTTGACGTGGTACGAATGCTATTTCAAGGTATAACCTTTCGAAATAGTGTTTAACCTGAGTATTAGTATGGGAATTGCGGTTGGAATAAGTAATTCGTAGGTTTCCGCAGCGGCACAATGGCTATAATAAGATTATTTACGTTCCCAGCGGGGCTTTCTCCATGAAGTGGTGAAGGGAGCGATGAAGGACTGCAGAGTGAATTATTCGTGCGTTTCCACAACCGCAGGAATTCTGTAATTGGTCGTCTCTGTACTCAATCAGCCGTTCTCCGTCATCGGCGATGAATGATTGCGGGGATGGCGCTGAACACTTCTCGAACTTGCATAATCGCTATTGTCAGACGTCATTTGGGGTGTGGATTATACGACATACGTGCGTTCTCGATCGTTTGTTCTCCATGAAGTAGTGAAAGAGGCGCTGAATGACTGCAGAGTGAATGTTTCATACGTTTCCGTAGCGGCATAATTGCTATTGTAGATCGTCTCTATTTTTAATTAGTCATTCTCTGTAATCAGCGAAAAATAATTGCGGGGTTAGCATTGAACACTCCTGTAGTTCTAGCTTGCGTAACGTGCTGCCAGAAGTCGTTTGAAAGGCGAGTCTCACGCGCGTTTCTGCGATGGTGTCATCAGGTCATCTTCGTTCTCAATCCGTCGTTCTCCGTGAAGTGGTGAAACGAGCGATAAATGTGTGTAGAGTGAATTATCATGTGTTTCCGCAACGGCAATAATGCTATTGTAGGTCATCTCCGTCTCCAACGGGCCTTTCTCCGTAATTAGCGATGAATGATTGTGGGAATAGTATTGAACACTTCTGCAGAAATATTTCTCCCACTTGCATAATCGCTTTTGTCAAACGTCAATCAGGAAGTGAGTTGTTCGTGCGTTTCCATGATAGTGTCGTCAGGTCATCTCCGCTCTTGATCAGTTGTTCTCCGTGAAGTAGTGAAGGGAGCGGTGAATGATTGCGGGGATTGCATTGGACAGTTCTCCGCCTTCGCCAACTTGCATGATTCGCTATTTTGAAACGTCATCAGCAGTTGTCACTGCAGGGAAGAATCTGATGATGAATGTAGTTCATTGGTAGAGGGGTAAGTGATGACGGAGATGAGAGGATTTATGAGGGAATTGTCATTGTTTGTTGAAGACTCGAGAACACAAATGGACAACTCATCCATGGACGCCAAACTCACAGTCAAGGTTTGAACACTCAAGTCCTTTGAACGGCTGACTCTTTCTCATTACCAAAGCACAGCCCGGGTCGGTGTTTTCCGTCTTCATTGGTAGCTTTACCTTCGATCGTACGTTCCCGCTGGCCGAAGGGGGCTTTCTTGCATACGAGATCGCATCATTATTCAATTGATCTACTGCGAGGGACTTCGATCGGTCCCAACCGTCTTCATCTGTTACTCAAGCAGTTTCATCTATCAGCATTCCTGCAGACGTGGCTGCAGGCTTACTCTACAATAACCCACGATGGCCTCCGAGCAAACACCACAGCAAACTGCCCCAATTGGAGCTTTGATCTGCGACACTGTCCCTCCCCTCTGCCAAACCCGTGCTACCGATACAGATAATAGTGATATATTTGACATGGGCAGTACAACACCTCCCTCCACTCTCGGCTCAGCGACCGAGGACATCCTCTCTCAACGCAAAGCGAAGCGAAAGAATCATCGTGGAGGGAAACGCAGCAAAAAAAACAAGAAGAAGAGAGCAGGCACTGGAGATGCAGCAAAATCTGAAAATTATGTCTTGGAGGAGGATCTCGATGCTCATCAGCAAAGAATGGTTCTTGGGCTGGAGAGTAAAACCTCTTCTGTGGTAAAGGATGAAGTGCTTCCAAGTGGAGGAAAGGGCAGTGAGGACACCGCGCCTGCAACACTACCGACCGAGGGCCACGCAATATATCGAGAGGAAGGCGCGAGGACTGATGTTGGGGATGGGGTCTCCCATACTGGCGACTCCGACACCGCTATGATTAAGAGTAGCAATGAGACTATATTTTTAGAAGAGATCGATACAACTATTCATATGAACGACGATAGGACTATTGCGCATGAAATTGTGCCTGAGGTTGGTGGTACGAAAGAAACCCTTCCCTTTGTAGCCGGAGAAGATGCAGCTATCACGGTGGAAGAGGCTAAGACTGCCATATCGATTGCAGAGAATGAAATTGTCGTTCCCGGCAGGCATGAACCTGCTGTCGTTAGTCCTTCGAAGTACGAGATCAAGCCCGCTCCCGGCAAGGGCCTTGGAATGTTTTCCAGCGACATGATAAAACGAGGCACACGTATTCTCGATGAAGAAGCTCTTATGACGGTATCCGGGATGTCTTATTCTGCCATCCTGCCCGGCTTTATAGACCTGGGACTAGAAAAGAAGGCAATCTTCATGAGCCTTGCCGGCGCCGAGGACGAAGAGGAAGCCGAAAACCTAGCCTGGTATCTTTCAGAAGTAGAGAAGAATGTGGATCCTGGCGCCCAAAATTCTATGAGTTATAAAGACCAGGCAGAAGTCCAGCTTATCTTCAGATCGAACTCCTTCGACATAACTCCGCACACCTCTGGTATATTCCCAGTCGCATCTCGAATGAATCACTCCTGCATCCCGAATGTGTACCACACATGGAACAGTAACATCAACCGACTGACTGTGCACGCTCTCAGGAACATTGAGCCGGGAGAAGAGCTGTTGACAACATACATTCCTGCGGTCCTAACGCTTGAACAACGTAACGACGAAGAACATCTCGGCAATTACGGCTTCACATGTACCTGCCGAGCGTGCGATCCCGACTCAAAGTCCTTCAAAGAGAGTGTCTTCAGACGAGCAAGTGCGGTAGCCATCGAGGAGCAACTGGCATCATATTTCGCCTTCGGCAGTCTCCGAGACGCCTTCGGTCTCGTTACTGGACCACTTTCATGTGTTGAGGCACTCAGGTACGCGCAGCTGAGAGTGAATCTGCTGATGGAGGAAGGCATAATGAATATGGATCTGGCGAGGTGGTATGTTGATCAATTTCGAATACTTTCATTAGTGCGAATGAATACTGATAGTCGATACAGCATCCACGAAACTGGGGAGCTTGCGCTGCTTTGTGGCGAATTCGAAGAGGCGATGACCTGTGTAAAGACTGCTATCTGGTTGACGGAGACTTGTGCTGGTAAAGACTCGCCACATATGGCGGCACTGCGAAGCCAATTGATTGAGGCAAAGCAAAAGGTCCGTCCTTGCTAAGGGCAGCAACAACGCCAGGGTCTGAGGGTATGCGTGTAATCGTAAGCTTCCGATGGGTCGGACTTCTTCTGGATCGTGAGCACGTTTTGCATCCAGGCAGGCTTTGGGAAGTAGTTCGAGGGATAACTGCCCTTGTTTCATGCGATATTGGATACAGTCTGATGTTGGCACGGATATTACACGACCAAACTATAACCAAAGGACAAGAATACCTTACAACTAAAGAGACCATTTCCTGAGGTGATAGTGCGAGGTGATCAGCACACCTACAAATAAAGGTGTTTTGCCATAGAATCTCGGCATCCTCAAGACTGTATATACCCAAAACTTTTCTGTAACGTGGCGATGGACTAGAAGGTTTGGAGTGGCTGCACGTGTTGTAGATATCGCGCACCATGTTACTAATCTACAGCCAGAACTCTGGGGCGAGTTCCAATCTGCATGAACAAAGATCTGCCTTTCCTCTCATTGTATGGCGTAAAAGGAGGGCGGTTCAAGATGCCGTCTGTTGTGTTATTGAACTGAAAGTTGAAGACGAGTTGCCTTGCATCGGCACTGGTACATCGAGCTCCTGTCCGCGTCCTACACGATTAAATAGAACTCCTTTGACCTTTCAGTGAGAAGCTTGACCGGCTTGACGAAATGAGACTCGCGTAGACAAAGACGCATCAACGCTTGGACTGATCATGTCTCACGACAACGTTGGACAAATTACTTTGCGCTAGAACAATGCGATGTAAAAGTAATAATCCTGTCACCCACCAGATGTTAATGAGGGGATTGCATAGAAAGTCATCACATTCTGCGCGTCGCAGTGTGATAGGAATGGGAACAACAGCGCTATAGCTCTCGGTCTCATCGGCTCTTCCCTTTCGTCTTTTGGAGGTGATACGTTCATGTCATTCTTCACAAGTCGAATGAATCTCACCGTTCGCTACCACGAGCGTATCATTAGGAGTTGATGGAATTGCCGATCTCGAAACCCTCGTGATTCTATGTTGACGCATCTCGCTCAACCTAGCTCGGGCAGACGGATGATCACAAGGAGTACGCAATGTATTGCGTGGGGGATGGGTATAATTCAAATACTTCGGTAGGATTCCAAAGCATAGTGTTGTTCTTGTGTAGGAAAGAGCGATTGGATGTGGGCTGATAAGCGAGCGAAGAACGCTAATCTTTTCTAAGTGGAGCTAAACTAGATGGGGTAATTACAGCTCCCTTATCTTTACAATCTTTCAGCCACCTTATGTTGTCCCGCTCATCAACCCACCGTTTCCTTCGCTGTATCCTGGTACACCTCTGGCATCCCATCTGGTTTACTGCCGAGGAAGACACGGCATACAGGAATAGTGCAGAATCTAGAGAAGATCGTACAAGATGTGAGTACCCCAGCATGAGATGATGCACGAACCCGATCAACCCCGGATTCGGGGATCAAGATACTCTATCTTCAAGCCCGGTACCCTGCAATCTAGACCCTTCGTGTTGACTGAATAAGGTTGATCGTCATCTTACATAGATACCGCAGATTTGGTAAGGCCAGCGTCTAACGCCTATCAGCGTCCTCTGATTGACGGATATCCAATACTTTGCCCAACCTGTCCCGGTTCCACTATCCACTACTCCAGACCCTCTTCTCAGCACTGTCCAATCTGGAGATAAGAGAATGGTATGTGATTGGCCATCGAAGGCAGTCGATTCGGGCCGGCTCCTATCCCCGACGCCATGTCGCGCAGGCAAGCTAGGTACTGTACTTTATCAGCATGCAGTTTTGCCATCCCGCGTCCTTGGCAATGGAAACGCCATGTGGGAGCACTACAATTCTCCTGCGCTCAATACCACTATCCTCGTAGTACCACCAGCCACTGCAGAGGCAATAGGTCCCTCTGGAGCTAGCGTGCCGAGCCCACCTCTTATCTGCAAGGCACGGGGCAATGATGGCTATCGATGACTCTGATCAATTCGATATTCCCTTATCGAGGCTGGCTAGCTCGCTTCGGAAGATGTGACACGTTTCCATGGAGCTCCATGCTCATCCCCCGCGGGCGTCATTCAATTGACAACACAAGGATAGTCTACCGAGGACGATGAAGATCTATCAAGGCCCCGGCCCTGGAGCGATCTTGTTGTAGATCTGTATATAGTCGCGTGTTCAGCCTCTTGATTGCACGCGCTCCTTCCATTCGAAATCTTCGCCAGAAGACTGGTCTGGGCAGAAACCTCTTGATTACGAGTTCTCGTCATCCTTCATCCCCTCCACCGTCGCCATGACTTCTACGTCGGTAATGGCTTCCGCTGCGAAAACACCACAAGCAACAGCTGCTGCTCCCAGCGCTACGGCTACTTTCAATCCAGTCGCTCCGCCATGGCTGGATCCAGGTCACAATGCGTGGCAGATGACCGCAGGTACCTTGGTCGCCTTGCAGAGCATTCCAGGTCTCGTCGTTCTCTACGCCGGTTGGGTCAAGCATAAATGGTCGATTAACTCCGCCTTCATGGCTTTCTACGCTTTCGCTGCTGTGCTCGTCTGTTGGGTTATTTGGGGGTATCAGATGTCGTTCGGCACTCAGATGCTGCCACTGGTTGGATACCCAGCCATTTCCGTTGATCTGGGCTTCGAATTGGAACAGTCGAATTTGCCCACGGCTGTCTTGACCCAAGCCTTCCCCCAAGCATCAATGGTGTACTTTCAGTTCGTTTTCGCGGCTATCACGCTCATCCTGCTCGCGGGATCCTTCCTCTGTCGCATGAATTTCACTGCATGGATGATTTTCGTCCCGCTCTGGCTCACGTTCTCCTACTGCATTGGCGCATTCAGCATCTGGGGCGGCGGATTTCTGTTCAAATACGGCGTCATCGACTACTCGGGAGGATATGTCATTCACTTATCCTCAGGAACAGCTGGATTCGTCGGTGCGTGGTGGATCGGACCTCGCATACCGGCAGATCGTGTGGATGCGAAGCCCAGTAATGTCACCCTCATGCTTGTGGGAGCCGGTATCTTGTGGACAGGATGGAACGGCTTCAACGGAGGAGATCCATATGCTGCTTCGCCAGACGCTGGTGTCGCCGTACTTAACACAAATATCTGCACAGCCGTTTCGCTTCTCGTCTGGGTCATAATGGACCTCATCTTCTTCAAGAGACCGTCAGTCATCGGTGCCGTGCAGGGAATGATCACAGGTTTAGTCGCCATCACCCCCGCAGCTGGTGTTGTCGCCGGATGGGGCGCCATCCTACTCGGACTCGGCTCGGGCACCGTCCCCTGGGTCTCGATGAACGTCCTCGGCCGTACAAAAATCATGCGACAAGTCGACGACACCCTGGATGTTTTCCACACCCACTTCGTAGGCGCTATTGTCGGCGGTGTTGGAACTGGTAAGTTTCCTCTCCACCAAACTCTCACCCTTCCCATCCCCCAGCTTTCAAAGTCACCCAAACTGATATCCTTTTCCCAACAGGTCTCTGGGCCACCGTCAAAGGCTGCGAAGCCTTCGGTATCACCAACCCCGGCGGCGCCGTCGCAGGTAACGGCCGCCAAATCGGCCTCCAAATCGTCGGCGCCCTCTTCATCATCGGCTGGAACATCGTCGTGACCTCGCTCATCATGATCTTCATCAAGTACGTGTGTCGCGTGCCGCTGCGGATGACGGACGAGATGTGCGCCATTGGGGACTATGCGATCCATGGGGAGGAGCCGTACACGTTTGAGTATTACAATCGGAATTATCGGCGGGTGGCGGGGGGAGATGAGGAGGTGGGGAAGATGGGGATGGTGATGCGCGGCGAGGGTGGGGGGTCGAGTAGTGGTGGGGGGAGTGGGGATGGGGTGATTGTTGGGCAGGATCCTGGGGGTGACGGTATGCCTATCAAGCAGGGGAAGGTTGAGTGAGGTTTTCTTGTTGTGTGCTTGTTCCGTCGAGTTGGACGATTAATCTGAGGGGGGAGAGATGTTGTGCACGCATCTATGTATGCATGCGTGCGTGCGTGCGCGTGCGGTGACTGAGATTGAGATTGTGATACCCCTAGGGTTCTTGATGGAGAGAGGGTAGGGTACTCATGGCACCATATGTATAGCTTTTCCGAACGTAGCATAGCATAGCATCCATGCATTGATACATACATACCCTATCTACATCACATATCCCACCACCTCTTATACCTAATCATCCTACTCTAAGAAGACTCTACTCCGCTCCTTTACATTTGTCGACCCGTGAGAATCCCATCATCAGTCCTGTAATTATCCTGGCTTCTGAACTGGGAATGTTGTATTATTATCGGCTTAATAGGGTACTATTGTCAGATATCTTGACGCAGACGCAGGATAGGGTGTGCTAGGTAGTAGTTGATGGAGATATTCTACGCCTCTGATGAATGAATGGGGTTTTGGTTTTCCGCTATTCGGAGATTGTAAGGGCGAAGCTTACGTCTATTCTATGATCGAGTAGTTTAGTTAAGCTAGCTAAAGAAGATCTATGTTCGGCTACTCTGTAGGATATATTATTCGATGATATTTGTGATTAGGTAAGAGGGGATAGAGAAGATGATAGAGATTTGGATAGAATAGATCGATGTCGCATGATATGATATATGCTAATGGAATACCGCAGGCTCTAAATTCTACGGTAGGGGTGCGCGCTGTTTGTTTCTTTTTCAATGGTAGAGGGCTGAAGCCTTCGATTTTCATTGGCGTTGGCTTGGCTAAGCGAATATTTAGAATTGTGTAGATAGATAGATATCAAACCGTGTGGTGGTCTCGGAAGCTGAAGTACTAGAGCGGTGTGTTTTCCCAGTGAGACTGGATCATTGGACGAGTGATGATAGGTTGTCTAGACTTCGATTTTGAGACTTCTTATAGGTGGAGATTGGGTGGGATGTTTTTTACGCCCTTGCGGATGGATGTGCGATTGGTTTTTTTGGGAGTGGGTAGGGTAGAAGTAGGGTTGGCTTTTGGTTGATGCTGGATAGCTGCAGAAAAGGTAGGATGAGTCTTGGATGTGGCGGGTGATTGAAGTGGAGGGGGGTAGCCGGATGTATGTTCTCTATTCTAGGCTTCGAGGGGTGTGATATGTGAGTGGGCCTGTGGATGTTTATGTCGTTGGTATTAGTTTGTTATTCGTTGGCGTGGTTGGTAATGATATATAACTGTAGAAGAGCGAGGGGAGCACGGAAATACTGTAGAATCCGCCAAGGCGCTTGATGACTAAGTATCCATCCCTTGTAGAAATTTGATTGGCTAGGTATTGCTCCTCGCCCTCAATTCTAAAACGGATCTTTTATTCCTATGGCCTCGTACCTGATCAATTGATGGTAACATTCAATGTCCGATGGCGATGGGTTGGAATACTTCCACCGGCAGCTACCACTTGAGTTGATGCCTGCATGTGGGGTAAGCAGGTGCGGCTGCGTCACCAGCGGCACGGAGCTCAATTCTCGCGCAATGATCCTCATGACTCTTTGGACTTGTACCTGATTGCTGAAAGCGCGCTGTCTATAAAGAATATCTGAATAGCACCATCGTCGATCTCAGCTGGATGTTCGCCGTTAGACAACCGCAATGGCAGAATCAACATCCAAGAAACCACCGCGCGACCTAAGTCAGAACAAAGCCAACATAATGCTCGAGAAGGCCGCGAAAGGGAGATATGGCATAGCCGGCGTCTGCTGCGTGGGTCTCACTCTCTCCCTCACGACCATCACGGCGTTGTCGACGATTACCCTCCCATTCAAACCTTGACGGCGCATGCTAACACAATGAAAGTACAATATCGAGGGCATCATTGCTACCATTCGCGCCGCGGAGGCCAAATCCTCTCCCGCCATGATCCTCCTCTTCCCTTGGGCCCAGCAATACAGTGGTCATGCTCTTGCCTCAGCCGCAGCCGCAGCAGCCCGCGCAGCATCAGTACCAGTCACACTACACTTAGACCATGCTCAATCGGAAGAATCTATACACGACGCTGCGAATACAGGCTGTTACGATAGCATCATGGTTGACATGTCACACCACGAGAAAGCGGAGAACCTGCGCCTCACCAAGGAGTTGACTGCATACTGCCACGAGAGGGGGATAGTCACAGAGGCAGAGCCTGGGAGGATAACAGGCGGCGAAGACGGAGTACAGGACACGGCGGAATTGGAAGCTATCATGACGAGTCCGGAGGAGGCGCAAGAGTTCGCGGACACGGGTATCGATTGGCTCGCGCCGGCTTTTGGGAATGTGCATGGCAACTACGGTCCTCGGGGCATACAGCTCGAATATGAACGGCTAGAAGCCGTCCACAAAGCAGTCGGGAAAGATGTACGATTGGTGCTACATGGTACGGACGGCTTTGATGCTGAGATCTATGGGAAGTGCATTGGACATGGGATCACGAAGGTGAACATCAATGGTGTGATGAACACAGCGTATAAGAGGATTCGGAAAGAGCAGCCGGATCTGATGGTAACGGAGATGATGGAGAAGGGGACAGAGGTGATGCAAGATGTTGTAGAGCGCAATATGGATATGCTGGGGAGCAGTGGGAAAGCTTGATATATAGACGAGATCGTCGTCTTTTCCTCAAATAGCGAAAAAGCCCACAGAGTTTATCAGATAGAGTGTCATGAACGTTCAGAGAACAAAGGATTAATGTGGATTAATACGTCATACCATATTCAATACCCGCTAGTGTATCTTAGCACGGAATACAATACTGACGTGGTCTCCTCCGGGTACAACACCTTTCTTGTGTGTGGAAAACAGGAGCAATGCCACCCCTATATTTTGCATCATAAATAGCCTCCAGGCATATGAAATATACTATAGTAGTTTACTAAGCACTCTATTATAATTCTAATTACCCGTACCCTTACTAGGTACGCGTAATTAATAACTCTAGTTAGCCTAGTTTATAAACAGGTCTATAAATAAATAAAGGCCTACTACTATATAGTAAGCTACTTTACAGATATAGTAATATCTATATACTAGCTATATATACCTTAATATATCTATTTAAAAGCCTATCTCTTATATATAGCTATTATATTAGAACCTAGCTAATATATATCTAAGATATTATATATAAGATATTAGAAGGAGACTACTATAAGTATTTATTTATTATTACTATTATTAAATAGTACTATTTACCTAGTACACCTTCCTTATAAAAGACTTCTATACTTTATATACTTAGATAGGTTTCTTATATAAAAAGAATATATTTTCTTTTAATATTATAAATTAGTTATAATATTTTTTTTAAGTCTCCTTATATACCTAGATAAGCTCTAGTATATTTACTAGGTAATAATCTAGTATCTATTAGTCGTCCTCTAGTCTATAACTTAGCTATCTAGCTAGGTACTAGGTAGACTAATTATAACCCTAATAAATATAGTATTTCTAGAGTAGGCGTTTAATTTTATATTTAATATCTCTATTAATAATAATAGGAGGGGTAGATAGGTAGTAGTATTAATATAAGTTATTTACTAGATTAGTAGGTTTAAGATAGGCTATTAATATAATATTATAAATATATATTATATCTAGTAATATTAACTTATAAGTAAGATAGCCTACTTTATTAAAGACTTTAAAGGGGCTAATATACTATTAGCTAAGCTTCTTTAATATAATATTAAAGACCTTATAACCTTTATAAAGATAGAGGTTAATAAGATTACTAACCTTTAAGAACTTAGTTATATACTTAGAGTTATAATAGTCTTTTATTCTAAGTAAGGTAAAAGTAATAGTATCTTTTATATTAATATAAAAAGATTAATATCTTCTTACTATAATAGAAAATATATAATTTAAGACCTTAAGCTTATTATAACTTATTAGTTAGTTAATAAGTACCCTAGATTCCTTTCCTAGACTAATATAAATATTAGAACTCTAATATTTCTTTATATTCTACTTGTATCTATACTTATACTCTATAATATTTTCTACTTAAATAAAATTATATAGCTTACTTATAACTATTTAATACTTTAAAAATCTTTAAAATTAATATAATAGTTTAGAAGAGATATTAGAATAAATAGAATTACTTACTAATATTAGTCTAACTATCTAATATCTTAGTATATCTCTACTACCTAATTAATTTTTTCTTACTACCTAATTTTTATTATTTAATACTTTATTATAGATATTATTCCTCCCTTATATAATCTACGCCTTATAAGTTATACTAATTATCTTTAAAGTATATATTATTACCCTTCTTATACTAAATATAACTTCTCTAGCTCCCTATTAATAGACTAACCGCATCGAGTTAGTACTTTAAACTTAAGTTAGGTACCTAACTTAAGTCTTAGCGAGTTAATATTAAATTCTTAGCCTAAGTATTTAAGTTAGTACTAATAGTTAGTACCTAGGTAGGTACTAAGTATTAGTACTAAAGTATTAACTTAAATTACTAGTATATAAACTAACCGATTTTTAGTATTTAGTAGTTATTTTTAGTATTAACTTAAATTACTAAACTACTTATAGCTAGCTTATACCCTGTATAGGTTTAGCGTTATATAACTTTATAAAATCGATTCTAAATTCAATTCCTCGCGGTTAGTCTACTAAGACATTTTCTCTAGTAATATTTTCTGTTTTTAGTAGTATTTCTTACTATATTTTTTTTTCTAATTATTATTATTATTATTACCTAGGGAATTCTTAAAAGTAAATGAGGTAATATAAAAAGGTAATATATATCCCTAGGAAAATAACGACTATAATATTAGGAATATCTCTTACTTATAATAATGTTTTTTATTATATATAAGATTTACTAATAGATTACTAAGTATTATTATTATTACTAACTAGGTAATTCTTAATAGTAAATAAGGTAATATAAAAAGATAATAGCTAATTAGCTATTCCTATAGATATAATAACTATAATACTACTAATATTTTCTATTTATAGTAGTATTTATTAATATATCTATATTTTACTATTATATTACTAAGTACTATTATTATTACTACTTAGCCTAACCTAGGTAATTCTTTAAGGTAATATAAAAAGGTAATACATATCTCTAGAGTACTAAAGGGGGTATTAAAATTCTAATTAAAATAAATCCTATTTTTAGTATAGGGGTAATTCAAAAAATTTTTTAGGGTTCCTTATTATTTTATTAGAGGCTTAGCGTCTTAGTAATACCTTAGTGATTTAAGTTAGGTTAACCTAATTCGCTAAGGTATTAAGGCCTTAGTAAGTTAGTACTAATAGCTATTAAATAGTATGATGTTAATAAGTTATCTACACGTGATTTAAGTATAGTATAATAGTATTATAATAACTAATAGATAGATAATAGCTATATAAAATAGAATAACTATTATAAGAAATCTCTACTAGTCTACTAAGGCCCCCTAACTAGTCCTAGTTAGTAACTACTAAGGTTAACCTAGCCTGATTTCTAATACTTCCTCTTAGATTAGTAGTAATAAGGTAGTCTACTTATTACTAACTACTATATCTAAATACCCTTATACTTTACTAAGAGCTAGTCCTAATTATTATCTAGCTAGGCTAAAGTTAATAGGGCTAATAGGTTTTATTAGTAGATTAGTATATTAGCCTTTAATATTAACCTATTAAAGATAGATTTCTTTAGTTTTAGAAATAAGTTAATATATTAAATAATATTTTATTTAGATATATTTTATAATAGTATAATTAATTAGGTTAATAGTTAATTTTATAACTACTTAGTTATTAATATTTAGGAGTACTAGTACTACTCCCTTATTATACCCTAGCTCTTTAAGTATAAGTCCTAGATATAGAGCTTCTTTATATACCTCTACTATAATAATATATTTAGACTTATATATAGATATTACTACTAGCTTTTATAAGTTAGATTACTAGGTAATAGGGCTATTAAATAGTTTATAAATATATACCCTAGTAGAATAAGATATCTTATAGTTATTATAGTATAACGCGTTAGTAAAACCTTCTAGGCTATTATTATTACCTAATTAATAGATAAGGCTATTATTAACTATTCCTAATAGATAATATAGTACCCTTTTTACTATATTTATATATTATAGAGTAGGGTTATTAAGTAAACGACTTAGGTTACTAATAGCGTATATAATATCTAGCCTAGTTATAATACTTAGCTAATTAAGTACTCTTATAAGGGACTAATAAGCCTCCCTTTTAGATAAGGAGGCTATATAACTATTAGGAGTAATAGTAATATTAGCCTATTCTATAAGTAATTTAGCTAGTAAATATTTTTTTATACCTAATTATTTTAATAATTAGTTAATATATTTTATTTAATTAACTTAAATAAAATAGTTATCTAGATTTCTAATAATATTTATTCTTAAATAGTCTTTTAGGTCTCTTATATATTTAAAGTTAAACCTCTTATTAAGTTCCTTCTTTATCTAGGTAATTAGGTCCTAATTATATACTATAAATAGTAAGTTATTAATATATACTATAATAATAACTTTTATAATAATATTAATAAATATATAATAATTATACTTAAGGCGCTTAAAACCTAGAGATTTAAGTACCTTATAAAGGGTTTTATACTATTTATAAGAAGCTTATTTAAGGCTATATAGAGCTTTATTTAGTCTATAGGTATATCCTTATTTACTATTAGTAAAGTAGTAAGGTTACTCTACCTAGATTTCTTCCTAAATAAGTAATTCTAAGAAGGCCGCGATAATATCTAAATACTTAACAACTAGCCTATATTTAGCTATTAGGGCTAGGAGGAGTTATTATAATAATACCTTTAGGGTTAATAAGAATATCTTATTAAAATTAATCCCCTTAATTTAATAAAAGCCTTTAACTACGTATTATACTTTATATTAGCTAATTTCACCTATTAGCCTATATTTATAGGATAAGACCTACCTACCTAGTAAGATATATACTTTACGAGGTAGTTAATATAATTCTTACTATATTATCTACTTATTATAATTAGCTAATTCTTCTTTAGTAGTAGCGAGCTATTTATCTTTATTAGGTCTACTAAGAGCTATATCTATTAATATTAGGTAGGGATACTCCTTAGTACTAGTAATAACGCGGGTAAGTATAGCTCTAAACCTATTAGGGTTATTAGAAGATTTTATACCCCTCTTATTTATCTAGCTATAATTAATCTAGGGTTTATTATAAACGGAATAACGTAATATATTAGGAATAATTCTCTAAGATTTATTATTTTAAGTTAATTATTTATTAATAATAGCTAATAGTATTATAGTAGTAACTTAGTATATTAAACTATTCTAACTATTTATAATATTAATTAGTTAGTAATTCTAACTCTACTTAGCTATTTTTAGTAGTCTAATTATTTAACTTATTTTAATTTAATTTAGGTAGATTATCCTAATTATATCTATTTAAACTATTTAGCCTACTTATATTATTAGTTAGGCCTAATATTAATTAGCTAGATAGAAAAGCTATTACTAATCTATTACTAATATTATTAGTATTACTAGTATTTTTAATATCATCTAATACTCCCTTAAAATCCTATTAATTAGGAGTAGTTACTCCCTCTAAGGCCTAATTACTACTATCTAATTAATTAGTTTAGAGCTGGCTTAGAAGGTCTATTATATTATTATTATTATTAGAGTCTCCCTCTATTAGGAGCTTATTATTATCTATTAATAATATAGCGGTCCTCTTATTAAATACTATATATATTAATTAAGTAATATAATATCCCTTAATATCCTATATATAATAGATACTCTTATTATTATAATTAAGGAATTAATATTTAATAGCCTTATTATCTAGTTTCTTCTTATTTAGTAATTTATTAAATAAGTAGTACTAATATCTAAATAGCTTTAGGTATATTAATTAAGGTTTATAACTATACTATTTCTTAAAGGGGGACTTCCTATCCTTACTAGGTATAAGGTTCTTAATATAATTAATATAGTAGATAGCCTTACCTAAGAACTATTCTAACTTTATTAAATAGTATCTAGTTCTTCTATTTAATAATCCTATTTTAATAGAGGTTATAGGGAGCTAATAGGGTAATAAATATCCTATATTCCTAGAAGATTTACTAATATTTATAGCCCTAGACTACTTTATTATTACTTTAAATAAAGGCCGTTTTATACCCCTAGTTCTTCTAATATTTTATTTAAAACTTAAGTTTTTATAGTAACTCTACCTAATTATTTATATAATCTATCTAAGTAAACCCTATTACTTTATATATAGATACTATTATATTAGTATATCCCCTAAGAGTAGTTATATAGCTTATTAAAGCTAGGTTAATATACTAGTTTTAGCTAGGGATAGTAACTCTAAGTATTAATAATTATAAGGGTATTTATATTCTTTTCCCTAATATATAACTCTTATATAATTCCTATTTCTTATATTTTTATAGATAATTAGCGGCTTTATAACTAATATTAGTAGTATATATTATAGCTTTAGTAGCTTTTATATATATATATTTATATCTCTTATACTATTAAGTCTAAGATATATTATTCTTAGCTAGGACTATTAATTTAAAGTAGAATACCCTTATCTAGTTAATTTATATAGTATCTAGCTAATATATATAGTTATATAAAAAGGCTTATAGTACCTACTTATCTTATTTATTATAGAATATATTCTTCCTTCTACTACTAGTATATATATAGCCTTATAGGTCTAGCTATATAATAGATACGTCGGTAATTTCTAAAAACCCGGAGGGGTACTTAGGGCCGTGGTTTGAAAAAGCTTGTCCTAGGGCTATAGGGGTAGACACGAGTCTGCCTAGGGCTATTAGGGCTGTAGGAGTAATCTACTAAGTACCTAAGGCTCTAGGGGGCGCGCTAAGATTAAGCGTTTAAGCGCTAAGTAATAGTATTACAGTATACTATTATTAGGCTTCTAGGCGCTAGGGAATAGCGTTAAGGTACCTATAATAGTAATACTATTATATTATTAACTACCTTAAGTTAATATAACTACTATACTATTAACCCCTATATAGGCCTACCCTAGCGTATTACCCCCGCGTAGAAATCGGCTAAATTAATCGATTCTAGGGTCGCTTTTAAGGTGGCGTTAGGGGTAGCTCTAGGGTATACTACCTAAGTCCCCCGTTAATTATAGAATATTAAAACTTTTAAAGTTTTACTTAGTAAGTAGTTATATAACATAGTTTCACTTAGTAAGTAGTTACGTAATTTCCTAGAATTTACTAACTAGTAGATTTTAGAAAAACTACTTAGTTAGTAGTTATATAATACTGCCCTTAAACTCTAGAGCGGCTCTAGGGCTTTAGGACGCGCTGCGATAGGCCTAGGGCTAGCCTAGGGCCTTTAAGGCCGGCCTTAGGCCTGTAGGTATAAGGCCTTTACTAAGGGTATAGGGGCGAGTTAAGATCTTACTAATATAGGAAGTTATATTTAATATTTAGTATATAGTAAATATTAGTTAGTAAGAATTTACTAACCTTATTATTAATAATAACTAGGATTTATACTATTCTAATCCCTTTTACTATTACTAGTTTACCCCTAGTAGGTCCTAATATAATATAGTTCTAGGCTAGTAAATAGTTAGTAAACTTAGATTAATTCTAGAAGATATACTCTTAGCCCTCTAAGTTAATAATAATCTTATAGGACTTATTATTTTATTATAAGTTATATCTAAAGTAAGTAGTATAGGCTTTATCCTATTTTTATTTATCTAGGTTTTATTTACTTTATTAATAACTAGAACTTCTACCTTAATACTATTATTTATTTTATACCTCTAACTCTTTCTTTATTTTAGGAATAAATCCTTCTAGTTCTAGCTTTAAATTAATATACTAGTAGTCTTTTATATTATATTAGTAGTTATAGAATATATATTTATTATTATTATTACTCTAACTTTTATTACTAGGCTTATTTTAATATTAGCCTTATTTTAGCTATTTACTAATATTACTAGCGTATACCTTAGATTCTTTAGTCTTTAAAGGTATAAACCTATTAACTAATAATATAGTAATATACTTAAAATCCTATAACTCCTTCCTAGATTAAGTAATTTTAGTAAGTATATAAACTACTTCCTTTATCTTATCTAGTAGGCCCCTCTTAAAGACTACTATCTAATAGTCTATTTCTAGCAGGATCCCTATTTATAGAAGCTTATTTATATACTCCTTAAATTTAGTAAGGTAGGTATAAAGGTCTTTAAATTAGTTTAAATAAAGCTTATATAAAGTAAAGTATATTACTTTCTTAATAGTATAAGAGTCTATCTTATATAATAACTTTAATTTAGCTTATATTTCTTTTACTATTATTAACTTTTTAATTATATTATAGGCTAACGGTAATATAGTACTATAAATAGTAGTAAGTACTCGCTCCTTTAAATTAATATACTTTTCCTATTTATCTTTATCTACCTCTTTAATAAGTAATTTTACTCCTCTAGTAGTAGGTAAGTTAAGGTTAGTTAGTAGTTTATATTTTAATCTAATAACCTTAAATATACTATTAATTATAAGAGATATATATATAATAATTTCTTATAGTTAGTAATCTTAGTACCTTTTAGCTTCTAAATTTCATAATAGTTAGATATAATAATACCTATTATAAATAATTCTAGGAATATTTCTTTTAAAGCAATCCTAAGTCTTAATAAAAAGCTTATTATATAATTTATATAATTCTTAGATTATATAGAACCTAGGCTTATAACCTATTAAATAGTATAATAATAATAAGTTATTTATATATAATTTAGGTGTAGTATAATAGTATTATAATAACTAATAGATAGATATAGCTATATAGAATAGAATAACTATTACGAGAAATCTCTACTAGTCTACTAAGACCCCCTAACTAGTCCTAATTAGTAACTACTAAGGTTAACCCAGCCTAAATTCTAATAAGAAGGCTACTAATACTACTACTACTACTACTACTACTCCTATAACTATTACTAATTAGGCCTAGACTTAGTTTAAGGGGAAGACTACTATTAACTATTTAACTATTACTAAGAAGAGTATAATAACTAGGAGGGTATATTAAACCTCTCCTAAGGATATTATTAAGCTAGACTAAATATCTAATAAATTTATAAGTAATACTATTAACCTAACTAATAATAAAAGTAATAGTATTAATACCCTTTAAATAAAATTAGTAAGAAAAGAAGCTAGGCGGAATATAAAATATAAAAGAGATATAAAGGATATATAAAATAATCTTTATAAGACTACTATTTATAGCTAAATTATAAGCCTATTTATACCTATATTATAAGCTAATTATAGTATAAATATTATTAATACTTTATAAAGCTACTAGTAAAGTATAGCTTTTCCCTAGTAACTATTCTAAGGTATAAGAATAGCCCCCTAGCCTATTTAATTATAACATTTATATCTACCTCTTTTATATTAATATTAATACCTCTTACTAGGTAATATATTATAGTACTAAATTAATAGTCCTTATTAAGACTATCTTTAAGCTAGTACTCTTAATATTAAGTTCTTTTATTACTAATTTTAAATAGATAAAATACCTTATACTACCTCCCTTACTATATATTTTCTTATACTAGGATAAAAATAAATATTCTATATCCTTTATAACTATTTTAACCTTAGTAATTTCTATAAACTTATAAATAGTACCTTCCTTAAATTAAATAAATTTAATAATCTTCTTACTATAATAGAAAATATATAATTTAGGACCTTAAGCTTATTATAACTTATTAGTTAGTTAATAAGTACCCTAGATTCCTTTCCTAGACTAGCGCGAATATTAGAACTCTAATATTTCTTTATATTCTACTTATATCTATACTTATACTCTATAATATTTTCTACTTAAATAAAACTATATAACCTACTTATAACTACTTATAACTTTAAAAAACTCTAAAAATATTATAGTAGTTTAAAAGATATATTAGAATAAATAGAATTATCTACTAATATTAGTCTAACTATCTAATATCTTAGTATAACCCTACTATCTAACTAATTTTTTCTTCCTACTTAATTTTTATTATTTAACACCTTATTATAGATATTATTTCTCTCCTATATAATCCCCGCCTTATAAGCTATATTAATTATCTTTAAAGTATATATTATTACCCTTCCTATACTAAATATAACTCCTCTAGCTCCTTATTAATACCTTCTAAGCGCCTAGCTCTTTCTAACCTATACCCTAATACTATTAATAAGAGGGTTAGATCTTATAAGACTAATAATATAAGGCGTACTAGGCGCTTAAAGAAGACTAATTTAGATATCTAGGTTAGATCTAATAACTTACTAGTAAACCCTAGATATATTGTATTAATAGAACCTCGTTATAAAGAAATACTATTAGGTACTCGCCCTTATAACTACCTTAATAATAGTATTACTCCCTAGTAGTATATAACCCTTACTAATATAACTATTTAAGTAGTTATTCTACTAAGGAACCCGTAATAACCTACTCCCCTAATCTTTAAAGAGGCCCCCTAAGAAATTACTCCTCTACTACCTCTTAAATATTATCTATATACACGTCGCTAGTATAATTAGTAATAGGCTACTAAAGAAGATAACCCTAAGTATCTACCTCTAATTTAATAGGGCTTATACTAGTATTAGAATAATATATATTAGGGGTAGATACTAGGTTAGAGATATTAAGTATATAAGGATCCCTAGATAGTAGGAGATATAATATCCTACCTAGTTAATAAATTAATTTAATATCCCTATTAATAGATATCTATACTATAATATACTATTATAGAAAAATAAATATAATAACTTAGGGGATAGTTAATAGCTATATTATAATAGTAGGAAGAATAATTAGCTATCCCCTAACTAGTTATATAAGCTAGCTAGAATTAACTTATTACTTAAAGGACCTTAAAAGGAGGCTAAGATTAGGATATAATTTATTAATAAATTACTTAGCGACGTAGATAATAATATTATTAATAAATACTTTATAAAAAGGAGGATTATATATACTAAAGAATTTTTAGATAATATTATTAGCTATAATAATTATCTCTTCTTTATTAATAAGGGTATAATTAATATTAATACCTATATTAGTTAAACTACCTTCTAGATCTAGGGGTCTATTTATTATTTTATAGGTCCTTTTATTACTAATAATAGCGTTAGGCTAAAATTTACTTAAATCTATATACTAGATAGTATATAAGAGTAACTAGATATTCGCTATTAACATCTTAATAATTTAAATTAAGATACCCTTACTTCTACTTAGTATACCCTCTAGTTTATTAACCTATACGTCTAGGGGTTTAAATCCTATTATAACCGCCTTAAGGAGGATAAATTATAATATCCTATTAATATTATAAATATCTATATCTAATAGCTAAATCCTAAATAATAGGATAAGGGTACCTATAATCACCCTACCTTTATAGAAATTACCCGTATTATAATAACTCCTAATAATATTATAAGAGGCTAGATTAAGCGGGATTTTTATATTATAACTATTAAGGGGTACCTTATATTAATCCCTAATTAGTATCCTTCTTATATAGCCCTCTAATATCTACTTCTATTATTATTTAGTAAATAGTTATAGTATAACTACCTCCTACTAGCCGGCTATTAGCTTCTAGGCGACTATCTACTATATATATTATAATAGAACTATATTACTAATACGCTCGCCTAGTATACCTTAATTAGTAGTAATAATAAACTAGAGTAGGAAGATAGTAGTAACCCTAAGTAGGAATTAAACTAGTATATTACTAGTAAGTATATACCTTAGAGTTATAATAAATCTTAGTAAGTAATAAGATATTAATTTTATATAAAATAGATATAAGTAAGACTATTTAATATATTTCCCTAGTTATTTTCTAGACCTAAATCTACTTAGTTATAAATAGTTCTAAATTATTTAGATAATAGTTAGGGGATAGTTAATATAATTTAAATAATTAGCTAATTAATATCTAACTCTAATCTAATTTCTTTATTTATACTATTAATAGTAGATATCTATTTAACTACTAGGCTACTAATATCTAGATATTAATAGAGCTTAATAATCTAAATTAGTATTATTAGAATTAATAGACTATTTAAGTAGACTACTACTTTAGCCTAATAGATAGGCTTAGTACTAATCTAGATATCTCGCTTAAAGATATTAGTAGTAAGGTAACTATCCTCCTATTAATAGTACTAAGAAGCCTACGTATTATAAAAGCGAGAATATAAGATATTATAATAATAGTCTAAAAAAGATATAAACCTAAATTTTGTATTACCTTTATATATAATTCTAAGTAGCCTAATATTTAGAGCTTATTAGAACTTATTTAGATATTAGAGTACTATTATAATCTAATTACCTATATCTTTAATTAGAAGCTCTAGTAGCTAATAAAAGACCTCCTTAAGTAATATATTAATTAATTTTTTGATTTTTTTTTAAGAATAGCGGAGAATAGCTTAAGCGCGTAAGTATTAAGTAGTAAAGTATTTAAGAAACGCGTATAAGAGGGGAGTAGGGGAGTAGTAGGGCGCCCTAGCCCTAAATAGAGGACTACTAGGGGTAGAGGTAGTAAAGCTAGAGAGGGAGGAGAGTATAAAGAGTTATATATTAAGGTAGGGGTTATAAAGGCCTTTACTCTACTTATAAGCTTAATAAATATAATAATACTTAGATTATAATATATATATATTATAAGAATTATAATTAAGTTAAGTAGCTAGGCTATTATAATAATAGTAGATTTTAAGGCTATTAAGAATATATAATCTAAAGATTTAAATATATTTAAATAGAGGATTTTAATAATAAATATTAACTTAATATAAATATATATTAAAGAACTTTAATAAAAAAGGGGAGAATATAAAGAGAGAGTATAAGACCTTAATAGGCCTAGGACTATTAATTAGGCTAGTACCCTAATAAGATAAGGCTCCTTATAAGGCTAATAAAGCTAAGGGAACCCCTTTATAAGGAATATACTACTTACCCCCTTATAAGAGTTATATATATAGATATTAAAGGTAGTTAAGGCTAGGAGGGTCTAATAGATACTAATAATATTAAAAGATAAAAAGGAAAGGGAAGTAGTAGTAGAAGTAGTAGGTAAGAGGCTAGTTATAATATTTTAAACCTTTAGTTATAAATATATATTAGAAATTATAATAGTAAATTAAATAAAGAGTAGGGATATACTATTATAAGTTACCTTAATAAAGATAAGGGAGGCGCTAGAAAGGGAATAGTTATAAGTAAATATAATATATTACTTTATAATAATAGTTAAGAAATCATTTAATATAATAATATATAGGATATAAATATCTATCTTTAATATAAAAAACTAGTAAGTAATTAAGGAGAAGATCTAATAAGAGAATAGGGCCCTCTACCTTATTTTAGATATAATAGAAGGGAGGTAGCTAATAGGTATATATATACTTAAAAAAGCTTACTCCTCTTTTATAATAAATATTATATTATTAATAATAATAGATAATTTAATTAAGAAGGGTTTAATAAAAGTAGGAGAGATAAAACTTATAAAGTAATATAAATAAAGGGCTAGATTAATATAATACTTTAAATATTAATTATATAATTATATATATTATAACTACTCTAATAATATATAATATACTAATTATAATTAGGGCTATAATATAATAGAGTATAAGGTAAAGGTTATAAGTACTTTATAAGGGTATATTATATATAAATAATAGGGCTACTCCTCCTAGTTTAATAAATATTTAATAAGGGCTAGGGAGAGATAACGCGTTAAATAATAGGTTATAAATAAAACCTTATTTTATAAGATTAAATAAGAGTATATAATAGTAGTAATAGATATTAAAGGATTTATAATTATAAGAGTAAAGAAAAAGAGGAAGGTTATAACTAACTAAGTAATATATAATATATTAAGTAGTAGGGAGTAGTTAAAATTATAAAGACCTAGGTATAAGCTAGGGAGACTACCTATCTTTAAGAGGCATCTAATAAAGGAGCTAGGCTAGAAAATATTAGAGGTAATAATAAGTAGTAGTAGGGAGTTATTAGATAGTATTAATAAGCTACTTATAAAGGTAGTAGTAGGTAGCCTTACTTACCTAGCTAGGGAAAGTAAGTAGGCTACCTTAGGAGAAATAGATATATAAGAGGAATATAGTAATACTTTAAGCTTAGATATCTAGTATATTAACCTTAAAGATATTATAATATAATATTAGAGGTAAAAAAGGTATAATAATAGCCTTATTAAAAGATAGGGTTATTTAAGATATAAATATCTTAATAATCTAGGAATTATATTATAATACTAGGAACTACTTATTATATAACCTTAGCTCTAAGGTATTCTTTCTAATATATAAAGTAGGGTAAGGTATATAAGTATATTTCTATATTAATAAAAGGCTCTAAATAGATAGTTAGGATATAGAGTTCCTTATAAAAGATATTAATACCCTTAAGCTTTAACTTTATACTTAGGAGGAGGAGGAATACCTAATATACCTCTAAATATATAATATATATAACCTAAGCCTATTATTAATAATAAGTAAAAACTTATTAAGCCTCTAAATAGTAGAAGAAAAGGTTAGCTACCTTAGGGAATATATTATTATAAGAGATTTTAATCTTTATTACCTTAATTAGAATAACCTAAGATATTTTTTATACTACCTTAAAGTAAATTAGCTAGTAGGAGTTATATTTAATAATAAGATAGACCTAGCTCTATTAAATAGGATAATTACTTAAAGGGTAAGGGGGTTAGAAAGTATAATTAACCTAGTCTTTATTATACCTAGGCTCCTTAGCGCGGTATAGGCCTATTAAGTATACCCTAAGTTATAATTTAACTTTAACTACCTTCTTATATATATAGAGCTTAATCTAAGGATAGAGGAATAATAATATACGCCTAAGAGATTATAAAAAATAGTAGACCTAGGAGAGATTAAGAATAGGGCTTATATATTAAGCTAGAAGCTAGGCCTTAAGCTATTAAAGATTATAAATTAGATAGATAACTACTTCTTATAACTTTAATAGGGTTTAAAGGGGATAATAGAGGAGATAATCCCCTAGATAAAGCTTAGGGGTAGGGGGAGAACCTTTTAAAACTTAAAGTACCGGCTTATTATAAAAAATATTATAAGAAGTATAAAGGTATTTTAATAGAGTAGGGATACTATTATAAAGGGAGCTAAGAGCGCGGCTATTAAGGAGAGAGATAGGATATTATAAATAGAGAAGGTAATTAACTTTAAAAGGAAGGTTTATAATACTATTAAATTATAAAAAGGTATATAAAGCCTTATTAAATAGGCGAGAAATAATAATTTATTATTATAACCCCTCCCTGAATTTCCCCCTTTAAGAAGGGATAATAGGGATAGGGTAGCTAAGACCTTTAAAGAGAAAGTAGGGGTCTTATAAGTAATATTCTTCCTACCCCCTTTATAAGTTAATCTAGATAATATTAAGAGGGTAAAGTACCTACTACTACTAGCGGACCCTAGTAATAGGGTAATATATAAAGAGGTCTAGTAGGCTATTTATAAATTAAAGTAGGATAAAGCCCTAGGGATTAATAGGGTCTTAAATTAGTTTCTTAGGCTAATAATAAATAAGCTCTTTAAGGAGCTTACTTATTTATTTAATATATACTTCTCTCTTAGCTATTACTTAAGGGAGTTTAAGAAGGCTAATATTATTATCTTAAAAAAATTAAAGAAGTAAGATTATATAATACTTAAAGTATATTATCTAATAGTACTATTAAGTACCCTTAAGAAGGCCTTAGAATTAATAGTTATAAAGTAACTTAATAATTATATCAAGAGTTAAAGCCTCCTCCCCTAAGAATAGATAAAGGTATAAAGGAAGAGGTTGATAGAGATAATCTTAAAGATTATTATAAAGGTAGTATATATAATATAAGATTATAATAGGGCTAATATAACTAGCCTTTTTTTATTAAATATTATAAGGGCTTTTAATAATATCTCTTATTAAAGACTTATTTATAACCTTAAGGGAAAGGGGATCCCCTATTATATTATAAGTTAAATAGAAAGCTTCCTAGAGGGGAGGTCTTTATTTATTACTATTAGAAAGATAATAAGTAGAATAAAGCTAGTAGAGATAGGGATTCCCTAGGGGTTATTAATCTCCTTTATCCTCTTCCTATTCTTTAACGCGCTACTTATTAAGGAGTATATAACTATTAAATTATAATTATAAGTTAGAGGGTTTATAAATAATATTTATCTACTAGTATATAAGAAAATTATAAAAGGAAATTATAAAACCTTAAAACTAGTATATAAAATCTACTTTAAATAGGCTTTAATATATAAGGTAAGCTTTACCCCCTAGAAGTATAAGTTAATTTACTTTACCTACTACCCCCGCTACTTTAATATAGGCGTAGTAGTTAGTCTAGGGTATATAATAATAAAACCCTAGGTAGAGATCTAAGTCCTAGGATTATATATTAATAGTAAATTATAATAGAGCTTATACTTAAAGAGGGTATAAGTAAACCTTACTACTTAAAGCCTAGCCCTTTTTATAATATTAATATTAATATAAGGAGCTACCTTTAATAAGGCTAAGAGGGTATATAATATAATAATAAGGCTAGTAATAACTTATATATCTATTATATAATATATATTATAAGGCTTAAGGGAAATAAAGAAGGTATATATAAGGAAGCTTAAAGTTATCTAAAATAGCTATTTAAGATATATATTAGGGGTATATAAAGCTACCCTAACGCGAGTATTAGAGGTAGAGGTAGGGATAGCCCTTATATAATTAATATTAAACTATTTAATTCTCTACTAGTATATATTAAAAGGAATTTACCTAGTAATAGTAATAGGGAATAGATATATCTAGAGGAAGCTTAAGGCTAGGAGAGGGAAGAGGAGAAAAGTAGTAAAGTCCCTTATAAAGGAGAAGAATAAGTAGGCTTTATACTCCCTATACCTAGATAATTAGAATATAGTTATAACTAGGAAGGTAATCTAATACCCTTAGGGAATTAAAAAGAAGATATACTATTAGTAGAAATCCTCCTAGGAGGTAATATAAGGAGAATATTAGATAGGACTAAGGGCTAGGAATTATCCCCCTACCTAGCTTAGAGGCTTATAAATTAATAGGAGGGCCCTTTATAAAGGCCTTTAAAAGGTAGAGAACTCTACTTTTATATAAATAAAGATAGGGAAGATAGGATTAACTACCTTTTTATTTTAATATAAAGTCCCTAGCTTTATATCTATAGGCTATAAGTATAGTTAGTATAAGTAGGATATAAGATATATCCTTATTAACTACCCTAGGTTTTATAACTACTACTAGGAGCTAAGGGATACCTTAGGGATATTAGATACTTATAAGATACTTATAAGTATAAAGGGGGTAAAGCGGGTAGTAAAATAGATAATTTAAACTAGGATACTAGGCTAGTTCTTACTTATAATAATATAGTTATATTAGGACTAAGCTAAGGTATAAGTCTTTATTATTAGAATAATACCCGCTATTATAATATATAATCTAGCCCTAGGGAGCTAGGATAATAAGGTAATTAATATAAGTACTAAGTATAAAGAGCTAAATATAGTATAAAGAAAAATAAATTAGAAGTTATAAAGAGATAGGAATAATAAGGGTTTTTACCTAGGCCTTTATAAGGTATAAGTATACGGTTTTCTTTATAAGTTAGCTATTATAGTAGTAATTATAATATACTTATAAGCCCTTATAATTATCTTTTAATAGTTTAGATAGATATAAGTATAACTTATTAATTAATTAATTAATTAAGTAATATATCCTTAGTGTTTATATAGGCTACTATTATATTATTAAATTTTAGAAGCGTAGTCTCTTATATACTTATATTCTCCTTATTATATAGGAAGAGGATTAGATCTAGATAGTTAGTAATTATTAGGATATCTTAATATATCTAGCTAATATAATACGGCTTACTAGTAATATCCTAGTAGTATTAGTTCGGCTTCTTATTATTCTAATAGATATCCTTTTATCTAAATATCTAAGAGGCTAGCTAGCTTCCTTAAGGGGTATTTAAATAGTCCTCCCTCTACCTCTTTAACAGGTAGAGATTAGTTCTTTTATAACTATAAAATTACTAGAGTATTAAGTCTACCTTTATAATACTACCTACTTGCTAGTAGTTTATACTATCTATTCTAGCTCTTAGGAACTAGCCTTCTAGTCTAGTTCCTAATAGTAATATTAATAGTATTATTTAAGTATTTATCCCCCCTTTATAATAGGGTAATACCTTATATAAGTTAGTCTTATAATATATAGTTTATAATTATTATACTAGGGTCCCTAGTAATAAATATTTTAATTGGGAGAAGAATTATTATAATAGGGCTTTTTTAAAGGATTTTTTTTAAGAGATATCTTTTATATCTAATAGGAGTTATCCTTTTAATAAGTTTTTAGTTAGCCTCCTTAAACCTAATTACTCTATTAATAATAGGTAGGTTATCCTCTATAACTTATACCTATCAAAGAAATATAGTACCTATATTAATATTAAGATCTATAACTCTATTAAGTCTATTTTCTATTTATATAAATATATTTATAAGGGACCTAATTAGGCTAATATCTCCCTTACTAGGAATTATACGTGTACTAATAATAATCCTACTCTTAATAGCTAGTTATAATAGTAAAGGGAGTTAGTAGATAAAATTATAGAGTTTTAATCTACTTACTAGATTAGGTTTATTAAGACTATTTAGAAGATACTCTTATTTAATACAAATATTATAAAGCCTTATATAGAGTATTTATAGATCTATCTTTTAAATTAATAGTATATCCTTTTTAAGCTAGCTAATAACTAGGCTATTAATAAGGCTATTAAATAAAAGCTAATAGATAGTAATAAGCTCTATTAGACTATATTAATAGAGTATTTTAATATAAAATATCTTATTAAGGAAGTTTATAATAATAGTTAGCTATTACCTTTTATAAAATAGAACGGGAAATATCCTACTATTATAAGGGATCTACTTAACTATTTATACGCGGATTTTCCTAAGGTCTTTATATAGAATAAAAGAAATAAATAATAGAAAATATATAAAAAAGGGGAGACTCTTAGGCGTATTAATTTTATTAATCTTAAAATTAAGGATCTTTACTATTACTAACTATACCTCTATTATATTAAGAGGGCTATATTATTTAATAACTTATAGATAATAGATAGCTAGCTAATAAGATAGAAGGAGGCCTATATAAAGCTTAAGTTAACTAAAAATAATAGATATATTAATAAGATCCTTAATAAGGGAAAGGATTTTTAGAGGGGTTATAAGCTATATAGTCTTTTTATATTAATATTAGTTAAACTCTAACCTACTAATACCCTTATCTTATAGAATAAGTATAAGGAGTATATTTTAAATAACTACTTATACCTCTTATAATAGAATTTTTTAATACTTTATATACTAGATACTTATTATAAGTAATAATTATTTATAGAATAGTATACTCTTTACCTAATTAATAGCTAATTAGAATATTAATTAACCCCTAAATATACTAAGGATCTAACTTAATATAGCCTACCTATTCTAACTATTCTATTTAATAATTTTAATAATATTCTAAATAGACTTTTATAAGAAGAAATATCTTACTAAATTACCTCTAATAAGGCTAAGGTCTTATAAACTAGGTTAAATATTAACTAATACTACGCTACTAATTAGATTATTACTACTATTAATACTAATACTAATAATAAACTTAGTACTCTAGGTATACTATTCTTTCTTAATAGTACTAGGGGGATTAGTAAGATAATAGTTTAAAATACTATTATAGAAAGGCTATATTTCTAGTAAAAGGTTACTTTAATAGTAGTATCTTCTAGTATTATATTAATACTATTATAAGGAGGTTAGAATACTTACTTATAATTTAAAATACTCCTAAACTCTAATACTACCTCTTTATATATAGGTTAAGAAGGGGACTAATCTTATTAAGTTAATTAAGCGAGCTTATATTATCTTTTAAGATAAGTCTCTTATATAGAGTTAATATAATATAGAAGCTATTAATTATAGCCTTTAGAATACTTATAATAATAACTAGGCTTATTTTAAGGGTAAGGTAGTCTACTTTTATAAGGACTTCTAATAAATACTCCTAGTTATTCTCGGAGGATCTAGTAGCTAGGTTATTAAGGCGTATCTTTAAAAGGCCTATTTCTAGAATAAGGTTATATATTTAAATTTTACTATTAATAAGCGACTTAATAATTCCAACTTAATAGATATTATATATTGTAAAATAGGACTATTTATAAGTAATATTCTTACTATTAGTAATAATATTAATATCTAGAATAGCCCTACTACTAATAAAGATATATTATATTAAAAATATAGTTATACCCCTAGAAATACTATTAATAATTTAGTTAAGAATATCTATACTAATATTAGGATAAATATCTCTTAGAGGGTTTATTTATTAGAATAGGCTATTCTTACTATTACTAATAAAGATATTACTAGTATTAATACTAAGATAATATTATATATCCCTAGTAATATAATAATATACTAGAGTATTAATTATACTATATTAGAAGAAGATAATAAACTCTTCCCCCTTAAGTACTTTTATAGGTTTTATAAACCCTCCCTACTATCTTATAAGTTATATATTAAGCTAGGCGTATTAGTTATACTATTAAAGAACCTTAATCTATTATATCTATATAATAGAACCTAATTATAAGTAATAAGATATAGTAAGTATATCTTTAAGGGAGAGATTATAAGTAGTACCTATAATAGTAAGAAGGTAATACTATTTAAGACGCCGTTATAATTTAAAGAAAATAATAGGCGGATTCCTACCCCCTTTATTTATAAGTAGTACCCTATTTAACTAGTATTTATTATAACTATTAATAAATTATAAGGCTAATTAATAAAGTATATAGGTATTAACTTATAAACTAGGCCTACTTTTAGTTATATTTAATTATATATAGCTCTATTATAGGTAATAAGATAGGGAAACCTCTATATTATTAGGCCTAAAACTCCTAAATATATATCTAGCTAAATAATAAGAAATATTATAGATAAATAGGTATACTACCTCTAATATATTAATTATAACTTATTATTAACGCTACTAGCTAGAAAGATATAGGATAGTATAGGATATTAGTCTTACCTACTATACCGTACTATAGTATAGGATTAGCTATTTTAGTCTTATCCTATTCTAGGATAGTATAAGTTTTCGTAGAATAATCCTATAGGATAGGTTATTTATAGGACCTTCTTTTAGGATAGGATATTTATAGGATATCTTATAATTACTAAGAGGAGCTTAATATTTATATAAAGGAAATTAGAAAGTTATATTAAGTAAATATAATAACTAGAATAATAACTAGAAATAATACTATTATAAATATTATATTAATTATTAAGCTATTATATATAAAGAATATTATAATTTTATAATATACTAATTATTAAGAAGTTTAGGTCTTATAAATTATATTAGAGTAAATACTTTATAATTATAAGGGTATACAATCTATATATATAGCTAAATATCCTTTATTAATAATATAATATACTTCGCGTATATTATATATAAGTTTAATACTACTATAATTATTAGTATTAATTATATTAGAAATAAATAGATAACTTACTTTCTAATATATTTATTAAGATTACTTTTAAAGCTTCTTATAAGCCCTCTAGTACTTTAGTCCAGAATTTAATACTTATATATAAATTAAGGGTAATCTTATAAATAAGTTTATAAAAAGGGAGTTTTAGAATAAGGAGATTAGAAATTTTCTAGTAGCGGCGGATCTTATAAAGAGTAATAGCTTATATACTTTATTAGCTAGAAGTAATAAGTAGAATAATAGTTATAAAGATATATTATTACACTTCTATTTAAGCTTCTTTTAAGTACCTAAACCTAGAAGACCTTTTATAGTACTAGACTTAGGACTTATAACCTTCTTACTACCTTTACTACTTATAATCTTACGAGCTTTCTATACTACTATATTAGCTATTATAAATTAAATACCTTTAATAAAAGTAATTAGTTATATCTAATAAGGTTAGAAATATATAAATACTATCTTATTAATTTAAGCTATACCATTAATTATAAAAGGGTAGATATACTTAAATAACTATATAATAAGGATATAGTATATATAATATAAGACTAATATACTTCTAGAGTTTTAGAGTTATATATATATAATACTAGAGGAGGTTATAAGTTAGATAATTAAGCCTTTTAAATAAGATATCCTTAGCTATTATTATTTTAAGTAAATACTTAGATTTCTTACTATTCTCTACTTAAAACTACTCTATTATTTATTATACTCCTCTAATTAATACTAGAGAAGATTATTATTAATTTATATATTTAATATTATTATATATTATATTATTATAGAATCTTATAATATAATATAATTATTATTATAATTAGAATATCTATAGAATTATTATCTATAAAGATTTACTACTAGTAGTAGGAGGCCTCTACTAATATTATAAGGCTAGGAACTTAAAATTCTACTATTATATATAATACCTTTCTATTTAATACTATTTAAGCGTATAAAGATACGCCTCTACTAATAATAGTATATAATATATTATTAGGAAAATCTATAATTAATAATAATTATAATTACTTAAAGAATTAATATTTATATTATTTACTATTAACGCTAAGTACTAATACTAAGAATAAGCGGCGGGGCTATTATAACCTAATTAGGACTAGTATATTTTATAATTAAAATAAATCCCTTAATTCCTATCTCCGCCTAATACTTCCTTTATATATTATTAAAATCTATTTAAGTATTAATAGTTTATAATATAATAGTACGTAGTATATATATCTTATTATTAATAATTATAATAATAGCTAGAATTAATAATATAGGAAGGTAAATATAAGGTAGTAAAGGTAGAGTAGGTAGTAGAGTTTAATTTAGTAGATTATAATATAAAGGCTCTTTTAAAACTTATATAATATCCTACTAACTATTATAGATATTAAAGATAAAGGAGAAGACTCTAATAAAACCCTCCTCTAGCGCTTTAATACCTATAATAGTAATAATACTAATACTATATAAGGCTTAATACGTAGTATAAGGGGTTACTACCTAGGTCTTTAAGTAAAGTATAAGGTAGTTAAAGAATTAAGTAAGAATATATATATAAAGTATTTATAAATATATATAAAGTCTTTTATATTAGGTAAAAAGGTAGTAGAATTAGTAAAGAAAGCTAATATTATAACTATTAGTTATACTATTAGGAAGTATAAGAAGTCCTTACTTTATCTTAATAAGTTTATATAAGAAAGGGAAGGATAGCTTACTTATCTTTAATAATTTATTATAAATTAAAGGTAAGATTCTCCTAATTATAATTATTAATCTAGTTATCTAATATTCTTAAAGGATTACTACTAGAATTTATATTAAAATAGTAGTAAAGTATTATAATATATAACTTACTATATATACTATTATTTATATTAATAATAATAGTAGGGACTTAATATAAGAAGATATTAATAATAAAGAGGCTAAGTTAAATAATTTATATATAACTAATTCCCTCTCTAAACTATATATTAATTATATAAATCTAATTTTCTAAGCTACGCGTAAGCGGGACGCGCTTTATAATTAAAATAAATATAATATTACTTAGTATTAACTTATAAATTAATAGATCTTATAAAAGTCTAGCTAATTATAATAGGAATATATAATAAACTTTAAAATAAATTTATTTATTTATACTTAGCTAGTCTATTATAAGTTAATAAATAACTTATTATATAAGTTAGATTACCTAGATTAATATTTAAACCTAAGATATTACCTTAACTATTATACTAGTAGCTTATATCTACTACTTATTAAGGTATATTAATTCTATAATTTTAGTTATTATTCTAGTTATCTCTATATATATTATTAACCTAGGTAGAATAGTTAAATTTATAACAAGCCCCTCCCTCTACTATATATATACTTTAGTTATAAAGAAAAGGCTATTTAGTATAATATAACTAGCTATCTTTAAGACTAGTATTTTAATATTATAAATAATACGCGCTTAATTAATCTCCTTAAACCTACTTTATAATAGCCTAATAATTATAATTTAGTAGCTAATATTATATAAGTATATCTTCTAATTATTTAGAATTTTAAATAGGTACCTTAGGAGTTTAGCTACCTCGCGCCTTCTATTAATAAATTATACCTTCTATTATAAGATATAACCTATTTCTCTATATTTAAGATAGCGGTAATAACGGGCGAATAAGCGTACGCGTAAAGACTGTAGGTAACGTACTAGGCGTTATATGCGAACTCACGGGAAGGAGACGAGAGGGGAGAAGGGGACGGAGGAGGTAGTAGAAGTAGTAGTAGAAGGGAAGTAAGAGGGGATACTCTTAGGGTCGCGATAACAGGACCCCTAACACTACTAAAGTCCCCGGAAATTAGGGAAAAAGAGTAAGGGAGATAAGGCTAGGAAGGTTAAAATATTATAGAGTCTATTATAAAAGCAAGGGATATAATTCAGGCGATCTAGAGTCTCTAGTTCGGGGAGATAATAGAGGCGATATAGGGCGTTACTTAGGTCGCCCTTTATACTATAATAGGAGGCTTTAAGGCTACGGAAGCACGTATTACTAAGCTAGAAACGCGTCTAGAAAAAACGGGGAGGGATAGAAACGCGTCGGTAGGGTATAGTAGAGGGTTATAGGCCCAGGTAGCTGGGGCCAGCATAGGGACTAGGTCCTAGCAAAGCCTGGGCCCGAGGATAGGACCGGGCCTAGAGGGGGCGCGAGGTAGCCAGCCACTTAAGTAATTAGACGTTCGGAGGATAAAGGAAGTAGTAGTACGATTCGGAGATAAAGAAGGCTATAAGAAAGCGAGTTAGATAAAAAAGGAGGAGCTTATTAAAAGCTTTATTAACCCGGTAAATATAGTTATAAAGAATATCGTCGGTACTTATACTAGGGGTATAATAGACGTGGTATTATAGACGGCGACGGTTAAAGGGCGTAAGGCCCTTAAGAGAATATAGGAGTAGGCGAGCGTAGCCTACCCTTTAGCGAAGGTAGTAAGGAAGACCTTCTACGTGGCGGCTAAAGGGGCGTATATAAACCTCCTTAATAAAAAGGAAAAGGAGAAGGGGCTAGCGAGAATTAGGGAGGATAATATTATTACCTACCTGAATACTAACTTTACCAGTTTTAAGTAGGCGAAATATACGGTAAGACTAAGGTAGGATAGGAGTAAGAAGACCTCCTTAACCCTAATTATCGGAGTGGTAACACCGGAGGCGGTAAACCGCCTAGTTCAAGGAGGGATAGCTCTTAGTAGTAGTCTCTTAGTCTATAAGAGATAGGAGTAAGGAGTAGAGATAAGATAATACTTTAACTGCCATAGATACGGATACTTTACGCGAGAGTATTAAAGGGAGAAGAGGTACGGCTATTATACAGGCAGCTATAACTTAGTAGACCACGTTACGGGCGAAGGAGTAATAATATACGCTACTTATAGAGGAGGCTATAAGGCCTAGAGTAAGGACTACCTGGTTAGGCGAAGAGAGTACTAGAGAGTAGTATAAAGACGCTGGACTAGGCCGGCGTTCTATAACACGCAGGGCTTACGGGGAACTAACACCCGTAGCGAAGAGGAGATAGACGTAGACGGTTTCAGGATAGTCTAAGGTATATTAAGGAAGAGGAGGTCACCGGTATAAGCGGAAAGGGAACTACTAGACCTAGCCCCTCCCCGATAAAGAGGGCGGCCAACTACGATAGTCTAAATAGCCTAAAAGGAGGTAGGATAATAGGTCCTCCTACTACCCCAGGGAGTACTAATTACCCTTAGGGGCGCTTAGGTTATAGACGACTAAATAGTAGTAGACTCTAGCCCTACGCCGATTATATAGTAGGATAACCGCTTAAGATCCTGTAGTATAACGTATAAAAAGAAAAGGACGGCGTGTAAACGCTACTCCTAGAAGATACTAAAGTCTAGTAAATAGATGTCTTAGTAATATAGGAGCTATAGACTAACCCGAGGACTAAGTCGACGTACGACCTATCTTATAATAGGTTCCACCTAGTTTATAAAGCTAAGGAGAATACTCGGGTATACTTTTATATTAATAAAAGAGTTGATATAAAGAGCTAGGAGGCAGACTTCTCAAGCGGCGACTACTACTCGCTGAAAGTCAGCCTTAGGAAAGGGTAATAGGGAATATAAGCGGATAATATCTAGATATATAACATTTATAGCCCCTCTCCGACGACGTATAAGTTAAAGGACGGCCTAATAATAATCCCTCTAATAGCGGAGGCCCTGAAGAGGCTATCTTAAAGAAACTGTAGAAGGAGAACTACGCCGACCCTAAGTCCTATAGGCCGATCGCCCTCTTAGATACCTTAGGAAAGATGTTTAAGACGGTAATAGCGGCTAGGCTTAGAGATTACGCGGAGGCTAATAACCTCCTTCCGGAGGAATAGATAGGTATAAGGCAAGGAAGATTAGTAGAAACCGCGCTAGAAATGATTACTAATATAGTCTATATAGTATAGGGAATAGGGAAGAGGAATATAGTAAGCCTCCTCTCCCTAGATATCGCCGGAGCCTTCGATTACGTCTCTTACTCCAGGCTACTTTATATAATAAAGATGAAGAGGGTCTTAAAGAGGATAGTACGCTAGACGGCAAGCTTCCTTATAAAGAGGGCGACTTTAATTACCCTTAGTAGGAGGACGAGTTAGATAGAGTTAGTAGAGATAGGGATCCCCTAGGGTTTACCTATCTCTCCGATATTATTTCTATTTTTTAATACTCCCCTAATTAAGGAGTATAAAAAGCTAAAGCTACTAATTTAAGTCGGCGGATTTATAGATAATATCTATCTACTAGCTTATAATAGGAGTATTAAACGGAACTACGAGGTTCTAGATAAAGCTTATAAGGTATACCTGTAGTAGGCGAAGACTTATAAAGCCTCGTTTATACTAAAGAAGTACGAGCTCGTTTATATAACCTATAGAACGAAGGGTATAAAGATAGACGTAATAATTAAGCTTAAAGGAATTAAAGTTAAACTAAAGACGTTAATTAGGGTCCTAGAACTTATACTTAATAGTAAGCTAAATTAGAACATATACCTAAGGAAGGTATAAGCTAAGATAGATAACTAGATTCAGGCGCTCTACTACGTCGCCGGCTTAATATAGGGCGCGGTTCTACCGGTTAGTAGGCTTATATACGCGGTAGTAGTAAGGTTTATAATAATATTCGCGGCGCTAATATAGTATAGCCCTAAGAATACCCCCGGGGTAGTAGGGAAGTATATAAAGACCCTGACGATAATTTAGAATAAAGGACTGCGTAAAGTACTAGAGGCGTATAAGGCCACCCTAATTCCGGTCCTTAAAGTAGAGGCGGGAATCCCGTCGGTAAGAGACTTCTTTAATAAGGCCCTACTACGGAGTAAGATCCTCTAAGGGATATATAAGACAGTCCTGAAAGGGAACGCGAAGATTAAGTCTCGGTTATAACTAAAAAGGGGTAGGAGGCTACGCCCTCCGCTACCCCCGTTAGCTGAGAAGGAGTCTTAGGCGAAGCGGTCGCTAAACGGGGTACTTAATAGCCCGACGCTATAAAAAAGGATACTAACCTAGTAGGAAGGCCGGTAGTAGGGCCGGTAGCGCTACTACTAGCGGGGATTAGAGGGCCGAAACACGAGCCTAGTATAGAAGGGTGACCTAGTAGGAGGGAGATAGGACCTTTATAAGGGCTTAAAGAAGCCGGAGAGCTCTATAATAGTCTAGTTATATACGGATAAGATTAGGTTTAACTACTTCTTATTTATTAGGAAGGTTCCTAGGATCCTAAGTCCTAGCTACTTATACGGGGCGGCGAGGTAGACCGGTAAATATATCCTACTATTCTATCCCGACTATTATACTAGTAGGAGTTAGATATTACTAGAGGCTAGGTTAGAAGATTATAGTACTATTCTCTTATTACTAATAGGGATAAGGGTGGCGGCGAGGTAGTTAACTAGGTCAGGCGCCCTCTACTAGTTTATGCTAGTAAAAGAGATATTAGCGAGAACTAATAGAGAGGAAGGGCTCCGCCCTAACTAAAGAGAAGAGAATATAGTCGATAAAACCTTGGTATTATAGACGGTAGACCCGACCCCTCGATATACCGCCCCGATAGTAGGCCTATTAGGGGGGGGAGGGAAGGAGCCGAATAATAGTATAGCCTGCAGATAGTAGGTAGAGTTTTTATCCCTTAGCTAGGTTTCTCCCCGAATAATAGGTACGCTAGGCGTACCTCTTAAAAAGTCTACCCTTATTAGCTTTAACTAGTATAGGAGTATAAATAATCAATTAATTAATTAACCTATTTCTCTATATAAATAGCTATAATTTATAGATATAATAAATTAAAGATTCTCCTTATATTATACTTTTAATTAATAGTTTATTATTATAATTTAATAATAGGATTTATCTTTAACCTTTTCTAGGTTAGTCTTTATATTAATAATAGACCTTTAACTACTAAATCTAGTTATACTCTTATACCCCTTTATTTCTTTTCTTTATAATATATTCTTTAAGATATATCTCCTTCTCCTTAATATATTCTTTAAGGTCTTTATAATTAGTCTTCTTATTATTATTATTAATAATTATAAATAAGTTCCGCGCTTATAACTTTTAAATTTATAATTATTATTCTAAATATTAATAGTACTTAAAATAATAAAAGGTAATTATAATATAATATAAGTACTATTTAAGGAAGTTATATTTTATACTATTTAAAGACTTATATTATTTTATAACTTTTTAAATAAGTTTATATCCTTTACTTATATAATAACTCTCTTTATATAAAATATATATAATTAGGCTACTAATAATTTATTAGTATCTATTATATTAAGAGTTTATAATATAATATAAAATACTATTAAGATTATTAATAAACTTAGCCTTTATAACTTCTTAAAGTATACTTAAAGTAGAGGCTTATATTTATATTAAATATATAACCTTTTATAAAAGATTTATAATAACTTCTCTTACTAGATAATTAAATAATAAATATAATATTACTAGGTCTATTATTTTTTATAGATATTAAATTTCTAGTAATATCTATATTATAATATTATATTAATTATAATTAACCCTATTTACATTCTTAATATATATCTAGGTTTCTATTATTATATTATAATTAGCTATCTTCTTTACTTCCCTCTTACCCTTCTTTTAATAGCTTTTTTACTACCTACTATCTTCTAAGGTTACTAACGTTTTAATAGGGTTTACCTATTTAATAGTAGATTAAGTAAATTATTTAGTAGATATTTAATATTAAAGATTATACTATTAAGTTCTATAAATATACTATTAGTAGATATTTAATTAAAAATAGTAGTATAACTATTTATAGAAAATATAAGGAATATATTATATACTAAATATAAAGAAGAGAAAGAGTATAAGGGATTTTAAGAGATTAATATTAATTTTAAAATATACTAAAAACTTAGTCTACCTATTAATCTAGGAGCGGGGATTATAGTATTTAACTAGCTAGGGTAATAATTAGAATTATAATTAAAAAGGTTAAAGTATAATTAATTATACTACTTTTAAGCCTCTAATTAGATTATACTTTACTATTACTAAGATTAGTAGTAAAATAGTAGATATAAATACTATAATATAATAAGAGCTTATAAATCCTAACCTAAATTCTTAAATCTAATAGTATATTAAAAATATTAGTTTTATTATATTATCCTTCTCTTTAAATAGTAATATTTTACCCTCTTTTATAATTAAGACTTTTATAAATACTTTAACTACTAATCTAGTAGCTAAGGGTAAAAATAAACCCTACTATATCTTTTAATATAAGTAGAAGGATAAGTAGCTAGATTAATAAATAAAGATAATATAAGCTATTAAAAATAAATTAAAATTTAATTATAATTATTATAATATTTATTAGGGTTTAATAAAGAAGTCTAAGAGATAGGAATATTTTTATAAATATACCCTTATCTCTAATAGAGCTTTATAGCTTATATATTACTATTATTATAAGGTTATTATTTACCCCTTTATAAGTTATAATATTAATAGTATAAGTATCTACCTTTTATCTAAATAGTATATTAAGAAATTAGGTCTTAATACTTTATAATAAATATTAACTATTAATAGTTATTAAGATAAGGTATATTACTATTATATTTTCCTAGGCTTTAATAGGTAGAATAATAATTAGAACTAATATACTACTATCTACCTTAAAAGAATAAGGGTAAGGATATAAGATTAGTATTAAGTAGGCGGAAACTTATATATAAAGATTTCCCTAAGTAATTTTAATATTAGATTATAATTATAAGTATACTATTTAATATTATTAATAACTCTAAGATATTATAACTCTTTTACTACCTTAACCTTACTCTTTAAATAGACTTAATATTTATAATTAAGAACTACTTAATAATAAAGGTTAAAGAGATTAAATAAAGTCTTTTATTAAACTTACCTATTAATAGTATTAAAGTCTCCCTATTATTTATTTATTAATTAACCTCTAATTATTAATTATATATAATAATTATAACTTTCTTTATTAATAAGAATTAGATATAATATAAAATACTTATAAGCTTTAAGTATCTTAAAGGTTAATATAATAGCTTATAACTTATAATAGTTATAAATCTAATTATTAAATAGTATAAGATTAAAGATTAACTTCTTATCCTTACTATTAATAATTTAAGTAATAATACTTTATTATATAATAGACTTATTAACTCCCTTCTTATAAGCTCTTTTAATAATTTTATTAATTAAGGAGAAGATAATTTTAAGTATTCTTTAATATATATTTTATATATATTATATATTATCTAATTAGTATTAAAAGAGCTACTTAAAAAAGTTTATATTAATCTAACTAATAAAGAGTTTTAAAGGAACTAGGTTAATAATAATAAGTAGTAAGAAGTTTAAGTAGTAAAGAAGGGCCTATTAATAACCCTAATTAAAGTAAGATCTTTATAATTATTATTCTAATTATCTTCTAACTAATTAATTAAAGGTATAAAAGATTATAACATTTATTAATATAAGTAGTTAATAAAAGGAGCCCTTTTTTAATATAGAAAAAGAGTAGTTATAAAAGGATAATATAATAGTAGTCTTAAATAATAATATACCTACTATTAAAGAGAGGTATAAGTAGAGATACCCTCTTAAGCTTTTTTAAGATATTAAAATATACTAGGACTTAACTTTTTATATATTAGAATAAGTATATCTACTTTATAAAGATTTAAAATACTACTTTAATAAAAAATTAGGAGGCTTCCTTAACCTTATTAATAATAAGTAGTTATAAGTTAAATACTTAATATAACTTACTAGGCCTTTTTATATATTTATATTATTAATAAGTAGAAGGAAGGGGGTTATAATATATAATTTTTTACTATTTATAATAGGCTCTTTAATTATATAAAAATAGAATTTAAGTAACTAAGGTATAAGTAGGTTTTATAAAAAGTTAAGCTTCTTAAGGCCTTTAAAGTAGCTTATTAAAAGCTTTTTATATATTATAATTAAATATAATTAAGTTTAAGATTTCTTTATAACTAAATAGTACTTTTTTATCTAAGTTATAAGGATATAATATTTAAGGGTAGGAATTAAGTTATTAAAACTAGTTAGTAGTTATAAGTAGAAGTCTATTAATAAGTACTTAAAAGAACCTTTTAAAATTATAAAAATTATAAAGTAAATAGCTAAGATTAGAGGGTTATATTAATAAGGGGCTATACTAGTTTTAGCCTTAATAATACCTTAGAAGCTCTATTAAAGGATTTAAATAATATTATAAAGAATTAATTATAATAGTATAAGGCTTATAATAAGGTTTCTAATTATTATTATTATTATTACTAATTTTTTAATATTCTTATAACTCCTTTTACTTATTTAAAATAAGGGTTTATTCTTAAGTAGTAGAAGGCTTTAAAGCCTTAATATCTATTAATTACTTATATAACGCGTAATATCCTTACTATTATAATAGGGGCTATTATATATAAGTAATACTTCTTTATAATAGAGGCTATTATATATAAGTAATACTTCTTTATAATAAAGAGGTATTATATAAGTTATATATATTATATACCTCCTACTTTCTATACCTTAATAATAGTCCTTTATACTAAAAATTAGTAGAATCTATTTAAATAGGTAGGACTTAATTTAAAAGCTAACTTTAATATATTTAATTAGGTAGAAAGGGCTAATAGTATTCTACGTAATATATAAGTAGAGGAAGGTTATCTTAATAGTAGTTATATTAATAATAGAGATAAAAATAATAAGGGTAATTTAATAAGTAGGTTATAAGCCCTTTTTATATATCTTAGAAAATAGTATTAATACTTACTCTTATAACTAAGAGGGCGAGTTTATAGTTAGTAAGGGTCTACTAATAATAATATAAAGATATTAAAAAGGTAGAGGTAGGATTAATAAATACTATCTACTAGGGTTTAAGTAATACTATCTAATAGAACTAGCCTATTATCACTATCTATAATTATTATAAAGTAGAATAGAAGGGATAAGTAATAGTAGTAAGGGATAGTAAGGTCTAAGAATAAACTAGGTTTATTTAATTAATAGTAGAAGTTCTTATAAACTAGAATAAAATATTAACTTTAAAAATTATTTCTAGTTATTATTTCTAGTTATTATATTTACTTAATATAACCTTTTATATTCCTTTTCATAAATATTAAGCTCCTCTTAGTAATTATAAAATATCCTATAAATATCCTATCCTATAAAGAAGTCCTATAAAAATCCTATCCTACTAAAAAATCCTATCCTATTCCTATCTTATATCTTTATAAAGATATAGGATTAAGACCTAATTTACCTATCCTATCCTACAGTCCTATACTATCCTACGTGGGATATCTCGTAGGATAATCTATATCTTTCCGGCTAGTAATTAACGCCTAGATTCTATTAATAGCTACTTAGTAGCTTATAAGAATACTAATTATAATATTAGAAGTATAAAAACGGTCTAATATTATACTTAATTATATAGTTATATCTTTATATTAGACTATAATATTAGACTTTCTAATAATAAAAATAAGCTATCCTACTATTTAATATATTAAATATTACTAGTTAAACTTTAGAGGGCTAGATAAATACTAGGCCGTACTAACTCCTATATCTAATAGATTCCTCTATATTAGTATAATTAATTTAGTAGGACTATTAATAGTTATTATAAGAGTATAAAAGATATATTATAAGATAAGGGATATAATAATTTAAGAATTACGTTAAATAGTCTAGTAGCGTAGAATTTATTAGTAGAATAGAATATTATTATACTAGATATCTTATATTTAGTTAGGTAGATAGTAGATAGTATTAGTCTTTTAATACTTATATCTTAATAATAATAATATCTTTTCCTAATAATAACTAATATAATAAGTCGTCTAATAATAGTATACTTAATTATATCCTATTAGTCTTAAATTATAATATTATAGTAGAGTTATAATATAAGTAGGCCTAATAACTATTTATTAATACTCTAGTATTAGGTAATTATTATAAATAATCCCTTAATCTACAACTACTATCTTTACTAATATTTACCTTATAACTCTTATAATACTTAAGAAGAGTCTTAGTATTTATAATAGTTTATATATATATTTATTATATTTAGACTTAAATTTACCTTATAACTACTATTATATACTAAGAAATAAAAGAATTATACTTTTAAGTATAATTTTTCTACGTAAAAATCTTGAATTTTTACAGGTATTTTCTAGTAGTATAGATATAAAGATATTCTAAGACCTTTAATATAGCCTCTTTATTTATAGTTAAGTTATTTATTTCTTTACTTAACCTACTATTTAGGCTAGTTTATAATATACCTTTATAGACTATTAGCTCCTTTCTATTAATAAAGTAGCTATATATACCTTTATACCTATTAAGACTTTTTACTTTACTTTTATTATAGCTAGAATACGCGTAGGCTAAGATATACTAGAAGGTTAGATAATTAAAGATATAATATTAATAAATATATTCCTAATAAAATATAATTACCCTACTAGTATTATATTATATTATCTTAATAATAGTAATAGGCCTAGGTCTTATTATTAGCTTCTACTCTAATAGATATATATTAAAAGTTTAATAATAATAAGTATAAGGATAATATTAATTATAAATATATTTATATTTACCTAGACTATTATAAATATTAATTATATATTAATTATATTAGTATCTTAATATTTATAATAAACTTAATTTCCCTTAATAGATATATTTTAATACCTAGCTATTAACCTTACTAATAAACCTCTAGTAATATAGTCCTTATATTCTATTATTAAAGGTTTCCTATATAAGCTTACCTTAGATAATAAGCTATTACTAACTTAATTAAAGCTATTAATAGTTAAAAAATAGATATTTTAACTAAAACTTTACCCTAATAAGATATTTATCTTAACTCTAGCCCTAATTATCTAAAAAGGGGTTAAGGTAGAATATTAGAGACTTAAGTAGCTACTCCTAAGTAAACTATATAAATCTATTAAAGAAGCCTTAAATATCCTTATAATAAATATTTAAAAATAATTATATTATTACTAACTAATAATCCTCCCTTAATAGCCCTAGTATAGGTATATCTTATCCCTACTAGACCTTATACTTAAGTATAATAGTAGCTTCCAATAAATTTATAACCTCTTATACTTCTAGGGGTACTTAGTAAATAACTATATTCTATATAAGTTTAATAGCTTAAAGTATATTACTATTAATAAGGCTATTAATATAGTAGTTAGAATAGAATATAAAGTAATTCTATTTAATATATAAAACTCTAAGGAACTCTTATATTAGATATTATACTTTTACTAGCTATTACCTACCTTTTCCTACTACCTTATACTCCTTAATAGATTAGGTAAGCGCTTTAAGTAATAACTATATCTAGACTAACCGCGTCGGGTTAGTACTTTAAACTTAAGTTAGGTACCTGACTTAACTCTTAGTAAGTTAATATTAACTTCCTAGCCTAAGTATTTAGGTTAGTATTAATAGTTAGTACTAAGTATTTAAGTTAATATTATAGGGTAGTACTAAGTATTAATACTAAAGTATTAACCTAACTTACTAAGACTTTAATTTTAGTAAGGATATTTTACTAGACTATAATATTAGGAATACTTTATAGTAATATAAAAGGGTAATATAATTATTTAATAGTTATTAATAGATAGCCTATCTATCTAGTTAGATATCTCTATAATCTTATACTTATAATCCTTCTATTTATTACTATCCTCTTTACTATTATTATACTTACTATTATTATCCTTACTACTACTACTAGTCTTACTAGTATCTTCTAGTTTATATTCCCTATCCTCTTCTTTATCCTCCTTAGTAGTATACTTAATTTCTTTCCTATTAATACTAACTTTAATTAAGATACCCTCCTTACCTTAATTCCTCTTTATAAGATTAAGTATAATATAATCCTTTATATTAAACGCGTTAGTATACTCTTATATAAACTTAGTATAAGTATTTATAATATTAGGGTCTTACATATCTTTTAACTCCTCTAGACCCTTATAATATATAATCCTTTACTTAATAATTTATATAATTAGTAGATTAAATCTAGTAAATTCTAGCTTAATAGTATTTATATCTTCTTTAGAAGTATTCTAAAAGTTAAGTTAATTAGAAGATAGGATTAAAGATTAATTATATATTTACCTCTTTTATAAAACTAGTTATACTATTTATATTTTATATATATTTTATTAGTTTATCTAGCTTAGCTTATTCCTTAGTAGCCTCTTTATTATCTTTAAGGCGTAATTCTATCTTAAAATATTCTATTATATAGTATTAGTTATTTAGGAAGTATTATATTACCTAATTATATTATTATAAATCCCTCTTTTACGTCTTTCCTCCTTTATAATATCCTTTACCCTAATTACTAGCTTTATATAATCCTCTTTAATAGCTATCTTCTATATATCTAATTCCTTTAACTTCTTAATCCTTTTTAATACTACTACGCGGTTATTAGATACTTTTATATATAATAGCTTTTTATTATTATCTTAGTCTTTTACGCGCTCTCTACTTATAATTAATTTAAGATTCTAGTTATAAGGACTTAATATTATTATAATATTATATTAGCTTATCTATCTAGTAATATATTTAAGTAATATAATTAATAATAAACATTTATTATATATTAATAACCTATCTTATTATAATATCTTAAGTATATAAAGGTAGGAGGAATTATAAAGAAAGTTTTAAGGGGTAATTCCGCCTATAATTATACCTATAATTACGCGGAATATTCCGCTTAATATTACCTTACCTTATATTAAAGCTTTTAAACCTTATATTCCTTCTTTTATCTACTATTATATATATTTAATAACTTTAATAATAACTTATATTAAGTAGACTAGTAATATTATTTTATAATATATTTCTTACTCTATATATTAATAGGTAGATAGTATAATTAGGTAATAAAATATTAAAATTACTAGCTATTAAAGGAGGTAAACCCTTATAAGGTAGGGGAGTAAATAAGCTATTATATAGGAAGGGAAAGGTAATATAAATAGGTAATATATTAAAATATAATTAACTAATCCTTTATAATTATTAATACTAAAACTAATAATATAAAAACAAAAGTATAAAGTTAACTTAGGTCTTAGAGTTTTAAGGGAGATAAGATAATATTAAAAGTCTATTAATAACCTTATCTTAAAGCTACTATTTAGTTATATTATAAGGGAGGTTATAGTAGATATTATAGGAGTTAGTATAAACTTATATTAAATTTAAAGTTTAGCTTTAAAAGTATTATAAGATATTATAAAAGTATTTATAATATCTTTTCTCTTAAGTAAGTATATTACTATTTTATATTACTACTTAATTCTTATAATAATTATTTACTAATATATCTTATAATATAAATTTAAGTCTACTTTATATCTACGTTAAATATATTATTATTATATAAAGGGATCTAAAGCTTATAAAGGAATTAATAGGGAGCTTTAATATTATACTATTTAGCTCTTAACGGTAGTAATAGTTTTATAGTATTAGGAGTAGAGGGTAAGTCTAAGATAGTACGGCGCTCCTAGTATTATAGCGCTCCTAGTATTATAGTACTCCTAGTATTATAGCGCTCTTAATATTATAATACTCTTAATAAGATAAAGAATTATATTACCTTCTTATATTACCTTTATATATATATATATAGAAATTAAACCTACTTTTTAAATATACTACTTAATTATTAAATAACTTTAAAATAATAACTATTAATCTATTTATTTTAAGATATCTATTAATTCTAACTTAAAAGGATCTTTACCTCTATTAATACTTTAATTAGTATCTTCTTCCCTTTAAAGAATATCCTAGGGCTTAGTAAGAGCTTCTTTAAGGTCTAACTTTATAATATAATTATAATACTTTAGAAGTATTACTTATTTTATAGACTCTAGTTTTAATTATACGTGATCTTATAAATATATTCTTTAAATAAGACTAAAGACTCTCTTAATACCTATAAATAATATTAGATATAAAAGGATATCCTTAACTATTTATATTAGATTTAGATAAGCTAAAGTATTATCCTTCTAGTACTCCTATATAAGAATATCCTCTAATAGACTTTTAGAATAAAAGTATTAAATAGCTTTACTTTATAATAAAGACTTATAATTTAAATATTAAAGTAGACTTCTCCTTACTCTTATTAAAGGCTATTACTAATTAGTATAAATTTAAATATATTATTATATTATATTACCTTATTAATATTTTATATATCTTATATATTAATCCTTCTTATAACTAGTAATATCTTATAATACTTATAAAAGTAGTTAGTAAATTTATTCTTATACCTCTCTTTATAAGAGGTTAAAGTATTACTATTATTTAACTCCTCTTATTTATCCTAAGTTTTATATAAACTTAGTTTTATAAAAGGGTCTAGAATATTAATAAAGTTAGATATTAATCCGCCTTTACCTTTTATTTTAAAATAATACTTAGCTAGTTTTACTAAGGCTACTTTATAAGTATAAATAATACTTACTTTACTAATAATCCTACTATTATATATTATTATTTTAGTACTATTAAAATATTTAAAAAGAGTACTATATAATTAGAATCCTAAATATATACTTATATTTATTATCTAAGAAACTATTAAGATAAGTTAATAAATAGGATTTAATATATTACTAAGTAGTAATATAATTAACATATTTATTAAGGTTAATTATACTAATTTTTAAATTAATTATATTTTTATCTACCTAAGTATTAATAAAGTTACGTAGTTAATATATATAATAAAGTATTAAGTATATAGAATTCTAATAAATATAGATATCTTATATAAGTTTTTAAGATCTTCTACTAGAGTTTTCTTATAATTATAAAAAATAAAGCTTTTATTAAGGAGATAAGTTAATTACTATTATAAGAGCGCGGATCTATTTAAAATATTAGTAAATATATTACCTATTTATATTACCCTTATAATACTATATCTTCTTAATAATAGTTAATAGACTTATATTTACTTAGATATTTTTAACTTAAATATCCTCTAGTAATACTATAATATTATTTAAAGCTTCTAAGTTTAGGGCTTTAATAAAGTCTTATATTATAAGGTTAAAGATATAAGCTATATAAGGAATAGAGTTTTATAGTTTATCCTATTAGATATCTTACTAAACTAGAGATTTCTCTAGTTTATCTTTTAAGGTTCTATTATTATTAGTATTATTAATAATAACTCTAAAAAGCTTATCTTTAATTCTATAAAGGGTTAATATCTTTATTATTTCTACTATAAGTAAATACCTAGAATACTAGATATTAAGTAGTATAAAAGTAATAAGATATTCTTAATATTAAAAATTAGTATTAACCTAGTAGACTAGTACTCTAAGGTAGGCGACCTTTTAGGGACGGGACTAGGTATCTAGTATAAGAGAAATATATTAAGGATATTCTAGATCTACTTTAATTTTTATATATATTCCTTTAAAATCTAAAAAGATTATACTCTATAATTTAATATAATAGATTAGGGTTAAAGCTAGATAAGCTATTAATAGTAATTACTAAAACTCTAGTTAGTTAATAGTCTAGAAAGACTAGTTTAAGGTAAGAAAGTATTTATATAGCTATTTATTCCACTTCTCTTAATAAAAGTTAGTAGAAAACCTAGTATTACTTTTCTTCTAAAGTTATCCCTTAATAATTAGTTTTATATTATTAAATTATATTACTATAAATAATATACCTAACTTAAAGAAAGTTCTATTTATAATAATAGATTAAGTTATTTATAAAGAAAGTATTTATTTATTTTAAGATATTTCCTTATATTAGATATACTTAAATTACTAGTAGCTATTAGGTAGTCTAGAATTTTATTATACTTCTTATAGGTAATCTTTAGTAATCCCTTAACTATTAAAGTAATTTAGATAAAGTTATACTAAATATTAGCCTATTTACCTAATATAATCTTCTTAATCTAGAGTAGATCCTTAATTTTAGTACTAGACTTTATTTTAATACTTTAACTAATAGTAGTTTACTACTACTATACTTTAAACTAGACTTTAATATACTAACTCTATTTAATAAATTTACTATTCTTTACTAGAATTAAGTCTAGAAAATCTTCTTTAATAGTTTTAATAGTATTCTAGAGAAGTACTTTCTTTTCTTAAAAGGATTTATCTAATATACTCTATCTAACCTAACTTATAGATTAGTTAGGATAAAGACTACTAGATATAAAATCATCTATATTAAGATTATTAAATTCTAATTAAATAGCTTTATTATTAAGGCCTATTAAACTTAATACTCCTAAAGAGCCTAAAGGGACTAATATATTCTAGGCGCTAATAGTAAGAGAATTAAGAGTTATATATAATAATAATATAGACTATTATAGTATAAAAAATAATAAGTAATAAATATTAGGTATAAGATAAATCGTAATAATATAAAAGTATTTAAATTTATCTTATAAGGAAACTATATTAGTCCTTTATTAATTTATTAGCGGCTTAGCTTCTTAGTAATACCTTAATAAGTCGGGTTAGTCTAACCTAACTTACTAAGGTACTAAGGGCTTTTTAGGTCGGTACTAGAAGTAGGTACTAAGTATTCGGGTCGGTACTAATCTATAGTACTAAAACCCGACTTGACGGTTAGTCTAACTATATCTAGGTTTTAATAATAAAGGCCTACCTTATTAGCCTAAGATCTATATATATTAATATAGGTTATAATAATAATAATATCTTCTACTACCTTATATTAAAGTATATTATTAATAGTATCTATTAAATAAGAGGTAAGAAGGACTCCCTTAAGTAATAATTAATTATAAGAGATATACTACTATATATTCTATTAATATTTAATTAAAAGATATTATTAGGGGTAATATTATATACTTCCTTTTATTTTATCTTTATAAGATTCTTAAGAATTAGTAAATTTATCTAAAATATTAGTAACCTAGATAAAGAGTTTACTAGTTATTTTACTATAAGATACTTAATAGTTTTATATAAAGACTATATTAAGTTTACCCTCCTAGCTTCTAAAATAGACTTATTTTAGAAAGGTATAATACTTACTATTATTATAATAGATAATAAGGCCTATCCCCTTTACTCTTTATAATACCTATTTAATATATTTCTTATATATCCTCTATAACCTCTCTTTAATCTAGGATACCTACTTATTAAATATCTAGTTACTAATATCTTATAAAATACTATTAAGAGTCTTAGGTACTAAGGCTACTACTTAGCTATTCCTTTTATTAAAGAGCTACTATATTAATAAGAGAAGCTAGCCTTATATATAATAAAATCTAGCTATTAAATTACTAGAAATTAAACTCCTATTAATTATATATTACTATAAATATAAGTTATATACTTAATACCTCTTATAGGTATTAATATAAATAATAGGGAGGCTAATATTAACTATTATTCATACTTCCCTCTTCTTCCTCCTTTTATAACTCTATTTTAGCCTAGTCTTTAAGGGGTTTTCAGGTATTAGAGCTATTATAAAAGACCTTATACTTATTATATATAAGCTTAATAGTAGTAGACTAGCTACTTAGTAGTTAAATGATAATATATTATAAATAGATATTATTTAATTATATACTCCTTTATATAATAAATAGATACTTATAAAGATAATATATCTAAGGAAATCTATTTTATATAAGATAATATATTACTAATTAAGCTAGTTTAGCTAGGAGTTAATAAGAGGGAGACTAATATTATTAATTAAGGGGAATATAAGTACTATTAATACTATTCCCCCTTAAAAAGATACTTATCTTTCTTATCTATTTAAAACTTAAAAATCTATATATCTAGCTTTTTCTACTATCCTACCTCTAGGCTATCTATTATATAGCTAGGCTTACCCTAGGACTATATTACCTAGATATAAGGGGTTTTTAGGTACTAGAGCTACTATAAAAGGCCTTATACTTATTATATATAGGCCTAATAGTAGTAGACTAGCTACTTAGCGGCTAAATAATAATATATTATAAATAGATATTATTTAGCTATATACTCCCTTACGTGATAAATAGATACCTACAAAGACGACGTATCTAAGGAAATCCATTCCACATGAGACGACATATTACTAAGACTGAGTGCATGGAGCCAAAAGCCTTTCCCGACCGTCAATCCCAATTTCACTTAGACTAGAAGACCGAGCTAGATTTATAAGACTGTAGGCTTCCAATCTAGATCAAAACTTGGACACACTGAACGCCACCATTGAAAAAAGATGCATAGATCACGAGACCCTTGTCGCATTTTTGGCCACGATACCCAAGCCTCTAAACCAGAACAATCATAATTTGCGGGTCATGGTAAGTGGAACGTCCAGCCGCCAGAATTGCACTACGATTGTTCGTCTCCGTGCCTCAGTTTCTGTCTTTCTGCAGCTGACATGAACCATTGTTCATTCATTAGCCTGCCTCCTCTTCGCAGTGTACACCAGCTTGTACAGGTTATACAGTTCCCACTCTTTGAGATAATTGAACCCTTGATCTCCCAGCTTTTTGTCATGATCAACTCTAAACTCATCCCAGCATTGCCTTTTTACCTTCCTTTGGGCCTCGATCGCCACTGGTTGCTTCTGCTCCGTTCAGTTCGTGGTGACGTCCAGCGATACCCAGAATCTGAGGGCTCGTTCACACATTTGCTGGTATAAAGAACACAGTCAATTGCTATGGAAGTGAGGAGGTAAAGTGGCAATCAAGAACCTCAAGTTTGAGAAAATCCTCGTCATCCTCCTAGCCGGACTTTCTGAACCTCTCACATCATTCCAATAGATCTTGTCTTCCTTTAGTAGTCATGACTCCTCAGGGAGCGCATGTGCGAGTACGAGAGGTTCATTGATTTATTGATCCGAAAAAAATGCTTGGAGAGCTTATCAGCTTCAAAAATATGCTTAAGACAGAGAAAAACCTGTTGGAGAGGCTTGAGAGGCTCGGAGATGTTGGAAATAAGCCCTTCTGCCAAGACAATAAGCGAATGGCCACGTCTACATAGTCTTGTTGTCTCGTTACCTTTTCACCATTCTAGACATCTAGCATAGCTATCATATCATCCATCAGACCCCTGATATCGTTCAACAGGTTATGAGCCCGGCTAGCGCTACTTGATTACTACAAAGAATTTATTGGAACTTAGGCCGGGTCAACCTCGGTAGTTACTAATCAGGACTAGTTAGGGGGCCTTAGTAGACTAGTAGAGATTTCTTATAATAGTTATTCTATTCTATATAACTATATCTATCTATTAGTTATTATAATACTATTATACTATACCTAAATTATATATAGATAACTTATTAATATTATACTATTTAATAGGTTATAAGCCTAGGTTCTATATAACCTAGGAATTATATAAATTATACAATTAGCTTTTTACTAAGACTTAAAGTTACTTTAAAAGAAATATTCCTAGAACTATTTATAATAGGTACTATTATATCTAACTATTATAAAATTTAGAAGTTAAAAGGTACTAAGAATTATAAATTATAAGAAATTATTATACGCGTATTACTTATAGTTAACAGCGTATTTAAGGTAATTAGACTAGAATATAAATTACTAATTAACTATAACTTACCTACTATTAGAGAAGTAAAACTACCTATTAAGGAGGTAGATAAGGATAAATAAAAAAAGTATATTAATTTAAAGAAGTAAGTACTTACTACTATTTATCTTACTATATTACTATTAGCTTATAATATAATTGAAACTCTAATAATAATAAAAGAAATATAAGCTAAATTAAAGTTATTATATAAGATAGATTCTTATACTATTAAGAAAGTAATATATTTTACCTTATATAAGCTTTACTTAAATTAATTTAAAGACCTTTACACCTACCTTACTAAATTTAAGGAGTATATAAATAAGCTTCTATAAATAAATAGTCTACTAGAAATAGATTTTTAGACGGCGGTCTTTAAGAGGGGCCTACTAGATAAGATAAGGGAAGTAGTTTATACCCTTATTAAGATTACTTAATCTAGGGGTAAGTTATAAGATTTTAAGTATATTACTATATTATTAGTTAATAGGTTTATACCTTTAAAGACTAAAGAATCTAAGGTATATACTAGTAATTTTAGTAAATAGTTAAAATAAGGTTAATATTAAAATAAGCCTAATAATAAGAGCTAGAGTAATAATAATAATAAATATACGTTCTATTACTACTAGTATAATATAAAAGACTACTAGTATATTAACCTAGAGCTAGGACTAGAAGAATTTATTCCTAAAATAAAGAAAGAGTTAGAGGTATAAAATAAATAATAGTATTAAGGTAGAGATCCTAGTTATTAATAAAGTAAATAAAACCTAGATAAATAAAAATAAGATAAATCTTATACTACTTACTTTAAGTATAACTTATAATAGAATAATAAGTCTTATAAGATTATTATTAACTTAGGGGATTAAGAGTATATCTTCTAGGACTAACCTAAGTTTACTAACTATTTACTAGTCTAGAACTATACTATATTAGGACTAACTAGAGGTAAACTAATAATAGTTAAAGGGATTAGAATAGTATAAATCCTAATAATTATTAATAATAAGGTTAGTGAATTCTTACTAACTAATATTTATTATATACTAAATATTAAATATAACCTCCTATCTATTATATAACTAGACCTATAAGGCTATACGTATACTAGTAGTAGAGGGAAGAATATATTCTATAATAAATAAGGTGAGGAGGTACTATAAACCTTCCTATATAACTGTATATACTAGCTAGATATTATATAAATTAACTAGATAAGGGTATTCTACCTTAAATAATAGCCCTAGCTAAGAATAATATATCTTAGATCTAATAGTATAAAAGATATAAATATATTAGTATAAAGGCTATAAAAGTAATAGTACATACTACTAATATTAACTATAAGGCTACTAATTACTTATTAAAGTATAAGAAATAGGAACTATATAAGAGTTATATATCAGGGAAAATAATCTAAATACCCTTGTAATTACTAATAACTAGAGTTACTATCCTTAGCTAATACTAGTATATCGATCTAGCGTTAGTAAGCTATATAACTACCCTTAAGGGGTATACTAATATAATAGTATCTATATATAAAGTAATAGGGTTTACCTAAATAGATTATATAACTAGTCAGGTGGAGTTACTATAAAAACTCGAGTTTTAAATAAGATATTAAAATAATTAGGGGTATAAAACAGCCTTTATTTAAAGTAATAATAAACTAGTCTAGGGTTATAGATATTAATAAATCTTCTAGGAATATATAATATTTATTACCTTACTAGCTCCCTATAACCCTTATTAAAATAGGATCGCTAAATAGAAGAACTAGATACTATTTAGTAAAGTTGAAATAGTTCTTATTAATACTAGACTATTATAAGAGTTCTAGGGTAAGGCTATCTATTATATTAATTATATTAAGAACCTTATACCTGGTAAGGATAGGAAGTCCCCCTTTAAGAAATAGTATAGTTATAAACCTTAATTAATATATTACTAAATAAGAAGAAACTAGATAATAAGGCTATTAAATACTACTTCCTTAATTATAATAGTAAGAGTATCTACCGCGTATAAGATATTAAGGGATAATATATTACTTAATTAATATATATAGTATTTATTAAGAAGGCTGCTATATTATTAATAGATAATAATAAGCTCTTAATAGAGGGAGACTCTAGTAATAATAATAATATAGTAGACCTCCTAGGCTAGCTCTAAACTAACTAATTAGATAGTAGTAATTAGGCCTTAAAGGGAGTAACTACCCCTAATTAATAGGGTATTAAGAGAGTATTAGATAATACTAAAAATACTAATAATACTAATAATACTAGTAATAGATTAATAATAACTTCTCTATCTAGCTAATTAATATTAGGCCTAACTAATAATATAAGTAGGCCTACTAGTCTAAATAGATATAATTAGGATAATCTACCTAAATTAAATTAGAATAAGTTAAATAATTAGACTATTAAAAATAGCTAAGCGGAGTTAGAATTACTAACTAATTAATATTAGAATAGTTAGGATAGGTTAATATATTAAATTACTACTATAATACTATTAGCTATTATTAATAAATAATTAACTTAAAATAATAAATCTTAGAGAATTATTCCTAATATATTACATCGTTCTATTTATAATAAATTATAGATTAATTATAACTAGATAAATAAGAGGGGTATAAAGTCTTCTAATAACCTTAATAGGTTTAGAGCTATACTTACCTATATTATTACTAGTACTAAGGAGTATCCCTATCTAATATTAATAGATAAGGCTCTTAATAGGCCTAATAGTAATAAATAGCTTACTACTACTAAAGAAGAACTAGCTAATTATGATAAGTAGATAATATAGTAAGAATTATATTAACTACCTTATAAAGTATATATATTATTAGGGAGGTAGGTCTTATCCTATAAATATAAGCTAATAGGCGAAATAACCTAATATAAAGTATAGTAGATAGTTAAAGGCTTCTATTAAATTAAGGGGATTAATTTTAATAAGATATTCTTATTAACCTTAAAGGTATTATTATAATAACTCCTTCTAGCCCTAATAGCTAAGTATAAGCTAGTTATTAAGTATTTAGATATTATCGCGGCCTTCTTAAAATTACTTATTTAAGAAGAAATCTAGGTAGAGTAATCCTACTACTTTATTAATAGCTAATTAGGATACGCCTATAAACTAAATAAAGCTCTATATAACCTTAAATAAGCTTCTTATAAATAGTATAAAACCCTTTATAAGGTACTTAAGTCTCTAGGTTTTAAGCGCCTTAAGTATAATTATTATATATCTATTAATACTATTATAAAATATTACAACTACAATTATTAATATAGTAAAGTAGTAAAGGTTATAGAGAAGGGAAGCTTCTCGCAGGCCTAAGACATGCTTATAAAAGGCTTCTACTCTCTACGCTACTAGCTATATAGGGATAATTGTAATAGATACTAGTAAATAAATAATACTATCATACTAATAGCTATAGTAAAATATTAGTAAAGCCTAAATAAGGCCCTTTATATTATAGCTAATTAATTACTATTAATATTATTACACTCTATTATTAAGCTAATAGCGTTCCTTACTAGTTCCTTTTCTAATATCTAGTAGTCTTCCTTAGAGCTATAATTCTTCCACCTAATAAGGTATTTAGTAGCCTATCTACGGCTATAATATATCTATCTCTGATTAATTAACTTCTTAATCTCCTATTCCTCCTTATCTTACCCCTTAATAATAATAGGTATAGCCGGTCGATAACATTAGTACGGGTTATCCGCGGGGTCTATAATAGGCTCTAGATAGGTGATTAATATAATATTATAGATCCTTATATTATTAGGAAGAGCGAGTTTATAGGCTAAGTAACTAACCTATCTAATAATACGAAATAGTCCCACTAATTATTAGCCCGTCTTTCTAGACTAGACGGCTAGGATATAGTAACCCTTATAGAGATAGAGATATACTATATCTCCTACTTTAAAGTATATTAGGGCGTAGTAGGTATTATAGTATTCCTTTATCTTTATAGTTATAAAGGTAATAGTATCTTTAGTATTAATATAAGATAGCTAATACTTATCTATCTCAGCTAGTTAGCTAGGATATACTAGTATTATATTAATAAGGGTCTTATTATAGAAGCCTTTAATAGGGTCCTCTAGTTATAAAAGGTCTAGTAATTCTCAAGTCTATAATCTATATAAGACCTAAGTAGGTACTAGACGGGTAGAGCTATATTTTATAGAGTTATTTAGTAAAGCTAATATCCTATTAATAATTAAGGGCTACTACTAGGAATTATTTAGAGTAGTAATATAATACTAGAGGGCTATCTTAGCCGTTTAGTTTATACGCTCTAATATACTATTAATTTATAGATACTAGGCTATTAAATAGAGGAGGCTTACTTTTAATACTAAAAAGATCTACTTCTATATTTAACTAATAAACTTTTAATCCTAGTTGGAAATAATAGCCCTTAGTACGCCCTAATTTAAAAGGGCGAGACTGTTAATTAGTTTAGTAGCTTAGTCTTTTCCTAACTACGTATTCTTACTAGGAATTAGGGTAATTACCTTTAAGAATTTATTAGTAACTAATATAATTAAATTAAACCTATCTACTAAATAGGGTAAGGCTAGAATAAAATCTATAGTAAGTATATAAAATAGCTAGGAAGGTATTAAGATTAGTTATAAAGACTTATAAGGCTAATATCTTAGGGTCTAATTTAATTAATAATATAGATAATATTAGATAAATTTATAAAGCTTTATTACTATATTATAAATATAAAGTCCCTTAGTTAGACGCTTATAAGTCTAGGTATAACCTAGATATCCTATCTTATTATAAGTAAGTTAGAAGACTTCCTTTTTTAAAGAAGATAGGATATACAAATAAAGGCCTATTTTATTATTATTAAAATATAATAATTTATTAATAACGCGATATAGTAGCTTAGTAGTATTACTACCTAAGGCTTTATTCTCCTTTATTATTAATATTAATCGTGCCTAACGTAGTTTAATAAGGCCCTTAATTAGGCGTTATTTAAAGTCGGGACTTATTTCTACTAGACTAACTAGGAAAGCCTTTACTAATATAGCCTTGGGTAAGTTACTAGTATTAGCTAGGTGGTACTTATAAATAGCTAGTCTAGAAAGAGTATCTAGAATAATATTAGATTTTCTAGGTTTATAATAGATATCTAGTTAAAAGCGTTATATATACTTAGAGGTATAAATAAGGCGAAGATTCAGCTTTTCTACTAAGGTTATATTTAGACTCGTCTAACGGGCTATTAATATAGTAGTTAAATAATTAGTATAGATAATAGTTACCTATTTAGTAGCCTTAATTATATACCTAATCTTTTTTACTACCTAGATAATTCCGGCGATTTCTAGTTTAGTCGGCTAGTACTAAGTCTTAGTATTAGTAAGTAGATAGCTAAGGAAAAGAATTAGTAGGTAGGACTTTTACCTAGGGAAATCCCTTATAAAAGCCTTTATTAGACTTATAACATAGTATATATATACTTTAAAGCTAAATTCCTTACTTATATTAAGATCTATAAATAGTTAGAGCTTCTCGTTAAAATAGTATAAAATTATTAGGCTAGCAAATAGTTTTTAGAGCTAATAAAATATAGTAAGCTCCTTTAGTATAGGCTTACTAAGATAAGTTCTACGGGCTAATTTTTTATGTATATTACCCTAAATACTAGATAAAGGCCCTTATTATATAGTAGTATCGCGAATAGACTTATTAAGATAAGTCTTTTATAACTAAAGGGGTTTTATAATAGCGGTATAAAAAGTAATATATTAACGAAGATATCATATTAAGCTAAGGTATTATTCGAGGGCCGTTAAGTTAATTAGGAAGCGTAGATTAATAATAGTAGCTAATTTCTCCTCTACTATAACTAATCCTAGAGCGTCTACCTTTTAGCTAAGGAGGTAGACTAATAGGAAGCTAAGAAATAATTTCTTAGGTGATAAATAGATATTTATATTATTAAGGGCCTAGAATACCTAATTAAGATAATTAAGGTATTCTTCTAGGGATCTTAAAAAGATAATAATATCATTAATATATATATAATAGAAACGCTAAAATAGCTAGAGAATCCTATCTATTATTTACTATATATAGGCCGGGGAGTTATAGTATCCTATAACTAGGACGTTAAATAACTCTTAGCCTTAATAACTAGCTACTATAAGATAATAATAATATAACTTATTAATAGACTATTAATAAAAGAAACTTACTGTATTAATAGTACTAATATAGGTAGTACCTTTTAATAGAGCTAATATCTCGGCTTATAATAGGATAGGATATATATCTAGTATTATAATTTTATTTAGGGCCCTAATATCTACTACTATATAGCTTTTATAAAGGCTATCTACAGATTACTTCTAGACTATAAAGTATAGAAATAAAATAGGGTTAACTCTATTATCTAGTCTATTCTACCCTATTTATATAGTTTATTAAATTTATCGTTAATAACTTCTTTATCTACCTTCCCTAGGGGATAGACCCTAGCCTAGCCAGGTTTATAGATTTCTAGCTAGTTATCTATAAGCGGGATATCTATTTATTAAGACTCCGGGATATACGCTATAGTCCTAGTATCTTATTATAGGTTCAGGTACTTATTAATAACATCCTCTAATAAGGCCCTTATTTAAGGGGTGCCGTAGACTATTATACCTAATAGGTGAGGGGATTTCATCTCTAAGGCCGTAGGTACTATTACTATAAATACTATAGCAGCGGTAATAAGACGCCGGAGGTTAATTTTAACCTAGTTAGCTACCTTAGCCCTTTTTAGGGGCCTAGTAGTAAAGTCGCTATAAAAGGCTTCTATAAGGAAATAGCTAGGAGTATTATATTTAGTAACCTAGCTAAGTTTTATATTCCTAGCTAGCTTAATCTTATTATTAGTATTATTTCTAATAAAGATATAAGATATACTATAGTTAATAATATACGCGTAGACTAATAAACTATTAAGCTTATCTAGTTTAAAGATTAGGTCTTAATCTTTTAGAAGATTTAACAACTAGTAATAGGGACTTTTAATCTAAACTTACTTATTAGAGTAAGGGCTAATAATAATATTAGCCTAACTAAATACTATAATATTAATATAAGTTCCCTTACTAGAGACTTTAATAGGGACTTTACGGTTTTAATAAGAATAGATTATTATTAGATTTCTATTAAGGTTAATAATAATACCCTTAGATTTAAGAATATTAACCCTAATTAATGCCTTTACTAAAAGGTTATTAACTATATATAATTCCCTCTTAATAAAAGTAGTACTATTACTACTAGGAATATATATTAGTAGCTTAATATATTTATTAGCATTATACTTCTTACTTCTAATACCTCTTACTTTTATAAGCGTTAGTATTTTAGAAATTTTAGCTTTTAGGAATTACTCTAATAAGAAAGTCCTATCTATTAGACTTATTATATAACCTATATCTATATAAAGCTTATATAGAGGGCGGCTGATATCTAGGGTAAATCTAACCTAGGTAGTAATAAAATAATAGCCTCTAAAGGTATATCCCTCTAAGGTAGTCTACTTTAAAGTACTAGGAATAATAGTAGCTACCTACGGAAGGCTACGGCAGGTACTACCTACTTCCGCTACTTTAAATAATAATATAACAGCTATTAAGGCCCTTATTTCACGGTAGTTATTATAATAGACATAATTATATAGGGTATTATTAGACGGGAACGTCCTAGAATATTTCTAATAAGTAAAGCCTTTATTAGACGGCTAGATTAATAGGAAATAGGTTTTAACTATATTATTACCTTTATAACTCTTAGGATCCTAACTATATTCCTAAGAATTATCTAGTTAGCCTAGACTAGGGTTAGTCTAATTTATAGACTAGTAATACTTATCCTTATAAGTATTATATATTACCTACTTATTATATAGCTCTTCCTAAGGGTTTCTATCCTTAATAGTAGCCTAGTAGGTATAAGACTATTATACCTAATTATATAGCTTATATAAGCGATTACTATTTAAAGTATTTAATAGATAGCCTTAACCTAGGTTATAGTTCTAGTATTAATTCTACCTAGGTAATACGTTTTTATTTATAATTTATAGAGGTTAATAAGGACTAGTAATTTATACCTATCAATTATTATTAGAATTACCTTAATAGTTTTTATATAGTATAAAAGGTATAAATAGTTAAGTAACTAGATTCTAATTATTATAATTTAGCCTAGGAGCCCTACTATTATAATTAAAACTATTACTATTAAATTAATAGGGAGGATTATTTAAACGAGATATATACTAACCTAATTAAGGGTCTTAGTAATTATTATCTTAATAATTATTATAGTAAGTATCTAGCTTTATCTTAAAGCCTTTCTTAATAAGGCCCTTATTCCTATAAATATTAAACTAGGTATTTTTCCTATACCTAAGTTCTTCTAGTAGGTCTAGGATATTAGATAAGCTAGTAGATAGTAATAAGTCTTAGTATAACTAGCTATTTATATACTTAAATACTAGGAGTACCTAGGCTACTTTAGTAGTAGCTATATTAGTATTCTTACTATTTAGGATAATACTAGAGATATAGTTAGCTAGATCTTACTAATTATAAGTATCCTTAACTATATATTAGATTACCTTAAGGAGATTAAGTAATTTACTAGGAGAGTCCTGAAAATGTTCCTATAGAGCTATATACTATTTAGTAACGCTAGTAGGATTATTTTATAGCCTAATATAGATGGCACGCGATAATTAATTAGTAAACTAATTATTAGCTTTCCTAAGTAGATATAAGTCTAGATTTAACTATATAAGAGTTAGATTTATAGTAGTAGCTTTTACTTTAACTCTATTAGTAAAGCTAAAAATATTATAATAGATATTATAACTATCTTTAACTTTAACTAGGGGTATATTAGGATCTAGATTAAAATACCTAATATTATAGGGCCTAAATTAAGGGGTACTAATTATAGGAGCTAGGGTAATAGCTATTATAGGCTAATAAGTCTAACAACCCCCTACCCTAGTATTTATACTCTAGAAAAAGGTAGATATTATATTAAACTATTCGGGCGTAAAGCCTCTAATAGGTATACTCGCCTAGCTAGCCTAGCTATTACTATTATTATTTCCCCTATTATCCGCTATATCTAAAGGCTCTAGTAGACTAGGAAGTTCTAGTCCTATTAGGTAATTATAAATAGCCTCTTCTACTAAAGTTACTCTTATACCTACTAAGGATAGAATAGACTCTATTAGGGTTAGTATTAATAAAATTAACCTTAGTAGTAAACGGATTAAGGTCCCTATTAGGGAGGTAGGTACTAAAGGAGGCTATTATAAATAGTACCTTATAGATATAGTAGCTTTCTTAAAATAATAATTTACTATATAGAACTAGCTTTTATTAATAGCTTAATTAGAAGGCTAGGATGCTTTATTAATATTAAGGAGACTAGGTTCTAAAGATAAAGACCTAGTACGGTACCGTTATTCTCGTAAGATATTAGTAAAGATACGGTTAGTCTAAGGAGGTCTAAGATTCCTATTAATAATAAGTACTATTAGGAAACAACTAATATTATTAATAATAGTAGCGTAATTATATCTAATATTAATAAAGTTATATAATTAAAAAGTAAGGATAAGGGTTTCCCTATTAATAGCTAGGATAAGTAGTAAGTAGGGAAATATCTAGGGAAATATCTAGATTTACTTAGTAAAAAGCTAAAGTTTCTTCGAAAATCCTAATAAGTTAGCGAAATCCCAATACTATTAGTAGGTAGTAGAAGGTAATAAATAAGGCTCTTATTAATTATAAGTTTTAAAGAGGCTTCCGTAGATATTATTAATTACGGAAGGCTTCTTTAACTAGCCTAAACGAGTATTAAATAGAATAGCGTGCGGAAGACTTATAAGGACTTATACCCTAAGGCTAGTACTATAATAGCTAGTACTATAGATAGCTGGTACTATAATAGCTAGTAGACTATATACGGCTTATTAGTAGTTAATAGTACTAATAGTAGCTGATACGGTGTTACTACTATATATTATAACTATAATTATTAATATAATAAAGTAGTAAAGGTTATAGAGAAGGGAAGCTTCTCGTAGGCCTAAGACGTGCCTGCGGAAGGCTTCCGCTCTCTACGCTACTAGCTATATAGTAATAATCGTAATATAAAAGCTATTATTATAGCTTATATAAATAACTTACTATTTATAATATATAACTAAGACTTAATTACCTAGATAAAGAAGAAACTTAATAAGAGGTTTAACTTTAAATATATAAGAGACTTAAAAGACTATTTAAGAATAAATATTATTAGAAATCTAGATAACTATTCTATTTAAGTTAACTAAATAAAATATATTAACTAATTATTAAAATTGCTAGATATAAAAAATTATTTACTAGCTAAGTTATTTATAAAATAGGCTAATATTACTATTACCCCTAATAGTTATATAGCCTCCTTATCTAAAAGGGAGTCTTATTAGTTCCTTATAAGAGTACTTAATTAGCTAAGTATTATATCTAGGCTAGATATTAAATACGCTATTAGTAACCTAAGTTATTTACTTAATAACCCTACTTTATAATATATAAATATAGTAAAAAGGGTATTATATTATCTATTATAAATAGTTAATAATAGTCTTATCTATTAATTAGGTAATAATAATAGCCTAGAAGGTTTTACTAATATATTATATTATAATAATTATAATATATCTTATTCTATTAGAGCGTATATTTATAAACTATTTAATAGCCCTATTACCTAGTAATTTAAATTATAAAAGCTAGTAGTAATATCTATATATAAGTCTAAATATTTTACTATAATAGAGGTATATAAAGAAGCTCTATATTTAAGCCTTATACTTAAAGAGCTAGGGTATAATAAGGGAGTAGTACTAGTACTCTTAAGTACTAATAACTAGGTAGCTATAAAATTAGCTATAACCTAATTAATTATACTATTATAAAATATATTTAAATAAGATATTATTTAATTTAATAACTAGTTTTTAAAATTAAAGAAATCTATCTCTAATAGGTTAATATTAAAGTATAATATACTAATCTACTAATAAAATCTATTAGCCCTATTAACTTTAACCTAGCTAGATAATAATTAGGACTAGCTTTAAGTAAAGTATAAGGGTATTTAGATATAATAGTTAATAATAGATAGCCTACCTTATTATTATTAATCTAAGATGGAGTATTAGAACTTAAGCTAGGTTAACCTTAGTAGTTATTAATTAGGACTAGTTAGGGGGCCTTAGTAGACTAGTAGAGATTTCTTATAATAGTTATTCTATTCTATATAGCTATATCTATCTATTAGTTATTATAATACTATTATACTACACTTAAATCACGTAATAACTTATTAATATTATACTATTTAACAGAATTATGTCCGTGTTAAGCCACGTTAAAAGCTAGTCACCGTTGTCACAAAAATAACGACAACGCTAACCGCGATTTATCCACTCCCTCCAATTCAAATCGTCGACCATAAAGGCTAAATGAGCGAGGAATCAGGGGAGCGTGAAACGCATACAGGCTACAAGGGGAGGACTAGGAATTCAGGGGAAGGAAACAGGACGACACCTCTACATTTCGGACCAGTCACTCAGCAGACCTCAGATCAGTCGGGCAAGAAAGCCCAAATATCGAGAATATCTCCAAGAAGGGGAATTCCAATGCTTGTCGTGGGTAGGCAAAAGCCCACATATCGGGGATATCTCCAGGAAGAGGGAGTCCTAATATCGAGAATATCCCCAAGAAGGGGAGTTCTAATGCCTGTCGTGGGTAGGCAAATAGCCCACATGTCGGGGATATCTCCAAGAAGAGGGAGTCCTAATATCGAGAATATCCCCAAGAAGGGGAGTTCTAATGCTTGTCGTGGGTAGGCAAAAGCCCACATGTCGTGGGAAATCTCCATAAAGGGGAGTCCCAATATCTGTCGAGAAAGGGGCTGTTTTTGGCCCATAATGACTAGGAAATCTCCGCGTTAGACGCAAATGGCGACGGCGAGGCCGTGGCAGTAATGGCTTAAGGGGAGTGTTGGAAATAAGCCCTTCTGCCAAGACAATAAGCGAATGGCCACGTCTACATAGTCTTTCACCATTCTAGACATCTAGCATAGCTATCATATCATCCATCAGACCCCTGATATCGTTCAACAGGAGATATAGGACTCTCCCAAAAGGGTATAGTCTAGGGCTATCATATGACAGAGCCCTATTTGCAATGCTCAAGTCATAATCCTCTCGCCTCTTCATCCACCATTTCATTCCTTCCTTCGTAAGATCACCTAATCTTCACTTCTCGTCAGCACGCCATCGTGGGTGCTCCTATCTGATGCCTCGGCTCTTTCGCATCCGATGAGAGAACCCCTACCATCATCAGCCTGCCTGCCATGCTCTTGTGTGGGTCCCGGCCGAAATTGTTAGAATGAGGCACAGTCAGCGCCTTGCCTTTCAACCCCGAGTAGCGAATGCAAATGATCATCAGGGTTTTTACCAAGTATGCATGAGACACTTTCCTTGCGCCACGAGCAGGCGGAATGGATGGTAGCATTCGGAGGTAGGCCTTATAGGATTCGCAAATCTTGCACCAATCACCACCAGTAAGCTCACATACTCTCGGGATGAGCCTCCCGCAAATCTCCAATAAGCAACGTGAGATCGGAGGATTAGCTAAACGAATGTGCATCAAGTCAGCCACCCTCAGGGGCGAGGCTAGGCTGACGAAGCTGGAATCCCGTTTCCCTAATCTCACACAGGCAGCGACCGTACGGAAGAGCTGGATCCCTGCTGAGTCCCATGTGTTGCGAATCGGTCATGCTTTGCCACCTGAATGCCGAGGTGTCGATCTGCAAGATGTTTGTTTGATGAATCTGAATCTTTTAAATTGCCCTGGGTCTCTTGTGTACCTGTTCAACTCTAAGTATTCTGCAATTCTTTTGGATCAGCGCACATCATTGTATCAAAGACTTCTCTCTTGCATCGTACTTTTTCTTAACGCGGGCCACCAATGGCAACTTTGCCAATGTCTTCTCGAAAACTATTGCTGCTGGCAGCGAGCTTCTCGAGCTTCTATAGCAAACTTGTATGGGCTAGTCCGCACACTATTCGGTCCACCGACCAGTCAGATCCTCACCAGAACCTTGGGCGTACATTTGACTATGTTATCGTTGGCGGTGGTCCTGGGGGTCTAGTCACCGCCAACCGCCTGACGGAGGACCCAAATGTCCATGTTGCTGTCATTGAGGCAGGCTCTTGGCCAGAAGACCTGACGGGAAACCTGACGGAGGTTCCCGGCTATAATGGAGTCTTCGATTTGAAAGCTGCGGATTCGACGCGATCTGGGATTGATTGGGGGTTCAATACAACACCACAAACAGTAAGCTTTCATCATCCATTAGGCTTCAATATTTAATAATTTGAATTCGCGAGCTGAATTCCTTTCTTAGGGCATATACAATCAAATTTTGGCTTACCCTCGTGGAAAAGCTGTAGGTTTCACCTTTGTAATCCCAGAATCAGTTGAGCAACATGTCCTAACGGTCGTTCAGCTTGGTGGTAGCTCAAACTTGAACGCAATGGCCTGGTCAGACTCCTGTAGTGGCGCATTTGAAAAGTGGGCCGACGAAGTGGGCGACGATACTTTCAAGTTTGATACCGTGTCCAAGTACTACAGAAAGGGCATGAACTTTACCCCTCCCGCCAACACCAGATCTACCAACGCTACTCCTTCGTATAACCCGGCGCTTGTGTCGCAAGGGGGTCCACTAGATGTGACATATCCAGCATATGCCAACAGTTGGACTACATGGGTGGCAGTCGCAATGGAAGCAATAGGCATCAAGAACACGGACAGCTTCATTAATGGGGCCTTGAACGGCTCGGCTTGGCATACCAATACGATCAATCACACAACCGGCACCCGTGCATCTGCTGATAGGGCGTACCTCCGGCCTTATACTCAGCGACCCAATCTGGCTTTATTCAATGGAACTTTGGCCGAGTGTGTTGTCTTCAATGACGACAAAGTGGCCACAGGCGTTGAGGTCACCGTCAGCGGAAACTCATACATACTCAAGGCCAACAAGGAGGTCATCGTCGCTGGTGGAGTCTTTCAATCGCCACAGCTCTTGCAGGTTTCAGGTGTTGGACCTGCTACCTTGCTCAAGAATCTCAAGATTCCCGTGGTCGCAGATCGTCCTGGCGTTGGCCAGAATATGAATGATCAGATCTTTTTTGGGGTCTCGTACCGTGTCAATATACAGACTGGAAGCACGCTTTCCAGGGGCGAAGCTGCTGCTATTAGCGTGGAAGATTTCAAAGCTAATGCCACTGGCTTCTTGACGACACCCGGCGGTGAGTATGCTGGATTTGAAAAGATCCCTCAAGATCTGCGGTCGAAATTCTCCGCAGAAACACTCAAGAGTACGTTCGCATCTAGTGCTCCCCCTTCCCATTATTTGAACTCAAACTTGATATCAAAGAAAGCTAACACCAGTTGTCACAGCCCTAGCAACATTCCCAGCAGATTGGCCCGAAGTCGAATACCTGGTCATTCCCAACTTCGTAGGCAACCTCGCCACCTCCCCTGCCCCCACAGATAATTACAACTATGCCACCCTCCTATCCGCCCTCATGACCCCAACCTCCCGCGGCAACGTCTCCATCATCTCCTCCAAAATGAGCGACAAACCTCTCATCAACCCCAATTGGCTAACCACGCAATCCGACATCGAGGTGTGTATTGCCATGTTCAAGCGCCTACGGGATGCTTGGACTGTGCCAGAGTTCAAAGAAAAGTTGACAATTGGTGATGAGTACTACCCTGGCGCAGATGTGAAGACGGACGAGGACATCGAGAAGTTCATCCGGTCGAGTATGATCCCCGTCAGTCATGCAAGTGCGACATGTAAAATGGGGAAAGAGAGTGATGACATGGCGGTGGTGGATAGTCATGGGAAGGTCTTCGGGGTGAAGGATTGTGAGTGGTTTTGCCCTCCTATCGCTCCTGTACTGGGCTCGACCAGTCGCCGATTGACTTTGAAGTGATACCGTGGGCTAATATCACGTTGCGAATTACAGTGCGCGTTGTCGACGCCTCTGCTTTCCCGTTCTTGGTCCCGGGGCCAGCTCCTCAGGCTGCTGTCTGTAAGTTATATTACCTTCCCATTTTCCCGGTGAGATGGAAAGGAACTTGTGAGCTGATTATCGAGCAGATATGTTGGCAGAGAAGATCGCTGATGATATCAAAAATGGCAATTGAAGCTGGATCTTCGGTTTACACACCCATCTACAGAAAGGTGTATGAGTAACAGAAAAGGTGGGCTTGTAAGAGTGGGAAGTGATTGGAGACTTAAAGAGGAAATACCGGAAAGAGGCTGAACATTGTACGGGTGTGAAATTTGGAAAATTATGGACGTGGCATTCCGCGTTCAGGCATGGACGCTATCTCTTTGTCTTGTCTTTCTTTGTGGCACCTGCGGTTTATGGAGCAAACCCCGTTTGCAAGAGTGATGACGGGCTTTCTATTTCTCCTTGTGGTGTTGACATCAATTTGTACTAGAAGCAACGGGTAACCATACTTTTGAGATCAGTTTCACCCAAGATTTTTCCATTTCTATTTGCAGTACTCGGAACAGGTTCGCAGACAGCACTAGTAAATAGATTAGGGCTATTGTAGGCAATCAAGCCTGACCATTGGTACGTTTCCTTTGTGGTGCACTGTTGAGCGATGGCTAATTCTAATTACACGCGTATCTACCACTTTCCCACACCAACAGTTGCCCTTTTCAGGATTTCTGCGCCGTACTCACGTTCTACACTCATCACGAATGACTACGAGCTAGTAAGGTCGATGCAACTTGCCTCAGTCCGCCACAATGAAATTTTGTTGCACTTCAGCACCTGCATCCCCCGCCATCCCTTTCTCTCCACAACAATGGCCCCAACCTTCGAACCTTACCCTACCCTCATTCATCACACCCTAAACTCCTCACCCGTAAATTGTAATGCACGCTCAAAATCCCCACAAAACAACCACCTTGTATTCTCTTTCAACCCCAGCTTCCTCCAGTCGTTGACCTTTTCTGGAAACAGTGGCACCCGTTCTCTCAGACTTAAGTCATGCGCCAGCACTACCAATACGTCTGGGGTAGCATCTAGCTCCTGGATCTTCCGCACCGTCTCCATCGCCGCGTCATGGTCTGAGAAAAGCACGCTGTTTGCCACTTCGAAGAAAGGTACGGTCGGGTTTTGATTGAGACAGAGGGTTTGAAGGATAGAGCCGGGACATGCGATTATACTCCCATCTGCTGCGTGAGTCGAGGAGAGCGGTGATGGCGTAATGGAGCGTGGCAAGGGCAGGTAATCAGTAGGCCTCAGGATACCAGGACGATGGCACGCGTCCGCGCCCATGAAGAAGAAAGATGCTGGGCTTGCCGTGGTCCGTGCAAGCCCGCAGAGATGGCCCTTGGCGTGGCCTGCGGCATCAAGCAGGTAGAAAGATCCATCGCCGAAGAAATCGAAGGCGTCGAAGCTGCCGATCTTCAACGGATTGGCAGAGAAGCTGATTTCTCGCACTGTTCTACCAGCGATGTCGCTATCAAGCACGGCAGCGTCCGGGTTTGTTGGCCACCCGGGCCACGACAGCTCGCGCACACCTGGACCAACGACAAGTTCGGTGCTGGACGGGAAGGTCGAGGGATCGTCTGTGTGGTCGAAGTGGTTGTGTGACCAGATTACGGATGCGATGTCTGCGCTGCGGATGTTGAGATTATTGCTATTGGGGGAGTCAAGAATCGAGGCTACGGAGGAGCCAGGGGTGATGGTTGTGGTTGCTTTGACGAGAGAGACGATCTTGGGGGGGAGGTTCTCCCAGTCTGGACGCACCCCTAGATCGAAGACGATCTGGGCTGCGCCATGAGATACTAGGAAACAGTAGATTGGTGCGTTAACGCCGGGGAAACCTTCGAGGAGGGGTTGCCAGAAGAGCTTGGGGTCGAGGTGGAGGAGAGTGTTTCTGCGATGGTGAAGAGAGAGAGTAAGGTCTTAGCAGAGGAGGAGGGATGTTCTCGAGGATTTTCGATAGGATGTAACCCACGTATCGATCATCCGTACATCTACTGTGAATGACGATTCGGGTATGTGTAACGCTGGTGGGGGTTTAGGGGTTGCAAGGTAGGTTTCGCCCATTGTCGCCAAATCGATTCGGATCAAAGTTGCCAATACACCGTAGGAACGGAATCGTCCTTCAAGGCAAAGTCGAATCGAATGTTTTGAGCGAATGCGATATGAATACGATCGGTAGGTACTGGATGTTACTACAGTTGACGATCCTTTCAGCTTTACCCGGGGTTACTTGGGGTTGCAAACCCGCCAACACTGCTCACTCAATTCCACTCAAAACAGCGAGGACTTGCAGGGTGGTGATGATAGACGCATCATGCTCTCTTGTACTCTCCTAATATGAGTGTATTGTGCAATTGACCCCAAGAATACGCATTTTGCATATGCAGCCTTACGACGAGTAGTGAATTGAAAGCAGCGACAATCGCCAAGCCACAACAAGGGAGTTTCCACCATTGCATACCATGAGCGAGCTCTGACGGCCTATCGACAGATCTCATAGGGTCCTTTAAAAGAAGCAATAGCAGAAGAGTGTTACCTAGGTGTGACATCAAGGGCAGGCTATCTTCAAGGACGACTCAGCCATTTCACTCGCAACATGGCATTTGCGATGGAGTCACTGATGTCCCATTCATCGCAGGACATTCCCAAGCCCCATGCAATGGATGTGCGCGATACAGTACAAGGACTGTCTTACTGGTGGAGCACAAGTGGCCGTGACCTTGCAAACATGTTGCATGAAGCCAACTACCCAGAAGAAGCTCAACGCAGCTTTCTCAGCTTCTATCAGACCGTGATCTGTCCCCAACTAGGTCGGCAACCTGATGCAAACTCCACCAAAAGCGGAGTTGGAAGGGATGGAAATCCCTTTGAATACAGCTTCGAGCTGAAAGGCTCAACCAGGAGCCAGGCGGTGCGTTTTGTCGTCGACGTCAGCCAGCTCCGGCCAGTAGACAAGGCCAATCCTTTGAGCATGGAGACCACGCAGAATGTAGTGGATGTACTGGCGAAAAGAACGCCAGGATTCGACGACGCCTGGTACCGCGCCCTGTCCCAGTGGTTCGTCCACTCACATCTTCCCGCCAGCGAACAGCAGGCCCTGATCGACGAGGCAGGCTACCAAATGCCCGCGATATTGGGCTTCGACATTCACTCTCGCATCTCAACGGCAGGCAGTCTCTCAGTCTTAGCTAAGGTCTATTTCCCTCCCTGCTTCACGGCTGCAGTTAAACAGATCACCCGCTGGGAGGCCGTCCGCTTGGGCGTTCGGCAGCTGCCCGACATCAACTCACATCCCAACATTCTACGCTCGCTTGGCATGATAGAAGACTACCTCTCCACCAAATCGAAAGAATTCGAAGACGGGCCCCGCTACCTCGCCACAGACTTCGTAGCGCCAGGCAAAGCGCGTCTGAAAATCTACATGCGCTATCCTGGTTCTGCCTTTGAGGAGATATGGGATTATTATACCCTAGGCGGCCGCATTCCGGGTCTCGATGAGGACAAGGAGAAGTTTCGGGACTTGGTCAAGCTCATCAGCGGTCCTGGTTACGAGCAGAGCCAGACGGAACATCTCCAGTACACGAGGGTGAGGCGGAAGGCGACGGCCCTGTACTTCTCGCTTTCAACGGACATCCGTGTCCAGCGCCGAAGATATGTTTCTACCCTGCCAATTTCGCTGCGAACGATGAAATGATTGCGAAGGGATTGGATAGGTGGTTGGAGAAGTATGGGTGGTATGCAGGAGGGAAGAATATGGAGGAGCGGGTGAAGATGGTTTTGTACGTTGTCATCTTTCTTCTGGGTTTCGGTTTCAGCTTACTGATTGATGACGATAGCACGCACCGACCACTCACGGAGAAGACGGGCATTTTCACGTTCATTGGGATTGGGAGGAAGGAAGATCCAAGGAAGAAGGACTTGAGTATCCAAGTCTATGTGAGCCCGGAGTTGTATGAGAATCCACGACTCTCCGAAATTGAAAATTGAAGATGTGGACATGATGTACGGATGCTAGCTCTCTCCGCTGGTTTTCCCGGGGGTGAAATTGCAGGACGCGTGCAAAAGGGCAGTGTCAGTCATCAAGCCATGCATGCCACGCCGTTCTGGTGTGTCTATCCACCCGAGACCAGTACCTCCACCTCTATCATAGACCAGATCTGTGGACTGCCATCATAATCACTCTTCCATGATGGGAAGATCACCCACCATTTAACGAATACCAAGATCCAAAAGAAGTCCGTGTCATGGACGCTGCTCCCACGTGTGCTCCCATATGTCCTCCCGTCATTGTTACGCCATCATCTCCACACCATGAGACATTTCCTGGAGAAGTGGTAACCGTCTACACCTAGTAGCCGTCTAGCTTTATAGGGTTCATGCCCGTAAGATTAGGCCCAACACCGTTAGCCCCGGGGCGTGCTAAAGGGCCACTAAGCGCCCTAAGTTCCAGGGTACGGTCCCTTAGGAAGTCGTATGATTCGCCACCTGAATTCTGGACCCCTACGTGATAACAGCGGGGGTTTGTGCGTGGGGCCCTTGTGCGCGCGTAGATCATGCACGTTGGGGCCTTGTAGCCCCCAAGCTTAGGGGCCTTAGGGCCCTGGCGGACCCGGGAAACCCCTGGAAGTCTAGGGAGTGAGCCCTATAGTAGTAAGGCTGGACGGACACTAGGTGTAGACGGTTACCAGGTGAACCCTTCTAGTAAGGTAAGGTTGTGCCGGTCCCGAGCGCTACCCCACCATAAGCGTTACGTGATGAACCCCGAGTAAACACTCTCTTCAGCCTTGCGGGTCAGATTGTCAGATCAAACACACCATCTTCATCTTCCAGCAACATGTCCGTCCATCTATGTTGTACGTCATATGACGCACAGCATGCACACGGATGGCAGCTCGGAATTAAGGTAGGGAAACACCGCCTTCATCCCCTATCTCCATGGCGTAAACACCGAGCTTCAGAAGATCAACAGAAAATACACAAGGTCCGACCTCACTATCTACACAATCCCTACCTGGCAAATCTCACATCATCTCCTCTCCCTGACTAGACCACATTGAACAAGCTTCAAGCCACAAAATTCATCCCAATCAGAACGCTATCATCAATTCATCATGGCCGCTACTTTCACTTTCACTAGAACCAAGAAGCAGCTCACTTGGCTCATCACTGGGTCCTCCTCAGGCTTTGGCCTCTCACTAGCTCGTATCGCTCAGGCAGGTGGGCACAAAGTCATTGCTACATCCCGCAATCCATCCAAAACACCCGACCTCGTCAAGGAAGTCGAGAGCAAAGGCGGAAAATGGGTCCAGCTAGACGTAGACAGCCCCCACAGCGCCCAAGTCATCAACGACCTCGAAAAATCCGGCACCGAAATTGATATCCTGGTCAACAATGCCGGATTCTCCATCTATTCGCCCATCGAGACCATGCAAGAACAGGAGATCCGTGCCGAGATGGAATCGATGTACTTCGGTCCCTTGCGTTTGACCCAGGCAGTACTGCCATACATGCGCCAGCGTCGTTATGGAGTCATTGTGAATATGAGCAGCGGGGCTTCGTTGGAGGCTAGGGACAGCATGGGTGCTTATGCCGGTGCCAAGGCTGCTCTGGATGGTACGTTATATCCTTCTACCCCCAGAGTGTCCAAGCAGCTCAAACTTACAATCAATGCACAGGCTTGACCAAAGTCCTAGCCAAGGAAGTCGCCCCCTTCAACATCCGCGCTTTGACCGTCGTCCTAGGCACTTTCAACACCAACATGGGCAATGCCGCCATCTACGGCAAGAACCCTCTCCCCAAGGACTACGAGGGGTCTGTTGCCGACATGACGATGAAGTATATCGCCAGCGGCAAGATTCCGATCAACGGTGACAAGGACAAGGCTATGAAGGCCACTTATGACATTGTCGTGGGTGAGGGTGTGGGAGCTGGCAAGGAGGCTGAGCGTTTCTTGCCTTTGGGCACTGATATGACGCAGCGTGTGCAGATGGTGCAGGATTATCTCAAAAATGGGATTGAAGCGTTCAAGGATGTCACCAATAATGTCAACATCGACCAGTGATTTCGTTCACCGGTGACCTAGATGGGAGTCGTTATACGGAACCCTGGCGATTTGAAGTGGAGACGGTGGGAGGCTTGAAAAGCACTAGACGAAGCAATTCGCCCTACAGCAAGATGGAAAATCAGCATAGCTAGCCTGGCTTAGCACATTAGCTGTGTATCATTAGACGACATGCAATCAAGTCCTACTGGATGCCCTCCATAGCCTTTGACATACGCGCGCCAAAAAGAAAAAAAAAGCACCTTTGAATTTCGCAGCCGGAAGCCCCGTCACAGCTCAAGGAGTTTTTTCGTTTCTTGTAGCAACTATATGTTTCCTCCCCTCTCATCCTCTCCCCGCCTCCTACACCCCTCCAACAACCACCTCCAAAATCCCCTGCACAGCCCCCTCACTCCTCCAAACCCTCTCCACTCGCATCCCCGCCCTTGCCACCAAATCCTGCCAATCCCCCTCCGTCCTCTCCTTGCCCGCCACCATCCCCATCATGGTCAGATCATACGCCGTAGCATGCGGATGATCCAACGCCCGTCCAACCACATGGTCGTGGATCAGTAACCGGCTATAACCCGGTCTCATTGCGGATTTTTGATTCTCGAGGATGCGGAGGGCAGAGGCGTCGGGCCAGTCGTGGAGGACGCCGTGCATGTAGTACGCCTTGGCTCCTGAACGCTCGACAGGAAGAGTCAGTGAAACATATCTACAAAAAAAAAGAGAAGGGGTTGAGTAGAGGCGCGGGGAGAGGGGGGAGGGGGGGGGGGGGGGGAGTGATCTGACCTCGAACAGGCTGCGGCGTGAAGAAATCATACTCCATCTTCCTCACCGGATCCGGCACCCGGCTCAACTTCACCACCTCCGGCCGATCCTGCAGGTAGCATCGCCTCGCCGCCTCCGGATACGCGTCGTAGAATCTCTGCATATCATGCCCGACATTCCCGCCCACATCCACCAACGCCGCCCTCTCCTCTTCTTCCCCCCCGTTCACGGTGGTGGCATCTTCTTCCACCCTTCCGACCACTTTTTGCCCCAGGGTGGCAGAATTTGCAGTGTCTTCTAGGAGAGTCTGAGAGGGGTAGATGTCGAGCCAGGAGGTCTGATGCGCCATCACCCCACCCATGACGTGGTTGAAACTCTCGCCTTCGCGCGGGTGGCTGGCGAAATAGTCGAATGCGTCACTCCCGGGGCAGGATTTGGCGGCTTGGAATATCCCGTTGCGGGGGTCCAGGGGTGTGGTGTAGGAGGTTTTTTGGAGGTGAAAAGGGATGGTGAGTGAGAGGGGGAGGGTTGCGTCGTACCTGTGTCGAGGATTTGGGGGTTAGTCGTGTGGAGGGTGTGATGGTTTTGGAGAGGGAAAGGGGGAAGGGGAGGAGATTGGACTGGTAGTGTTGAGGTAAAGAGGTTGAGAGGAAAGGTAGTTGTATTGGGCTGGAGGAAATGGGATAAAGATTAAGAGAGGTTAGGAATCGTGGAAAGTCGCATGATGAGAGGGGTGCGGTGTGGCTGGGTGGTAAAGGGTAAATGCGATGAGAAGAAGGAATACAAAGCGATATCAAAGGGAGAAAAAGAAGACGCGAAAAGAGGAGGAGGTTTCGTTTATGGCTTGGGAGAGAGGGGAGGAGGCAGTTCGGAATACATAAAAGAGAGGAAGACATACAGATGGTTGATCCATTCCCCAAATACGGGCTGGAGAAACGCCAGGGAGAATTTGGTGGGCTTGTATGTGCCGATTGAGGACTCAAGGAGGAGGTGGTTCGCTGCTAGATGCCGCAGAAGTCGTACTGCGGTGAATTGCTATTAGCATTCTGCGTTAGAGTTTCCCTTTGTCTTGTTACATCTCTTTGAATTGTTTGTCCACTGCGGTCTAGCCTTGAATATTTCTGTTTGCGTTTTCTTTCTTTCTTCTCTTGCCGAGAGCCGACTACTACCCCTATCCCTTGAAAACTAATGGCATCATGCGACTTACCAAGAAGCGCAGGATCACATCCCACAATTTCCGCAAGCTTATCGCTTGATAACTCTCCGTCTCCGTACTGTTCGTGCCATTTGTCGAAGAGTTGTAGGTCTTTGCAGACTTTCAGCGCTGAGGCAAGGGCGGGCTTTATAGAACTGTTGTCAGCTCTCTTGCTTTTCTCAAAACGCGATCGAAAAGGATGGAAGAGGACGAAAGACCCAGAGAAAGTGGAGGAAAGAAGGGGTGTATGTGAACATACTTGACCCATGCAAAACCTCGCAACAAACTCCCACGGCGTCTCCAGGCGGGCGACGAGGGCATATGCTGCCAGGAGCGCTTTGCTCCTTTCGCCCTCATTAGCAAAGGACTTGCCGTTCAGACTCTCTATATGATGTAGAACAGCCAGGATACAGTGGCCTTTGTGGTTGCCGTTCACCCCATTCGTCTGCGTTGATGCCATGGCTGATACTGCGCCTTACACAGAGCGGGCTTTGTGGAGATGTACCGCATGCTCGTGAAGGTTGTGGGCCAAGGATGGCAATCATCTGTTTTCGGTGAGTGTTTCCTTCCACGATCGAGACCAGGTGCGTGCAAGGATGCAGGAAACGACAATGTTGATATCCGAGTGTGGGTGCTGACCCCGAGTACGCAGTAAGCACGCACGACCTGGACATGACATACGACCAGCCGATTTCGGCGGATGGGTTGATTGGCGCAGGCTCTTCTCATGTCAGAAAGGAACCTGACACTGTTGAAAGAGGCAAGTCTTTGCGACCGTTGATCGGCTGATGGAGACGGCGACCACCCTCGTGGCAGTAGACACTACAGAGTCCTACTCCTGAAACCATGGCGCAAGCTTGGAGAACAATCTCCACTGCCAACCCGACGATGACCCCCGCAGTCCTCCTTCTCATCCTTCTCATCCCCTTCGTCTACCGCCTCTATTCCCCCACCCACCGACACCTTCCCGCCATCCCCCTCGCAAGACTGACATCTCTTCCCCTCCACGCAATATGCTATCTCGGAATCGAAGGCCGCGTCCTGCGCCTCTACCACCTCAAATACAACACCAAACTCCTCCTCGTCGCCCCGAACTCCGTCTCCGTCTCCGACCCTGCCGCGGTGCGCGACATCTACATTACCGCTGGTGGATTCCCCAAGGATGATCGCTACAGGAACTTCAATCTCGGGCCCGTCGTATCTATTTTCTCCGCAATCGACACCGAGTACCGCGACAAACGTGCCAAAGCCGTGGCGCCGCTATTCGCACCATCAAGGCTTCGTGCGGCCAGTGAAAAGGATGGGGTTATTGGCAGTTCTGTAGCCGAATTTGTCGATCAATTCCGTGCATTCAAGCAGGCTGGTGTGAAAGTGGATATCGTGGATCTTTGCGCTCGGCTGTCGATTGATGTGGTGACTGGGTATCTGTTGGGGGAGAAATACGGTGGGTTGAGCGAGCACGCGCATTTTCCCGTCGAGTCAAGGCAGAGGCAGGAGATGAAGTTGAGCGCGAATCCATTCATCATGGCTATTGTTGCGTTCTCACGGTTTTCGTTGTTGCCGAATTGGGTGTTTAAGCTGTTGTATTCGCTTTCTACTCGATTAAGCAAGAATGAAGAGGTCGTCACCAGTTTTGTTAAGTTAGATCAATTCACGAATCGTGTAATGGGTAATGTCGCTAGACCGCCGTCGTCTGCAGCGAAGGCAAGCAAGGAGTCGGCGGCCTCGTTTTATCAAGCCCGATTGCTTCAGGCGGGTATCTCTCCCGCTGAGGCGGCTGCGCAGTCCAAAGCGATCGTTTTTGCTGGAGCGGATTCCACGGCTGTGATGTTAGCTACGATTTTGTTCCACCTAGTGCAAAACCCGAACGCCAGAGGGAGATTGTTGGAAGAGATCCGGGCTAGCAAGGAAAATGTGGTAGCACAAGATCCGCAAAGGCTTCCATACCTGCGCGCTGTAGTTAAGGAAGGGCTGAGGCTTGGTATGGCAAATCCGACCCGTCTTACGCGTGTCGTTCCAGCTTCGTCTTCTGCCGCAGGCTTCAACGTGGATGGTGTGCACGTATCACCAAGGACGGTGGTCGGGTGCGCCGCGTACATGCTGCATCACGATCCTGACGTATTCCCCGAGCCATTTGCATTTAGGCCTGGACGGTGGTTGCAGAATGAGAAAGAAGTACACATTGGCGAGAAGAGCCTAGACGTTGCAAACGATGGAAAAGGGTTGTATCGCCCGGAGATGGATAGGAGTATGGTGCCCTTTGGCGCTGGCTCGCGTGCCTGTATTGGTAAGGCTCTTGCCCAGCAGCAGTTGTATGAGGCAGTGTTTGCTTTGGTAGATAGCGAGGTATTGGAGGATGGGGCAAGGACTGTTCAAGAGAGGATCGAGATGAAGGAGTGGTTCAACGGAGAGATTAAATGGCATAAGCTCGAAGTTGGACCTCTGCATCGACACCTGCAGCACGCAACGCTTCCCACGTCCTCTGCGCCTGCTGCCATGGAATCAGATCATCTTGGCGAGGATGAATGATGAACGTCGGCGTCTGGTATTTTCCATCCCGAATCTGCGCAAGAGGACTGATAGCCGCGATGTCAGCTGATGAAGGGGCTGATGGTGCCTTGCGCTGTTTCTTATCTAGGCCATTGAGCAGGACATGCAGCGTACGACCATGCCAATTCATGTAGAGTGCAAGGCGACTGCGAGGATCGCTGCTGGCTAGCCAGCCACCAATATTGCGCGTGGTGGCAGGGATATTGTAGCTGGCTATCGGTCGATCTCTCACGGTAGACCAAATGTCATCGTCAAGTTCATAGCTTGAAGAACGATCTGAGGCTGTGCAATTAGAGCCGTGGGGAATGTTGGGTCTGGCCCAGAAGGAATCTTCATAGTCGGTGGGACAGTAGAGTGCTAGAATAGCTTCAGGAGGTCGAATGCCTCTTGAGACGCTGGTCCAGGCTAGAGACATTGCTAGGTGGCCCCCTGTGGACCAGCCTGCAGCTACCACCCTTTCCGGATCTACGCGATTGTCCTTTCGCGAAAGCGGGAGATTGGCGAGGTTCTTTCTGATCCACGCTAGAGCGTCTACAACATCGGTCATGGGTCCTTCAAGGAGCGATGTTTCCGGGCAAAGTCTGTAATCGACACTGATCGGGAGGAAGCCGCTTTTCAGAAGCATATTTGTCTGCTCTGGTCGTATGTCGTTCCGTGAAAGCATGATATGCCCACCTCCGTGTATCATGAGAGCTGTTGCACGATGTGTTAGCCAGAAAATTTCGGGCGAAGCTTACCTTCGTCTGAAGGATCCAATGCTCTCACCTACAGGAAGACTTGTCCCGGAATCGACTGTCTTACTGGGATAGTAGAGATCAGCTTGGAGATCTAAGCCGTCTACATTCTTGAAGACTATGCTCTGGCATGTGTCGAGGCCTTCATCGTCCCTCAAATTCCTCGAATCATTGGTGTCAATCTGTGTACTGGTAGGCTGCTTCATTTTGAGTGGGGAAGCTGTGATCACTCGCAAAATATCCGATTCCTGAGAGGCGCTATCACTCCAATCAACCCATTCAAACCCAGCAGCGTTCAAGCACCGCTCCCACCGTCTTTCATTTGCCAGCGCATGCTGTCGACCATCGTTGAAGAGCCACCAGCCCTCCAGGAGGCCGAACACAAGATCAAACCAGAATAAGTTCCGCGTCAATTCCACTAGACACAGTATGCCATCTGGGCGGAGCATCTTACGAATGTTGGTGGTTGAGTGCAAAAGGTCTTTGGTTGCATGAATGCAATTGGTCGAGACTATAATGTCGTAGGCGCCTGTGAATTGTGGAGCTGGGTCCTTTTCGATATCGAGCACTGTATATTGCATGAACGACCATTTGGCGAACTTCCTACGGGCAGCCGCAACGAGTGAAGACGAGAGATCGGTGAAAGTGTAGGAGAATTTGGATATGGTATTGATTTCGGCGAGCTTTTCGACAAGATTCTTAGTTGTTCCTCCGGTGCCAGCGCCTAGCTCAAGAATCCGGATTTCACGATTGTCGTTGAAACGCTCTAGGATGGATGATAGGTATTCAGCGAGAAGAAGGGTCCCAGTTTTGAACATCGGCGCGTTTGTGTATACGTCTTCTATCAGTGCGCGTGCAATTGAGTCCCGGAACATCAACCCTAAGGGATCAGCAGCTCCTGACAGGCATTCGCCCAGTCGAGATGCGGTGGTATGCAAGAGCTTTGTCTCTGAAGCATGTTTCGGGAACTTGTCTAGCATTTCAGCGTGCAAATCAGCGGTAGGGCTTGTAGGAAGTGGTTTATCTGTTCGATAGGAAGCCGTGCTGTCCTCCTTTCCTATTAGTCCCCCAGCTTCTAAGATTCCATATAACTGTCGAATGAGCTTCTGGTGTACAGGTAAGTATTGAATTGTTGGGATTGCGTCGCCAGACTTCATAGCACGTAGGTCACAACCAAGTGAGGCAAAAGCTGCCACGACATACTGCAGGACGAGTTCTGACTGCAGTGGGTAGACTTCGGTGCAGAACTTAGTGAAGCCAGCAATTCGTGCATGGTCATCATAAAAGGGTTTTGCTTGATCGAAACAGTCACGGCTTATGGTAGCTAGCTTATCTTTGGTCCCCCCTTGATACCCACTGTCGCTGTGGTGAGATTCGATCGCAGTGGCTGTGTGGGTGTTGGCAAGATTTGCTGTGGCATCACTAGTTTCCTGGATTTCATTTACAGGCCCTGGACCATCTTCAATGATTTCGCCTGGCTGGATGACGTGGAAAAGTGCGAGCACATCGCTACATTCTTGCAGTTGATCTTGTGTAATCGTGACCTGGAATCGTTTTTGAATATCTGCCAGGACTTCTGTGACTAGCAGTGAGTCGATGCCGAGGTCATCCAACGTTGATGTTGGCTCAATTTCTTTAACGGGGATTTCAATGATGTCGCTGAACATCTGTCGTACCAGCTGGATACTGCTCCCTGATTTGGTTGGCTTTGTCAGCGGCGGTTGAGGCCTTCTCGGGAGCGGTGCTATTGTAGATCGATCTGAAAGAAAAGCATGTGTTAAGGTTTGCTTCTTAGATTCTTCATCAGGAGGCGTATGCAAGCGGCTTTGGTATGTCAAGTCCTCCGTAGAGTCGCTATCACTATTGCTAGGCTTATTTGCGGCGGTGCTAGCGGTGTTGAGTCTGGTGAGACTTCTGACCAACGATTTGAACGGCACACTTCTGAAGTTTGCACCCATGATGACCAGAACAAGTTCTTTGGAATTGGCCTCGTAGACAAAGATGTCGTTCGTCATGTTCCCCTTAGAGGCTGTCTCGTATCTAGAGTAAACAATCCATGTGTGGGAGTTAGACTTCTTCGTGATGAAGGAGGAGGAAAATATGACTTCCTCTACAACGGTGCACATGAAGACTTCGTCTTCTTTGCGATTCGATAAGCAGTTGACATGGATGCCTGCAACCTGGAGAAAATTATCCAGTGAGATAGGATCACAGTACCCAGGCTCCATACCAAACGGGTGTTCGGCTGGAACAGTCACGAATCCGACCGCCTCATGCTCCAAGGCTGTTACGCTTTTGACACCATGGTAGTAACTGGCGTAATCTACGACGTCTGAGAAAAGCTTGTACACTATTGTGCCATTAATTCCAGTTGCCAACGGTGAATTGAGAACTCTTTCAGCGCTCGAGCTTCTGGCGAACTTCTGTAGCAGTCTCAGTCGGTTTTCAGCAAAAGCATCGCTTACGGAAGCCAAGCTAATACGACCCTTGGCATGCTCAGTATTGCCATTCGCCGTGCCCATGGCCTCGTAAGCTCCACTGAAGATCGTGAATTGCCAATCGTTTCGAGCTGTCTCGTGAAGATGCAGGAATACATCAGATTCTCCGCCAAGCCCAAGAGGCGCAGACATTGTAAGACTCTCAATATGTGGAGATAACCCAGCTTCGACTGCGCTACCCAATGTTTCCATGGCACATCTCGTAGCAAGTTCGAGGTACATGGACGCTGGACAGAGGCTCTGGCCCGCAACAGCATGCCCGCGTCCAGCAAGATCGAGAACAGCATGAGCCGTATCCACTGAGAAAAGGTGCTCCCCAGTATTGGTATGATTTTCTATTAGGCTCACGAGACTCGGCGCTTTGATAGTGGGCTTTTCGATCGCTGTTTTTGGTGGCAGCTCCGTCTTCGGCTTGTATTGGATCCAATGTCGTGATTCGTCAAACTGATAAGGGGGAAGATTGAGATTCTCATAATGATGACTTGAGGAACGGTGGAAAAGCCAGTAGTGGGCTGCGCATCTGGATTTCCACAATTGGGATGTGGCATTTGCGATATTCGCTGTCGCGTCAGCAGTCTCCAAATCCATGGGTATAAAGGTGTCACTTCTGTCGGACTTGCGTACGATGCGGCGTGTCATGGCGATAATGGGGGATGTCGATCCTGCTTCAAGCCACACTGCCGAAGTCAGGCGCGCCGCAATTCGTTCTACTGCTTCAGAAAAGTAGACGGGTTGCCGCGTGTGCTGTACGACCTCTCTCGCAGTGAACTGAGACCAAGATTCACCGGTTGAACAGGTCTCGACGTGAATGCGGGGCGTTTGAATGTTGATCGATTGAGCAAGGGTATTCAGTCCAAACAAAATGCCATCAGCAACATACGAATGGTATGCATGGTTGTTGTGAAGTCGCACCGTCTTGAAAGACTGACATGCATCTTCCACCTTCGCCATTGATGCAGTATCTCCGGCAAGCACAAAACTGCGAGGTCCGTTATAGCACGCGATGTCAACTCGACATGCAACTGTCTCGTTCAAAGAATCTAGAACAGCGTGGAGCTCATCACGATCACATTCCACGGATAGCATGATGCCACGCTCCGGACCCCAGGTCTCCCGTAAAAGGTGGCTTCGACCAGTGACGAGTCGAAAAGTATCCTCAAGAGAAATGGAACCAGCAACGCAAAGCGCTGAAAGCTGGCCGAAGCTATGGCCGATCACAGTGTCCACTTCCACGCCGCAATCAATCCAGCATCTGGCAGAGGATATCTGTACAGAAAGGAGGATGCAGTGTAGAGAGACTATCTCGTCAACAGGTTCCTTACGAAAAATGTTGGGAAAGATGGTCGGAAGTCCTAGGGTCTGGCAAATAGCATCACACTCGTTCTACGATATAATCAGCATAGTATATCAGATCATCGGAGCCACGACAGAGAGCTCTTTGGACTTACTAAATGGTACCGAAGAACATCGCAGCCATCATACAGGTCCTTTGAGATTGTCACCGTTCGACCAGTCTGACCGCCAAAGCACAGAACCACAGGGCTTTTCCCTGTGCACACTGTCTGGCCTAACCGATGTTTGTCCGAGCTGTCGAGGACGGACGCGAGGGTTCTTGTGTCGGTTGCTATAAATGCAGCCCGATGCTCAAATGAGGAGTTTTGTCTGCGAAAAATGTTGTACGCAAGAGCTCCCAATGAGGTGTCGACCTTGGGCAGGTATGACTTTAGCGCATTCATGTACAGCTCGAGACTCTTTGGAGATCTGGCAGAAAGCAGAATAGGAAAGGTAGCAGACGCGCGCTGGTGAGATCCTTTTGAGAGGGGTTTGCTTGAAGTCAACGGATCATTGGAATGCGCTCGAAGTACTATCGCCACATTACTGCCAGCAGCGCCGTAATTGTTTATCAGAGCAACGTGCTGTCGAGACTTCCATTCTTGCGTCGCTCTGGGCACTGTAATTCTGTCAGAAGGCGAAAATGTGATGCGTGGATTGAGGGATGCAAAGTTGGCTTGCTTTGGTATGGTCTTATACTGCATCATCAAAAGTGATTTGATAACTGCAGCAGCACCGGAAGCGGCCTCGGTGTGACCAACGTTATCCTTAACGGAGCCCAGAAATAATTCCTCGGTCCGCCAAGGGCCCGTGAGTGCCAGTCGGACGCTCTCGTATTCAATGGGATCTCCAACAGGTGTTCCTGAATTGAGATGTTAGCCACTGTAACCAGCATGAATCTTGGGATCATGAGAGTCTTTGCTCACCAGTGCCATGCGCTTCTACATATGAGACTTCGCTGGGCTCTATTCGTCCAATAGCGAGTGCTCGTCTGTACAATGAGTCCTGTGACTGGGAGTCTGGGACCGTGATGGGGCTGCTGTTGGAGCCTTGATTAACTGCTGAGCCAGCAATGACACCGAGGATAGTATCGCCATCTGCTTTTGCTCGGGACAACAGTTTCAAGGTAAGGATGCCAGCGCCTTCCCCCCGACAATATCCGCCTGCCTCCGCATCGAACGCTCTCGAAGATCCATTGGGGTTTAAGAAAGAAGCGGCGAAAAGATTCTGGTACAGATTAGGGCTTGTGATAACATTGACTCCTCCAGCCAGCGCCATGGAGCATTCTCCAGCAAGAAGAGCCTATGACCTGAGATCAGCTGACGTAACGACATACGTCTCATCGAGCAACTGACCTTACTTGCTGTATGAATCGCAACAGCTGATGAAGAACAGGCTGTGTCAAAGGTAATGGAGGGGCCTTTCCAGCCGAAGAAATGACTGATTCGGCCGCTAATGAATGCTCGTAGGGTACCTGTGGCGGAGAATGCGCTAGCATTATCAGAAGCAACATTTTCTTCGTAGTCTACAGACCCAACACCAAGATAGCAGCCCACATCTACCTCCTTTGCTTGAGTTGGCAGACTGAAATAGCCTGATGATTCTATCGCCTCATACGCGACTTGAAGGGCAAGTCGTTGCTGTGGATCCATAGACTTTGCCTCCCGACCTGAGACACCAAAGAAGCGGTGATCAAATGCATCAGGGCGTCTGAGGAAGTTTCCCCAATGGTTGGCCAGCCTAGGCTCTCTGCTGACATCAGCTGGGTTAAACCGCTCAATGGGCAGCTTTCCAATGGATGTTTCACCCGAGTGTAGCAGCTGCCAGAATTCCTCAAGCGAATCTGCCTGAGAGAACCGGCAAGCCATACCCACCACAGCTACTTCCTCTATACCTTTTGCAGTAGATGGATGATCATCATTAGGGGATAAGCCATCTGTAAGGCTGGGCGTATTGAGTAAGATGGAATGAGGAACGATGGAGTCTTTTCCTAAAGGTACCAATCTGACATTGTCACGGGAAAGATCGTCTACAGTCCGCTTCACTGTTTGATACCAGTGAGCCCTTCTGCAGAGGATCAGGTCTATGGCAATCTCGTGCAAAGCTCCGGTGCTTATAATCTGAGTATCTGCAGTGGATCTTAGGGGCAGGCGCAGCTTGTCAGCGTTGGGAAGTCTAATTTCTTTGTTTGCAGCGCAGAGTTTTTTGAGTGCTTCAGCAACTTGGGTATGTTTCGAATGGTGATAGCATCCATGAAGACCAACCATGGAGGTTTTGATGTTGGCCTGGCTGAGTTGAGCACAGAAGGAGTGTCGATTGCGATCGGGCAACGTGACGGTAAGGGTTTGGTCATCTGTTATACAGGACACGTGAGCCTATTTCCGTGTATTTAGTAAATGCTACTTGGTCGTTTCACTTGGAACAGGGTATATAGGAGGACTCAGGGAAGCTTACATTGGGAAAGAGATCGAGGGATGTCTCCAGGTATGTCCGGTCGGAGGCTGTCTTCCATCGAGCTGAGACGGCTACTGCTCGATCTGGCGGAGCGTGTGATAAATTCTCTGCATCAATGACAGTACCTATGCAGAAAGCTAGGCGAACAGCATTCGATACGTTCTGCTCAAATTCAGCCCAGTCACTCGAAGAAGCAAGAGCCGCAGCAGAAAGGAACCCAATGCAAAAGCCTTGTGCTACTTGAAATTTCAAACAGCCATCGTGTCCCTTGTTATCTTCAGTAAGGCCAGCGAGATTGACTATTTGTGACAGAACTGTAAGTGGAGCCAAGACAGTTTGGCTGAGGTTCTGCGGATCTGGGATGTTGTCTCCTGCAGCAAACCCTCTTAGTTCGTCAAGCCTTGCCTCGATAAGATGATTGGGAATCCTGGCGTCTTCTTCAAGCGTAGAGTAAAAGGAACGAAGCCGCAGCAGAGTCGTAATCAGGAAAGCAAAATTCGTATTTCGCAATAGATTTGACTGGAGTTCAGAGAGTTTCTCGTGTGTCCAATGCGTCACCTGCGGGCCAAACAAGGCAATCCGATGTTGTTGCATGTGACTATTGGAGGAGGTGCCGACTTCAGTCATGGCGATTCCCGGAAGCACGTTGAGTACTTGGAAAGAGGAGCAATGGTTGACACGGTTGCTTCAATGTACGAGACACAGCTCGACGATATCATAAATCTCAGACTACTCTGCGGAGGACAATCTGCAAAGAGATCTTAGGGCGCTCTAGCGTATCGTAACTCACTGGAGAGGAAACACCTTCTGGCAAACCATTGTCCTGCGCACTGTTGGGGTGTCTGGGAGCGAAACGGGCTCCAGCAACTGTGCCGAATGCCCGCCGGCGGAAGTGATATTGAAAGTTGCTAAGTTGATTCACTCGGTAGAAAAGATAGTGCAATAGTTAAATGAAGCGATTTTTGTTGGTATACCTATGCTGCGCTCGAGAAGTAGGATGCGGTGTAGTGAACCCAAGCCTTGGCCGAGGCTCGACAATCCAGGCGAGTAGCATGCAGTTCCCCTGTTTGCATCTTGCGGGACTTACTTGATCGAGCTGAAACTGTAGTTTGAGCGACCACGGCCTCGCAGCCGCAGCCGCAGCTGTCGCTCTCAGCATGCATCAGTTAAAAATTCACGCTTAGTAAGAATGCTGTTTCCTGATGCATATTATCGTCACAACGAAATATACTTAGGCCTCTCACTCACATGCATGCATTTAACTTGAGTAGGTCAGTGGATGAGTAGCAAAAAGATTGAGACACTTGGTAGAAGCTACGCCGCATTCATGAGACTTACTCGGTGTTGGGGCTTTTCCTGCAGCCCACAAATGATCGAAGCCGATTTGTCCGATAGTGGACCGAACCCGAGTAATTGCAGCTCTAGCAAGCAGTGATGTCGCAGTGGAACCCTTTGCGATTTCAATTAGCCTCTCGTCAGTCGACACAGTAGGATGACTGAATTCTGTTTGAGCAGATAGAGCAGTAGAGCATCTCACCTTTTTGAACCGCGGACCATAATGCAACAAGTGTGCCATGATAGTGACGGCGTGGCTGATAGTAGTGACTGTCTGATTTGATGTTCTCAAATCTTGTCGAAGTCTGGCGATGATGGCGACAAATTCTGGCAGAATTGGACATCTAGACTATTATTTTAGATGTCAGTTCCTATCGAGGAGTGGTATGGACAGCTTCCTGGAGGTGAATGTACCTATCGTGCTCTTGGTATGTGCAGGCCTAGGGCTCATCACATTGCAACTATGTCGCACATGGTGGCGACTCAGGCAAACACCGGGCCCGTTGCCAGCAAAAATTACGAATTTCCAACGTATGGGATGGATTGGAACGAAGCGTGCTCACCTCATCCTCCAAGACATGCATGAGAAATACGGCGATGTAGTGCGCATTGGTCCGAACATGGTCTCGTTTAGCAATCCTGAAGCTATACCCACGGTCTATCCGGTGAGGCCCGGATTCCCCAAGGTGTGTATATACATTTGAAAGATCCCACGGAGCGAATCGGGAGAAGGAATACTGAAACTTGGTCTGTCAATGATTTAGAGCGATTTCAATGTCACTCTTCGGCCTTATACCAGAGGAGGTGGCGCCTTGCACGCAGTATTCAACACTACAGATGAGAAGCTGCATAAGCAGATCAAGAGCCCAATCGCGCCATTCTTCTCCATGACAAGCACGACGTCATTCGAGGTCCTAGTGGAAGATGTGTTGAAGTGTCTGGTAAAACAATTTGATCAGCGATTTGCCGGGAATCACCAAGTCTTTGATCTTGGTCAATGGCTGCAGTTCTTTGCATTTGATGTCATGGGTACAATGACATTTTCAAAGCGCTACGGATTTCTCGATGAAGGGAGAGATGTCGATGGCATGCTGGGCACAATCGTTGCCTTCATGCGTGTCGGTGCACCGGTGAGTGACCTCCTAGCCGACGTCGTTTGTTCCACAGACACGATCTTAAGTGACCGCTGTTCAGATGACACAAATACCCTGGCTTGACTATGCGCTGCGGAAGAATCGTTTCGCGGACTTCTTTCAGCGACTCTTCCATCAAACAGCATCGCTTTCAATCCTTGGCTTTGTAGGCAAAGCTATCAAAGAGAAGCAGGAGAAACTCGAAAAGGGCGAAACCAAGAGCCGCGACGATGCGGATGGAAGGAAGGACTTCCTCACTCGATACATAGAGCTCCAGGAGAACAATCCGGAAATACCTCCCTGGTAAGCCGTTGCCAATACTGATCGAGTAGAAGCAAATTGAGGACCTATGTGTTGACTAGCGCATTTATAGGGCACCGACCGCGTGGACTTTCTCCAACGTGATTGCAGGATCAGACTCTGTGGGCAGCATCATGCGCACAATCATGCATAACCTTCTTGTCTACCCACAGACAATGGAGAGCCTCTATGACGAACTTCATGCCGCCAATCTATCACGCCCTTTCCCCAAATATAGCGAAGTGAGTAATTTGCCGTATCTGGATGCATGCGTTCAGGAGGGATCCCGCATGCACCCGCCGTTCGCATTACCATTCGAGCGTATCGTACCAGAAGGCGGCGTCACAGTCCTCGGCCACTTTCTTCCTGCTGGGACTGTGGTTGGTGGTAGCCCGTACGTCGTCAATCGGCACAAGCCAACCTTTGGCCAAGACGCAGAATTTTGGAGACCCGAGAGATGGCTCGTAGACGATCCTGCAGCCAGGAAAAGGATGGAGCAAGGCAATCTTACAGTAAGCAAGACCTCTTGCTTCTCGTATCGCCCGCGCTAAAGGTAATGTCCTAAGTTTGGGGCCGGCCGGCGCGTCTGTCTGGGCAAACATGTTGGCATCTTGGAAATCAAGAAAATCATCCCAATCCTTGTGCTAGACTACAAGGTAGGCTGAGTTCCTTCATTATACCCATCGACTTCTACTGATGAATTTCGAGATAAATATCGTTGACCCTGAGAAATTCGCGGTCGAAAATTCGTGGTTCTTCTTTCAAACAGGGCTGTATTCTCAGATTCAGAAGAGGCCCGAAGCAGCGATAGATCATCAAGTATGACAATCAAGGCGATGATCGAGGTTTGATGAAGTATGCAAGAATCTTCATACGATCGTCACCTAGGAATGGCAGTGGTGGGTTATGCTGCATGTCGACCAAGAAGACTCAGCTCTATCCATCTGCTTGCAGGCAGAGAGCCAACAGTAAACAGTGAAGTTGCAGCTCTGAAAGCTTGCATGCTTTGGCGGCTCAAGTAAAGATTGCGCGAGCAGAGATAGAACATACCTTAATGCCGAATTTATGCTGTCATGCAAAGCAACAAAAGTATCTCTACTTCATCAGTTGTGCGATGCCTGCTTTGACAACACCCATGGATGAGCCCCGTCTCATATTAACTCACTCGACGTGCACGACGGCGTTTCTTCCACCTGTGCTCTCGTGCAAGCTTATAACGCTAACCAGCTCATCATGGCGAAAACTGATCTCGCGCATGAGCCTTTTCACCGTCTTTCTGAATTCAAGAGCCTCGTCAGACGCATCATAAGCATGCTTGCTCGTGAGAGCGAAGGACTGAATGCTTTGAGGAGCCACGTACTCGACTATGTGGACCCAGACCTCAAACGGCAGATCATGTATGCAAGTCATGATGCGTTTGCAGGGAATGCCTAGGTGAGATGAAAGATTCATTGAGAAATTGTGTGATTAGTCAGTCGAAGCCATAGTAGATTAAGCCGGCCTCTTCTTAGGGCTACCCATACCTGGTATTAGGGTTTATATAACGCTTCCCACGACGGTAGCTAAGGTGACGGGCTCTGAAGATGGGTATTAGCGAGATGGTTGTAGGTGCAGGACTGCAAGGCGGCCATACTTGACAGAGACTAGAAGGGTTCACTAGGTAACCGTCTACTACCCTACAGGGATAATAAAAGTAACTTTAGCAAACGTACTAATTTAGCTGTATATAAATTTCAGTATTTAGTATATATCCCATTTACTAAAATTATAGCTTCGTATCTTACTAGTATAAAATTTACTAAATTATTAAGAAATTACTTAGAAATCTATTTCTATACTACTATTACCACGTTATAAAGCTAGTTATAATTAAGCTTTTTATTATAATTATCTTATATCTAGTCCTTTATAGTATTTTATACTATTTTAATTAGGTTAAGGTTAAGATTATATATAAGCTATTTAATTATATATATTCCTTACTTAGAGAGCTCTCTTAGTATATCTATAACTATATACCCTAGTACTCCGTTTTATATAAGAGATAAATAGGGATATATCTATATCTACCTATAAATTAGAGGAATAACCTACTTAGAATATATCTCTTTATTAATTATTTCCTAGTCTTCCTTTTAAAAGAGATATAGTCCCTTAATATTTCCTATAAAAGAACCTTAAAATATCTACCCTAATCTCTATAAATACCTCTTAATAATATATATTAAGTCGTTTTCTTTACTAGTAGCCCTAATAACCTAAGTATATATATATTTCCCTCTAGTTACTTATATTTTATCTGTTTAGAGAATAGTATCCTATTATTCTCTAGTCTAGCTAATATACTCCCTAGCCTACTAGAGATATACTAGCTACTTTACCTTAGTAATAGGGGGTTTTCTCTAGGTAATATATTAAGAAAGGCCTTCCTTCTAAAGAGCTCTTTATATTACTAACTTTAATACGTTTTAGACTAGTCTTCTTACTACCTCTTAATATAGTATATATCTTATTTCTTTTAAGCTTTATATATAACGGGTTAAGTAGGCTTAGTATAGTATATTAAGGACTAGTTTTACGCCTAATTTATAGTTTTAAGGTGTAAGTTAATAGCTAGCTATGTATCTAGCCTAGTAATAAGTAATATTAAGGTATTTCACGATTCTCTCTAGATCTTAGCTAATACTAGTAAGTATATATACCTTAAGTTACTAATTATAAGTTAATTAGAAGTGTTTTAGGATTAATAGGACTTCTATACTAGGTTATTTAGGAGAGAATTTATAAGAAAGAGTAAATTTATATATTTTATTATATAGAAGCTTCTAGAGGTAGTTAGTATTTTAACTAGTATATACTAAGATACTACTATTTATTATACTAGATACTATAGTATATTTAGTAACTATCTAGCCTTATAAGATTAGTACCTTATAAGGCTACTTTAGAGTATTAGACTTTATAAATTATAACTCTTTATAACCTAATTTTTATAATAATACTATCTATTAATCTATTTAATACTAGAAAATACCTGTAAAAATTCAAGATTTTTATATAAGGAAAAATTACCCCTACTACCTAGTATTAGTAGATATAACTACAGATTAATAATATATATATTTAATAGGTAAAAAAGATAATATTAGCTATATTATATATACTTATATACCTATTTAAATAATATAAATAGTATTATATTCTATAAATAGAAGGAGTAGCTAATAGCTCTAACTACTTATATTAGCCCTAATAGATATATCTTAGTTTATAAGAATTAATAATAATATAACCTAATATGATATACTCTAGGCGAGCTAATAATATAGAACTATTATATTAATTCTTCCTAATAGGAGCCTAGCTTATAATCTTATTAATTAGGGCCTAATATTATAACCCGTTTATCTTAAGGATTAATAGGTCTAGGTAGATCTTATAAAGCGGAGTATTAAGGACTAGATAAATAGGCTTTATATTAAATTAGTCTAATATAAATATTATATTATATTTAGTATCTAGGAGATTATTAAATTAATAATATAAGTTAAGTATAAAGCTCTTATCTAGATAGAAATCTATACTATTTATATAGTTATAAGAAATCCTATTAAGAGGTATAATTTATATAAATTACTTTATAATCTATTTAATTTATAAGTAGCTTAAGTAGATCTATTAATTAATCTACTTAATTATAATAAGAAGTACTCTTACTAAGTATATTATAAAGACTATTAGGTTTACTTATAATATTAGATCTCCCCCTTATTAATTTTTATCTTAAAAGCTTGTTATCTTTTATTATACTACCTAATAGATATTATCTTCTCTTAATATACTATTATTATTAGTTAGCCGGTTCTATTAAATCCCTTATACTTATAATATATATATATTATAACTATTTAAAAGCTAATTATCCTAAGAAGTATAAGGTAGGTAGTTCTTCTAATTATTATATAAAGTATACCCGTTTAAGATATACTTATAACATTACCCCGTTTTCTCTTATAAAATAGGCTTATATTAAATAGTAGCGCGTGTCTAAGTTTAAAGAACTTAGAGAGACTTTAATAAAAGTAACTTATCTTTATATTAAGGTAAAAGTACTAGAATAAAAGAAGTTAAAGATAGTAGAAGGAGAGTTAAAGAATATTAAGGAAGTAGAGGTAGATAAGAAGGTATAAGGCCTTAACTCTAATAACTTCCTTTTTAATATATCTTCTAAGTAAGTTAAAATCCCTACGGATTTTAACTAGTCCGGTTTTATTAATATTAGTAGAATTAATATAAGAGGTTCTAATAGTTCTTAAGGTTCTTAATTAATTCCTAGGTACTCTTAGAATCCTTATAACCTTTCTACTTAATAAGATAAGTCTAATCTCTTTATACTAAGATTTTCTTAGCCTTAAACTTATCTTCTTCCTCTACTTTAAAGTAGAAGGTTTCTTATAAGGGTATACTTAGATCTACTAGTTTTAACTTAAAGATATAAAATACTAGGTATACCTTAATATTAGGTAGAAGGTTTAATTTATAATTAACTAGTCCCTTTATCCTTTAAATAGAAAATAGTCTAACCTTAATATAATCTAATTTCTTACTTAATTTCTTTATTTTAAAATCCTTTATAAGGAGGTAGACTTTATCCCCCTCTTTTAATTAAGGATATATTTTCCTTTTCCTATTAATATACCTTACTATTTTATTATTTACCTTATAAATTATACTTTATATATCCTTATATAATTACTTTATCTCTAATATAAGTACTATTACTTTATCTATATCTAGGCTAGGCCTTAGGTCTAGAAATATATTTACTTATCTTTTATAATTTATAAAGAATAGAGATAGCTTTATTATATCTAACTATTTATTATTAAATACTAATTATACTATAAGTAATAATAATATCTAATTATTTCATTTAGTATTAATATAATACTTAAAGTATATTTCTATTATTTAGTTAGTCTACTCTATCTATCTATCTATTTATAAGTAGTAAGCTATTAATATTTATAGCTTTATCCTAATTACTATTATTAATATCTTTTAATAGTTTAATATAAAGAGCTTATCTCTATTAGATATAATAGACTCTAGTATACTATAATCTCTTATAAGCCTATTAAGGAGAATAAATCCTAATTATTTAGTAGTATAAGTCTCTTTAAATAGTATTATAATTATATACTTTATTAACTTATTTATAATAACTATTATTAAGTTATAGACCTCCTTTATAATTAGGTCTTCTAACTTAGGTAGTTTTATTATAAAGTCTATTATAATATCTTTTTATAATAAGTCTAATATTAGTATAAACTAAATTTACCTATATTTTATATAATATACTAATTTATTTTATTAGTACTAGATATACTCTTTAATATATTATTTAACTTTTATTTATAACCTTAGTACGGCGTATATCCTTCTAATAAGTTTAACTATCTTAGTAACCCCTAGGTATCCTTATAATAGGTTATTATAGTAATCCCGTACTACTTCTTTAGTATATAATTCTAGTAAGTAAAGCTTATCCTTATACTTTAAGAATTTATTTCCTAGTTATTAACTCCTTAATTCTTTTATAAGGTTATTAGTCTTATATCCCTTTTAGATAATATCTAAAGTTCTAGGGACTTAGATATATATAGTTACTACTAATATTTATATTAATACTAAAGAACTATTATCCTTTATATTTAAGATTAATTTTATTATTATATTCTTTATTTCTATATAATCTAACCTCCTACTAAGAGTATCTACTTAATTATTATCTTTTCTAGGTATATATATTATTTTAAATTTATACTATCTTAGTAACTCTAACTAATAAACTTATTATTAATTTAACTCCTTTATTATAATAAAGTTAACTAAGTTCTTATAATCTATTATAATAGTTAAGTTAGAATAGCTTTTAATATATATTTACTAATATTATAGTATATATATTATAATAAGTAGCTCCTTATTATATATATTATAATTCTACTCTATTAGTATTATTTTCCTAGAGAAATAGGCTATTAGATACTATTTCCCTTCTATTATTTAATATAAGTAAGCTCTAATTACTAGATCTAAGGCGTTAGTCTCTATTTATACTAATTTATTAGCTTAAAAGGTTCTAAGTACTAGTAGATCTATATAGGATTACTTTAAGATCTTAAATACTTTCTTTTAAGTTATATCCTACTTAAACCCTATATCTTTTTTAGTAATATTAATTAAAGGGATAGCCTTCTTAGAATAGTCTTAAATAAATCTATAATTAAAGTTTATAAATCTAAGGAAACTTTAAACTTCTTTAATATTTATAAGTACTAGCTATTTAAGTATCACCTTAACCTTCTTAGGGCTTATCTAAGTACCTTTTATATTAATTATAAATCCTAGGAATTCTATTAATTCCTTATAAAATTTATATTTATCTAAGTTAAGGAATAGTTTAGTATTTATAAAGTATAATAAAAGCTCTTATATATATTAGATATAAGTATCCTCTTCCTTAGAGTATATTAAAATATTATTAAGGTAAGTAATTATTATTTAATCTAAGTACGCCCTTAATATATTATTAATTAATACTTAGTAGGTTACTAGTATATTAATAAGTCTAAATAGTATTACTAGATACTTATAATAATTATAATATATTTAAAATACTATTTTCTATTCTTTACCTTTTTTTATTTAAATTAAATTATAAGCTCCTTAAAGGTCTAACTTAGTAAATACTTTTACCTTACTAAGTTAATCTTATAACTCGCTAATATTTAGTAAAGAATACTTATTCTTAATTATAATATTAGTTAACTTCTAAAAGTTAATATATAATCTTAGCTTTCTATCCTTCTTTAATATAAAGAGGATTAGATATCCTATTAATAATTTAGATTCTTAAATAAATCCTTTTTTAAGGTTCTCCTTAATATACTTATAAAGTACTAAGAGTTCCTTTTTTAAAAGTATATATATTAGTTTAAATATTAGCTCTTTATTAGGTTTAAGTTTAATCTTATAATCTTATAATTAATACCTAGATAACGCCTTTACTATTATCTCTTCCTTAAAAAGCTACTTCTACTTTTTATACTAATAAGAGATTATAAAAGGTTTATCTTTTCCTTTAATCTCTCTAACTTATTTACTCTACTAACCTTTACTAGTATATATTAAGTTAGACCCTTTCTTTTAAAGGTTATCCTTTTTCTTTAAAGTTAAGGTTATATATACCTTAACTAGTTTATAATTCTACTTTTTATTTATTAATTAATTAATTGATTAATTATACTCTTATACTAGCTAAAAAGCTAATAAGGGTAGGCTATTTAGGGGTACGTATCACGTACATGTTATTCGGGGAGAAACCCTGCTACAGGGATAAAAACTCCACCTAATAGTTACGGTTCTCTTAACTATTTACAGCTCCTTCCCTCCCCCCCCTAGCAGGCCTACTACTAGGGAGGTAGTAGAGGGGTTAGGTTTACTACCTATTATACTAAAGTTTCGTCTGTAAGTAAAACTTCTTTTCCTTATCTAGGGCCTAGCCCCTTTCTCTTTTCTATCTCTACCGGCTATTCTTAATCTAATCCGTTTAGCGTAACGGATAAATCCTTATAACGGATAATTCCTTATAGTCCCGGTTATAGCGTCTATAACGGGGAGGGTGTATACGTAAAGGGAGGTAATAGAACTAGTACTTACCTACTAGTCTATCGGTGCTAGGTACTACTAGGTGAGGAGGCCAGCGGCCCTAGCGTGCTTATAGACTATTAGGTAGGAAGGCTAATATCCACGTATCTCTATACGGGTTAGGCCTCTACTACCTACTATTATACCGTAGGGACTACCTAGGTACGGCTAAGCATCCCCCCGCCGTATAATAGTAAGGTAGCGGATACCTAGTATATTTGCCGCGGTTATATCGGCCGCTACTATTAAGGTATATACGTGTAGAAGATAATAGGCACCGTTAGCTAGCTAGACCGGTAGCCCTATCGCGCTTACAGGCTATTAGGTGAGGAGTCTAATACCTACGTCCTGTTTCGGGTTAGGTGCCTACTACCTGCAGCCGTACCGTAAGGACTACCTAGGAAGGGGACTGGAGTATCCTCGCCGCCGTACGGCAGTAATAGCGGCAGTATATACCCGGTATACTATCTAGCTTACGCTCGATTATTAAGAGGAAGGAAGGGCTAGCTCTATAGTATTACTATCTTTTTATTATACTATTATTATCTATATATACTATAACTACCCTGAGGTAGGTAGACTCAGGCTACCTAGACCGCGCGGAGCGGAATCGGCTGGAGTGTAAGGACGTGGCCTCGTAAGAGACCTTATAGCGGGTATAGGTATAGAAGTATTATATATATCCTGTAATATTATAAAGGCTTTATATCGGTAGTATTTCTATTATCTTATACTAGTATTACTAGTATTACTAGTATATCGCGTTTATAATACGCGTAGGGAAGCGGAGGCTATATTAGAGAGAGGTAGAAGGGTATTTATATAGTATATATTTTTTATCTATATCTATATATTCTATCGCGTTGAATCTTTTACCGTAATCTTCTTAGAGTTCTCCTTCTATCTTCTCTGTTTCTCTATCGCGTTAGCGTTCCTATTCTTGTTATTACTATACTCTACCTACGTGTCGATTCCGTAATAACTAGATAACCCTAGACGGTACTTCTAAAACACCGTAAGATCTCTTAGCTCTCCTAGTACTAAGATACTAGAAGGTTCGTAGCTAGTACTACGTATAGGTAGATCTTGTTACCGGCTACTTTTTATCTATTATTATCTATTATTAGCGTATAAGTTAGATCCTAGTAATATCTCTAGTTTACTAAAATATAAGTACTCCTTCTTACTAATTTATAATAGGATTATATTCCTTTAATTAAGGTATTCTTAAAATAATATAATATATAGCTATTATAATAATATTAAAGGAAAGCTCCTTATAATAGTATTAAATAATAATAGGTAATAAGGTTATCTCCTTATCTATTCTCTCTAATAGTTTTAGTCTATTAACTCCTTATAAATTATATTAATATTTCTTTTTATAAGTAGATAGGCCTATTAATTATACTATTTCCTAGGAGATAAAGTTTTTAATTAATCTAGAATCTATTATTATAATAGTCTTCTAACTATTAATATTTACTAGTATATTTATATATATATTATACTAAGATATATATAAGTACTATATAGGAGTTAATATATTTATCTCCTTATACTTCCCCTTAATATAAGGGATTACTCTTTTCCTAATAATAGGAGGAATCTAGTAAGCTTCTTTTACTATATATACTTCTTATATATATTATAAAAGTATATATACTAATCTATTAAGTAATACTCTCTAGTATTCTTATTATATTTAAGATATATATAAAGAATATTATACTACTTCTAATTATAACCTAGAAACTACTTCCTTAATCTTTTAGTTCTAAGGTATTAATAGTAATCTATTACTTTATATTCTTTCTAGTCTTTATAATTATATATAGGAACTACTATTATATTACCTAGCTATATCTTTATTATATAATAATATTAGTAATAGTATTCCGCGTATACTATCTAATATATAATACTATATTCTAGATAGTTTAAATTATTATAATACTTAGTTATTAGTAATATATTACTATACTTTATCCTATACTCTTTAAGCTTAGATTTTCCTTTTAAGTTATTTTATATTTCTTCTTCTTAATCTTTAAATACTAAGGTATAAGATTTAGATTTATTTAGAAATTTAACTAATTTATTATTATTAGCTACTAAATTACTCTATCTTAAATTATCTATCTCTATTCTTTATCCTTATTTATACTTATCCTTATAAGCCTTATAATTATCTTTTACCTTAAGTTCTTATATTCTACTTTAGATTTCTTTAAGATATTTATTAATTTATTTAATATTCTAGCTTCTCTTTATAACTTCTTCTTAAAGCTTATAATAGTATTATTAAGTTTCCTAGATATTTATTTATAATAGATTAAAATAGTTAAGTAAATCTATTATAATTATATTAATCTCTCTATTATTAAACTCTAGTTTAAGTAGATCTTTTATAAGTCTATTATTCTTAATAGGTACCTTTTCTAGTATATTAAGCTACGGTTATTATACTATATTTTTTAACTTATACTCTCTAGTTATATAACCTAGCTTACTATAATTATAATAAGTAATTACTTTCTTACCCCTATTTTACTACTTCTTACCCCTAAATACCCCCTTCTTTACTTTCTTTATAAAGTTAAGTTCTATTAATATAATTCTATAAGGATCTCTCTCCTTATAAGCTAGTTAGTAGGGTTTTATAAAATACCCTAATTATTTAAATCCTCTAGTACCTTTATTATACCATTTTTCTATTATTTATTTAAATAACTTATTATTAATATTAATAGCTTCCTTTATAAAGTTATCTAGGGTATCTAAGACTAATCTAGTCCTTATAAGTTTATCTTTAATATTATCCTTTAGTCCTTAATAATATATTATTATAAGAGTATTATTATCCTAGTCTATTTATACTAAGTACTATTAAAACTAAGTAGAGTACTTTATAACTAACTTCTTTTATATTAGATATTAAATAATATATATTATTACTTTATTCTTATTTAATAGTCTAAAGACTCTTTAAATCTCTACCTTAAATTTAGTAAAGCTTTTAAACTATATCTTAATATCGTCGTTATTATTATTATCTTTATACTTCTTCTAGAATAGTCTAATCTATTTCTATATACGTCCTTATATATAAGTAATTATAAAGGTAGTTTATTTCTTAACTAGAAGTTCTATTTCCTAAAAGGTAATATATAACTTAAGTTATATAAGCTAATCTTTAAGTTTATCTCTATCCTTATAATAGAGGTCTAGTTATATAACTTTAACTAATCTTTTATTTATATTATTTATTATTAAACGTCGTTAGTTAACTTAGCTTAAGGTAGGTTCTTATCCTAAGGTACTTATCTTAAAGGTACTTAAAGTATTATAACCTATTTATCCTAAGGGTTAATAGATCTAGGTAGATCTTATATAGCGGAGTATTAAGGACTAAATAAGTAGGCTTTATACTAAACTAGTCTAATATAGATATTATATTATATTTAGTATTTAGGAGACTATTAAGTTAATAATATAAGTTAAGTATAAAGCTCCTATCTAGATAGAAATCTACGCTATCTATATAGTTATAGGAAATCCTACTAAGAGGTATAATTTATATAGATTACTTTATAATCTATCGAATCTATAAGTGGCTTAGGTAGATCTATTAACTAATCCACTTAATTATAATAAGAAGTACTCTCGCTAAGCGTATTATAAGGACCGTTAGGTTCGCTTATAATACCTAAGGACGTATAATACCTAAGATATAGTATAATATAGACCTACTTAAGAAATAGCTAGTATACTATCTTTATTACTTATATATTAAGGAGACTATAACTTTAGAGGTCTAGATACTATTAGTCCTAAGACGGCTTAATAACTATTTAACTAAATAGCTATCCTTAAGGCTAAAGTAGTAAAGTCCTAATATAATACTATTAATATAGCCTTATAAAGGGGAAGAGGCTTAATAGATCTATTAGAGCTTATTATAAGGCGTAGCGTAGCCCCTTCTATATATATACTTCTAATAGGAGTTATAATAGCGGCGATAATAATAAATTAGGATTATAAGAGAGTAAAATATAATAAACCCCTAATATTTACTAGCCCTCTAATAGATATTTATTTATAGATTATTAATTATAATAACTTCTTTAACTTATAGATTATTAAGGGCTCTAATACTTAAGTATTTATAGCGTATACCTACCTTAAACCTAAAATTATAATAAGGACGTAACTTATAGGACTATTAGGCCTCTAAGAAACCTTTAAGGACTAGGATAAGTTATAAGTATAGCTATTAAAGAATTACTCTATTAGGGATATTAGATTAAATATAAAGTTAAAAATAGACTATATATATATAGGAAATAAAGAGTTAATATAAAATTTTATTAATAGATTTAAGACCCTAATAATAGATCTATTATAATATAATTTAGTAATTTATTATACCTTTAAGAAAAAGCTATTAGCTAAAATCCTAGATTATATCTATTAATTATAAAAGTAACTACTAGATATATTTATAAGATTTAAGATTATAGTATAATAAGCTAAAAATTATATTAGAGTTAAGATATAGACCTTAAAAGATTATAAGGAGGTAGAATAGGGTTAATAAGAAAGGGTATAATTTACTAATAACTATCTTAATAAGGAAGGCGGAGGATACTCTCCCTTATATAATAAATTAAATAATATAAACTTTAAACTATTAAGGTTAAATAGTAAGAAGAGGGCTAATATTTATAATAACTATTAAAAGGCTTAAAGGGACTAAGGGGTATATATATATTATAAGTAGAAGAAATATTAGGCTAAAGACTATACTAATAGACCTATTAATTACCCCTATCTAAAAAATAATTACCTATAATACCTAAGATAGTATCGCGGGTTATACTAGTCTTAGAGCGCTTTAAGTAGTTATTACTCTTATTATACTTTTAGAGCTATTCTTATATAAGGTTATTAGATAATTCTAGGCCTATTATAACTTTAATAAATTAATCCTATTATAAATTAGATTAAGGGAAAGGTTAATATACCTAATAATATTAGGGTATTAGATTAAATAGACTTTAATAATAAGGTAGAGGGGGAGACTATTTATACCTATTACTTTATAATTAAGGAGGCCGACTAATTACCCTTAAGGGTCTTACTAGTAAAGTACTTAAAATACTTAGATATTTTTAATAAGGAGGTAGGAAGTAAGTTACTACCCTATTATAGTAAACTTAATTATACTACTAAATTTTAACTAGGAATTATACTACCTTTTAACCTACTTTAAAACTTATTAGAGATTAAGTTAGGTGTCTTAAAGGTATATATTAAATAGAATCTTAAATTAGACTTTATTAAACGCTTAAAATTAATAGCTAGGGTATTAATCCTATTTATAAAGATAAAGGATAGAGACTTATACCTTTATATAGATTACTAAGGCCTTAATATAATAATAGTAAGAGATTAATATCTAATCCCTTTAGTCTTAAATATTCTAGGTTAACTAAGAAGAGCTAATATATATATAAAGATTAACTTATAAGAGGCTTATAACTTAATTTAAGTAAAAGAAGGTAATAAATAGAAAATAGCTTTCTATACTTATTATAAATTATTTAAATACTATATTATATCTTTTAGACTAGTTAATACCCCCTTAATATTTTAAATATATATTAATAAGGCGCTATTATACCTTATAGATATTATAGTTATTATATACCTTAATAATATCCCTATCTACTTTAATAACCCTACTAATTATAACTATTATATTAAGGAGGTTTTAATAGTATTAAGAAAGTATAGTCTATTTACTAAGCTAGAAGAATATAAATTTAGTATTAATATTATAGAATTCCTAGGGTTTATTATTAGTCCTAAGGGTATTATAATAGATCTAATATAAGTCTTAATTATTATAAATTAGCCTACTCTTATACTTATAAAATAAGTTTAATCCTTCTTAGGATTTTATAACTTCTATTATTAATTTATTAAGGAATATAACTAAATTATAAGAGAACTAATAGAGTTAATAAAGCTAATAGTTACTTTTTAGTAGTTATAATAGGCTAAATTAGCGTTTAAAGAGCTTAAAGAGGTATTTACTAAGGTACTACTACTAATATATTATAATCCTAACCTACCTTTATAAATAAAGATAGATATAAGTATATATATACTATTAGAGGTATATTCTTAAAGGAAGGATAATACTTATACTTATTTAATTATATTTTATTATTATAAATTTAACCTAGCTAAAATAAATTATAATGCCTTAGATTAGGAATTATTAGCTATTATTATATCCTTTTAAGTATAGTAAAAATACCTTAAAGGAGCCTAATATTATATTATAATTATTATAGACTATTATAACCTTAAATTATTCCTTACTACTAAGATACTAAGTTAATACTAGGCCTATTAAGCGGAGTTTTATTATAAGTAAACCTAACGGTCCTTGTAGTACGCTTAGTAAGAGTACTTCTTATTATAACTAAGTGGATTAGTTAATAGATCTACCTAAGCCACTTATAGATTAGATAGATTATAGAGTAATCTATATAAATTATACCTCTTAATAGGATTTCTTATATCTATATAAAGAGCGTGGAATTCTATTTAAATAGGAGCTTTATACTTAACTTATATTATTAACTTAGTAATCTCCTAGATACTAAATATAATATAATACTTATATTAGACTAATTTAATATAAAGCCTACTTATTTAGTCCTTAATACTCTACTTTATAAGATCTACCTAGACCTATTAACCTTTAAGATAAACGGGTTATAATACTTTAAGTACCCTTAAGATAAATACTTTAGGATAAGAATCTACCCTAAGCTAAGTTAGCTAGTAATATTTAATAATAGATAATATAAATAAAAGATTAGTTAAAGTTATATAACTAGACCTCTATTATAAAGATAGAGATAAGCTTAAAGATTAGCTTATATAACTTAAGTTATATATTACCTTCTAGGAAATAGAACTTCTAGCTAAGAAATAAACTACCTTTATAATTACCTATATATAAGGACGTATATAAAAATAGGTTAGACTATTCTAGAAGAAGTATAAAGATAATGATAATAATAATATTAATATTAAAGTATAGTTTAAAAGCTTTACTAGGTTTAAGGTAGAGATTTAAAGAGTCTTTAGACTATTAAATAAGAATAAAGTAGTAATATATATTATTTAATATCTTACGTAAAAGAAGTTAGTTATAAAATACTTAGCTTAGTTTTAATAATACTCTACTTAAATAGATTAGGATAATAATACTCTTATAATAATATATTATTAAGGATTAAAAGATAATATTAAAGATAAACTTATAAGAACTAGATTAGTCTTAGATACCCTAGATAATTTTATAAAGGAAGCTATTAATATTAATAATAAATTATTTAAATAAATAATAGAAAAATAGTATAATAGAAGTATTAGAGGATTTAAATAATTAGGGTATTTTATAAAACCCTACTAATTAACTTATAAGGAGAGAGATCCTTATAAACTTATACTAATAGAACTTAACTTTATAAAAAAAGTAAAGAAGGGGGTATTTAGGGGTAAGAAGTAGTAAAATAGGGGTAAGAAAGTAATTACTTATTATAATTATAATAAGCTAGGCTATATAGCTAGAGAGTATAAGTTAAAGAATATAATATAATAACTATAGCTTAATATACTAGAAAAGGTACCTATTAAGAATAATAGACTTATAAAAGATCTACTTAAATTAGGGTTTAATAATAGAGAGATTAATATAATAATAATAGATTTACTTAACTATTTTAATCTATTATAAGTAAATATCTAGGAGACTTAATAATACTATTATAAGCTTTAAGAAGAAGTTATAAAGAGAAGCTAGAATATTAAATAGATTAATAAATATTTTAAAGAAATCTAAAGTAGAATATAAGAATTTAAGGTAGAAGATAATTATAAGGCTTATAAGGATAAGTATAAGTAAGAATAAAGAATAAAGATAGATAATTTAGGGTAGAGTAATTTAGTAGCTAATAATAATAAATTAGTTAAATCTCTAAATAAATCTAAACTTTATACCTTAGTATCTAAGGATTAAGAAGAAGAAATATAAAATAACTTAAAAGGAAAATCTAAGCTTAAAGAGTATAGGATAAAGTATAGTAATATATTACTAATAATTAAGTATTATAATAATCTAAACTATCTAGAATATAGTATTATATACTAGATAGTATATATAGAATACTATTACTAGTATTATTATATAATAAAAATATAATTAGGTAATATAGTAGTAGTTCTTTTATATAGATATAAAGACTAGAAAGAATATAAATTAATAGATTACTACTAGTACCTTAGAATTAAAAGATATTAAAAGTAGTTTCTAGGTTATAATTAGAGGTAGTATAGTATACTTTATATATATCTTAAGTATAATAAGAATACTAAAGAGTATTATCTAATAGATTAGTATATATACTTTTATAATATATATAAAAAGTATATATAATAGAAGAAGCTTACCGGATTCCTCCTAATATTAAGAAAAGAGTAATGCCTTATATTAAGGGGAAGTATAAGGAGATAAATATATTAACTCTTATATAGTACTTATATATATCTTAGTATAATATATATATAAATATACTAGTAAATATTAATAGTTAGAGGATTATTATAATAATAGATTTTAAAGTAACTAGAAACTTTATCTCTTAAGAGATAGTATAATTAATAGGTCTACCTACTTATAAGAAGAAGTATTAGTATAACTTATAAGGAGTTAACGGACTAAAACTATTAGAGAGAGTAGATAAGGAGATAACCTTACTACCTATTATTATTTAATACTATTATAAGGAACTTTCCTTTAATATTATTATAATAATTATATATTATATTATTCTAGGAATACCTTAATTAAAAGAATATAATCCTATTATAACTTAGTAAGAAGGAGTACTTATATTTTAATAAACTAGAGATATTACTAGGATCTAACTTATATATTAATAGTAGATAATAATAGATAAGAAGTAGAATTATAAACTAGTTAAGGCGTATATAACCTTAACTTTAAAGAAAAAGGATAACCTTTAAAAGAAAGGGTCTAACTTAATATATACTAGTAAAGGTTAGTAGGGTAAATAAGTTAGAGATATTAAAGGGAAAGATAAACCTTTTATAATCCCTTATTAGTATAAAAAGTAGAAGTAGCTTTTTAAGGAAGAGATAATAGTAAAAGTATTACCTAGGTATTAATTATAAGATTATAAGATTAAACTTAAACCTAGTAAAGAGCCGATATTTAAATTAATATATATACTTTTAAAAAAGGAACTCTTAATACTTTATAAGTATATAAAGGAGAACCTTAAAAAAGGATTTATTTAAGAATCTAAATTACTAGTAAGATATCTAATCCTCTTTATATTAAAGAAGGATAGAAAGCTAAGATTATATATTAACTTTTAGAAGTTAACTAATATTATAATTAAGAATAGGTACCCTTTATTAAATATTAGCGAGTTATAAGATTAACTTAGTAAGGTAAAAGTATTTATTAAGCTAGACCTTTAAGGAGCTTATAATTTAATTTAGATAAAAGAAGGTAAAGAATAGAAAATAGTATTTTAAATATATTATAATTATTATAAATACTTAATAATACTATTTAGACTTACTAATATACTAGTAACCTACTAAGTATTAATTAATAATATATTAAGGGCGTACTTAGATTAAATAATAATTACTTACCTTAATAATATTTTAATATACTTTAAGGAAGAGGATACTTATATTTAATATATATAAGAAGTTTTATTATACTTTATAAATACTAAATTAAGATACGGTCGGCCTGAACTAGCTATAACTAGTAGTTAAGGGAGACCTCTACAGGTAACGCGAAACAGGCTTTCTATAGAAGGCTTGTAGGGCGTAGTATATAATAGTAGCGACCGTAGTTAAATATAGCTTAAAGTGTATATATATAGCCCTAGGGACCTTAACCCTTTAATAGGCTCTAACTCCTAGCGGATAGTTACCTCTAGCGGCCGGATAGTTATAAGTTTATAGGAAGCTTATAAAGGGACACTATTTATATAGCTTAAGAAGACAGATATACGTGTTAGGGAGAGAGAGATACTAGGGCTATATTATTAAGACGGGTTAATAGGAGACGAATCGTTAAGACGCGTCCTCTACCTCTTAGGGGTTCAAGTCCCCTCACGCAGTCATCAGCTGAGAGCGGCTAGGAGGACGGATACAGGCACCCTCCTATCTCCTTATACAGGCACCCCCTAGCAGGGGATAGACTAGAAAGAGATGCCGGGGCTATATCGTTAAGACGGGCTGATAGGAGACGAATTATTAAGACGCGTCCTCTACCTCTTAGGGGTTCAAGTCCCCTCACGCAGTTATCAGCTGAGAGCGGCTAGGAGGACGGACACGGGCACCCTCCTATCTCCTCACACGGGCACCCCCTAGTAGGGGACAGACTAGAAAGAGATGCCGGGGCCATATCGTTAAGACGGGCTGATAGGAGACGAATCGTTAAGACGCGTCCTCTACCTCTTAGGGGTTCAAGTCCCCTCACGCAGTCATCAGCTGAGAGCGGCTAGGAGGACGGACACGGGTACCCTCCTATCTCCTTATATAGGCACCCCCTGGCAGGGAAAGGGCTAGGACTAGGTCTAAGGCCTGAGACGCGTTAGGTCGCGCCTAATATCTATAAGGGAAATCGCTTATAAAAACCACCCGACTAGTAGCTACTACGCGTCGTCGATATAGGCCGAAGCTAGTCTTAACTAGTAGATGCGCTAGACTGCTAGCTACTAGACAGGGCACCCTTAGGGTACGTAGACTACTAGATGTAGGGAACTTATTAATACTAACTCTCATACCTCCTAGGGGTTCAAGTCCCCCCCGCGCAGTCACCGGCTGGGAGTGGAATAAAAAGTAGGTTTCAATACAGGCACGCTAGAAACCTAGTATAGTATACCTTAGTTAGTAGGGTGGAAATACCGTATTATACTACCTGGTTAGGGGCTTAATACTAGTAGTCCCTGCGAGACACGGACGGCTTAAATAAGGGAGACCTCTGATAGTAACGCGAAGTAGGGGTCCTAACCCTGTAGGGCGTGGTATTTAATAGCGGCTACTACGGAGACCGTCTATTCAGCCTGAGAGGATAGTATAGGCGTGTTAGTACGTTGAGCTAAGGGAATAATCTACCTAAATAGGGCCTGCGGCGGAGTAGAGAGCAAGCTAAAGCGGTAATAATACCTAGATCCGCTTAGGAGATATGCTTAAGGAGTAAATAAGGATTGACTTAGGTGCTAATAGTCCGCCTCCGCCGGAAGTATAAAGCCCCCCTGCGGGCGAATAGTCCTAAGCTCTAAAGTAAAAGGTGACGCCTGTAAGGAGGGGTGGAAACTAGGGTAAGGACCTGAATAAGTAGGATGCTGACCTTATATATCTATCCTTAGCTGAAAGCGAGGGCGGCTACCTAGACTAGAGCTATTAGCTGTATAGCGGGGTCGACGTAGGGAGTAACCCTAGAGAAGTGTAGACTGGTATATAGCATAGTGGTAAGACTGATACTAACGTTCGCCGCCCCGATCTGGTACTAGCCTAAAGGCACGAGTGAAGCGTCGAAAACGCCCGCGAGAACACTGGCGGTAATTCAGAACCAGTGCCTTAGAACGGTACTAGGGGTCTATAAGGCTACCCCGGTTCAAGTTCTTAAGGCGGAGGCAGTAATCGCACCGATAGACTAGTACCTCGATAGGCTAGTTATGCGATACCAAGTATCGAGAGGGGCTAACTCCGTAATAATAAATAGAAACAGGATAATTTAGAATAGGCTCTACCGGCGGAGGAGGCGTGACCTACTACCTACTCCAACCTAGGAGAAGGAGAGGTGGGCCCTTAACTCCTTAGGCTACGACTGTTAGGACAAGGCGGCCACGGCTACCAGGAAGAAACAGGGCTACACCTCGAGTACTGAAACCGAGGAATACTAGAGTACTAGGGTAATCGACGAGAATATGAAGTACTAGGTACGGCGACGTTAGATCGACAGGTAGGAGAAGTATAAGGTAGGCCTTTAGGGCCAGCTAATATCCCCCGCTTAGTAAGGGGGCCTATTTAATAATCGGCTCGATTACTACTATATATTATAGAAAGCAGAAAGCTTAATAGCGACCCAGCTCTAAAGCGGAAAGATTGGCCTGAACTACTTCCTCTACCGTATATATATCCTAATAGTAGATAGCGGCGAATATTTATACGGGTAGAGGAAGCAAGATATAAAATATATTCTCTTTTTCTACCCTAAATTCAGGGAAGCCTAGCGGCGGCTTTTTACGGAGGCTAGCACGACTAATACTCGGAGGATACTAACCGAAGTAATAGGTATTAGAGTAGCGGTATAATAGATAGTAGAGACTAGAGTAATCGCATCCTTCTCGCTAGTAGGGGAGTAACTAGCAAGGTCGAGGCTCCTACGGGATATCGAGCAGGAAATCCCCGCAAGGAAAAAGAGGAAGAAGAAGAAGAAGAAGAAAAACGCGGGGGCTAAAGGGGTAATAACCGCCCTAAGACCAGCCGCGTGAATCTAACTATCTTGCTTACTCTACCGGCTATAAAGCGGTAGTTTAGACTATAACGTACTAATACGTAAGACTAGGAGCATATATAAGTTCCTACCGTGGTATTAGGAGCCTAGTAGTACTACCGTAAGGCTAACGATTGGTAGAAGGGTACGGATAAGAGGGAGTTTTTAACTAGTAACGGTTTCTCTAGCAGCTAACGAGTATATTCGGTACTCGGGGGTAAAATTATAAGGAACACCCTTATAAGCAACGTAGTAGTAGCTTAAGTAGGCGTATAAATTAATTAATTAATTAAAATACTAAATTATTCCTTAACCTAGATAAATATAAGTTTTATAAGGAATTAATAGAATTCCTAGGATTTATAATTAATATAAAAGGTATTTAAATAAGCCTTAAAAAGGTTAAGGTAATATTTAAATAGCTAGTACCTATAAATATTAAAGAAGTTTAAAGTTTCTTTAAATTTATAAACTTTAATTATAGATTTATTTAAGACTATTCTAAGAAAGCTATCCCTTTAATTAATATTACTAAAAAAGATATAGGGTTTAAGTAGGATATAGCTTAAAAGAATATATTTAAGATCTTAAAGTAATCTTATATAAACCTACTAGTACTTAAAACCTTCTAAGCTAATAAACTAGTATAGATAGAGACTAATACCTTAGATCTAGTAATTAAGGCTTATTTATATTAAATAATAGGAGGGAAATAGTATCTAGTAGCCTATTTCTCCTAAAAAATAATATAAATAGAATAGAATTATAATATATATAATAAGGAGCTACTTATTATAGTATATATACTATAATATTAATAAGTATATATTAAAAGTTATTTAAACCTAACTATTATAATAGATTATAAGAATCTAGTTAACTTTATTATAATAAAGGAGTTAAATTAATAATAAGTTTATTAGTTAGAATTACTTAGATAGTATAAATTTAAAATAGTATATATACCTAGAAAAGATAATAGTTAAGTAGATACTCTTAATAAGAGATTAGACTATATAGAAACTAAAGATATAATAAAAAAATAAATTCTAAATATAAAGGATAATAGTTTATTAGTAACTATATATATCTAGGTCCTAGGAATTTTAGATACTATTTAAAAGGGATACTAGATTAATAACCTAGTAAAGAAATTAAGGAGTAAGTAATTAGGAGATAAATTCCTAAAGTATAAAGATAAGCTTTACTTACTAGAATTATATATTAAAGAAGTAGTATAAGATTACTATAATAACCTATTATAAGGACACCTAGGGGTTACTAAGATAGTTAAACTTATTAGAAGGATATATACTATACTAGGGTTATAAGTAAAAGTTAAAGGATATATTAAGGGGTATATCTAGTACTAATAAAATAAATTAGTATATTATATAAAATATAAGTAAATCTAGTTTATATTAATACTAGACTTATTATAAAAAGATATTATAATAGACTTTATAATAAAACTACTTAAGTTAGGAGACCTAATTATAAAGGAGGTTTATAACTTAATAATAGTTATTATAAATAAACTAATAAAGTATATAATTATAATACTATTTAAAGAGACTTATACTATTAAATAGTTAGGGTTTATTCTCCTTAATAGGCTTATAAGAGATTATAATATACCTAAGTCTATTATATTTAATAGAGATAAGCTTTTTATATTAAACTATTAAAAGATATTAATATTAGCTATTAAGATAAAGCTATAAATATTAATAGCTTACTACTTATAAATAGATAGATAGATAGAGTAGACTAACTAAATAATAGAAATATACTTTAAGTATTATATTAATACTAAATAAAATAATTAGGTATTATTACTACTTATAATATAGTTAGTATTTAATAATAAATAATTAGATATAATAAAGTTATCTCTATTCTTTATAAATTATAAAAGATAAGTAAATATATTCCTAGACTTAAGGCCTAGCCTAGATATAAATAAAGTAATAGTCCTTATATTAGAAATAAAGTAATTATATAAGGATATATAAGGTATAATCTATAAGGTAAATAATAAAATAGTAAGGTATATTAATAAAAAAAGAAAAATATATCTTTAGTTAAAAGAGGGGGATAAAGTCTACCTCCTTATAAAGGATCTTAAAATAAAGAAACTAAGTAAGAAACTAGATTATATTAAGGTTAGACTATTTTCTATTTAAAGGATAAAGGGGCTAGTTAATTATAAATTAAACCTTCTACTTAATATTAAAGTATACCTAGTATTTTATATCTTTAAGTTAAAACTAGTAGATCTAAGTATACCTTTATAAGAAACCTTCTACTTTAAAGTAGAGGAAGAAGATAAGTTTAAGGCTAAGAAAATCCTAGTATAAAGAGATTAGACTTATCTTATTAAGTAGAAAGGTTATAAGGATTCTAAGAATACCTAGGAACTAGTTAAGAACCTTAAGAACTACTAGAACCTCTTATATTAATTCTACTAATATTAATAAAACTAGACTAGTTAAAATCTATAGGGATTTTAACTTACTTAAAAGATATATTAAAGAGGAAATTATTAGGGTTAAAGCCTTATACCTTCTTATCTACCTCTACCTCCTTAATATTCTTTAACTCTCCTTCTACTATCTCTAACTTCTTTTATTCTAGTACTTCTACCTTAATATAAAGATAACTTACTCTTATTAGAGTCTCTCTAAGTTCTCTAGACTTAGATATACGCTACTATTTAATATAAGCCTATTTTATAAGAGAAAATAGGATAAGGTTATAAGTATATCCTAGATAGGCGTACTTTATATAATAGTTAGAAGAACTACCTACCTTATACTTCTTAGGATAATTAGCTTTTAAATAGTTATAATATATATATATTATAAGTATAAGGGATTTAATAGAACCGGCTAACTAATAATAATAGTATATTAAGAGAAGATAATATCTATTAAGTAGTATAATAAAAGATAATAAGCTTTTAAAATAAAAATTAATAAGGGGGAGACTTAATATTATAAGTAAACCTAATAGTCCTTATAATATACTTAGTAAGAGTACTTCTTATTATAATTAAGTAGATTAGTTAATAGATCTACCTAAGCTACTTATAATTTAGATAGATTATAAAGTAATTTATATAAACTATACCTCTTAATAGGATTTCCTATATTTATATAAAGAGCGTGGATTTCTATTTAAATAGGAGCTTTATACTTAACTTATATTATTAACTTAATAATCTCCTAGATACTAAATATAATATAATATCTATATTAGACTAGTTTAATATAAAGCCTACTTATCTAGTCCTTAATACTCTACTTTATAAGATCTACCTAGACCTATTAACCTTTAGGATAAATAGGTTATAACAAGTTTCTTTTAACATTTAACTTTAAAATTTAATACTAGCGTAGAAAGAGGAACTCTACTAATATATCCTCTTAAAGGGCTAATTATAATAAGCTTAATACTACTTATATTATAGTCCCTTTCTTTAAGTTAGCGCTTATAGTTATTAAAGAAGGGCGGGATATAGCCTATTAAGTAATAATAGACCTAGAATTAATAAAATAGGAAGATAACTAGACTAAGAAGCTCTTATAAACTATCCTTAAAGAAATCTTAGAGAAACTTAAGATTAATAGTAGAGCTATTAGGGTTAAAGGACTAAGTTATAAATAGCTATTAGACCTTTTATATTTTTAAAGTAATTATTTCTATATACTTAAGGATATAGATCTAAAAGTCTATATTATATAAAATTGCTATAATTCTCTAATAGTAGGCTACCTTAATCGCGATTAAACTATTTTAGTTATCTATTATTAGTTCTACTAGCTATTACTAAGTAATAATATAAGTAATTATATAAAAAATATATAATACCTATTAAAGAACTAAAGCTTTAAAATACCTATTATATAAGGAATTAGTATTTATTCTAATTCCTAATATATTATAAAGATCTATTATAGTAGACTTTATTATAAACCTCTTAAATAGTAAAAGCCCCGTTAATAATATTACTTATAATTATATTATAATAATAATAGACTATTTTAGTAAGATATACTATTATATTATATATTATAAATCTATAACCTTTAAATAGTTTATAGTATTATTCTTATAAGATATATTTTAATTATATAAGTTACCTAATATAATTATTAATAATTAGGATACCCTCTTTACCTTATACTTTTAATAAACTCTTATAAAAGCCCTTAGTATAAATTATAAGCTTTTAACAGCGTATTATTAATAAATAGATAGCTTAATAGAGTAATAAAATTAAGTTATTAAATAATACTTATAAGTCTTTATAAATTATTAATAGGATAACTAGGCTACTCTACTTAGCCTTAAAGAATATATTTATAATAATAGTATTTATAATATTATATATTAAAGCCTATTTATTATTTTTAATAGTAGAGAGCTTAAACTATTCTAATTAGTAGATACTCCTAGCTATATTAGCCCTAGCGTAACCGCCTAAGGAATAGTAAAAGAACTAGAATACTTTAATATAATCCTTAAGGAAGAGCTTATTATAGCTTAAAATACCTAGGTTTAATATTATAATAAGGGGAGAAAGCCTCTAACCCTCTAACTAAGAGATTATATTATAGTATATAGTATTAATATCTTATTATAAAGACCTTATAAAAAGCTAGACTATAAAAAAGTTAGCCCCTTTCTAGTAGTAGAGGCTATTATACTTAATACTTATAAGATTAAGTTACCTTTATAAATAAAGGTATACCTAATATTCTATATATATTTAATAGAACCCTATTATACTAATAATATTAAAGGTTATATTATACTACTACTACCCCTAATTAGTAAAGTTATAAAATAGGGTAATAAGAGAGAGTATAAGGTAGATAAGATTCTAGACTTTAGACTTTATTATTATAAATTATAATATCTTATAACTTAAAAGGGGTATAGATTAGAGTAAAATTTATAAGAATTAATAAAGGATATATAAAATATATTAAATTTAGTTTAATAATTCTATTAAAAGTATCCTTTTAAAGTATTATTATAGTAGTATAAGTATAGAGCCTTAGAGGTATAAAGCCTTAAGGTATAAAGCTATTAGTTAGACCTCTTAAGTTATTTTAGAATAGGTATAAGTATAGAGCTATTTCTTATATATTTAGGAAGTATAAAGCTATTATAATATATAAATTAGGGTATAAAGCTATTTCTTATATATTTATAATATAGAGCTATTATAATTATATAGTTCTAAGGTATAAAGCTATCTTATAGAAAATAAACTATTTAGCCTTAGCTATTAAGTTTATAATTATAATAATAAGCCTATTAAGTAGAATTAGGTTAGTACTTTATACTTTATAAGATTTACTACTTTATACTCTTATAAATCTTTAACTTAATTATATCCTCTTTTAACTTAATAGTCTATTAGCCTTATATTACTACTTAAGATAATAAACTCTATATAACCCTATATAATTTAAGCTTATATTAGGCTTATAAAACTAAGGAGGGTCTTATTAATACTATTATTATATAGCGGAATTCTAATTATTAGATACTTAGTAAGGCTATTAATATTATAAATTAAGTACTTTAAAAGGCCTATTATAATTATAAATTAAAAGATAAATCCTACTTAAAGTACCTATTTTTTAACCCTATAATAGAAGATATTAATTATCTATTAAAGGTCTTTACTCTTAATAATACTATAAGTAGATTTAGTAAGGATATATTACTTAAACACGTAAAGCTATTAGACTCTATTATAAGTCTTATTATTCTTAAAGGTATTCCTATTACTAGCGTTAAGGCTTAATAGCCTCTAGATTTTAATATTATAAGATTTACTATCTTAGAGCCTCTTAGAATCTATTAAGGTAATATATTTAATATTAAGTTTAATAATAAATATAATATATTTAATTAATTTAATAAAGATAAATATTACATAAATACTCTTTATAATTAAAAAGATTATAACCTAAAAATATATTATATTACTACCTTATAATAACTAAACTTAAAGGCTATTAAAGCTTAAGCTAAGGAATTAACTATTAAAATTAACTCTTATAAGTCTAAGTCCTCTCTTAGGCCTTTATAAAGTATTAATATACCTATCTTATATTAATTATAAGTACCTCTATTAATACCTTTAAACTTAAAACTTTTCCTTAACCTCCTAGATAAATTTACCTACGCGCCTTACTAGTTATTAGATATAAGGGCTAATAAGTCTAGAGATATTTATATAAGTAGTACTATTAGTCCTATCTAATCTTATTACTATAATATAATAGAAATAGAGGAATTTAAAGAGATTCTTATAAGTAGTTCTATTAGTCCTATCTAATCTTATAATTATAATATAATAGAAATAGAGGCTACGCCTCCTTTAATACCTAGTATTAGGAATCTTTAAGGGGCCTTTACTAATTTAATTAGATAATATATTTATATAATTACTATTATAAAGCGCCTAGATAGTACTATATTTATTTAAGTAGATATAATAGTACTTACTAGGAAAGCTATTAAGGATATTATACCCTTAGTTAGAGCTATTATTATAAAGGATAAGAAAGCCTTTAATATAACTAAGAGTAATATTACCCCTAAGATATATTAAATACTTTATTAGGGTAATAAGGCCTTAAAAACCTTATAAGTTAAAGTAAAATAAATTTATAATAAGGTTAAATAACTAAATACTTCTATTATAGCCTATTATCTAGATATTAGTTATATTATAAACTATAAAGGCCTACCTTATTATAATACCTTAGATATACTCTTATAATATATTAAATTAGGTTATATTATAGTTAATCTACTTATATAGTTTACTAAAGAATAATCCGCTCCTATAAAGCTAGAAGACTTAGGGCCTAAAGATTAGGACTTAGAGTAGGATATTAATAGGGGACTTAGAGGCTAATAGTAGGGTATTAGGCCTTATAAGGGCTATAAGGTATAAGGAGGGGACTATAAATAAAAGGAGTAGCTAATAGCTCTAACTACTTATATTAGCCCTAATAGATATCTCTTAATTTATAAGAATTAATAATAATATAACCTAATATAATATACCCTAGGCGAGCTAATAATATAGAACTATTATATATTCCTAGTAATATAATATATATCCCTATCTACTTAGACTAATATTATATATATTAGTAAGTAATAGAAATAGAAGTAGAGTAAAATAGTAATTTATATATTTAGCCTAGGAATATAATAGTATCTATCTTATAAATAGTTTTATACTATATAATAATAATAAAAACAATAATATATAATATAATAGTCTTAGTACTACACCTTATTAGTAAAGTAGGAACCTATATAAAATATTTAGATTTATACTACCTGTACTTTCTACCTTTTCCTTACTTTAAGTAGGTTTATTAAATATTTATATATAGTTAAAGTAATTATTATATATTTAGTATATTTAAAGAACCTTTAACCTTCTTAGATTATCTAGCTAATACTCGCGTATAAGTTACTATATATACCTAGGTAAAGATATTAGATAGTAAATCCTTCCTATTAGTTTATCCTATTTTATTTAGTTATATAGTTAAATTATTTTATAAAGTATATATTCTATATAACTACTATAAATTTATCGCGTTTAATATATATAATATTAACTTATAATATATAAAGATATCTTAGAATAATCTTACTATATTATAATATTATACTTTTTTATTTTTATTTAATTCTTTCTTACTTAGCTCGCTATTACCTATCTCCTTAAAAGGGCTCTATATATATATACTATCTCTATATTATTAGCTAATAACCTAACCTTTCTTATTAAGTAGATTACCTTTATTATTAATATTCTTATTTATAGTTATATCCTCCTCTAATACTTTATAACTACTATCTATTAGATCTATTAAAGCTTCTACTAATTTATATATCTTAGATTAAGTAGTTTTTATATTAGATATAATATCTTTAAGTTATAAAGAGTTATTTATAAGTTTAAGTAATATTATTTCTCTATCTTACCTAATTTAATTAACCCGCGTAATACCCTATATTTTATTCCTTTATAACTACTTAGAGTTAAAGATAGTAATAAATCTTACTACTATATATATATATCTTATAAATAGAAGTCTATTAGATCTAATAAGAATCTATAGAATATTATTAGTATATAAACTCTTCTTACTATCTTTACCTTTTTAGAAGATTTTAATAATTTTAGTAACCTTATACTTAGTTTAACTTGAATAGATTAGGGTAATAGGTTTCTTTTATATAATATAAATTACTTATATACTAATTAGTACTTTAATCTTAAAGTAATTATTAATATAGAGTAATAACCTATTAGAAATCTATATCTTATAAATAATAAGGGCTAATATAAGCCTTATTATTAAGATAAGGAACTTTTCTTTCTTTCCTTATATACTATTTAAGGTAACCCTTAGTACTAGTATCTTTAAGTAATTTAAAACCCTAGTAATTTAATCTATTATCTACTTATAAGATAAGTCTTATTATTCTAGTTTATATACTAGTTTTTTAGGTATATTTTTAAGCTATTAGTTAGTTATTAGTTCCTTTAATATAAAAGCTAGCCCCTTAATCTCTTTTTAAAATAATAATTTAAGGAATAATAATATAATCCTAGGGTAATATATAACTATTAACTATATTTTTACTTTTACTACTAGTTTTAACTTAATAGTATATTATAAACTAGGCTTCTTATAAGTAATTATAAGAGGTATTATTACTAGTAAAAGTATAGCTATTAAAGTATATATTATAAAATCTATATAATATAGCTATATATATTATAAGGAGTAACCTCCCTAGAATAGTAGTATAATATAAAGGCTTTTAAGTATACTATAACTATATTATTATATTATAATTACTAGAAAAGAGTAGATTTATCTTATTATCTTCTAGATTCTATCTTACTACTATAAGGGTTACTAAGGAGTAAGAAGTATAGAGGTATTTCCCTCCTTAAATATATACTTCTAATACTAGTCTAATTACCCTTTATTAATAGAGTTAAAAACCTCCTTAATACTTCCTAGATTCTAGTATAGAATTAGGTAATTTTATTATAAGGGTAAGATATTAGGTTAATTCAAGCTAATATATATAGGTATATAAGTATAAGATATAGGTATACTATATATACCCTCTAATACAGAGGCGTTTTATATTTCAACGCTAAAATTAAGGTTTTACTAGTACTATTTATTAGATATACTATTCTAAGAATTAGATACTATTCCTTAATTAAATATATTAGAAACGAGACTCGTTTTTAGCGGTATTAATAGTTTTCAACGTTATATATTAGTAATAGTAAATGAACGGTTCTGCTACGGTCCTAGCAAACCACTTCGCGACGCTAAGGTATTTAATACCCGCTAGTATATCCTAGCACGGAAATGCTGACGTGGTCTCCTCCGGGTACAACACCTTTCTTATTCTTCTGGTTAATATAGCGACTTGATGATGGGATTTATTAATTTATTGGCATAGAAGACCGTGATGAGCTATTCAGAATACGTAGATCAGTGCGTTGGTGGCCTGCTAATATCAATCCGACAAGGCTAGCTGCCTCATACCTTCTTCCCTAATCGCAGCCTTGCATTTGCGACTCGAAAATACTGTTATGCTTGCCATCGTCCATGAATTACGAGTCAAATGCATCGACCATCCTGGCTACGGTCGCAGGCCAGCCGCAACAAGACCAAGCTAGCAGGCCAAGCCGACGATTCTCTCGCTCTGAGGCCTGCTTCGACACAGGTGGTTGCTGGCATCCCAACGTCTATAGTAAGTAATATCATTATCAATTGGGCACACTAGATCTTGTAAACAATATACAGACAATACTCACGCACCATTATAGCCAAACCAGCCATCGGAGCCACAATCGGAGCCATCCGTAGACCTCTGGGATCAGGCTTACGATCTCCTTAGAAAAGATAGGCGTCATCTTGTGGAGGGATATGAAGAAGTCTTGGCAAACGAAATCAGTCTTCCAAATCTGAGCGTTCTTGAGAATGAATCTTGCCAACGTCAAAGGCAAATGGCAAGCCTGGTCGAGAAAAAATTGGCTGCGATGAGAGACAAAGAATGGAAGATCACAGTCAGAGGAAAGTCTCTGGAGATTCGCAAACAAGTAGATCGAGTCCTGAAAATTGTGCTTGCTGGTAAAGATCTCATTTCATCAGCGGCTAGTATGGATCCAATCCACGCAGGACTACCCTGGGCTGGCGTTTGCATGCTTCTTCCTGTGAGTAGAGCGAGAAATTCGAATGATAGCGACCTGGTCCCCCTTAATTTCCCTCGCAATCCCGGCACTATCAATACTGATCCGCGGGTAGCTTGTGATCAATGACAGTAAACAGCGGACCGCCGCATTCGATGGTCTTGAGAAAATCGCACTCCTCATCCGCCGGTACGCAAGCGTCGAAAAGGTTTACCTTGGCAATGGCAACGAAACTTTGACCCTTGATCTACGAGAGACCATGGTGAAGCTCTATAAAGCCATCCTCGAATATCAAGCAACGGCTGTTTGCCAATTTCGGCGCAATACAGTGACACAGCTAGCAAGAAACCTAGCGACGGTGGACGACTGGAGCGCAATAATTGCTACCATAGACTCCACGGATAAGGCATGTGAGCAGTTCATGACGGTGCTAGATTCCGACACCCAGCAAGCATATGCACATCGATTGGAGGAGATGCTAAAGCAACAGGACCAGAAGATAGACAAACTAATAGCGGATTCAGCGTCTTCACAAACAGAAATAGAATCTCAGCATCATATTGAAGCTTTGTTCAATTGTCATCGGATTTTCCGAACCTCGGACTATGAAGGTCACAAGGCAAGAAATCCGGATCGAATGCCAGGAACCTGCCATTGGCTACTAGATCATCCGCAATACCATGATTGGCGAGACTCAAATTGCAGTAGTTTACTATGGATATCAGGCGACCCGGGCAGTGGAAAATCCGTCTTGTCGAAGTATCTTGTCGATCAAGCGTTCCCGTCTGCTTCATATACAACATGCTACTTCTTTTTCAGAGACGATAGTAGCGAACAAAGGGAATCTAAGTATGCCATTTGTGCTTTACTACATCAATTGTTCGTCTACAAGCCTGGTCTTCTCGAACATGCTCTATCTGCAGTGAGAGAGAATGGGGACAAGTTACAGCAATTGTTCCTCACGTTATGGACCATACTCCTAGGAGCTTTATCGAATCCGAGCGCCGGACGTGTTATCTTGATCTTGGACGCGCTCGACGAGTGTGAAGAATCACCGAGGAATGCGTTGCTTACGAAGTTAAGGAATTTCTATACTGAGCAAGCGAACAGATCCAATGCGAGCACGATTGTCAAGATCTTGGTCACTAGTCGTCCATATCACAATATTGAATCACAATTCAACGACCTACTCCGTAGCGTACCAATAATAAGAGTAGCAGGTGAGGACGAGACTGCTGCTATTGGTCGTGAGATTGGTCTCGTCATCAAGGCACAAGTCCAGGGTTCTGCATCAACCCTTGATCTGGAACCCCGGATCCGAGATTATCTTGAGGAACGTCTCTCGAGTATGACGCATCACAATTACCTGTGGCCTATATTGGTTTTGGAAGAGATACGATCGGCTTATGCAGTCACGAAAAAGCAGATTGACACTGTGGTCGATAGACTCCCGGGATCGATCGATGCTGCCTACTCCGCAATCCTAGACCATAGCACAGATATTCCTTTGGCCAAACGTCTGTTACACATTGTGCTTGCGGCAAAGCGACCTCTCACAGTGCTAGAAGTAAACGTTGCTCTGTATATGTCAGAAAATTGCAAGTCGTATGACGACCTCGATATTGAATCGGAACCTTCCTTTCGGAAACGATTACGGAACCTTTGTGGCCTCTTTGTCAGTGTAACAGACTCACAGGTCTATTTGTTTCATCAAACTGCAAGAGCTTTCCTAGTGTCTAATAGTAGCGTACTTCACGCCGATACTCAAAGAATTCCAACGACCGTTCCCTGGAAGTATGAATTCTCTGACGAAGAATCAGACCTCGTTCTTGGCGAAACCTGCATGTGGCTTCTTCGATTTACGAACCTTCCGGATGATGATATATTAGAAGATGTGTTCGGATATATTGATGATAAGCCTGTGTATGATGATCATGGCGGTTCAAACCCACTCCTTGCATATGCAGTCCACTACTGGACCGCACATATTGGGCGAGTGAAAGTCCTTCCTCCCGCAACTCTACACCTGGCCACGACTCTTTGTGAATCAGGTATGCGGAGAATCCATACCTGGTCTACTGGCATGTCCTTGAAACCCCTGAACGTGGCTTCGAGATCTCGCCTACCATCTATCGTCAGGGCATTACTAGAGAGCGGCGCAGATGTAAATGCCACTGATGAAAAAGGTAACACAGCGATGATGGCTGCAATGTCGCACTTTGAACCTGAGACCGCGGAGTTGGTGGAGGTAGTGGATCTGCTTCTTGAAAGTGGTGTATCGCTCGACGCGAAGGATGAAGTCGGTATGAATGCGCTCCACAGGGCAGCAAGCAATGGATGGACTTCAGTCCTACGTCTGCTGTTGGGCAATGGGGCGTCCGTCCACGAAAAAGATCCATCAGGGCAGACTGCCTTGAATTTAGCCATTTCCCGAGCTGAACTCGAAGTGACGAGGCTACTGCTGGTTGCAGGATCAGACATTAGGGCGAGAGATGACATAGGATCTACCGCCCTGGATGAAGCGATATTGGGGCTCTTCGTGGATGGAACGGAATTATTGATTAATGCAGGCGCAGATATTGAGGCCACGAACGAATGGGGAAGAACGCCGCTACATATCGCATGCAGCATGTACTCAACTATGAGAGAAGATTGGCTGGCAGAAGCGTGGATGATTCTCGAGATGCTGTTGCAGACAAAACCCAATCTAGAAACCAAGGATGGAGAAGGATCTACAGCGCTCGACATCGCTCGAGAACATGGCTCTCTGGACTTGATAGCATTGCTGAAGAGTGCGGGCGCTGTGGATTGGGAGGATCGGGAAGGTACGCAAGGATCAGGACCCGGTCTGGCCGATATGAGAAGTCAGCAACATCCCGAATGAATGTGGTAGACGATAATCCAGGACAGCTCGAACGAAGTATCTGATAATCGAAAACCCCTGGGGGTGAAACATACATCGTCGGACGTGGAAGTGATCTAGCAGTGGTCACATCTATCTACTACAACATACACTCAAAAATCTTATTGGGTATGGATCTATATAGGGTCGGGAAGGGTAGCATATATAGTAGCGGAAGGAATCATGGATCAATTTCCGGGAGAAGGGATTGTTGGTGGAGAGTAGGGGGTCTTGCTTCGGTATGGCAGAGGTATTTGGATAGATATGTAGGGCAGGTTACGGGTTTTGGGTAAGGAGTTGCGCCGGTTCCAAAGACACTGTTGTGACGGATTTGATGTGAAATGATGCACATTACTTCCGAACTGGATTCGGAAATTGCATTGCAAAATATTTTGGTAATCAGAAACAGTTTGTGCGTATAGCTACAAAGTACCAAAGTGGGGAATTAAGGGTGAGAAATGTGCGCCCTCATCGCATCTACGGAAGTCGAACTACTTTTCTTATCTTCAATACCGCTCCTCGAGGCTAGCAACCAGGATTGAGAATTCTCGATGGCGTGAAGATGTAGGAGATGTGTTAAGTTGTATAGGGCTAGACTTTAGGTATGGAGATATGACATACCGGTTCTTAAAACCTCTAGCTTTATAGTATTAAAAAGATATTTATAGAGGATATAAGTATAGTAATTATAGATACTTTATAAAGTAGAAGGGTAAGATATAATATTAGTAAGGAAGGTAGTTATAATAGTTTAGTTAAAATTATCTTATAGTTTTATTATAAGAGAAGGATTATTCTTAATAATTAGCTTAGCTATTTCTATTTCTATATTACTATAATCTACTTAAAATAAAGAGAGTAAGTATCTTACTTAGATTAGTTAGTTTTAAGTTTTATATTACGCGTATTAGAGAGAGAGAGAGAGGAAGAGGGGATAGAATATATAGTAAAATTAGTTTTTAGTAGGTAAGATATAAGTTATAAGATAGATTAATATAAGATAATTAAATATTATATTAAGTATAAAAGCTTACCTATTATATAATATCGAGCTGGGGTTTTAGATAGAGATATTATATAATAGAGCTATAAAAAAATTATAAGGTTCTTAATACTTATAAGCTATAGTATTTATAGTGTTTTAGGTTTATAGGAATATGTGTATACTAAAGAAGTAATGGAGAGTTTATACATTCTAATCTTTATAGCATAACCTGAGATGATAAGGATACGCATGGAGTATTAAGATAGTAGCTTGAAATCGTGGTTTGGGGTTGACAAAGTTGCATGATTGGTTTTCAAAGGTTGTTGTTATTGAAGTTTGTGTGGTGGTTTTTTGAGGTGGTGATGGGTTCATGAGGTTATTGATTTTGAGGTGGTGATGGATTTTGGAGATGATTGGTGTCGGAGAAGGTTGTGGATTGGGGAAGGTTGGTGTTGGGAAAGCTTGGGAAAGGTTGTGGATTGGATTGTGTGGATGGCTGATGGTGTCATAGGAGGAGAAAAGGTGGAGCTGTGGAAGGATTGGGGGGAACTGGGGGATTTGGGGGGATATTGGCGATTGCTTCTGCGAGCGTTGTGACTTCTTAGTAGGAGGAGGCCACCGAAGTAAGAGATCGATGATACGGTTTTCTGATTTCGAGGGGCATTATCACTCCGAGTAGATGCATGGACGTCCTGTGTTTCTCCCAGGGTGCGGTTGAAGCTGCAAGATCTTCTCCAAAATGCAAGGAACCTGGTATCGTGAATGAATCCTGGGGTTCTCGCCTTGCACACCAAATTGAATACCTTCTCCTCACTTGAGATATCCAGACATAACCTGGTATGAAGCCATAACAGCACCAGGATAATTCCAACGACACACCCCATTGTACTGCAGAGCTGTTGAAAGTCATCAGATACCTGGCTACTGCACAGCTGTAGGCACCGGCTGCGGCCTCGGCGGCGTCGACGGAGCTGGCGGTTCATCTCGCTGCTCCAGCAGACCCCACGCTATCATCCTCCCATGTTCGAATATCGCGAACTTCAATTCGACAATCAGTTTCTCCCTCGCGATATTAGCCCACAAGCCTCCTATTATCTTGCACGCCTTTCGATAGGTGATATGACTGTGCGGAGATTTCGATGGGGCCAACGTCGCTTGCACATTGTCTAAAACAGCATACCGGAGGCGGGTAAGGTACTCATCGGGGCGGAACAGGCCGAATTGATATATGAAGTTTTGCAAGCATTCGACTGTGGTTTTCGGGGACAGAGGACGTGAATTGATGGGGATTGTTATGTGGATCGACATTGCCGTTTCTGGGATTTGCCAATGATGTCCGCTTTCTCTATGGATTGATTAGTATGGGATGTGGAATGTGTCAACCTTCGGATGGTCACAGTGAGGACTTCACGTACGAGAACTCTGAGATGTTGGGGGCAAGAACGTCACTCCTGTAGCCAGCGACAATGTCAGTCTCATTGAATTGCGGTAGCGCAAGTGTATTGGCTGGAAATCCGTTGGCATGGTGGACGTGGGAGGCCGACAAAAGCACAAATAACAGGACAAAAATCATCGCTATGTATGACACGCCAAAAACTCGACGGAAGATGTTACAGACTCCTCCGCAATACAAGAGGGAGCGACAGTATTAAGGGATTTCGAAATTTGCGCGCATTCGCTTCTTGCCCAAGTTCACCTGATACTTTCACAAACACCTACCCGAACGTTTGTGAAGAAAGCTTTCCCCAGTAGATCTGCGCAACGCCTAAGCACGCGACTTACAAGCTTTTGCGCATACGCTTCTCTCCACACATCCCTCAATTCTGGGGTTACCGCATGTCTGAGCGTAAGACGTGGCCATTCGGAGAATATGCGCCTATGCGGCTCCATGGTTCAGCCCACTGACAAGGTCATGTTGGTCCTTATCTTCAACTTTATGCTATGCAGCTGTCTCTGCGTTCCATGGTAAGACCTATGGCTTTGTATATAGGACCCTGCGTCCCATTATGAGACGATGTGCCTGCATAAGCGCGTAATGCACTTATTTCTGACATCCGCGGCGCAGCCGAGAATCGGAGACTTGGCCAGGGTCGTTTGATACCTTGATGTCGTTATTTGTGGTGCCGGCAACTGGATAACTGTATCATTATTGTTAGTTATTAGACAGGTTTTGTAGTAAGATTATTCAACGTTTATTTAATAATTTACACGGGTCTAGCCGTATACTAACCCTAATCTAAATTTACTTAAATATAAGCCGTTACTACTTAGCCCTACCTATCTAGGATTTACTTATAAAACCCCTTTTAATAATTATCTATTTATCTATATTAATAATAATAATATATTATAAATATTAATTTTAATAAAGAACTTATATATATAACTACTCTAGCCCTCCTTATCCTTAGTTTATATTATATTAGCTAAGTCCTACGCTATACTTATATCCTACTAATTAAATATTAAAGTAAAGAGTAGAGTCTTAATAATTTCCTACCTAAGTAAATATAGTAGATATTTAGATTTACTAAGGATAAAATATATTAATTACTTACCTATTTTAACCTTAAAGGTATTAATTAGTAATATAGTTATTAGCCTAGTTTAAAGCTCGCTCTATATTTTATTCTAGTAAAATTCTTATATTTATATCTTTTATATAAGTTATTAATAATATTTAGCTACTCTCCCTCCTTTATTTCTATTATAATTAATAATATCTTTAAGTACTTATATAATTATTATAATCCTATCTTACGCTAGTATCCTATTCTTAAATATAATAGGATCTAGAGGTATATAAGGGTAATTAAATATATAGGTAAAATATATAAGAGGTTTATAATTTAGGAGTTTATTAATAGAATATTTTAGTGCTTTTATTAATTAAAGAAAGACTAGAAGTTCTTCTATTTTATATATAAAAAGGTATATAATATAGTATAATTAGGGGTAATATACCTAGATAATCTAATTAGTATATTATATAACCTATTTAAGGGAAAGGTAAATAACCTAATAATATTATAAACTTCTAATATATAAGACTAGTTATATTAAGTATTCTAGGGGTAGTAAGTTCTAGATCTATTTAATAATAAAGCTTATAGGTATATAGAATTTATTATATTACTATATATAAGCTACTTAAATATATAAAAGAGAAAGTTTAATAGAAGAATAGCTAGTATATAAATTACTATTAAGTATAGTTTTAAGATAATATAAATACTTTAAGTAATAAATACCTTTTAATATAAAATAAAATTAGGGCTAATACCTATTAATAATATCTATTAGGTAGTAGTACTATTAATAAATTATTTTACCTATTTATAAGGCTAAAATATAGTATCTAGTTAATTTAGAATAAGGCCTTTAATAATCTATTAATATTTATTAGTAATTAACTCCGCCTAATAATTACTTAGGTATATTTCTTTATATTAAGCCTTATAATATAACTAAAGGGATTATAAGCTTATAATTTATATATAATTACCTAACTCTAATATTATAATACTATTAGTTTATAGACTATATTACTAATTAAGAGCTTATTATTAAATTTAAGTTATAAAGAAGCTTATAGAGATAAGTTATAAATTAGCCTAAATCTATAATATATATAAGAAATATAAGAAACTTACCCTTATTAAATAATATAACCTATCTATATAATTACTATAAAATAGTAAGTATCTTATAAGGCTTTATTTCTTTATTCTCGCCTAAAGTTTCTACTTTTATATTCTATTTAGTTTTTCTACTTCTTATTCTAAAATATCCTAATCTTAAGTTACTTAAATATTAGGGGTTTATACTAATAGTTATTCTATTATTCTATATTATTTTATATATTAGAGCTATAAAATATACCTAAGTATTATATCTACTAGTCTTATAATATTCCTATTATATATTATTAACCCTATCTTTATTAAGCTCTTTATTAACTTTTATATAAAAATCCTTTATAATATTTCTCCTTTACTTACTATTATTATTATTACTTTTAAAGTCTCTACTATTACTTACTTAATTTATATCCTTAATACTATTAAGCTTATTAATATATAATTATATTATACTTATAACCTTTCTATTAGATATCTAGGGACGGTTTAATATATTATTATTTATAGAGATAGTAAGACTAATCTTACTAGTAATATTTTCTAGTATTTTTTATATTTATTCCGTCTCTTTACTTAAGTACTATTAATATAAGACTTAATTTATATAGAATATTTAAATAAGGTCCTCCTAAGCCCCTATTTACTTTTATAATAAAGTTATAAAGGCTTATAACTCCTTATAAAGTATATTTAATATATTATAAGTCTATTATATTCCTTTAATTAAATATTTAAGTTTTATATTAGTATTAAGTTACTACTTATAAATAAGTTTTAACTTCTTAATTAAGGCTAGGTCTTAAGTACTAGTTATTATAAATATATTAATATTAATAAATAGAGGGGCCTAAGTACTACTTATTAATATAGGCCTATTAATATTTATAAGTATTATTACTAAAGTTATTATATTATAAGATTTAAAGAATTTTAAACTTTACTTTATAAAATTAACTAAAATAGTAGTTATATCCTAAGTTAAATAAGACCTTTATACTTATTTAAGTCTTTACCTATTCTTTTATAATTTTATCCCCCTATTCTTTTTCTTATTCTACTATTATAGTTATTATAACTAATAGATAGTATTATTAATAGAGTTAGCTTTATCCTTAAGATTACAACTTTCTTATAACCTTTCTCTTTATAAGGGGACTTTTATAAGGTAGGTTAAGAGGAATATAAAGGAAGGATATTATTATTATTAAGAGGTTCCTAGAGTATAAGAGGTATATTTATATAAAGGCTAGTAATAATATCTTCCTATTAATTATATAAATATATAATAATTATATATTTATTATATTATATTAAGATCTTTAATTATAAGGATATAAAAGGAGGATCTAGCGTACTAGTAATAGTAATAGTAAAGGTACTAGTACCTGGAATATCCTTAGAAGACTTTAAAGTATACCTAGGAGGTATATAATAACTATTAGTAATAGTAGAGGAAGGTTATAAGAGGGATAGAATAGATATAAATATAAGTAAGTAATAGATTAATTATAAAGGATATTAAAATAATACCTTAATTAGGCTATTATTTATATTAAATTAGTAATTTAATAATTAAATTACTAACTTAATATAAATAATTAGTAAATACTATAGCCTAATATAGCTATTAACTATTAAATAATATTGAATAATCGCTTGAAATCGGGACTACAAAACCTGTCTATTGAGGGTATTCCGACCGGGCTCACTCCACTGCCAAAGCGTGAGGTGCACTCACAATTGACTTTCGCGACGCAGTCGAGGTAACGGAGCTGTAGAAGAAAAGCTACGATAACCCGATAGATATTAATAGAAGGTAAAGTATTAATCCGTATTCAACGAGCATTCAAGCGTCCTATTGATTTATTCAGACCTACTGTGGTCGCTTAGTAGAGGTAGCCCCAAAATTCACCCCCTAACTACCTGGCAGACCGAGCGATATATTAGACAAAGAAGGACAGATATTATGTAATAAGGCTGTCGGTGCCAAATAACCAATGACCATCATGGTATAGCACGGCTGATCACCTCAATGAAGGGCAGTGCTACATATTTCATGGCAATATCCTACTATCAGGGCGAGACTGCTAAAGCCATCAAGTGTGAGAAAGTAGACCCGATCGAAGCTTCATTCGAGAGATTTGCAGGTCTTCGCAGAATAGATGAGGTCTTGTACTTGATAATTGTCTCTCAATGGAAAGAATTGTAGCAATAGTAATGAATAATGTAAAGGTAATTTGAGATCTTCGACCTTGCTACTACAGGATTCTAGAAGAGTTCACCTAGTAACCGTCTACACTTAGTAATCGTCCGGCCTTATAGGGTTAGTACCCTATAAGGCTACCCTAGAGCTTTAGATTTTATCATTTATAACTTCTTATGACCTGAATTCTATAAAATCGCTGTTTATAAATCTATTTAGCATGTTAAACGCACCGCTACCGTCTATTCCTCTATTATACGAGACCGAACTAGGCAGGGAAGATCGCATAGAACTAGCCTACACGGCCTAGATCGAGGCTAGGGGACACGGTAATAGAATCCTATTAATCACGAAGGCAGCTAAGTAATATAGTATATTAAAGAGTATACTCGCCGATAGGATTAAGGGCCGTAAACTAATATCTAATGCTTATAAAGGCTAACAGCGAATTACTCCTAGAGAAGAAGTAGTACTTCTAGCCTAGGTTCTCCGTCTTTATATATGGGGTTAGCTACTAAGGATAGAGTAAATACGCTTTATAACGAACGAAATCCTTCTTATAAAGGATAATAAAACCCTAATCGGACTGAACTAGCCCTAGAAATTTATATCACGACACCCGGAGGTAAAGACAGCCTATATTCCGCTACTCGACAAGGAACGTGTTATAATACAGGATCCTAAGGTACTATTAGGCTGGTTTAATCTCTACCTACGTATTAAGATAGAGTACGAGGTAGATAAGAGGGATATTTATAATATAGATAAGAAAGGTTTTATATAAGGGGTAATCGCCAAGCTTAAAGTTATAATACCTAAGTATAATAAAAAGAAGGCTTATATGATATAATATAGGAATCGTGAATAGGTATTACTTATTAAGTGCGTTATAATAGATAGTAGATCTCTACCCCCCTAGATCATTTTTAAAGGCAAATTAATCTAGAAATCTTGGAAAGAAGCTCTTAAATCAGGCGAAATTTATATTAGCGAGAATAGTTAGACTAATAATACGATCGGGTTTAAATAGCTTTAGAGGGGATTTAATTAAGAGACACGAGCGTATTAAAAAGGAGAATATCGAATGCTACTAGTTAATAGCCATGCTTCTTATATCACGACTGCAGCGATTTAGTACTATATAGACTATAAGATTATTCTTCTTTACTTACCGCTATATATAATACATCTACTTCAGCTATTAGACGTTAGTGTTTTTTCTCCCTTAGCGACAGCCTATAAATCCCACGTCTAGCGAGTTATATATCTAGGGGCAAGCTATTATATCGATAAGGTAGACTTCTTAGATATCTATTAATAGGCCCGGCAAGAAGCGATAATAGCAGTTAATATAAAGAAGGCCTAGGCTGTAGCAGGACTAGTACTATTCAGGCCTGAATTAATTCTATAACATTTTCCTACGACTCAGCTACCTCAATAGTATAATATTGAGATCCGCCCTATTATACCTCCTAAGGTAATAATTACCTTAATTGGCCTTAACGGGAAATTTTACCTCGTATTAATACTAGCTAATGCTTTATATATTTAATAAATCCTATAGTATATTACGTAGACCGGAGTTAAGACGTAATAACCTAATCTATTAAATATTCTATAAAAAGTAGGTAAAGCGGCTATTTAAGTAATGGCTGAGTCTATAATCTAGGGCGTTACTAATGCAGAACTTATAGAACTTAATAGACGGAAGTAATAGAAATCTAATCGTCTAAAGGGGAACTATAGGGCTGCTAGATTCATGAACGAAGCGGTACTTATAGAACGATAAACTAATCAGGCTAATAAAGCGTGGAAAGCTGTCGTTACTACCCTGAATAGACTCGGTCCAGAAATCTTTAAACCGAAGGAAAAACCCGGTCCTAAATCACGTCCTACTCCTAGGAAGAAGCTATTACCCCCGGTAATCAGGCTAGTAGTCGTTACCCCTTTCAGGTCCCCTATAGCTACGTCCGCAACAGCGATCCTATATAGAACCAGAGCACCCCCGACGACGGCGATACAGGAAGAAACACTAAGTAAAGGGGATTATACCATCGCCCGTATGATGATTAAGCGACCAAAAAGACTTATTATCAGGTTACCTGTTAGAATAACTACGGCGGAGTTGGAACGGGGCCTACGAGGGCAAAATAGCCAGCAAGGATAGGAAGGACAGGAAGGACACGTGATCAGAGGAATCAGCCAATTAGGACGAGGCATGCGAATAAGAAAACCTCGTAAAGGATGATTTAAATAGCTTAGAAACAGTCGCTTTATGGATTTATAGCATGAAATGGACGTTATGGACCACATTTATAATGTTCTAGGGTACGCTTATAGGGGTTCAGCCCTATAAGGCCGGACGATTACTAAGTGTGGACGGTTACTAGGTGAACTCTTCTAGCCTCTTTCGCATTAGCGCTCACCCTGTGGCTGAAATCTTTTGTGGGCCTCGGAGCCTCAGGCACTCTCCAGCCTCGCCATATCACAAAATCAATATATGATGTAGGCTACCCCAGCGCTCTCTCAACTTCCTATATTGTTCTCCTACTAAGAAGAGCCCACATAACTTGCTATCAATCGAATACTTGGCTTGCAAAGGTCGCCTCAGTATTGACAGCCAATTCTTAAGATCGCCAGATTTGCTTCAATATGGCTCCGGGCATATTTGACAAGATCCTCATGCTCTTCAGCCTCGGTCCTAATAAGAAAAAGAATGGCGGGTCCGCCAACTCCAGACTAAACGCACACGATGAGACAATTCTTACCCAGACATTGCCAATCCCACCTCCGGCCGAAGGCGACACACGACAAGGCTGCTCGAAAGCAGACATCCCATCTGATCCAAACTGCTCTGGATGGACAGGGTTGTCACACGAAGGCACATTACAAGACAGCCCACCAGCATATACCGTCTACCCCAGCGACACCACCCAAGAAGAACTCCCATGTGATTATCCGGATGAAAGGGTTCAAATCTGCCCGCACGACATTCTCTCCTTTGAGCGACGCCGGCGTCTCGTCAATCTTCCTGATTTCAGGTACAACGAGGGAAAGGTTGACGCTCTGACGCCAGACTCCAATTTCCACCACCGAGGCCGCGATAGCAAGACTAAGGAATGCCAGGACACCTGCTTGCCATTGGGTGTAATCGAAGCCCCTGGGTTCATCGGCAGCCTGAGAGGCTTCGGTACGTACAGCTACCGTACCCCCTGCATTGGTCGTGCCGGTGGTCTTGCCCTTTCGTTCCATTGGGAGATGCAATGCCTGGATCGTGATCAGATAACCTACAGAACCACTACTGAGCTCCAAGAATATTTCAAAACAACTGGCATCTCATTCTGTCCGCATATCATGTTATCCGACATGGACATTGTGAATATGGTTCATCCCATTATCAACAAGCATGGCAAGCCGGCGGATCCCTTTGATCGATATCTGGTCAGAGGAGGTTTCAAGATCTGTGCGATATGTCCGACGGAGATCAAGGTGCGTGTGCAGACGGACATAAAGCAACGAAAAGTCTGTCGATTTGATACGAAGCGCTGGTTCGGGGAAGGTAGTGGGAGGAATGAGCAGTGGCGCAGCCAGTGTGTCAAACAGTCCGAATCACCAACAAAGGAAATCGTCTGGAATAGTACGATATCAAGAGCTATCGAGGGTACAGAGGCTTTCGGAATCCTCGATGCACAGTTCCCTAATCCAGACTTCATGTTCTGAGTATTTCTTACACATATACAATTGTATCGCCCTCTCAGTCTCGACTAATATTCTTTCTCCTGCCTTCTTTGGGAAAGAGTTCGTGTACCTCAAGTCTTTCATGATCAGCAAGCTGGGAATTGATCACCGACATTCCAGCCTTCTTATTCTCGCTTTATTCGCTCTCCTTGCAGATAGCGGAACGCTTCTCCAATGCGCCTTGCGCTTTCCTATAAGCGCAATGTTTCATCATTGGCAGCCTCCGACAAGGTGCGGTTTGTAGAGGGGATAGGCGATGGCGCTTTACCGGTAGCCGCACGTTCCATCTCAACGCTCCAGTACCATACCGGTGGTTGTCATTTCCACACATTCTCGGAGAGATGCCTCGTGTCAGTGCAACTCCATTCTGGACCTGATCATTCGCAGCCGTGACAGCAACGAAATGATAACAGATGTTCGAAATTTATCATGCGTTATCATTCATCTTCAATGAAGCAGCTATCCCCATTCATATTTGCTGCAACAGCCTTGGGCATCGGACCTCCACCTCCAAACCAGCAACTATAGCAACCTAACAACTCGTCTAGCCTCTCACTACCTTCAATTCCCGACCCTCTTTTAGCCAACCAATCATACTCCGCACCTATCAGCCAAGCCCTCAATGCAACCACAGCACAATGCCTTCGCGCAAAGTACGGCACCATAGAGAACCCAGAAAGCTGTCTCAAAGCCTTTAACAGCATCCCCACAGACTCCAGGGGACGCTATACATTCGGCTCGCGAAGTCTTGGCTTTTTCGAAGTCCCACTCCCTCATCGGATTCTCAGTCGTACGCGGTTGTAATCTTTGCAGGCAACCTGTGCTGATGGAAATACAGCCGATGGTCTTTGCGCAATTGACATTATCACCACTCCTCGAGGTGCCCAATGGGACTCCGCAACCTATGACGATGTGGCTGAAAAAGCGGCGATTATTATAAGCAAGTGCATAACTGAAAATCAGCACGGGTCTCCCAAAGGTGGTATTCTGGGAGGCTTAGGTGCGTGTAAATTTTTGGTCTCCTAGTCTTCTGCTCTTGAGATGATGAACCATCTTTCTTTTCGATATAGCCCCTGGCAATCTTTGTGGCAGACACTAACGTCATCGAACGCCTTCGCTCAGGTCAATCCGGTGCCCTCGCCGTCGTCGTCAGATACTATGTACCAGATATCACATGCGATCCTACCACATTATTTGCAGAGGGAGGGAAGTGCGCAAAAGCTGTAGATACCATGTTCACGGCCGCGCAGGCAATGACGTTCACGCGCCGAAAGTCGTCGTCGCCGCCTGGGACGCGTCAAATTGTGCTTCCGGTAGGTGGCAGGGTATTTACAGAAAGTAAGTCGTTATCATATTTGTCGCATATGGATGCTTTCTGCTGAGACTTATCATCCGTAGGTTCGGGGAGGTGCAATGCGACAGTCAGTCTTAAAAGGGATGAGCCTGAAACGAGCAGCTGGTACGACGTCTGGCAGGCTGCTGTTGCGGTGGATACGATTTGCGTTCAGAGGGGGTATGAAGAATTTTCGTATATCGGTACGTCCTCTGATTGTGTACGTGACTGATGATCGATGCTGACCTGACATAAGGAAGGAATGATAATCTGATGGTGTCATTGGGCCCGTGACAACTGGCACTTCTAGGAAAGGATCAACTTAAAAATCGGGTATTGCACCGAAGATAAATTTAGCAGGAGTATAGTCCAATACCAGTAGAGACCTCGCAACCAATTCGTAGATAATCCCACAAACCGGTGCTCAGACGTTGATGCTGCATATTGAATTTGCATGTTGCTATTCCATCTTCAACAAAGCTGTGCTCTCTTGTTATCTTTTTGGGTTAGGGCAGTGCGGGACGATTCGCAGCCACTTGATCCCGCTGAACTTCTAGCTAATTGAAGTCTATGTATCTTCGAAGAACAAGAGGAACTGTTGCATAGGGGAAGTGCGAAAGCCGAGGAAACACCAGAACGAATATAGACCGACGTCGAACGATGAGCTTGTAGTTCTGATGGTAACGCCTTCAGTAAACGTACAGTGGATACTGTCCAAATCCAATCTTATGTTTGTACTCTTGAGCGAATCTTAGCTTGTGTTCCAATAAGAAATGTGCGTTGCAGAAATGTAGGATTGTGAAAACTGCTGCTCAGCGTACTTAGAAAGTAGACGAGATATCCAGAGTAGCGGCGAGTAGCTCCAATACATAGCAAGCGCGTCCAAAATAAGTCCCCACTGTTCCTGTGGTTCATTTCTGCTCTAAGCAACTGTTGTCCATCTCGAACACCAATACCCACCTCACAGCAACATTTAAGACTACCGCGGTTTATTTCTGGGGTACACGGCCGTTTGAGGGAAGACCGCCTCCACTACTCTCGTATGCCCGACTGTACCACAGGCTCACGTTACGACAAAGCACTATAATTGTTGTTAAGATATGCGAGCCCATGCACCTTCTCTCGAAGCCTTTTTCTGAGCCTACGGCTCATGTTGGTGTATGCTGCCACTTCCCTCGAGGTAGTAATGAATCAACTCAGTCCAATTATTGACTATGATACACAGAAGGTCAGTGGGGGAGAGACATCTCAGGACAGAGTCATTGCGTTGGCCGGGAGGACATTATTGCGACGTTGTACATCGTGTAATAGGCAGCGTGTAGTGACGATGTTGACATGAACAGCTGAAGGACTCAAATTCGAGTTCTAGGATTAAGCGCGATCAATAGACAGGTTTTGCAGTCCCGATTTTAAGCGATTATTTAATATTATTCAATAGTTAATAGTTATATCAGGCTATAGTATTTATTAATTATATAGATTATTAAGTTAGTAATTTAATTATTAAATTATTAATTTAATATAAATAATAGCTTAATTAGGCTATTATTCTAATATCTTTTATAGTTAATCTATTACTTACTTATATTTATATCTATTCTATCCCTCTTATAACCTTCCTCTACTATTATTAATAGTTATTCTATACCTCTTAGGCGTACTTTAAAGTCTTTTAAGGATATCTTAGGTACTAGTACCTTTACTATTATTATTATTAGTACGCTAGATCCTCCTTTTATATCTTTATAACTAAAGATCTTAATATAATACGATAAATATATAATTACTATATATTTATATAATTAATAGGAAGATATTATTACTAGCCTCTATATAAATATACCTCTTATACTCTAAGAACCTCTTAATAATAATAATATCCTTCCCTTATATTCCTCCTAACCTACCCTACGGAAGTCCCCTTATAAAGAGAAAGGTTATAAGAAAGCTAGGTTATATAATATAAAACTATTATAATATTTAAGGAGGTATAAAAGAAGGGGGACTAGGAGCTTAAATATCTTATAATTAGATAGTTATAATAAAAAGTATAAGAGAGGTAGGTAGAAGGGATAAAGTATATATAAAGGAATACTTCTTAATATTAAAGAGATAATAATACTTATTAATTATATATTTATTAAAGCGGGTATATATAGACTTTCTAATATAAATTTATAATAGAAGGATATATAATAGGACTTTAAGATATATACTTATTATTCCTACTCTTAGAATAATTATTAATAAAAGGTAGTAGTACTATTTAAATAATATAAATATAAGAAGGAATATAATAAGAGATCTAGGTATATAATAATTAATAATAATAATTAATAATAACCTTATATAAGTACTAGATTAATATTAATTAATAGCTAATAAAGTTTAGGCTAGAAAATATAAAAAAAAGTAAGATATAAAAAATAAGAAGGAGAAAATTTAAGATTATAATATTAAATAAGATATACTCTCTACTTATTAGGATAAAAAGGTTATAAGAGAAATAGAAAATACTAGTTCTAATAAAATTTCTTCTTATAAAGAAAATAATAAATAAGACTCCTCCTTAAAAGGCTTATATATCTTACTCTTATTTATAGTAATATTATTATTACCCTCTAGTATAAGTATTATATTAAAAGTTTCCCCCTACTAATAGTAAAGCCTAAGTCCTTAATACTAGAGTAATACTAGCTATTAAAGTAATATTAATATTAGGAGTAATATTAAGGATAAAACTAACTCTACTAATAATACTATCTATTAGTTATAATAACTATAATAAGAAAATAAGAAAAAGAATAGGGGGATAAGGTTATAAAAGGATAGGTAAAGACTTAAATAAATATAGTAACTTAGGATATAACTACTATTTTAATTAATTTTATAAAGTAAAGTTTAAAAGTCTTTAAATCTTATAATATAATAACTTTAGTAATAATACTTATAAGTATTAATAGGCTTATATTAATAAGTAGTACTTAAGTCCCTCTACTTATTAATATTAATATATTTATAATAACTAGTACTTAAGACCTAGCCTTAATTAAGAAGCTAGAACTTATTTATAAATAGTAACTTAATATTAACGCGGAATTTAAATATATAATTAAAGAAGTATAATAGACTTATAATATATTAAATATACTTTATAAGGAGTTATAAGCCTTTATAACTCTATTATAAAAGTAAATAGGGGCTTAAAAGGACCTTATTTAAATATTTTATATAAACTAAGTCTTATATTAATAGTACCTAAGTAAAGAGATAGAATAAATATAAAAAATACTAGAAAATATTATTAATAAGATTAGTCTTATTATCCTTATAAATAATAATATATTAAGCCGTCCCTAGATATTTAATAAAAAGGTTATAGGTATAGTATAATTATATATTAATAGGCTTAATAGTATTAAGGATATAAATTAAGTAAGTAGTAGTAGAGACTTTAAAAGTAATAATAATAATAGTAAGTAAAGAAGAAATATTATAAAGGATTTTTATATAAAAGTTAATAAGGAGCTTAGTAAAGATAGGGTTAATAATATATAATAGGAATATTATAAGACTAGTAGATATAATACTTAAGTATATTTTATAACTCTAATATATAAAATAATATAGAATAATAGAATAACTATTAGTATAAACCCCTAATATTTAAGCGACTTAAGATTAGGATATTTTAGAATAAGAAGTAGAAAAACTAAATAGAATATAGAAGTAGAAACTTTAAGTAAGAATAAAGAAATAAGGCCTTATAAGATATTTACTATTTTATAATTATTATATAAATAGGTTATATTACTTAATAAGGGCGGGTTTCTTATATTTCTTATATATATTATAAATTTAAGCTAATTTATAACTTATCTCTATAAGCTTCTTTATAACTTAAATTTAATAATAAGCTCTTAATTAGTAATATAATCTATAAACTAATAGTATTATAATATTAGAGTTAAGTAATTATATATAAATTATAGGCTTATAATCCCTTTAGTTATATTATAAGGCTTAATATAAAGAAATATACCTAAGTAATTATTAGGTAGAGTTAATTACTAATAAATAATAGTAGATTATTAAAGTCCTTATTCTAAATTAACTAGATACTATATTTTAGCCTTATAAATAGGTAAAATAGGTTATTAATAGTACTACTACCTAATAGATATTATTAATAGGTATTAGCCCTAATTTTATTTTATATTAAAAGGTATTTATTACTTAAAGTATTTATATTATCTTAAAACTATACTTAATAGTAATTTATATACTAGCTATTCTTTTATTAAACTTTCTCTTCTATATATTTAGGTAGGTTATATATAGTAATATAATAAATTTCATATACCTATAAGCTTTATTACTAAATAGATCTAGAACTTACTACTATTGAAATACTTAATATAGCTAGTCTTATATATTAGAAGTTTATAATATTATTAAATTATTCGCCTTTCCCTTAAATAGGCTATATAGTATACTAATTAGACTATTTAAGTATATTACCCTTAATTATATTATATTATATACCTTTTTATATATAAAGTAGAAGAACCTCTAGTCTTCCTTTAGTTAATAAAAGCGCTAAAATATTCTATTAATAAACCCCTAAACTATAAACCTCTTATATATTTTACCTATATATTTAATTACCCTTATATACCTCTAGATCCTATTATATTTAAAAATAGGATACTAGTATAAGATAGGATTATAATAATTATATAAGTACTTAAGGATATTATTAATTATAATAGAGATAAAGGAGGGAGACTAGCTAAATATTATTAATAACTTATATAAAGGATATAAGTATAAGAATTTTATTAGAATAAGATATAAAGTAAGCTTTAAGCTAGGCTAATAACTATATTACTAGTTAATACTTTTAAGGTTAAAATAAGTAAGTAATTAATATATCTTATCTTTAATAAATCTAAATATCCGCCTTATTTACTTAGGTAGGAAACTATTAAGACTCTACTCCTTACTCTAATACTTAATTAGTAGGATATAGGCGTAGCGCGGGACTTAGCTAATATAATATAAATTAAAGATAAGGAGGGCTAGAGTAGTTATATATATAAGTTCTTTATTAGAATTAATATTTATAATATATTATTATCAATAATATAAATAAATAGATAATTATTAAAAGGGGTTTTATAAGTAAATCCTAGATAGGTAGGGCTAAGTAGTAATAGTTTATATTTAGGTAAATTTAGATTAGGCTTAGCGTACGGCTAGACCCGTGTAAATCATTAAATAAACGTTGAATAATCTCACTGCAAAACCTGTCTAATAACGCGCTGTCACGTGCAGGACTAGTTCCAGAACTAAAGCTAATCAAGCAAAGTACTGTCGCATCTCCGGCCTTAGGCAAATGCAGTGTCTTCTCTGCACCACTATTTGGCGAGACCGTCAAATCCACAGTCATCTATATATTTCCATGAGACTCGACGTATCCATTTGTCGAAAAAGGACTTTGGTTGGCCTCTGTATCTGTAGGACTGTAAATATCGTCGATTAGGCTTTACTCCCATGATAGTAGTGATACTGCTCAGTACTGCGGAGACACCTAAGAGATGGTCTAAGTCCGTTCGAAGAACTTTTCGTATGAGTACATGTCGACTGCGATTACATATTTGATGCCTTGCGTACAACACTACATCATTCACGCGATATGCCCTTGGTTGAAAGGTATGGTGATTGGGCCACCAACGACCAGTCTCAACATGATCCTCATACAACGGCATTTGATCACCGAATCAATGCTGGTGATGACTTGTGGCAAGACGCCAAACCAGAGGACGAACTTGCTGGCGTGGAAGGGTAAGATACTCTTAGTCATCTCTTCGAGCTAGCTATCAAATTTGGGATGTTGCAGTGCGACTAGACCTTGTGGACACAGATTATCGCGGCTCATAATGGCAGGGTTATGGGGTCTCAAATGCTCTGCTGGAGCTGTGATCCATAATATGTTCGATGTCTCTTTCCGTTATCTCTCTACAGCCTCGGCATTTTGAAAATCGGTTGAAAAGGCTTTCTAATATTACTGCCTTGCCACCATTGCTCCTTCATCCAGCGTGGTATAATGATCCTAGCCTGGAAGGCTATCTTGCCTTGAACAGAACTGACTATATACAGCAATGTGCAAGCCACCTGCTTAATTACTACCCTTGATGCGAGCTACGGGTGGATCGAAGTAGGAGGAGGTGACTGGATCTACAACCCCACAGGGCCGAATGTGCGACTGCTACCCACGCTAGGTGGACATTTTGAGCGTAATGTAAGCTCATGCGTAGATCACGATCGACGCAATGTTACGGACACACTTCTATTCAATAGCAGCTCCGCCGAAAATGTGACCGATGAAGGTGCCAGGGATGCATTGAAAGGGATGACCTGGCCAGCAGATGGAACTGACTCCCGAGGCACAACTTCCTTCATTAGCCGCTTTCCCCCTGAAAACGAGCACATTGCCGGATCAGAATGGGCCTCGGGTTACCATTTGGGTAACGGCATTGTGGGTACCGCAGGACACTGCCTTGCACCACGACTCTTGAGAAACGAGGTGCATACATTGAAAGTCGTCTTTGGATGGTCCGGTGATGTGAAAGGAAAAAGGTTCGCCGCCAGTCAAGTATTTGATATCGATAAGTGGGTACATCTGTTGTATATCCAAGTATTTTTGAGGAGGCCGCTTATATATACAACTTCCCAGGGTGCTGCTTTGCGATGTACCAGGAGAGTACCAAGATGCCACAGACTCCGAGGCCATCGCCAAGTGGGCACGCAAATGGGACAATGCAGTGCTCAAGCTTAAAGGGATATCCGAGCGATTCCAAGAGCTCAAGAAAGTAGAATTGGCGAACAAGCCACCAGGCTTCGGTATCCCCGTCTACAATGCTGGTCATCCGTTGGGAACGCCAATGAAGATCTCTCATCGATCCCACGTGCTTCGACATGCACTTTTCGATCGGTAAGTCTTTTCACGGTTTGCTTTGTTATTCACAACCGTTGTTTGTATCGCAAGACAAGCCTAGTGGAACCAAAAATTGTGTGAAGGGCAAATGTCCATGATACCTCTCATGATCTGAAGAGCGCTTGGTATCGCAGAAATGTATGCCCGATTAACGTAACGTCTGATCTTTGTCGTGTTGACAGTAAAGTATGGTCCTGATATCACGTATTTTGAGGTGGTGTGGCCATCTTATTCTTCAGAACGGCCACTGTTCTTGCTTCGCTCTGCCTATACGCGAAACTCATCACTCGATTACTGTCTCTTACCAACACTCTGACTCCGGATCTTGCAGCGATAACGTATCTCCCTTCGCTCACAATATCGAGCCATGTGGGACTTACACCACCGACCTCGACCAATTCCCTGGTACGTCATCCGTGCTCCACCGAAGCTGCAAAGTACTCATGCCTCCCACCAGGCAACTCCGGAGGCCCAGTCTTCGACGGTCTAACTGGCAAAGTCGTTGGCCACACCGTCTCAACACAAAGCGCCGTATCCGAATCCTCGATAACCGACATTGAAAACTGGGAGAGAGAGTTTTTGATCAATTCACCCAATTACAAGAAGGCCTCCGAGCTCATCAATCCTTACTTGGCGCGAAAGCATCCACACGATCCTACCTACAGAATTCATCCGAAGTTCCATCGCACGCTTAGTGGCGAGCCTGGTGGTGGAGCGTTGTTTCTGAACATGACATTCGTCTGTCCGGGGGATGTCGGTCCGAATGGAGTTCTGCAGCCACCAGATACTCATCAAGCTGTCTTCAATCGCCACCGCTGGGATTCACGGGATGTCGTTTTCCGGAATTTGACGGGGCGTATCGATCGGATCTACATCTTTACTAGGCCGTTGAGTGTGCTCGTTGCCGAATGTATGTACCACCTTATATCTTGTTTCCTCTTGACGGCGTTAACACCTAGAACCCTTGGATCCATACCCTACTCCCAAGCTATCCTTACATCCCAACGCATCCCAATACCTACAAAACCTCCCCGCCCTCAACCTCCTCCCCATCTCCCCCTCCCCTCTTCAAACTTCTTACTCCATCACAAAAAAAACTAACTAAACCCCCCAAGTCCCCACCTCAACCCTCTCCATAACCCTAACCGGCCACGCACACACCTTCCACACCCCCTCCCCCACAACCAAACTCGCCATCACAACCGGCCCCTCCGAATGGGTCATCCCCCTCAAAAACCTCATCTCAACCCCCACCCCCAACTCCAATTCACCACAATCAGAAACAGAAACAGATACAGAAATCTCCTACACCCACACCCACCACCTAACCCTCTCTCCCCCCTCGGCCAAAAACACCCCTATCCCCTCTCTCGCCTCCTGGACCGCCCTACGCCTAACGCAGCCGCACCCCAACCCACCCACACATATCACCCTCTCACTCGTCTTCCGCAGACCCTCCTTCCTGTTTCCAGTCTCCAAATCCTGGCCACCGGATCGGGCAGACGTGACTGACGATCCGGGTGATGCGGGCTTGGAGTGGCCTGCTGAAGAATTCCGGTTCGCTACCACTACGAGTGCTGGGTGGGGTGGGGAGGTGGGGCAGGGGGATCGGGATCAGGAGCGGGGGGTAAGTGATGGACTTCTGTTTGAATGTAGGGTGGGGAAGGTGTGGAGTTGGGTAGCGGGGATTAATGGTGTGTGGAGGGATCCGGGGCAGGTGGGTATGGGTTGAGGGGGTTTGGGATATTGGGGTGGAAGTTGGGGAAGAGTGTTCTCTGAGTAGGGGATATGTTGCACGGAGTATACAAATCTTCGTCTGTTACAAGGGACCAGGCACCCACGAGCTTTGGACCAACCCCAAGGTAGGGGACTGGGGTGCGGTTTCCGGGACTATATCCCCGAGGAGATTGGTGCCTTCTCCCGTTAGCGCCTACTCGGGACTTTGGGTGTTATCCTCCAACCTGGCAAAGAGAGTGAGTCTAACTTCCAGAAAGAAAATCAGGTTCGAAACATGAACATCGCTGCTTCTTAGATCGACTCTCTCCCCCTTTCTTCACATAGCTATCACTAAAGTAGCAACACGATAACAAAAACATATTCATACGGCCCTAATCCTAATCGATCAAAGCAAGACTGCGCACATACATTCTATATCCCCCAGAACAGGATGAGATTCCCCACTGTGATACCAACCAACCTATCTATGTTGTATAGTCCCCCTTCAACGACTCATACTTCCATCTCCCACACAACACCCACCCACCAGTACGCTTCCCGTATCCCAAGCCCGCCATCCATCCTAAAATCCCGCCTTCCGAACCATCCTCTCGCTCTCCACCCACGAACGCTCCACAACCTCTTTATCCTCGCACCTGCAAGATCCGTAAAATCAGCCCCATCTCCCTCCCTCCAAAGCCCCACCACCACCAAAACACTCTCGCAACTTGACAAACCCCACCTCACCCCACGAAAAGGAAAATCGGAAAACTCACCACTTCCCCGTCCCCTTCCCATCCACCTTCCCAAACGGCACAAAATACCCCCCGCTCCCCTCCACCGCCCTCTCATCCACGGCACAAAACAGCGTCGTCCTCGCTCCATCCGGTATGGATATCGTACCGGGCAAAATCCCCCACCCCACCGCGGCACGAATGAAGGTGCCAAAGAGTGTGGGGTCGGCGGCTTGCAGGTTTGTTTTGATGATGCCGGGGTGGAGGGAGTAGGCGGTTATTCCCAGGTGACGGAAACGATCGTGGAGGGCGCGGGCGTGCAGGATGGAGCCGAGTTTGGAGTGGGCGTAGCGTTTCCTGGTTGTGAAAGGGGGAGTTAGGATGGGGAGGTGGAGTTTATTGTGGGAGGTGGGGAAGGCTTTACCATGCTGCTAGGGTGCCGGTGACGTTTTCTAGATTTGGCGCAGTGGTATTTAGCGTCTTGGGGGCCATGCCTCCTGTGAGGGCTGCGACGGAGGATACGTTGACGATGCGGACGCGGGTTTTGGAGGGTGTTGATTGAGCTGTGGAGGTTAGGAGGGGGAGGAGGAGTTGGGTCAGGTAGAAGGGGGCGAGGTGGTTGGTTTGCCATTGCGTTTCGAATCCGTCGGGGGTGAGTTTGTAGGGAGCTGCCATTAGCTGTGGCGGGGAGGTGTGTCAGTCCGTATTTTTTTCATGATGAATGATGGATATTCGACGGGTGATGGTGGAATAAAGCTGCTTACGCCGGCGTTGTTGATGAGAATATCTAGCCGTGATTCCTTGGCCATGAATGAGTCTGCGGCATCTTTGACACTCTGGAGGTTTTGCAGGTCCATTTTCAGTGGTTGAAGGTCCAAGAGTTGCTTGTGAGAAGCTTTCATGTCATCGATAGCTTTGTGCACTCTGTCTGGAGAGCGTGCGGCGATGTAGACGCGGGCGCCATGAAGAGCGAGCTGTAACGTGGTCTCGAAGCCGATACCGGAATTGCCTATCCAAGTCAATTGACTCTGAGCATGCAAACAATGATCGAATCTGGGTTTGAGCTCGGAAAGGAGGTTCGAACATACCTCCGGTGACAATAATAACGTAGCCCTTCAGGTCGGGAATATCACTAGCATAGAACGAGCCTGCTTTGCGTACAGGCATGATACGGTATCGAAGTCTAAGAAGATGAGAAAGCTATCGACGTTGTCAGGCGGTAATGAAGACGAGATGAGAGGCAGATGTGGGTAAGCTAAGATGTGGAGCGCAGAGTCCTTTATGTATCTTTACTGCTTCACATGGTACTCGGCAGCTCTTGCATCCCGCAAACTGAGTGGATGGTCCCTGTTTGATCGAGCATCAAACTGTCAGATTTTGGGAGAGAAGTACAACGAGAGCCCCTTGAATGGCTTGAAAGGGGTTAGCGTTGACGGCTTGGCACGCAGGAACGCTAATTTCTGACCTTTTTCGTGGCGCTACGCCTCATCCCTTTACCAAGCGACGTACACAACTTGTCAGAAACAAGCAAAGCATTCATGGATGATCTCCAGAGTAAACTTATGTACAAGAAAAGCGATGCTGATGACTGGACAAAAGTGGATGACAAAGCGCTGAGAAAGAAATTACAGAACAGGCTAGCCAAGAGGAAAAGCAGTAAGTCCGATTTATGTGCAGAACATTGTGTCGAGCTGAAAGACAGCCACCAGGAACGGGAGGGGGAAAAGCTAAGAGAACAAACGAGCCTGTACTACCTGGCCCGTCGTGGGATGGATCTCAAACCGCGGACCCAAAAATCATAGATGCGTTACCCATGAACACTGCGAACGATAGCCTTACCACGGATAGTCCAGAAACGCCAGATGCGGGCATCGGCAGCATTAACGACGAATCCCAGTCGTCCACCTCAGTGCCCGGCCTCTCCGAACACTATTTCATCAGCCTAACCCAATATTCGCTTCTGCGGGCCCTTATCCAGAACGCCACCTTTCTGTCACTGGATTTCCACTTCCTGATGGACGACCACTCTGTGTCCCCATGGACAGTGTCCAGTCCGTACCCAACTCTTTACCCTAACGACCTGAGCCCCACGAACCTTCAAATATGTACGCCCCATCATCCCTATCTCGACATCATTGCGCTACCCGCATTTCGGGACAACGTTCTTCTTGCATGTTTGGACGAAGACGTAGAGGATCAACTATGCCACGACTTGCACATCGGCTCGTTCACTGTCTGGGGCTCGCAGCCGTGGAATGCCTTTGGTATGTCATGTCCCTTCCTCCGTGTTCTTGAGCGGGCTGATGACATGTCTGCATAGCGTGGGAGGTGGGTCAAGAATTCGCGACGAGCTGGTGGTGGCTGCTGGATGATGGCTTGATCCGAGCAACCAACTTCTGGAGAGGTGAGAGGGGAGAGTCACCGCTCGTATTGCCTGACTCCAGTAAGTGTATCATCGAAGAGCTCTTTTGATTGTAATGTTCCACCCCAGCCTGACGTGCTGTGGCACCAATGCCAATGGACTGCCAATCTTGATCAGCATGCATGCACCTCACATGTCTTAGCAATCTTCGCATGTCTTTTTGTGAGAATGACACAGTAACATTATGTTCCCATAGCCCTGATCAGCAGTAGAGTGAGCACTCGTCAGACGGAAGGGCCGTCGTCATGTTGAAAGCAGCAGCGCCTTAGCGGCGCAGAAGCTCCTTGCACACCATATAGCATCAAGACCCCTGTCACGTCCCAAGGACTAACGCATCGAGGTCGAGCGGTCTGCATTCACAATGGCGATGGGCGTCATGTTGTAAACACCTGCTGAGCACTCTTTGGATTGTAAAGTAGTTTTAGACTGGCCCGGGTCAGCCTCGGCTGAATACAAATCATGGTCTTGGCAGAGACTTCCTTAGAAGAGATTTTCCTTTCCTTGTCTGCTCATTATATCATTCAGCAACTAAAAGAGGGGTAGCCTCGCAACATGTCGCCGTCTCCTCAACGCTCTAACATCTTGTATGGGTAAGACTACCGTTTTAGTCATCTCATTCTACGTCTGAGTACATTCTGAGAGCGTTGGCGATAACACTCATCATTTAACGTCCGTTTCTACCGTTGCTACCCTTGCAGCCGGAGAGAAGATCAGCTCGCACTTTCCACCCTTCGGCAGTACCAGGAAATGATCCGTCATCGTCATGCAGTCTTCGGTGGCCGTGGGCGAAAGCCCTATCTTGTAAGACCGGAGCAATGCCGCGGTGATCAATTTCAGTTCCATGACAGCCAGACCTTTGCCCAAACAGGCCCGAGGTCCCTTTGAAAATGGCATGAAGAGCTCTTTCATTTCGCTAGACACCATGTTCGGCTCCATCCAACGTGTTGGATCAAATTCGTTGGGCCGTGGAAAGGCAGTTGGATCACGTTGAGTGGTATAGCACTGCATCGAGACGACAGTCTGATGACATTAGTGTTCTGCACGAGTAGCCTGGTGAGGGACTCCACCTTCTCAGGAATGTAGTGTCCGTCCAGCACCTTCCCACCAACTGGTGTCTCTCGTTGGAGACTTGCCGGAGCTGCTGGGTGAAGACGCAGAGCCTCGTTGATCACTGCAGCAAGCACGGGCAGGTCGTCTAACTCTCGTAAGCGCGGCAGGGTTTTATCATTCGCAGGAAGGCGCGCGACGAGTTCTTTGCGGAGCCGATCTTGCCATGCAGGATTTCGTGCAAGCTCCCAGAACATGTACGTCAGAGTCGTGCTTGTGGTGTCTGGAGCCAAAATCAGTATTTGTAGAGGCAGACCAGCTCTGCGAATGGCTACCGGTGCCAGCAAAAACTAGATTCGCAACCTCCATGTATGTTTCACGGTCTGTGAGAACAGACTCTCCCGTGTCGGGTTTCACTGACAAGACCTTGGTCAGGAGATCCCTCCGGCCCGAATCTCGACCATACTCCTTGACGTATTTCTCAAAAGCATCTTTCCCATACTAAAGGACATAATCAGCAAGCTCTACCATTTGGTCTGTCCGATACCAGGGTGCCCACCTGTGCCAGTCGCGGCCTTGACGCAAAAAAATATTGAACAGCGGAGATGGGCAGTCGGGAGAGGAGGATATAGAGCCATGGAAAGCTCGATTCAATCCCACTCAACAGAAAATGATTATCCATGTCATGCAAGAATTGCGATGGTTTGTCTGCCAGGAGGCCTCCAAAATCTTGGCCCAGGAAAAGCTCGCCTATCGGACAGGGTCAGTCCTTTGTTCCACCCACCCACAGATTGAGAGTCAGTACCAACGATGTCGAAAGCCGTCAGCCGGAAGAGGGCGAGCATGTCCAGCGACGGCTTGGAAAGGTTGTCTTGAACGCGGTTCAGTAACCTCTGGACGTGCTGGAGGATGAGCGGTTCTGCGTCGGACAGATTGGACTGCGCGAAAGCATGGCTGAGGAGCCTCCGTCGCCGACTATGCAGTGATTTGTCTCTGAGGCTGAAAATGCCCAAGGGGGGCTGGCTCATGGTTTCGTAGATTGGTGCCTTTACAAAATGTGTCTGTTGGCCATAGACCTCCTTGACGGAGTCAATGTTGGAGAAGGACACCTCGTTTGGACCGACACGGACGGCGGATCCATACTGCTGGTGCAACTTGTGGAAGGTCAAAGTGCGATAGCCCGAGAGGTCAATTACTATCAGCCATCGGGAGGTGAGTTTGGCTAACAAAGGTCCGGGGATACGGCGAAGTGGGGAGAAAAAGACGTTGTAGACAATCTGTCATTTATTTACGCTGTCAGTATTCTGTTCTCACGCACCGGGGGTAGATGCAGGCGGACCTGGAATGCGATGGAAGCGACTAGGAGTATGCCAGCCCAAAAGGCAACAGTTATAAGCGGAAGCGGAAGGGCCATTGTTCACGTCTTCGCAATGGAACACCCAAAGTGCACACAGTCCAATTTGAGCAGGGAGGACTGAAAGCAAGAACAAGGCATTGCTTTCTCCAGGTCTTTAAAGGGATGGTTGAACACTCCTACGCTGCTGTACCCCGCAGGAGAAGGTGTTCTGCTTTTCGCCAGCCTAGAGGGTGTCCCCTCCCCGCCTCTATACTTTACCCCACAGTCCGAGAGAGAGATGTGGCTATGTAAGCGAGCGCCTCAATTCTAGCGTTGGATTTATTTCGTCCCGACATTGTCGCCGCCCTTCAACTTTCCACAGCAAATGGGATCGAGGCCAGAATTACCTACACCAGTGAAAAGTTCCGGCGAGCCTTTCAACCTCTATCCGTGACACTGGAACCTTGCCAACATTAGGCCGCCGATCGTCTTACATAATCATCGGGACCCCATCTTTTCCTAGCCCAACGGGACCCCATCAGTGCCCATCAAACCTCCAGGTTGATGTTGACACCCTGAAGGATTCGCGATGATCCATCTCGATTTGCCTTTCAGGCCTTTCACCATTGCCTCTTGGTATTATGACCATGCGGGGTCGTGGCAAACAGATCGTCACCAGCAAATATCAACAGCCGTGCTTCTACACTTCCCTCCGAACGCTTACGCTCGAGATATTGATCCCGAGTAACCTTCTCTGATACTGTCACTGTCAATATCGCCCTTGATCCTTTCCAAGTTTCCACCAGTATGGGTATGTTAGACATACTCTCAACCCTCAGCTCTACATACGTACGACTGAATTGCTAACGAGCAACAGGTTCAACTCCGGTACACTTCTTCTCGCACGGCTCGACGCGCATGCTCGACGCCGACACGGAAGCAGGCTCGTATTGGAAGAAGTGCGGCGACGAGGCACTCGCCAACGGCGTCAAGGGCATCGTCATCATGGGCGCGCACTGGGACTGTGTTGGCGACAGCATCGAAGTGGCCACCAACCCTTCCCCGAGCAAATCGCCCTGTCCATTCGTCCCACTCCCCACCTACCAAAACTGGACGCCCAACCCGGACCTCGCCACCGCCTCGCGCTGCATCGACATGCTCAGCGACGCCGCCTTCTCCGTCTCTGCCAATCCCACCTTCCAATGGATCCACGACACCTACCTGGTCCTGATCCGCATGTTCCCCGACGCGTCTACCTGCCCGCCCACCACCATCGTCAGCATGAACTCCCGCTTCGACCCACACTTCCACATCAAGATCGGTGCCACCCTGCGCCCCCTGCGCAACGAGAACTACCTCCTCATCGGCACCGGCGGCGCCGTCCACAACCTTTACCGCAATCGCTGGGACGACATGCTAAAGTACCGCGAGAGTCTGGGCCAGGAGGTCCCACCGCAGGCCTGGGCGTTGGATTTCCGCCAGGCGACCGAGGATGCGATTACGAAGAACTCGGGACCGCGCTTGAGGGCAGCGGTCGCGAGGTTGATGAAACATCCCCGGTATAGAGATGCGCAGGCCACGGACGACCACTTCATGCCGGCGCTGTTCTGTGCTGGGGCTGCAGGTGGTTGGGAGGATGTGGGGTCCGAAAATGTGCTGGGGGCTGAGACGTGGGAGTTGACGAATATGTGTAATTCGCAGTTCACCATGGGGAACTATGTCGCAGCGGAGGGTGTTATTGCTGCGTGAGGATTAGGTGGCTGTGCGTCACGGCTTTTTTTTGTGAGGGGGTGTAAACTCGTTTTCGACGTCAGGAATTGATAGCTTACGGCTCTTCAATCGCACTCACTGCTTGACATGATCATCATCGTCCATTAGTAGGGAATTTCGTAGTAGAATAACTTCGACGAAGTTTTCGTGACGGCACATCTCTACCTATCATATCAGTATGGGCATCGTGTTTGTCACGAAAAGGGGTGCTCTGTGAGGTGAATAGTAGCTGTATATCTGATATGGATAGTATGTGGAAAACGAGTTTTAGATACAGGAGCACATGGTGCATATATCAGGCAATGCGGAGTCACGTACAGAGTCACGTGACTGCGCCAAGACATGCAGAGAAAGCTTGGGGAGAAACCCTGACAGTGTTCTACTAGAATTGTTCTCTCTGCTCTTTGTCAACAAAAACATCCTCCGGTTTTGATAGGCAGATTGCGAAAATTAAACCCCGACCACGGTTCCATATATTCTAGCTATACATCTTTACAATCGCATATGTTGTACACAACCCAGCACCATCACAACACCGAACCCGCCGACTGCAACCTCCCTTACAGCCGCTGCTGAATATACGTTATCGCATACCTGGCCATAACACCCAGACCAACTAGAACCGGCACCGCCACGACCGTCGTCCCTGTCAGCAACGCCTGGAAGAAGAAGTCGACGTCCTGGCCCTTCTTCCTATCCATCGGCGGCAGAGGCACCTCAAGAGACTTCTTGAGATCTGCGAGGCGCGTGTCCGAGGGCTCGTACTGGACTTTCTCGATAAGACTCGTCAAGACGGTCTTGTTAAGGAGCTGTGGCCGAGGCTCTTGGAACATGGCGAGTGTGTAGCGGGGGGTGAGCGAAGGGGTGTGCTGCAGGGGGGCGATTGGTCCGACTTTTTGATGGTGGTATGTTAGCGGTTGCTTCGACCTCATTGTGGACTTGGATTGGGTTGGGATTGGGGGTCTGGGTGTGGTATATACTTAGCAGTTCTGCCGGGATATGGTTCACGCAAGACACATGTGCGTCGATGAAGTTGGCAAGGTATTGGGCTTCTGGCAGAGTGGCGAAGAGGAAGGAAGCCGCCAGGGTGCTGCTCTCGGCAGATTTGTTGGCAAAGTCGATCCCGTCGTCGAGACTGCTGATGGCGTGGACGAGTAGTATCGGTCCCCTGACCTTCTGGCTTAGGAGTGCGGCGTCGCTGTTGCTGGTCAGCAGATGCTTGTTCTGACTCCACGGTGAAAGACAAGAGTGTGATATCTGCTCACCGACTCTGCACGCTGATAATATTACCGTTGGATCCGCGAATTACGACCCTCATGTCCTCGGATTTCTCGGCAGCGTCGAGGATTCGCTGACCTTCCGCAAACGGCCTGTGCTCCTTCTCCTTCGACGAGTTCCCACTGGAGCCGTTCCCATGCGCCAAGTAGGGCGACATATGCTGCAACAGACACGCCAGGAATTCGTCGAGCACGAACTCGTTGACTAGTACGACATCGGGAGCGTAGGGTGAGGTGCCGCGGCGGGAGAAGCGTGCTCGTACGACGGCCTGGGCCGCCTTATCGACGTCTGCTGTGCGGTCCACCACGGCCAGGGCGCGAAGGGATGATGGGGAGAGGCATGCCCGCCGAGCTTTGGGCTGGTCATCTGGCTGCGACTGAAGGACCAGCGTGCACTGCTGTAAGAAATCGGTTGCCGGTCTGCTGTCGCTGATTGCGAATGTGTCTGCATCGAGACTGCTGCAGAGTACCCTTCGGAGCGTCGATGTCAGGCTCCTGAGATTTTGCGGAAGCTGTTCTCTGTCAGTAATTGCTCTCGCCAGCGATACTCGGCCGATTGTAACAGTGGACCGACTCACCTCGACAATGACACAGCTCCCAGCCGCAATGGCGGCGCAGACTGGCGAAAGCACCGAGTACAGCAGGACATGCGTGCTCGGTACGATGTAAGCAATGCTTGTGCTCTTGCTTCTGCCAAAGCTGTCGTGTCCTAGTTCGATCTGCCGCGTGGCAGCGAGCTCATCCTTTGGGTTCAGGCCCTCGAAGTGCTGGCGTAGTTCTGACAGGACGAGAGTGTACTCAAAGTCGGCCTCGTGCGATGTGTGGCCGACATCGGCTTTGATGGTCGCTTTGATCTCATCCTTCGACCTAACTAGCTCTGTCTGCAAGCGGTGAAGCTGTGTTTGGCGGTAATGTATGGATTGAGCTCGACCTTCGAGGTGGGAGATGGCGATGCGTGGAAAGGGAGGCGGAGATGTGGATGAGGAAGAAGAAGAGTATATCGCCATCTTGGCGGTGCTCGACTTCAGCTTGGACTTGTTGGAAAACTCAACGTTACTCCTCAAGTCAAGTAGAGTCTTGGTCGGTACAATCGGAAGGCTAGAGACCTACAGAGCTTGGCCATCTTCTCCAAAATAACCATTTCTCCAGTCAATTATCATCCAGGCGCTCGAGTTGAGCTCCAGGCTCATACGAGACGAGATGGCGTGACCCCACCACCCTCCGGATTACCCCAGACACCGCCCGCTTGAACCCTGTAGGACAAACACCAGTCCAGCTCTCCAACAAGCTACGACGCTTGCTATCCGGATGATTCGAAGGACTGTAAGATTACTGATTTCGATCGCCTTGTGTTTCTTCAGCCTGCGAAAGAGCAGCAGCATTATCTACACCTCTCATCGCCCGCCATGTCCGTCTCAACCACCGAAGTCGTCCCTGCTACCGTCACCGACCTCCTAAAAGCCTACGACCTCCACCACACTGGCACCGAGAGCTCGCAGTCACGACGGACTGAGCCGGCACCTCAAGCCTTCAGACAGTCAGAGAACCCTCCTTCATGGCCCTCAAACCGACGCCGCATGCCAGCCTATCGCGAACCGAGTCGGGGCCATCGTCTGGCGGATCGGCCGGCGGGCCAGGATACCGCTGAAGGTGTCGTGGTCACGGTCATGTTTATCGGCGTTTATGTGAACTCGGTGAGTCTACTCTTCGGAGAGTCTGGGCGTGCTGAGTGGAGAGCTCGGTGGTGACTGGCTGGGGAGGGATTGGGCTGACCGAAGAGTTCAAATAGGCTGCGTCGAAGCTCTGGCGCCAGACGGGTGGCCGAATCAATGACAGGATGTTCAGATACGAGGTTGGGGGAGATCGGTGAGAAAGTCCCGAAATTCGTTGCAGCGCACTGGAAAGAAAGGTGGAATCCACGCGTACAGCCGCGGCCTTTTGCAGATGTACAGGAACGGGGATCTAACATTGTTGATACCGAATTTATGAATATCGACTCTTTTGGTTACTATATCTCGGTACTCTTCTCTTAATGTCTCTAATACTTTAGTATCCTTTGAAGATCCTCAAGCATGTTCCCTCCATCCTCTCCTCGTCAACCTCATCATCAAGCTCCCTCGGCCCAAGATATCAATATTCATAACAACATCAATATCCATAGGCGAGGATTGACGGGTTTTTGTAGTAGTCTGCTCTTATCTAGCGCAAACGATAAACTCCAAAACATTTCGAACAAACAAAAATTCCACATCAGACCGGCCTCGAAATCCCCCCCAAATCCTCCTCCAACCGCTTCCGATCCCCCAACTCAATCGGCTCCGCATCCTGCAACACATAAAACATCCTAGCCCACCCGTCCCCCTCAGGCGTAACATTCCTCCACGCATGGCTCGTCCCCCTCTGCACCGCCACATCCCCCCTCCCCAACACCCTCCTCTCCCCCCCATCCAAAATCAACTCCACCTCCCCCTCAACCACAATCCCCAGATCCAGCGACAGCGTCCGATGCATCGGCGAGGTGTATCCGGGCGGGAAATCGACGATGCGCCCGACGCTGCCGTGGGGGATGGTGAGGCTGGGCGGGGTGGCGAGGTGGGAGGCGTAGGCGGCGATGTCGGCGTCGGCGGACATGCGGGCGGGCTGCGTGGTGGTGGTGTAGATGAGGGAGAAGTGCATGGTGTTGTTTAGGACGGGTTTGGCGGGGACGGGGGCGGGGATGGTGGTGGAGAAGATGGCGGTGCCGGTGGGGGAGTGGGTGGTTATGTAGCGGGATAGGGGGCGGAGGTCTTTGGGGGGGTGGTCTTTAGGGGGGTGGTCGGAGGACATTGTACTTGTGTCGTTGCTTGTATGCTTGCTCTTGAGGTAGTGTTTTTGGGTAGAATTGCCTGTGTCGACTTTTAGAAAGAAACGAAATCCTCTGTGCGGACTATGTAGTGTAGAATGCGGGAAAGCTTCGGAAGACAGATGGGGTGATAGATGGAGTAGTAGATGGGTAGTAGATGGGGTAGCAGATGTGGAAGCCACTGTTTGCCATGTGTAGATTAGGGGTCGCTCCTACATGCGGCACCGGACCAAAAGATCACAGTGATTACCTGATAGGGGAAATTGCCCCCTAATACCGTTTATAACTATGACAATTATTAATCCAGAGTGGTGGTCTCGCTGTCATTAATATCTAAGTGTTGCTACCAATTTTTACGAGAATTGTATACAGGTCCAAAGGGGGCTTTTGGTAGGGAAATACAGATACCGAACACAATCCTTTACGATATTCACACTACCTAGGAGGAATGACAGGCATGAGGACCCAATTCTCATGCTCGGCACCAAACTGGATGTGGTTCATCCCTTCCAGCTTCTCTGGCGACCGGTCTTCCGCCGAGTTGTGCTCGAACAGTCCAGCACCCTGCGTGTCTCCAGACGAGACCTCCAGCACCAGCTGACCACCCTTTTCCACCACCACGTTCGTTGGCCAAACTTCAACGTCGACCGGGTACACCTCTCCCGCTACAACAGGCGCTGCGTCCGAGGAGAGGTATTCGCGGTGTGGGTGCCAGAAGGTGTTCCGAGGACTCTTCTCGTTGACCTTTCGAAGACTGACTCTCAACCAGCCTTTGGTGATTGGGACTGGGTCGCCGACGGTACCGGTGTAGAGGATCTCTTTGCCATCAGCAGCGAGATGTCGAAGCGTGATGAAGAGATCGATATCGCTAGGTCCTGATGTGCTATGTCCTTGGCCTTTCGTGGCCAGCACATTGAGATGCACGACTACGTGGCCGGTGATCTCGGTTTCCTTTTCGAAAGGTTCTGTCGTGAAATGCACCGCCTGCGGGTTTTTGAGATCTCCCAATGCGTGATAGGATACCTGGCTATCGCTCTGGTGTTGAGAAGGATTCGTTGTCAATTTCATTCCGGAGGTAAGGTAGAACTTGGTGTATTCCGTGTCCGGTAGTGGCCAGTCTTTCTCGAATCGATATGGGTAAGCTTTTTCAGCCTCCGGGTTGTTGAATCCAACGTCGCCTTTTCGTATAACGAAACCCACTTTGGGAGCCTCTCCGGTTGACCACCCCATGCTATCCTGACTCTTCAGGAAAGCATCAAGAAAGCTCTTCTGGATTTCGACGTTCTCGGCAGAGTAGAAGGGCAGATCGTGCCTCCCAGTCACGAAACGGAGATACTTCCGCTCCGAGCCAGCATTCATGTAACCTTCGACGTTGCCCCGAAGATGAAGTAGGATCCCACCCCAGTTCCCCACCGAAAGAAGCGGCACTTTGATATCGTCTATATTGTAGTCCCTGGATAAGTAGTACTCGTCATCGAGGAAACGATTCGTAGCATTGTCGACTGTCTGATCGCGACGATTCTGCTTCAACTCCTCCTCCGAGAGATCTCCTTCAATAGTGTCAGGTCCCCATTTCCGAGCAGCTCTTCCTGGACGTCCATACTGATTGGTGATGACCTATGAGACACCGAGTCAACCTCGAGAATGGCCAAGTGGAATTTTCTTCTCGACCTGGAAATAAAAGACATACCTGGCGGTCCCACCAGAACTTGATAAAGGTGTTGGAATAGATTCCACCATGCCTACAGCGGTCCCGATAATAGTCTGACATCCCTTCCCAGGGAATGATACATGTCAGCCCGTTCGGCCGACGTGCAGCGACACGCCACTGGCTCCCTGCGTAGTAACTAATGCCTACTAAGCCAACCTTTCCGGACGACCAAGACCGGCTGGCAGCCCACTCGATAACGTCGAAAAAGGCTTCGCTGGTCCCACGAGACATGGTGTCCAAGACACCGGGTGATTGGCCAAGTCCCAGCTCATCCGCCCGAACTAGAGCATACCCAAGACGGGTCCAGAAGCCCGGATCGGGCGTCTCCCATGCGGAGTGCGGCGAGCGGTGGTCGAGTGGGACCTGGTTGAATGAGGCAGCGTTGAAGCTGAAAGTGTTCAGCTCTAGCATGGCAAAAGCTGTGGACGTGTACCATACTCACGCGCTGTAATGGATGTCCTTACCATACGGCGAGTAGGTGGCTAGCACTGGATATTTCGAGCCAGGGGAACCTTTGGGCCGGTAGACATTACATCTCACCAGACCTCTGGCGTTCTTCAGCTCGATTGTCGCGTTCTCTTCATAGACATAGTCGAAAGAAGTCTCATCGATCTTGTGCAGATCATTCCTTAGGGTGTTCGGCATACTGAAAGATCCTGAACAGGCTGTCGTAGACTTGTGTCGTTGATACAAGTCAATCAAAGAGGGGGAGGTTGATCTAGTTCGGTTGATCTAGTTCGATTCATACTTGAATTCTTCCTACAGCAGTCCTACGCTTGATAGTCATGACTGTCGCATCACTACTGCTGTTCCTTGCCGAACCGTGTCCTCACCCATCCCTTGTCCGAATCTACCAAGCCGGCGACAATCAGGATGGTGAGTTATTACCCCACTACTTCCGATTGAATTACCCCACCACTTCCGACGGACAGTTCCCCTCCTCGGAGTCTAAGCAGCCTTCCTACACAGTCGACTGCCCCATTCCACTTCTCGGCCACTTCCACAGCAGCTAGAACTACCTCGGAAAGGTTAGGAGGGCTTCGTGGTCCCTTCCTTGCTGTTCGGCAATGGCGAACCATAGAATAGCAGCTGGGATGGCCTCCACAGCATTCGTCTCATGTCGGACTCTGCGCCTAGTGTGACGGGGTGTATGCAATTGGCGATAACTTATTGTCAATGGTCTTCCTTTGTCAATGGTCTTCCCAGCGTAAACTGGCAGAAGTCTTCCAAAGCCTCCTGCATCATTTTCTTCCTTAGCTGCACACGATTACCAGGCAATGGCAGCGCTCGCGGGAAAGAACGGCGCTTACACCAATGGTGACCGCCATGCAGCCTCTGCGCCTGTTGGGTTGAAAGTCATCATTGTAGGTGGTGGAATTGGTGGGTTCACCGCGGCAATAGCTTTGCGACAACAAGGCCACGATGTTGAGGTCAGTCCACCCCATCAATGTCCAGCAAGCACAAAGTAGCGGGCATGGCACCAACATCTCTGCAGCTGTACGAACAATCGGGATTCGCCAACGAGGCCGGTGCTGCAATTCATGTGGTCCCCAATGCAGTTGGCCTTCTTCAACGCCTGGGAGTCCACGTTGAGGAAAAAGGGGCGGTCTTACTAGAGCAGATCAGAGCTCTCAAGCAATCGGGCGAGCTACTCTCCACTACCGATAATGTGAAAGCTGCGGGGAGGTGGCAGAACAAGTGGTTTCTCACACACCGAGCTCACCTTCATAAGCATCTCAAGGAAGTAGCTACATCGGCTGATGGCAAAGGCCGACCAGTCCAGGTTCATACCTCCAGCAAAATCGTCAACACGGATCCACACACAGGAACGGTAGTGCTTCAAGACGGCACCCAAGTGCACGGCGATCTGATCGTGGGCGCAGATGGAGTTCGCTCGGTGACTAGAGCCGCAGTGACCGAAAAGGAGTTTCTTCCATTCAAGTCGAATCACAGCGCCATGCGTTTCTTGATCACCAAAAAGTCAGCACTGGCAGACCCCGTGACCCGCGATTGGGCAACACCCAATGGCTCCATGGACATGTGGTATGGTCCCAACGATCTCAAGATTGTCCTCTATCCCTGTGTGAACAACACCCTCTTCAACTTCGTTTGCATCCATCCCGCCGCTCTGTCGGGTACGTCAGACGACTACAACGAGAGTGGGTCGAAGGACAAGCTGCTCGAAATTTACCGCGATTTTGAACCGAGGGTGCTGCATCTGCTGGACAAAGCCGACGCCAACACCCTCAAGGTCTACCCATTGTTCGATATGGACACCCTGCCAATCTTTGTCAACGACCGACTTGCCCTCATCGGTGACGCCGCACATCCCTTCACACCCCATCTCGCACAGGGAGGTGCCATGGCCATCGAAGACGCCGTCTCACTCGCCATCATGCTGCCGCTCGGCACCACGCCCGACGAGGTCCCAGAACGCTTCGAGCTTTACAACCAGGCCAGATACGAGCGAGCAACGACCGTTCAGAACAACTCTAGACTAGTCGGGACCGGAGAGCTGAAGTGTACGTTCCCTCCATTCCTCGAACATAGCATGTCTGGACCTAATCACAGGCTCTAATCAGTGCACGACTGCATGGACCACGGACTCAGCCACGACGAATACCACGCCTCGACTCAAATCCTACGCGAACACCAATGGCAGCAAAACCGCAACCTCTACTGGCGCCAGCCGACCGTATTCGGGCCCATGCCCGGCCCACGACAGGACTTCCACGGCAACTCACACCTCTCCTCCTTGTCCTCCTCCAGTGGCTCCATCATTGCAACCATCGAATTCAAAACAAGCGCAACCTTACTGCGTACCCTCTTCCCCAACCCCTCCTACAGATTCAACAAAGCCGACACCGTCGCCCATGCCAGCTTCTCCGTGCAGACCCTGGAAAACATGGCCTGGCTTGGCGGCGGCTCCTACGACCTTCTCGGCTTCTACATCCACGATATCCAGTACACGACGCGCAGCGGCGAGACACTGCATGGCTCCTACTGTCCCGTCATGTTTGAGAACCTAACCGATCCCATCCTGTCCGGCCGGGAAGAACTCGGCTATCCGAAATTGTACTCCGACATCAGCATCACGCCGCGCAACGACGGCGACGCGAGTGACGTTGAAGCACGCATCGGCTGGCGCGGCGCCGAGTGGGCTACTTTCCGCTGGCGGGGCCTAAGAGATCAAGCACAGCAACAGGCCGGCAGTGCTGGCGTCAGCCAAAATGGCGCCCATCAGGAGGGGGACGACGGCAAAGACAACAACAATGACGAAAAAGGTATGTTCGTGCACAAATGCATCCCGGCCTCGGACGGTGCGGAGAGGGGGAAACACAGAGCAGACGCAGAGTACGACGTCTTCATCCCTGCTTCCAAGACCGGAGTGACGCGGACGAAGAGGGTGCGGAAAGCGGAACACGCCGACATCAAGTTTGAAGACCTTGGATTCAAGATGCTGCCCACGCTGCACCATATCGTGAGCCGGCTGGCGGAGGTTCCGGTCTTTGAGGTTGTGGAGGCCAGCATTGTCGAGGCGGATGGGGTGGATGACCTGTCAGGTGCGAGGAGGATCGAAGCGATGGCGTGATTGATGGAGAGGGAAAGCTTTGAGCTAGCTGATGGGAATGGATGGGAGTGGGTGTGAGCGAGTGAGTTTCGTTGGTTGGCGGTGGTGGGTGTCTGCCTGGTAGCTACTGTTACTTCGTTCTGTGCGAGTAGAATGAGGTAGTCTTGGGTTGAGCGATTGAATTAGGTCAAAACAGTATCACCATAGTAGGAAATCCGCAGAATCCCTCAGCGTGGACCGTAAAGCTTGATTTGAATGGCATTTGTGACCTGTTGGAGCCCTTCATCGTGGGGCTTTGCGTGCCTTCGTCCAATCAGACAACCTTCCAGATCAAAACAGTGTCAGCCTCAGGCTCGCATGAGCTCGTCCAAGTTCTTCACCATCACTGTACAGCAAGGCCATGGCATCTGCTGCAGCTCCGCTTTGAACATTCCCAATACTTTGAGTGTACCGTAGGTGCTTCTTGACATTGAGGAGGATTTCAGGTTTGCCCACACAACCAAAGCTGTAATATAAGTCACGACCGGTAGCCAAACGGGACAAGCCGCACGATCTGGCAGTCTTCGAACGTTGACGTGATCAACAACCAGCCATGCGGATCTCATTGTGGCCTCGGATATCACCATGCTAGCAAGGTCAACTTCAGAACGCGAGGCACTCGATCTAATAACAGCTGGTTCGTACTCCGCTAGCTGGGGTAGTAGTAAGGCTTGTGGAAACGAGAGGCACATGTCGCAGAAGTAGAACAGGGACAAAACATCTTCTGACATGATTGGCCTGAACCTTTTCCCCCAGAGATCCAGGCTTTTGAGGATCTGGGAAAGCATTCTTTGGTTTTCGGCATAAGGAGATAAAGGCACGAATGGATTCAGTACTGAAAGAGTGTTGGTGCTCGTGGACGGCTGGGAAGATAATAGTTCGGCTGACTGCAGATCAAACCCTGAGAAGACTTTGTGGATTGTGATGATGTCTGAGAGCAGCGCCGAGAGAATGAGGACCGCATCTTCTTCTTCAGTCATGTCGAGGGGTAGTGGGTGCTCTTCGAGAACTAGCTTCGTATAAATATCGTGGAAGTTATGGTTGGAGGCTGGCATCGTGATAAACAGCTCACTGCTGTTGTACTGAGTGCTCGTATTGTAGTGCACGGCATGGACCACATCAATAAGGAATTGATAGCTCATCAGCAGACTATGAATGTACGGTCAGCAAGGATAACGGGATGTTGGGTGCTTCGTTGTGTGATCTGACCTGCGAGTCCGCGTGCTGGTATGGCTTTTGGATCGCCAATTCGCTTCGTCAAACTGCGCACAAAAGTCATGCATGTGAAGTCTTCGAACAATCTAAGAGTAGACAGATATGTGTAAGCGTTGGCCACTCCAACTGTATCAATACCTCGAGGGGGTTTGGGTGCGAATCTTCTTACGGGTCCAGTATATCCCACAAGTACAGATGTCTCCGGCCACACTTTTGCATCAGCACTCAGTGATCCATACGTCGCAAGCAGTACGCTCTGTTGAAAATATATCAGTATAATGGTGGAATCCCCATAAGCATAGCAAGCTGAAGGCATTGACGAACAATTCCGCTCCCTGAACCTAGAAATTGAAACGGTGATCGGGTCAGGAATCGAACCTAGAACTAAAGAAGTTGTTTATGAGAGGATTCTCCTTTCCTCCAACCCTCCAACGCCCACACCGAATGTCCTATCGAAGTGTTTGTTGAGGATGTGTGAAAGTGAAGAAACTCAGAGGCACTGCCCCGGGGTCCTCTGTTCAGTTGCCCGAACAGAGGACTCCGATGGAGTAGCCTCGGAGCAGGACGCATACTTGAGTTCTTGTTCAAGGTAGCGTCCTGCAACTTGACCACTTTCGCATTGTAAACGTAGAGTGTTGGCAGTGAAATGTAACATCAACGCAAAACAACAACGCATGTCACCTACCGCCATAACAGATTCGACCTTTCTGGCTTCCCTGTTGTCAACTTCCAACATCACTCCCCACACCTTCACACCTGCAGAAAATAACGCTTTTCCTGCATCGGAATGAACTGCAGGGATTCTTACTGAGACTGTGGCAACTGACTCTGGAGACGGAGAGAGGCAACTTGCGAAGCACGCCAGGGACAAGCGCAAGTAGGGGGGCAAGAGCTCTCTGGAGCTGCCTGGCATAGAAATTGCCCGGAGAAAGATAAACTTCTTGGAAAGTGCCTGAAAGGATGACTCGAGCCTTCCCAGCTCTTCCGACTCTGGAATGTCTGGAAAATTGGAAAGAAGGGACAGAGGATATGTGAATTGCCGGGATTCATACTTCAGGTCTTAGGTCAGTCATGTTGACCCTCGACGTGCAGGTTCAAGCCATACTCCATCATTAAGATGCCCACTGGTGGCAATGGGAGACCCGGAGGGTTGTCCAGCTGGGGCTGAAGACGATGCATGTTGATAGTCTCGTGCAATGTCCCTGGCGAACAATGCTTCTTTGAAGTCGCGGAGGAATGTTGGCTCGGGGACTTTGTGCGCATCTTCCACGTCCAAACGAGTCGGATCTCTCTCGCCGGGCCAGCTGAGATTTGTCTCCGCCATGTCACTCTGTTCGATTGCTCATAACGGCTCAGGGCTAGGAGGAGATTTGATGAAGTACAGCGATATTAGAGGTATATCAGTATGTGATTGAATGATTGATTAATGAAACTATGTGGGAGCATTCATGCTATGTGAAGGACCTTAGGTAGGTGCAGCCGACTTAGCGTCTTGGCAATAAGGCTGAAATCTAACATGATTACCTAAGCCTTATCAGTCATCACGTTCGTACTATGTAGTTGCCTCAGGACGTGACCCGCCAAGCCTGCTGACTACCTTACGCAGCTGAGGGTCTCCACGTCTGAGCGTAAACCTTGTTTTTTTGGTGAGGAATTAGCTATTTGATAGCCTCCCTACGGATTTTCTATCACGTAGGTACGCGTATATCTACCAGTATTCTAATAAACTAAGGATGCTTTAATGTGATAGAATACCAGTACCTCGCGATTAACATTTAACGGCCTTTAGAATAGATGTTCCACCGAACGTCGCGCATACTCTCTAAATCGCGAGGTGGTAATAATTCTACTTTTCTAAAATTCGCCCCTAATAGAAGTGAAAAGCTGGCAAAATTACAGATCGTGCGCTCAGACGTGTAGACCCCCAACTGCGTAGTCAGCAGGCTTGGCGGGTCACGTCTGAGGTACTGAGGCAACTACGTAGGTACTTTAGTAAGCCGCTTCCCCTCTTTCACTCTCCACCGGGCCTGTAGCAGTAGAGTTACTTTAGCAATACTTCTTTCTACACCACCACTAAACCACGAGCAAACTACGCCCGCGTTATGGTCCGACCACAAAGGAGACTCACGGTGAGACCAAGAGACTCGCCTAGGAAGGTACGCAAGTCTCTCTCTGCCCCCCTTACAGAAAGCAGGACGTCCTTCGCCCCCCCCGCCCGCCCCCCGGCCCCCCCCCCCCCCCCCCTCCCCCCAGCCCATCGACTCCCAGCCCAGCGAAGTCCTGCACTGCTGATTGTTGCTTGTAGTGTGACTTTTGTGATCGGACGTTCTCCCGGACCGAGCATCTGGTGAGACATCGTCGCACTCGTACAGTAACAACCCAGCCCAGACTCCTCGATGTATTGTCTGACGAAACATGGGCAGATACGAATGAGAAGCCCTTTAGTTGCTCTCTGTGTCATGCCACATTCCCGCGAGCCGACGTCCAGCAAAAGCATATGCGAAGACTCCATCGCGAGCAAAGCTACAGCGAGGACTGGGACGAAGCAACCGCGTTAGCGGCTGCAAAGACACCGCGCTCGAAGGTTGCTTGTGACACATGTCGAAGGCGCAAACTGCGATGCGTTGGAGAATCGCCCTGTAGCCAATGCCAGGCATCGAACCAAGCTTGCACATTCTCTCGCGCCAATAGGACCACATCAATCAGCTCTCGACAAGATGATACCTCTCAAAGATCCGGGCAGCTTGTTCCAGAAATTTCAATTTGTGAGATGGAAATGGCTATCAACGACCCGATGGCATCTAGTGCGGTAGTAACTTCCCAGAGAGCGTCTTTGAGCGATGAGAACCAGTGGCCGACGACGGATACGCAACTATTGACACAAGGCCTCACCCAGATCAGCCACCCGGGCAACCTCAGGCCTTGGACCCAAGCTCAAGAAATAGTGACTCCAGAGCCCCCGCCAGCAGATTGGCTAAATGGCCCAGAAGACCTCAGGTTGGGCGTGACAGAGACTCTCCAAGGTGTAGGTTATGGCCTGGCAAACACTGGACAAGTTGATAGCTTGTGGGACCTGGACGATTTCGTGAGTCGAACACAGCAAATCTCTTGGGTTTCATTGACATGGTTACTCACAACCACCCCAAGGATACCAGTTTCTGGCCGGATGGTATGGACTTCAGCTTTGCAGACGATCTCTATGGCGTTGGTAGCTCAATCGGATCGGTTCCAGGGTACTTTGCGGACGAAGCACGACTAGAGCTTCAACCAGCCTTGGTCGGCCACCAATCTACTCAAAGTGCCATGGAGATGATGCAGAATTACTTTGAGCAAATCTCTAGGCCATCCTCTCCTCGCCACGATAAGCCGAAGCATCGATGGTTTTCTGCTCCACCTCGCTTTCAGATCTATGATGAAGAGGTCATGAATGTGTTTGTTAACATCACCAAGCATCATCTCATCAAGACATTTCCAATACTCAATAACTTCACGGCGGCCGAGAATTCCAGAAAGGCGCTACATCTAGCTTATGTCGCTGTTGGTGGTTTGTTCTGCAATATCCCTGGCAGGTTCAAAGTCGTCAACTCGATGTACAATGATGCTCGTCGAATGCTGTTAGATCCGGTCAGTATTCTCAGTCTTATAAGCTCTTATTACCGGCTCACACCAAGAAGCCATATCAAGAGGGGATCATGTCCCTGGAAGACAAACTTAGTGCCGTCAAGACAGTAAGTTCACTTGTTAAACAATCTGTTGAGAGACAATGCACGGGCTCTGGACGCATTGATCTTGTGCTTACTACACGCAGTTCATTCTTCTCGAAGTTTATGGCTTGTGCAGTGGTGACAAGAGGAGCTATGAATTCGTTGAGGCATTTCACATAAAGATGCTTTCGGTAAGCTCAGGAAGGTCTATGCCCATTCAAAGACATATTCTGACTCTCCAACCCCGACAAGGCAGTAGAAGAATACAAACAAGCACTGGCAATGCAGGAGATGCCATTGGAGGAGCCAGACAACGAGAGCAGGTTTGCAATTTTCCTCCCATCTACTAGCCCAGGAGGTCAATCTGACCTTGTGGCTGTCTGTGAAGGGCACTGACAGAGAGTCTGTACGTGCTTGAATGTTACCGCGTTATTCTTCTTCTGCGACCACCAGATTCGTCTTTCCGATCCGATTTTGATTTTCGAGGTCACGGTGGCACTGCCTCTTCAGCGTCAGACGCGGACATACTTGTTACGACCCTCTTCACACCCGGGAGCTCCGTCGCATCCTCCTATAAACAGCAAGACAATGTTATCGCACTAGCTTCAATCGCTCTAATCTCATGGCCAGTCCTTTCGAGGGGTATCACTCAGCCACAGAAGCGTACTCTTTGGAATGCAGAATATCTAGAACTTGCTCTGAATAGTTGGGCAAAGATCCAGGGTAACAGCGTGAGCTACTCGACGTTGCTGCTGTATCACCTGAGTCACGTCAGCATTCATACAAACATGGGCCTGGTCCAGCGTTTTGCACATAGTCCAACCGAGTCCCCTTTTCGCACAAGGTCGGGCAGAGCCTTTACTTGCATTGAGCAGTGGCAGAAGAGCAGGCATTATCCAATTGCGAAATGGCACGCCCAAAGCATCTTGTGGCGTGTCAAGGATGCCATGGGCGCGAGTCAAAAGCTGTCTTTCGACTCCTTGGGCGATGTTCCCTCTGGGACTGGACGTCCTCTCATCTTACCAGAGTCGCCACACCTCCCTTATTGCGTCTACTTCTCAGCACTTATCCTTTGGTGTGGATCCATAGTTTCGAATGACGAAAGGATATCGAACCTTTCTTCGCTCGAGACCTGCTCGCAGCTACTTTCTGGGATGAAGGTTCGAGTAGCAGAGCTCTTGGAGGGTATTTTGCGAGGGCTGAAGACATAATACGTAAGGGGTTCCTTCCAGCTGGATTACCGAGCCTTCACCAACTGGCGACAGTGTGACAACAATCCCAGGACGGAACGGTACTAGCTTTGTCTACAAAAAACCCGAGAGTGCTATTTTCAACATCGAAGGACTTTGGAGCATTCCAGTGAAACAACTGTGGTGGAATTGCCTTGTGATTGGCTCATCAGGGGCTATAGGTAGAAGCCTTCTTGCAGACAGGAAGAAGAGCTCGATCATTGATTAACTAGAGAATCGGGGCCCCTTGAGTCGCCAGATACTGATGTGCTCTCCTAAATCTATTTTGCCCCTTAAAATGAATTTCAGAGAATCCGATGATTATACCGTTTGTTGCCTATTCTTTAAAGGTCAATATTCACCCACATGGAGGGGTGTCGTCACCCAAGATCATCCAGGGTCACCGCGCGACAGTAGGGCGGCGCTGTTAGGGTGAGTAAGCGGTTAGTAAGCAGCAACCCCACTGGATAGCCTACTAATAATTCCTGCCCGAAATAATCCAAACATCATGCATCCTCCAAACAATGGCTCATTTGGCTCATTCAGGATCAGGTTTCCATCTCAGCCAACCCTCCCTCCTCCATCCACCTCCTCGGTTTCGGAACCTGGAACCTCGATATCAGCAGTCGCAACACCTCAGCCGCTGTCTCGACTGCTCTCAAGGCTGGACACAGACATCTGGAATGCGCGTATATCTATGGCAACGAGAATGATGTCGGTCAGGCCATCGAGGATGGTCTCGAGGCTGCAGAGCTTAAGAGGGCGGATGTCTGGATAATATCCAAGCTCTGGGACGATCAGTGAGCCGTTTGCGTCTACAAGGTTGGTATCCAAGAGGAAAGCTAACTGGACATCATTGTAGCTATGCCCCGGATCTGGTAGAGAAGGGACTGGATCAGACGCTGAGCGATTTGGGTCTGGAGTATCTGGACCTTTACCTTATGCAATAACCCGTGGCATCATTGTCGTGGAAGAACGTTATAGATTACCTTGACGTAAGTCTTCATGCTCGTATCGACTTGCCTGATCTTTACGAACCTGACTCTCCAGACATGGCACGCGATGGAAGAGCTCCTTATCACAGCCAAAGTCCGCAACATCGGCGTCTCCAACCTCTCCCCAAAACAACTACAGGACCTTATCGCACGATCTACTACCAAGCCCTATGCACATCAATTCGAGTTTCATCCCTACTTGCAGCAAGTCGATTGGGTGCAGTGGCACAGGGATAACGACATCTCTGTCACCGCCTATTCTCCGCTCGCGAACCTCGATCCTATCTATAAACCGCCGGGTAAGAGCAAGAATACGCCACCGTCGCTGCTGGAGAACGAGGATATCACAAGAATTGTAAAGGAGAGGGGGTGCACGAATGCGCAGGTGGCACTGAAGTAGGGTATGGACGCGAGACGAGCGTAAGAGTTCGCATCCGGACAGGATACGGGAGAATTTTGCGTCGCTAGATTGTGTATTGGAAGAAGAGGATTACGCTGTGATCAAGGAGATAGGACAGAAATATGTGAAGAGGTTCAACAATCCTAGTATGGGATGGGAAGTACCGCTGTACGAGGGCCTTGATGGGGTATAAAGGTACTAGAAACACTCTGTGACCTCAGCCGACAAACGATGACAGTCGAGATATCACAAACAGGCATCTCATCCGGACTATACCAACAGCGCAAGCTGATTGGGACAATCAAAGTCAATGTCCTTTCCTTCGGTCACCTCAATCACTTATGGTTCTTCGAGACCGCTCCAACCTATTATCAGTCTCAGCGACCGTTGCCAGTGTCCGTTGGAACTAGTCAAGCTTCAATGCTCTTTCAGGCCTCATACTCCCTGTCATCCCCATTTGAGGGCCTTACGCCCTCGCAACCTATCGTCATGCGCGATAATCCAACCCCCACATATCAAAGGTCATGTATCACTGTTAATTCCAGGGTCTTACTGAAATCGCTTATTCGGGTGTGGATTCTTCATACAGATTTTCCAAGCAGGTCGAAAACCTCGCAAGCCAACCATTCCTGAAACGAATCAGCACGTGAATTACGGACCAAATAGCGATACCAGAGATGGAGGGACCTGATGCAGGGACAGACGACCCTGAATCCATCAGTGCATATGCGTGGAGCGCCTGAGACCTGCGGGAGTACCCCAGATACCCCAAACTGCGGCTTCTCGGCTGCGTGGGGCGAGATCCATCCGTTGAAGATAGCTTCGTTGTAAATGCCGCCCCAAGAGCCTATGTCAAAGGTCTGAAGGCGCATCTCGAGAATTTGCACAGAAACATCCAAAGAAGGCATCCGTTCATACAAATCTGTCGAGCGGCCTCTAAGCGTACATCTTGGGTGACGCTGACAAGTGCTTTGGGGTCAGTCATAGCTGCTTTGTTCCTCAACCATACCAGCGTCCTCGCATTATACACAGACCTCACGGCCCTGCATGAGGTGGGTGGAATTACAAAAGCCTAGAGTCGATGCGACTCTTCCACCCTTTTGGACGCGCAGCGACTCTCGTCTATCTCCTCGCTACCGTCATACGCCCTGTCCTCAGTGGTCCTACCAAAATTTCCACTGCCAACGATCTCACACTACTTGATAAACGCGTCAACGTCCTGTGCCCCTTCTATATCAACGGCTTCCTCCTCAAAGCCTATCAAGAATTTGCCATCGTCCTTCCCATTCAATTGACCGCCGCGCACCTCAAGGCAAGTACCTGTCTTCAAAGAGCACTTATTCTTCCCGATACATTTTCAATCTGCGACCCTATATATCATGGCTGTTGAAAGTAGACCTTCGATTAATACTCTTCATGAGCTGTTTGCCACTCGCATGTGGATTCATGATAGAAAGCACAATACTAACCCCAGACTTCCAATCAGCTCTTCTACTCCGCCACCGCTCACAAAGCCAGCACCGAATGGATACATGACCTTGCAAACCCAATCACCCATTTTTCAGTCAAATGGAACGAAATAGAATTACATTTCGTGACGAACGAGGACGCGCCGCCGGGTATGGGTATTCCATGGGAATTTGTATACGACTTTTCGAAAATGATGTATGAGGTTAGTCCCTATCTCTTGTCTCCAATGTTTCTCCGCACAAGTCTCTGCGGCTTTTCATCTTGCTCTGCCAACCTGCGCCGAGTCCAAAAACATGATCATCGTCGGAAAGCGATGTATCATTCTTGCTGATAGCGGGCACAAAACAGGCCACAACGAAAGGGTTCACGGGATGCTATGATCAGGGCTTCTGGAATACGGCAGGGACGTTAGGCATCTTTGTCGGTTTGCGATTTGTCAACCGTTAGCTGGGGTAGGTTCCGCAGTGAGAGGGTATCGTCACGTGTGCTAGGGTGCGAAAGGCGGTCTCGAAACTCGACCCGTGTACTTTATACGCTATTGCAGACTACGCTTTGCCTTGATAAGAACGTTGATTGTTCTAAGATCAATTTGACGAAGTCGATTTCCAGCGCTCCAGATGGCTGTCACAAAGGTAGGTTGGGTAGAAAAGTCCCAGCTCCAGATTCTCCATTTGACGAATACAAGAGTGTTAAATGAAAGGGGGAGAGAGTTCGGTGACAAGTCAGGCTTGCCGTTTAGCTCTAGAACGATGAGCGACGGGGCTCAAGTCGGCGGCGTCACAGCACTCTCAGCGTTGACAGAAACGAAATCTCCATTCCCTATCCTTGTGTATATGGCTTTCCGCAGGATCCAGGAGAAGGATGGACTGTTGATTTTGAGATTTCACCTCTCTCGTCGCATGCTTCGCTATCCAACGCTCTTTGTATCTCTATGTTGTATGTGAAGGCTCACAAGGCGATAGGGCGCTTGCGTATCAGTACGATATTTCGAAACTCCTCTCTCGAATTCCAAATCCCCAGACTCCCATCGCACTCATTGCCTCCACACCAGCGACCGTAATGATCACAACCAATGAGGTCCCTGATCTCGGGTTGCTCAGAATCCCGAAGAATTGGGTTCACCAGTACCAGATCTATTTCTAGAACAAAGAACTTTCAAACGTGTAACACTTCAACTGTACCACATCAAAATCACAATCAAATCTTCAACACCAAATCGCTTCAGCATCAAGGTTTCAACTCAACATCACAATACTCCCGGCATATCTATTTCGAATTCCTTCAGAAACTACCACATCCACTAATAAGAACAACAACAACCATTCTCGATATCACTGCACCTACCAACTCAGCTCACCATCAGCACCAACGCCCCCCACGAACATCCTCTCCACCTACTCTCCCTCCCACCCCCTCTTACCCCCTCCCTCCCTCACACACCAACCCCCCCACCCCAAACCCCCAAAACAACACCAACAATGCACCCCTCCACCATCGCAGGCATAACCATCGGCACCATCGCAGCCCTAATCCTCCTCTACTACATCTTATACTGCACCCGCATCTGCATTGGCGTCTGCTGGTACTTCGGAGGCGAGACGTGGTGGCATGAGAGGTTCGGCAGGAAACGGCGCGACGGCGGAGGCGGTGGCGGTGGGGCATATATTCCTCCGGGTCAAGATTCGGCAGTAGCGGCATCGTGTGGTAGGTGTGGGCGCTGTGGTTGTGTGGGGACAGATGTGGAGGCGGATGGTAGGAGGTTATCTGGGGAGACGGTTTGTTGAGGGGAGTGGTGTAGTAGGGGGGTGGCGGTAATGGTGGAGGTGTGAGCGTGGGATTTGTAGGCGAATAATAGATTTCTTCCGTCTCGCGGAGATGGCATCAAGCAAGCATCTTCACGCCTCGCAGGTGTTAAGTACAGTCTGCTGAGGATTCTTTTCGATGGTTCTAGATCAGTGATATGAATGAACACCATCTCCTCTTACGCATGCAAAGAACTATACCTGGCAGCGATACTAAAACCCATCGTCACAACCCAATCCCCGTACCCTCCTACACACGCAATCGTCCACGCTAGTATCGAAATCACCTCCACATCCACATCCACCTCCCCCTCCCCCTCCCCCTCCCCCACATCCACCACCACCTCAACCTCTCCCCACCTCCCCGTAAAACCCCTCACCCCACAACCCCCCCCCTTCCCTCTTCTAATCAAAATCCCGCTGTTCAATACTAAAAAAGAAAATACAGTAGCGGAAAGAAGGTCTGATAAAAAAAATTCTTGATGAAAGGGAGGGATGGGATGTAGGAGGTGGAGGTGGAGGTGGAGGTGGAGGTGGAGGTGGGAGTGGAGGTGGAGGGTTTGCGTTTATGATGGGGTATGAGGATATGGGGGATAGGGATAGGGATAGGGATAGGGAAGTGCTGGTGGGGTGGGAGGGATGGGATGGGGGGGGGTGAGGGTGGGTTGGTGGGTGGTGGGTGGGTGGGTGGGTGGGTGGGTGGTGAGGGGGGTGGTGAGGGGGGTGGTGAAGGGGGTGATGGGATGGGGTGTGGTGGTGAAGGTGGTGGTGAAGGGGGTGATGAAGGGGGTGGGTAGTAGGGGGTGGTTGATGAGATTACGAAGATTTAAACAGGGTGAAGGGGGTGTGTGGGTGGGATTGTGGCGGTTTTTACCGTGGCTGTTCATTTTCAGTAAAATCCTACTTCCATCACTTGAATTGTATGCTTTGCGGTTAACCGCACAATCTAACGTTATTAATTTATATTCAATATCATGTTCCATACTCACCAGCGTCAACAGATGGATTTACATCTCGTTTCCTTCAGCTGATGGGATTTGCGGCTTTACGGTTTTATGAGTCGATTAACTATCACGTATTGGGATTTTTGGGGGTTTATTTTCTTGTTCTTGTTCTTGTTCTTGTTTTTGTTCTTGTTGTAGTGGGGATGTGATGATAGAGGATGGATGGGATGTTTTGGTATAGAGAGGGAGGGAGGGAGGGAGGGAGGGAGGGAGGGTGGGTGGGTGTGTTATTGGCGTTTAGAAAGGAAGTTGTGGGGATGGGATGGGTTTTGGGAGGGTGTTTGGGGGACGGAGGGATGGAGGGATGGGGTTGTTTTGGGGTTGGGAGGGGTGGGAGGGGTGGGAGAATTGAGTGGTGATGCTGCGTCGTTGTGTATCTTGCTGTTCGTATCACTGATAGCACAAATTGGTATCAGTCCCAAGATGGTCTCTGTTATCTGTTTGAGAAATGCGTGAAAGTGGGGTGTGATCTCTCATCTGTCCCCGCAGGACAAGGGCTTGCCCTGGTCACAGGAAAGACTCCGAATGACGAAGTGGAGACCCAGACGCCGATCGTTACACGGTTCGGTGGGCGAGGGGTCCACGATGTGTATATTGGCAAGATTGCAGGGGCGTGATATACGTTCGGTGCTGCCTTTGTGCCCTCGTCTAGACTCAACATATTGATTAGCAAGTAATCTCGAAGTTGATCGGCATCTCCCCTCTCTAAATTCCTGCTCAAAGCAGCCACCCACGCTTCCCACCTTTACCTCGTTATCTATGTTGCTTTCGCATCATTATGCTAAGCAGACTGATGTGATTTATGACTCGATGTCGAGCTACTTGTGGAGACCCTAATGATAACGCGTTTCATATTTATTGAGAGAGCTATCCCTGTACATGTAATGTTGCTGTAAATGCAGAGTTTGCGTATCGCACTTTCTTGGAAATGTTTGGCAACGACCCATACCAAGCCTATCAAAGAAAGTAATGCAACGGCCTTTCTCAAGTTTGAATTCAAAGGACGCAGCTCTTTTTAGTCCATAGCATGACGATGAGGAGAGAGATCGAAAAACGTGAGACTGGAATATGGGGCATCTCTTAATGCTGTCAATTCTCCACAGCTTACCACATATCCTGGCAGCGTGTATCGTTCATGGTTACCATGATTTGGTAACAACACGCACGAGAACAACCAACATTTGGAGCCAGGCCAGAAGGACAAGATCATCAAGACCCCCGGTCTAATCCAGCCGAAATCCTGCACTCTATGACATTCCGGTCTCGGAGCACTCTACGGGGTAGATGTAGTCCAATAGCGTGCTGCGCGTATGGGCGAAGTCTAGTTTTAGAGCCAAGGAAAGGTACACGTAAGCCGCGAGGTTGCGGGACTGCGGTGAGCGAGTTGTTCACAACAAGTGTTTAATAATAATGCCAACAGCTAGGATCTCGCCTGCAATGTGTTTCCACTAAGATATTACCTACGTGAAGCAAGTCACGACCTCGGGATTACACAGGGAATGCTCTCGGTGGTTCTTTCATGGTGGATGTGTTTACTACGTACTCCGTAGAGCAGCAGAGATGCTCCTTTCGGTAGCCGAAATCAACCGATTGGCGCTAAGGCGGCATACGCGTCGCGTCCGCATGAAGTGCTCATTTCCCCGTTGCCGCCAATCAGAAGCGCCCGTCCGTCCGTCCATCTTTCTTTCATCTCCCACCGTCCAGGAACAATGGAATATCCATGGAACATCCATTGTTCCTGCAGTCTGTGGTGAGCATGGAGCGCTCACTGCCTCTGGGATCGATAGTTTGTCCTCATTGGATGAAGGTTGTGATCCTTTAGGAACACTGGGATTATCTTGGCATTATGAATAAAATCCTGCTATGCGCCGACCTACTGCGGCCTGCTTACTCCTGTGAGGGCGCTACAATCAAGAACGAATGGGTATGGCTACGACGCCATGAGTTGATCAAAAAATAGCATACTTCCTCCTTCCTCCCATTCTGCTGAGATGTTGGTGAAACGGAGTATTATAAGAGAAAGAGCTGAGAGATGAAGTCTCCGCCAAGAGATCGGACCCCCTAACAATGGCTGCAGGTGCGGGCGATCACAATCTAGAAGGATTGGACCAGGATAATGGAAGTCGATACACTACCCTATTGGAAGCGCGTAACTCGAGTGTGAGTGGAGCACTTCAATTACGGAGCATGATCCATAGCTCGAGCTGCTGTCACCACCTTTCCAATCTGCCACCGATCACGCCCAATTGACTTTCACGATACGCTTGCTATTGAAACTCCAGACCGCCATTGCTCAGACCGAATCTAGTATGTTTGAATCGAAATACAATACAGCGTACTTATGCACGTATTGTCAATCCAAGGCTTGCGCAACATGGTACGGAGTACCAGGCCTCGTCATCAGCTCCTGCTGCGATCCTACCAACATTTCCAGTACAATGCCACGACTCCAGCCTGTTCATGATTGGCAGTCGGTGCACAAGGGCCGGTATGCACGTACTGGAAACGTGGTACCAAATGCCCGCTTGCCTCGGCGGTTTGTTGAAACGTGCTAACATCCTGGTGTATTCCATTGGTAAGGTTTATCCCGCCGCACCCTGAGCCGGGCTCAGCTCAGCGCTACCCCAAACTTTTTATACTTGATCTTGCCCCGTGGCACGTTTTGATCTTACATCCACCACTGTTGCCTTGTTCCTCGAAACGTCGATCTGTGATCGCATACACTCATTCTTTGTTACATTCTTTGTCGCAAGATATCCACTCATTAGTTTATCGACTGAAGATCACTCTTTCTCTGTCCATCGACCACGCGCTCACAGGCTCTCTACGAAAATGAAATCCATCTACTCACCTATAGGAATAATGGTGGCCCTGGCGGCGCCATTGACAGTCCTTTCCCAGAATCACGCCGGCGGTCACCAACTTGAAGAGCGACAAGACTGGAACACCATCGACTGGTCCAAAATCAGTTACACCAACATAGGAGCTGCACCCACCCCTGTTGTGGTCGCAAACAAACTCGCAGTCGCACCTCCAGCGTCCCCTCCAGCATCAACAGCTTCTGCATCAAGTACACCCCCAGTCGTCGATGCCCCGGCGCCATCAAGCTCGCCCCCAAGCTCTGGCGGATCCTCAACCACCTCTACCACCTGCTCCGGCAGCGGCATGAACATCGCATGGACGAGCGACTCCGAGTCGGTTCCCTGGTCTTGGGACGGTGGCCGTGGCACCACCACTCCAGGTAGCTGTACCAACCTGGGCGCATTCAGCGGCCAACTCGCCGTCAACGGCAGCGGCGGGACGATCTTCGAAGGCAACTACCACGGCGGTGACATGTTTTACGACGTCAGCTTCATCATCGGATATTCGGCGCCAATGATGTGTTCCACCCCCGACAGCATGTCAGGCTGCAGCATCGATCTCCACGACGCGGCCGCCAAAGGCGGTTGGGAATGTCCCGTGAAAGGCACAGGTGACCAGAGCCACATCTGCACCAACCCGGTCGGGAGCAACGGCAAGAAGACGCCGGGAGACTACAAAGGCGACATGAACGCGTACCCCTGGTGTCTCGCCTGCTCCGCCCCTCACGCCTTCTTCCAACCCTGCTCCGGCTCGGGCTACACCTACCCCCTCGACGACCGCGCCACCCGCCACGCCTCCGACACCATCCAATGCTGCATCGGCGTCAAATGCGGCCAGACGGGAAGAGAAGGCAAGACCAGGTACGGCAACCCGGAGCAAGGGCCCGGCGTCACCACACCGTGCATGCCTTGCAACGACCGCAGCACCAAGCGCGGCCTCGACGCCGTCTTCGATCGGTACGAGAAGGATGCGAGGGATCTGACACCGCTCGTGCCCAGGCGGAAGCGATCGTCGCACAAGCATGCGCACGCTCATGGGGCCAAGGGGGCGCAGTGATGATGGATATACTGTCGCATGGCGTCGCCGCAGGAGAGATGGCGCCCTTTTTGTTTTTTTGGTCGCACTTCGCTTCTTGCCATTTGGATGATTCATTTTTTGGGATGACATTCTATACCCTTGGATGATATATGGATGGATACCCCATGCGAACTTTGGGGAGCGGGCCTGGGCGTTGTGTGCCGCCGTCACGACGTTTACGCTCGTTTGTATATATTGACCCTGTCAATATCATCATCTTCATCATCTATATTTGCGATATATCAACCGTACATCTATAGGTCCTTGGGTATCCACTTTTTGTTTTATGATATGCTGGTATGCGAGCCTTTACCACTGCCCCCATTCTGCGTACATTTAGGACCTGAAATCCTTACCCTCTACGACGGAAGAAACCTCTCTCCTCCTAAATACCACCCATCCTGCTACTTCCACCCATCCCACTATCTCCTCTCTACTTTCTCCTCTTTATATGGAAACAAGTATAGAACCCCCTATCACCCTTCCCCCCTCTCCTAAAACCTCACCCCTCCCCTTATTCCATTACTAAATACAATTACCGTTACACTCTTAGTCTTTATTACTATATTAAAATAATAATATCTATTCTTCCCCTCAAGTAATTTCCAATCGGCCTCCCCTTCTACTTTCCTCCAGTTGAGAAAATATACTACGAACCCCGTAACTACCTTAGATGGTCTCGTTTAAGTATACGACGATGTCTTAGGGTTCTAATCCCCTCGCCATATAATCGTAGCATTTTACTACCTTTCAGAACGACATTGAAGATTGCAACCCGCTGTTAGCCAGTAACATTCCTCTAAAGAACTCATCAATACACAAGCTAAACCAGTCACCAAAGCCCAACATCGCCGCCAAAACGAAATTCCTCAAAACGAACGTACGACATCACGACAGCGACACTTTCAAACAACATCCCACGCCAGCGCCAGCGCAAAGCGCCAATCCGAGTCGCTTCCCCCAAAAGCCATATGCAGCATCGTCTATCGCATCTCAACCAGACGGCTAGGATATCGCCAAAGCGCCTCTCCAGCGCCACCATCAAGAAACAGCCCGGATCCCCCATTTCCCAGCCCCCAAAGCCCCACCATGGAAGTATCCCCAATCAATGATAAAAATCCTAGGATGCAACTCTCCGCCTCCCAGGCCCCAAACATCCATCAAAGCGCCATCTCACTCCCCACTCCCCACAAACATGCACCCTCGCACCCTCCTCTTCTGGCCCACCCTCCTCACACTCCACCTCCCCACCACCGCCCTCCCACCCCTCCTTCTCCCCCCCCTCGCCCTCAACACCACTACCACCCCCGCAAACCTCACCCCAAACCTCACCCCCAACCACAACCTCACCACCCCCCCTCCCCTCACCGCCCTCAAAACCCCAACATGCTACCCCCCCGGCCACCGCTCCCCCCCCGCCTCCCTCCTCCTCTGCTTCGAAATCATCGCCACCCTCGCCCGCACCCGCGACTACTCCACCCGCCGACTCTGGCGCCTTAACCCCACAACCGGCCAAGCCGTCCACGTCCACATGGGGCAGTGCAATATGCAGGTTATCGACGGCGCGCACGAGGATTGGTTTAGTGTGGAGGATGTGGTGGGGGTTATGGAGGTTGTGTTGGGGGTTTGTCAGGAGGGTGGGGAGGGGGGGGGAGGGGGGACGGGGGGGCAGATGGGGGTTGGGAGGTGGGGGTTTGTGGTTAGGGTTGTTGGGGTTGAGGGAGGGAGAGAGGAGGGATGAGGGGTGTTAGGTGCGTGGGTATGTGGGTTTGGTAAGGGGGATAGTGGTGGTGGTAGGTTTCAATCAATGAGGGTGTAGATGTATAGATGTTTCCAATAACCTAACCCAAACCAATATCATTTCAATCCTTCCATAGAGAAGAGCGGGCGTGTAAATCCCAAACCATAACCCAGATTACTCTCTAGAGATCCAAACAGCGAGAGTTGAAGCAACGTGTGAGTTCTCGAGGCAGATGTGAGTGGTAATCAGGGACATGGGGAGAAGACGAAACCAGAATGAGTACCGTTCCAGCTGGGAAATCAATCTAGACTAGCTTCCTCCTCATCTTCCGATGCAAAAGCTGAGTGCAATTCTCCGACCTAGACTTTCAAAGACGCGCCATGTCATCCTCCAACTAAGACTTGTATTGATCATGACGGCGTCCCACTCACTCATTCATAAGGCGCCTCCACGACCTCGCGCAGGTTTCCATAAGGCGAGTGACTTGATGTCAGGCGTTATGAATGCAAGATAAGTGTGGTTCGAGGCATACTTAATCGGTTGACGTAGAGGTTCTGTTGGGTAAAAGGCGGATGACGCGTATTCTATACGATCCATCCCGTATCTAGCAATAGCCTTCCTTAATGGTACTATATCATCCCTGACTTTCATCCATACCTACCACCCTCTCAAGAAACCGGGACAGAGCCCTTAATCTTTACTACAAGAAACAAATCACAGAACGGTACATACATAGTGCCGTCCCTATGACCTTCTCTTGATTCGTACTCCTCGCTATGCATTTATAAAACATTTTGAATGATAGAAGGCGGAAGTATATACATATATGCAGGAAATCTCATCTATATGCATCCCAGGACCCCAAACGCTAAAATGCTAGCAAATGCAAAGAAAAACGCGGCTGGTATCCCATGCGGAGAACATGTAAGCGCACTGGAAGAAGCTTGCGCCGACGTGGTGGGCCTGTGTCCATCACTTAGCGTCGATATCGCACTGGGACTGGAACTCGCGCTTGTGCTTTCGGTAGCTGGAGTCGACGTCATCTCTGCTGTGTTGGAAGTCGTGCTCTGACTAGTGCGCTGAAATGCAACGGTGCTACTTCCAACCACCAAACCGCTGCCCGAAGCCTCTAAACTAACCAGCGTCCCTTGGATGGTGATACCAGACCCCCCTGCCGAAAGCGTGGTACCAACGATCGAGAAGCCGGTTGGATTGGGTGCGATGACTTCGCTGCCAATCGTAATAGCGTTTGGTGTAGTTGCCTGTGTAGGTAATGCGAGCGTGCTGCTACCCATCACCAATCCTGCACCGGAGGCTTGCAGGCTGACGAATGTCCCAGCGACTGTTACGCCAGGTCCACCAGCTGAGATGGTAGTTCCTGCTATTGCAAACGCAGAGGGATTGGACGTGAAGATTTGATTTCCTATCGTAATAGGCGTTGGTGACTCGGCAGCAGGGGCGGAAGCTGCGAATGCGAATGCGCTACCTCCGACGACTAATCCTGCCCCTGACGGCTGCAAGCTGATCGGTGTTCCTGCAATCGTGATTCCAGGCCCACCAGCCGATATGGTAGTTCCATCTATTGCAAAAGCAGAAGGGTTGGCTGTGTAAATATGGGCCATTGGCGGTGCATTTGCTGCAGATCCACTAGCTTGAAATGGGGACCCTTCGATCGCCATTGCTGGGAGATTTGTGGAGAGGATTTGGTTTGCTGGAAGGCTGATGGGGACACCGGACACTGTGATTGCGGCGCCTCCAGGAACGAGAGTCTGACCAGCGATGAGAAATGGTGATCCTTGCTGAGGTGCTCCCGGTGTGAGTTTCTGGCTTGGAATATTGGTATCAGGCGATGCTCGGCTCAGAGTCATAGCTTGATCTCCAATAAACACAACTGGAGCTTTGGAGCCGCCTGCTATGCCAGGTTGTAAGGGTACCGTAGCGCCGTCTACGATGAGTGAGAGAGGGGTTGCCACAATTGGTGCGAAAATGTGGGTAGTGCCGTCTACGATAGCTTTGCTACTATCGATAGATACTGCAACTCCAGCGACGGTGGTTTGATCACCTAGCGCGAGCGTCTGGCTGGCGATTACCAAGCCGCCGTTCGGCATCCGCTGAGCCGTATTTGCTCCTACCAAGAGAGGCGTTGGTGTTTTAGCCGCCATTGGTGGAAATGCATGGTTGGTACCATCAATAACGACATTGTCACTACCCACAGACACCACCGCTCCTGACACGATAGCTTGACTGCCTCGGGCTATTGTCGAGCCTGCTACCAGTACGGCGTTGTTTGATACCTTTTGAAAGGGACTTCCACCAGCCATGACTGATGAGGGACTGCCATTTACCACGGTTTCGATAGCTTTGGGCTCCGAATTGGGTACATCTGGATTCTTGACGGGTGAAGCAGTAGAACCAGGAATGTAACCAAAGGCACTTGCGATCTGTGCGCCAAGACCCTGTTGTTGGACCGGATTTGCCGCGATGGGGGTTGAATTCTGATCTGGACTCTCCTGTGGTAGGGCGTTCGTCGGAGGCGAGACTGGACTGACAGTAGCTATAATTGAAGCGCGACCCGTCCTATGGACATCGTTTGCGGGGAGGCCACCGTCCCTTGACCCATCTTTGCCTGTAGATCTGTCACTTGTGGGTGAGGTATTGCTGGGCGGGTTGTTGTTGATTGGCGGATCTTCGAGTACCGGGTCATTCATTGGAGGATGGTTACTTGGAGGGTTACTGTTGTTGTTTGTCGAACCTTGCCTGCTTGGGTCGTTCTTCGATGGGGTTTTGTTCGAAGGGTCATCCTTGAACTTAGAAGTCTTGGATGGCTCATTATTTGAAGGCTCTTTCATAATTTGTGGATCATTGTTGCTGGGCGGATCATTGGTGAAAGGATGGACACTCAAGGATAGTACCGTCTCAGCCTTCGGTGCCTCAACATTCTGCGAATTATATTGCTGCGAATTCTGTTGATTACCAGACCCCGAGGACGCCTTGGGATCAGCTGCTGGAGTGGGGTCTACCAGATTCACAATTGATTTTGGCGAGTTCAGTGTGCCACCTATAGGTTCTTTAGCACTTGGTGTTGGCGTAGCAGGAGCGTCGGTGGGTGTGATATGCGCTGCAGGAGCTGCAGCGGGCGACGAAGATGAAACGGGATCCATGGCCGTTGCTGGACCTAGGGTATGAGGAGGATCCAGGGCTCCGATAATGTTTGTCAGAGTACACAGCTTCCAGGTAGGTACCAATAGGGTCACATCTTGAGGATAGGAGAACATCGGTGATGCTGCTATAACGTAATCCGTTTCGGAGGCAGGGGTCCAGTCCGGACCGTGACCAGGCATCACACAATGACTGAGGAGGGAGTTCGGTGGTGGATATTGCAACTGCGTGTAATTTATAGCTTCGAACGCCGCGTACCAATGAAAGCAGATGGAGGTCGACAATTGTTCTGGCCTGTACGCAACAGTGGTGTTGTAGATTTCCCCCGTAGCGTCTACACCAAGACGAGTTAGAAATGTAGCGGCATGTATTTTCTCGTACACAACATAGACGGATGGTGAGGTGCTAAAGGGGTGATTAGCTCAGTCATGAATAGATAGAAGAGCATCGTTTTTACAACGTAAAGTCGTCAGACACCGTAGTGTACGGTACAATTGCTGCTCCATCGGAAGTATTATGGATGACTGGTTTCTGGTCGTCAACGGGCCAAAATAGTATGCGGACGCGCGACGATTTAATACGACAGCCGTTACCGCATTCCGGAGGAGGTAGAGAGCCCGAGTAAACGCTATGCGTAATAGAATAACCACTGTAAGTCGTATTGCCACCCTGAGGAAGAGTAAAGCTGAACGGAGGTACCGTTTCGATGGATGGGAACACCGATTTTTGATACGCTAAACATGTGCATGGAAACTGCCCACCACTATCCGAACAATTGCCTCCACCAGACCCCGAGCTTCTTATCGTAGAACCAAGATCATTGATGCCTCTGGTTCCATTCAATGAGACTGGGTAAGGAGCCGCAGATATATGCTTAGAGGCTACTTCGAACGCCATATCTTATTAGTCGAATGTATCAACAACTTTCTTGCCGAAGCAGCTGATGACTTGATGATTATGTGCTCCATGAGACAGGCGCATGTGTAGTGCAATATCTCATCCCAAGTTAGCTAGTAACGCAGATCACTTACGAGTACTGGCGTAAAGTCCTGCAATATAATTTGACAGCGCAAGCGATACAAAGACACTGCGTACGGTGAACGCCATAAAAACTCAACTATGCTCGGCTGAGATCTCATATGCGAATGGTTAAAGAGCGGAGGAAGCAAACAGATTGAGAGATGGGGGCACGGCACAATTTGAGCCATGGCTTGCCGCCCTAGAAAGATCTAAGAGTAAGATGCTGGACTTAGTCCAATTGTATAGTGTAGGATTTCGAAGGATTCCTAATTTAGGAAACAACAGCGCGTCCTCGCAGTTTCTTGGCGCGTTGAATCGAGGTAGCCAATCACAACGGACGACTTGGCGCCGTGAATGTTTCATCGCCGTTTATCTGAGTCGGCGCATGTGCGTGAGTGACGATAGGTCGTTCATGCATAAGGGCTGCATTAGTGCTTGATGTAGATGGACATGGACATGAAAATATATATCATGGTATACGTACCTTCATTGTATCCCTTCTCATGATCTCAAAATCTCGCATGTGAATATTTGCTTCTGACTTTCATGGCGTCTATCCGAAGACATTCAGACGAGCTGATGATGAGGAAATCTCTGACAGAACATATAAGACAACGACGTGTAAGAAGGAATCCACTGAGCCATGTTCAAAGGCGAAAGAAAAGAAGCGGCTTAGATTGATGAACTCGAATTTCTCAAGTCCACATCGTCAATCGACGATGGTAAATAAGTATACACAGAGAAGAATATGAGAAACATCTCCGTCAAGAAGCTGATGACATATCATCAAAGAAGTGAACAAACATCCTCCGTTCCATGCAAACTGCCCAGCAATAATGATCACATGCTCCGAATCCACGTATGATAAATCTCATCAAACATCTTCGATCGACAATTCTGCTCACATGGTGGGCATGGTGGCGTAGAACTTGGCGAGATCCGAAGGTGATCCATCAGGATTGAGGAATGTAGCGTAACCGTCCTTGTTGCCAACCGCAGGTGGGAGATAGCCATATCGGTAGACTTCGGGGTTATTCTCCAACCAAGGCACGATCTCTTTCAAAAAAGCGATCTGTTCATCGCTGGTGCCCCCGCCCTGGATATTGTCAACCCAGAGAGGAAGGCTGTATGGCTGGGTAGCGTTGACGATCGCGTTGTTGACGGCATTCTTGAATCCCTGCACATTACTCAGGTCGGCTTTGTATATCCAATGAAGTGAGATAAAACCGAGTTCGCAAGGCGGATCATTCTTTTTACAGCCTTTGAGAAATTCTACGAGGTAATCGGAGTCAAGTTTACCCTGCAAAACCCCAGGGGCGCCGATCTTGACCCCTTTGACTGCGTATGGCTGCATCCATTTCATCCAATTGCTAACGGCAGTTGCCGGTTCCTGGTGCAAGTCGGCATTGTCGGTCTCTGGCTCCCCAAAGCTGAACATGAATTTGTCACCCTTCCCGTACTCTTGAGCGCCCCACTTGGCCCAATCGTCGACTGATTTCAGACCATACATCTGCGGAATGAATTCTATGCTTGAGTTGAGGTTGGGTGGGGGAGCGGAGAAAAAGTTGCCCAACCATTTGATCTTGTCTGTATAGCCGTTGACATACTGGGTCAAATGATCTGCCTCAGTCCCTGCGGGGCCATCTACAAAAGCGATACCACGCTTGGTCCCTGGGACACCACCAGTGACAGGTGCTGCGGGACTGCCAGCGGCAGCGGACGCAGTGGATGCAGCAACGAACGATGGTGAAACTGGTACAGGCTGAGGCGAGAGTCCGATAGGCGACGCAGACACGGATTGCACAGGAGCCACGTTGGAAGCAACAGGTGCAGATGAAGCGGCTTGAGTTGACACTGGTGCTTGAGACGTCTTGGGTACTGCCGTCGACGAGAAGACGGCAGGCGTGACGGAGGATACCGGCGGAGCAGAAGTTTCCAAAGCTTCCGGTGCTGATGATGCTGACGCAATGGCGGCCGAGGAGGAAGACACCACCGAAGCAGGTTGAACAGGAGATTCAGCTGGTGCGCCACCACTGCCACCAACAGTGACGGTGACGGTGGGATTGTATGTGACGGTGACAGGAGCACCGCAGCTGCCAGCTCCAGAATCAATGGCAGCAGTTGCAGATAGGGCCGGTGCTCCACCAGTAGCCGAGGCAGGGACGGTCTGGTAGATGGTATTGTGAAGAGTTGTGTATAGGGTGTTGGTGTTGATGAGAGCAGATCCTGCATCACTACCCGCCGCACTCGAAGTCGCATTGTTCAAGCCGAACGGTCCTCCAGTGCCGCTTGGGAATGGAGCACCAGAGACAGTGCCTGACTTGTGTGGCTTATGTGCATGTTTGAAGCCGTGACCGTGGCCGTTGTTGATGCTGGGCAGTGCCAGAGCGGAGGGCAGGAGGAGGACCGCAAGGGTGATCATGGGATACTGCATATTGAGTGAGGTACGAGAGTATCTGGTAGAGTGTTGTGAGTGGACTGAGGTGATGGCTGAGGTATGGTGAAGTGGTACGAGTGCTGTGGATGCTGCCAACCAGGGCTTCGACGGATTGATGCCGTTCAATGAGTGTGGTGGTCAACTAGGACCGTGCGAAAGTAATGAGCGACTGTTCTGTCAAAGAACGACTCTCAATTGATGAAAGAGAGAAAGTGGGCGACGACGGTGGTGAAGAAGAAGAAGGAGAAGAACGGATTGGGAAGTTGAAAGGATGTGAGAGATGAAGAAGGATGTGCCATTGACTAGACTACTTCCAGCTCAGAATACCGCGATAACGCTCTAAGGTACAAGGGTAATTTACAGACAAGAAATGGATTCGCATTTGGACGTCTGTCACTTCTCAAGATGGAGAGCGCTCATCTTCACATCCACATTGCAGGGTCGGCACATCTCTATGTTTTGTTTCATGCCACCATGGCACAGACATCTCAGCCTGATAGGAAGCAGGAAGCCGCCCACAATCTGACCTTGCATCCCCTTCATGTGTTCTTCAGGGGTTGCGTGGTTGCATACAGAATATTCAGCGTTCAGGGGGAATCGTAATTCGCCATGCGCTGCGACTCATTTGATATGGACCAGTCTAGATGTTGCGGCCCGCTCCGTCGCTATTCTTGCTCGGGAATGGAGATGCTTGAAGATCTGCCAGGGAAAATCGGGTTGCAGCGCTGATTGACCGAGACATGAAACACACTAGATCAATTGACGCTAGACTGGGCAATCCGAAACCCAGGCCTTCGTCAGCGGGGTACAGTACTGAACTCCACTTCGTAAATTACTGCCGGATTCCTATCTGCCCCTGAGATGTCTTGTATAGTCCGAGCGGGTACTATGTGTGAGATATCTGACAAGACGAGGACTCGCTAGTAGCTGTGATAGTAGCTGTGATAGATCATATCAACGTATTGTGATTTCAGACGCCTACAAGGCCATGCAAAGCAGGTAGCCCTTACAGCCTGCGACCATCCGTCAAGTGTAATCATGGTTAGCGAGGTACGTATATATTGGCATTGCGGCATAAAGAGGCGCTCCAATGATTTTGCCGCAAGTCGATTGGTGCATAGAACTTCATACCAAAGCAAAGACCGAAATGCACGATCTTGGTTCTCAATCAGGTCATGGGATGCGTGAGCGCTGAGCGATGTCTACCGTAAAGGCAATGGAGAATTAAGGAAGACTTGACGTGGGTTGCATTGTCGTCATTCCTCTTGGATCGATCAATGCCGCGCTGTATCTATCTTATGCCGCTCGAGGATCACGACAGAATTGTTGAATCCTGACACGGTCCCGATGAGCTGAATCGTTGATTGATAAAGAACTGCTGCCTGGTTATTGATCGACTCATTCATGTCTGTGTATTGCATGAAATCGGCTCACAGTAAAAGTACGTAACTTGGTGCAATTCTTGATCGCAGTCGTTTCGACTTTCCTCTCATATCAAAACAGAATTAAGTGCGATAGGACGATGCCATCTGGCTTTCGACAGAATCATACAAGTTACGGTAGAGTCACCATTCTTGTATTTTCCACCGGCGGAGCTTGCCTTCTATCCTATCAATGCGTTTCGATCCATTCATCAAGGCGAAGGGGTTACCCGGTTAACATGAACGGCCGTTGACACTTATCGAATGATGCATTTCTTCCATTTTCACATTCATCCGATGGAACTGTCTTGAAGTATCTGTGCTTCCTTTAAATACAGCCCTGCCACACTGCGTAATTTCAAGGACCATGCAACACCTCCGCATTCATCATGTGCGGCTTTCACAATTAGGTCTTTTTCTAGGGGCAGTCATATGTCGCCCCGTCAGTCTCAAGGTACTTTAGTAAGGGCCGCAGCTCTCTTTTGGCTGCGGTAATGATAATCCAGTAGCCAAAAATCAATAGTGGGCTTGGGAATACCACAAATCACCGTTTCAATATGATAGTATGCCGAAATCTCCGACAGAGCTTGAGTATTAGATTTCACGATTGCTTCAACTTAGCTGCCCTATACATCAATGACTTAGAGGACCAGGCGGGTGCCAAGACGCTAGCTCCGAAAGAGCGCGCTAGCGGTCTTGTATGTTGTAGAGCACGGGCACGCTTCACCTTCGCCGTCGTGCTACTTTCGAACGCTTGTTCCGCTTGCACTTTGTGTGCATCTTCAGAAGGGACGAGTACTCCTCGATACAACTCCAAGGGCCCCCAGATCCATGAATACTTCGGAGCAAGGTTGGGAGCGCGCCCCACACAAGCTCGTCACATCTTCGCAACCTATTCTACATACAGCCTGACCCCAAAGAGCCGCGAGCATTGTCGCAAGGGCCGACCCTGCTATTATAATTGGTATCGCCATCCATCAAGTACACCTGCACTAGCTCTAGTACTGACAGTTGGCAGGAAGGGCTGGTTGTCCCCATAGCCTCGGGAAGGCTCACCTCGCCTGTCCACTTCCTCTACATCCTCCATATCTTCACAATAGCTTCCTCCAGACGATCGCTAGCGGAAATACCCTGAGAGCTGCGTGATCGGGACCTGGGGCGGCGAGAAAGCCTACGACAAGCGATATATTTGTGCTGCACCACTTGAAGTTCACGATAAGGCTCCACATCTACTGCGACGAGATTGGACATCTGCGATACTTGATGTGGGAAGTCTGATCTATGAATACTGTAGAGGATAAGTGACAGGTCGAAGCGTCCGCAGAAAGCTACGAGCTTACACAAAAGAGCATCGTGTGAGGAAAAGCCCATGATCGTTTAAGGAGGTGGCAGACGCTGTCAAAAGGAGCATTCTCGAAGGTTGTTTTGGAATCAGGATGACTACGCACAAAGAACATCGTTCGGGAGGAACGCCGAGGATTGTGCATGCTGGTTGCTGCAAAGAGGAGGGAGCCCAACAGAGAGCTAGTGTTGAGAAATGAGAAGACTTGACAGACAAGGGACACAACTTTGTGCGATACAATGAAATCGAGTATGCTTTGGGGCGTTGTGGAATTACTGGTGAAATGCCCTGTGCGCCATAACGTACGGTACAGCTCATCGGCTGTGTGATGGCGCCTTTTGTCGATACGAACTGGGGTATAAATATTATTTGGCGGGCCACTTAGCTCTCTCAGCTCCGCAAGCGACCTCAATGTTGCCCGACCCGCCGAGAGCCCTTCCCCAAATCCATCCGACAACGAAAATACCTCACAGCCTTGCAACAACACCAATGATCTCCTATCTAAATCCAACTCCATCGCCCCTCTAAGCCGACTCAGCGGCGTTCACAATTTCGTCAGCAACACGCTCGCAAATGAGTCCAACATCATAGCATACTCCGATCAGCCTCGGTGAGCGATTATGTCGCCACCCACGGCTATGAACAGCCGCCGAATGATACCCAAAGCACTACTGAGGTGCAGGGGTCGGAAACGCAAGCTGCGATAACCTGACCTAGATACACAAGAGGACTGTTACGAATATCTATGTTTTGCAGGTACTTCTCAATCAGACCTCTAAGCATATCCATTGGGTGGAGGAGGTCATGGTCCGCAGCATTTGCCAGGTAAAGAATTGAGCTTAGGCGTGCGATATCAATGGCATGGTCATACTCCTAGACGCTCGCGTCCCTTGTTCTGCTTGTTCCTCCTTTGCTAGGTGGGCTTTCCATGGCTGTACGCGAACATCGCCGGCCCGAAGCGATACACATTCCACGAGAGTTGTTGTATGAGGATTAGAGTATTGCCAGATACGGGCCTCTAGCCCTATGCATACTAGGTCTTGGCTATGGAATGCAAACTGAATTCTCTACTCTTTGGTGCAATGATCGCAGCGGGTGCAAGAATCACGAATGTTTCAATTGGAATTCGGAACATGTGATAGCGCTACTAACGAGCAGTGCCAAAAGCCGTGATGATGACACTGGGCCTTGCCCCCTGGAAGAACGTTGATCGATGACAACTCTTTCGATCGATCTGCCATCAAAAGCTAGCATATAATGGTGACAACTAGATCTTTGATGGATCTCTTTGTTGAGATCTAATAAACCCTTGACATCAAGGTCAAGGGTAAAGACTCGCTTTGTGCTTAGGAAAAACGAGGCCTCAACACCTATACACGTCTCTTTGTACCTCAAATAATGTAATAGCGATCCCTTCTGAACCGTTCCTGAAAGTCAACAGCTTTGATACATTCATTCTGGGCACGCAAACTCTTAAACCATTACCTAATTCCATCAACCTATCGATCTGACCGCACAGTAACATCATGGCTTCACCACTGACAGATATCGCGCAGCCTTCTTTCGGCTCACCGGACAATGATACGTTAGCCTCACCGACCGCGTCACTTCATGGTTCGGTACGAACAACTTCCTCGCACTCTTCCCAGGTGCAAAGAGCTCAGTGGGATCAGGAAGATCAGGAAGCGGAAGCAGTCTTGACCCAGCAAGTCGAGCAGCTCTGCCAAATCCTATGGCCTGCGCCAGATACTTTCAAGCAGCGATTCGCAAGCAGTCAGATTGGAGCTAGTCTACGAGCAAACAGGATCTTCCAATATTTCATACCTGCGCTACAACTACCAGTCATCGAGCGTCTTAAAGGCGGTGACCTCAATCATATTACCAGGATAACCTTACCCACATCATACTCCCAAAAAGATCGTCATCTTATTCTCCGAGTACCGCGCTGGAACCAAAAGCGGCTCGATCGTGAAGTCGCCACATTAGAGTATGTCCGTCAGAAAACGTTGATACCGGTCGCCACAGTTGCACGAACAGATTTCAGCTGTAATAACCCTTTCGAAAAGCCATATGTGCTTCAGCATCAGGTCTTCGGAAGGGATCTGAATACAATGTGGAACAATCTGAACCATGCTCAGAGATGCACCGTCGCAACTGAGCTAGGCCGTGTATTTCGAAAACTCCTTTCTCTGCAGGCTCCCGTCTCCGGCGTCATCGAAAAAGCATCGGAGAACGCAGAGAATGCTCACAGCTTTCGTATCGTTCCATTTGACCTAGACATAGATCTAGACGAGATTACAGATGAGACTAAGGAGAAAATCAAACTCGACATGCCAGTCCCTCGGGCTCCCCAAACGACTCTGGATGTGTTCAGGTCTCAATTTGGACGCTGGAAAGCAGTTGCGCTCGCACACAGCTGCGGCGAAGTGAATACCGAAGTCGAACTGTTGGACAGCATGCTCAAGGCAGTAAATGAGATGAACGACTTAGGTCTCTTCGACGAGAATTCGAACTGTCTCTGTCACGTGGATCTGCACCAAGGCAACATTATGGCTAGGATTCAGTCTGATAATTCACTGGAGATAGCAGCTATCCTTGACTGGGACGAAGCCGTCTTCGCGCCGAACTTCGTCTGCTGTCATCCACCCGCTTGGTTATGGGGCTACGAATATGCTGACCAGGTCGACGAGGACGATTCGCTCCCATGGCCATATGAGCTAGCAGGAGCTAATGAAGTCCCTTCTACATTGGAGCAACAGGAACTCAAGCGGCTATTCGAGGAGAGTGCTGGACCAGAATACTCGCGTCTAGCATATGATGAGCTTTACCGACTTTGCAGGGGATTGTTTAGGATTGCAAAGGATGGGCTAGAAGGCAATAGCCAATTTGATGCCGCGGAACGAATTCTCAAGGAATGGGAAGTTCTTCGTCAGTCATTGACAACGAACTAGAAAGAGGTAGGAAGGCCCTAAGTGTCCTCTAATAACGTCGGCTGATATTTACAGCCCAAGCTTAGCAATCTCTCAAGCTATATTCGTCTCTTTTGGTCGTCCCACGAATATATTGTATGATTGACCTAGAACATCTACGTGTCTCTGCTTTAATCACGTCTGCTTTTCAGCCATGAATATGGCATGTTGATGCCAGTGATTTATTAATGCGTTCATGGATGTCTAACTCTTATATATGTAGTAAGCACTCCAAGTCTACTCTAAGACATATTGATATCATCACTCAGGTACTTGAGCGAAGCACTCAGAGCAACATTTTCATCTGGTATGGTCTTGATCTCGTCGGAATCACTAGGAGGGTCGCTAACTCCGACTAAAATGAATGAACACGTCTGACATTTCCCTCGCGGGATAGTCCTGGTCGCCGCTTGATTATGGAGAAGCGTTGATTTCGTATTCTTTGTTTACCCTTGAGACTATCTTCTCTAACAATGAAAGCTGGCTTTCGTCATGTTGGCTGCAGGTTCTACAATACCTATTATCGTAAGATGGACGTTATCCAGAGCACAATACCATTGTCGTGGTAACACATACCCACAACGTCTTTGTCTAATCCTCCTTTTCATTAAGCAGTATACACAACACCCATCTCCTTGACACCATGTCATCTACTACATAATCGCTTCCCTAGACTCTGTTCCAACCCCACCAAGCTTCCATCCTCACACTCACGACTCACAATTCATCATCAAACCAAAGCCTCCAGACTCATCAACAGAAACAAAATCTCCGTTTACGAAAGTATGGCCGGAGGTACCACTCACCACTGCAAGAAACAGCGCCTAGGAAACTGCCGTCAAGGAAAGGGTTTGGACGGGAAACCAATCTGCAAAACGCATCAGGTCAGCTGTAAACAAATCACGCACGATGGGACTGTGTGTAAGAAGAAACGACAGGCTGATGAGAAGTGCAGGGCTTGTGGCGTGTGAAGAGCTTACGAGTTGGGAGTAATTGGTGCAACCTCTCGACTTTACTTACAAAGTTAGCGACTTTGTGCATTGGTTTTATGGGCTTATAAGGTGCGTGCTAGATTAATTGAAAAAAATACTGTCTATATTTTCTATGTATAAACAAACCGTCTGCCTCACCAAGTCAAATCAAAAAGATAACAAGATTGTAGACTTCGCACCTTTAAACCCCTGATTGTTATGGTGTACACCAATCAGAACTTAATATCGTCCCAAGAGCTGTGCTACGGGCGCAATTCGACCTTCATTATCAGTATATTTAGCGTGTACAGTTTCAATGCGATTGGCCTGCTGCAACACCATGACCCCGACCCCACGCTTTAGTAGTACATGGTAGATGTACCTTACTTATAGAATCTGTCATATCTTCTACCTATATAGATGGATTTCTATAATTTTTAGAGTATTAGATACTATAGATAAATATATATCTTTTAGCCTACTTAGATATATATTATAAGTGTTAATTATCTAGTAGTAATATAAAGATATCTTCTTACTATAATCTATATAATATTATAATATCTTAAGATTTAACTACTAAGTAATATATATTATATAATAGAACTTTTCTTTTTCCTTTCTACCTATTCTATTTATATTATTACTCTTTTATACGCGTCTTATACTTTTTTATTCTTCTTTATACTAATTTATATATCTATATATAGATATTATAATATACTTATACTAGAAAATACCTGTAAAAATTCAATATTTTTACGTTAGAAAATTACCCCTACTACCTAGCATTTAGTAGGTAATATAAATAGTAGGGTTTTTAGCCTGTAAATACGATAGTATTAGCTTATATACTAATACACTAATTTAGATAATTCTAATAGTATTCTATACCTAATAATAAGACGGATATTTCCCCTTATTTAAACTAATATTAGATATATTAGTAGGTAAGGTAAATAGTAGGGAGCCTATTAGATATATTAGTAGGTAGTTAGCTTATAAACTATATAGCGATATAGATTATTCTAATAGTATTACCTACCTAGTAATAAAGCGGATATTTCCCTCTATTTAAACTAATAGTAAATATATTAGTAGGTAAGGTAAATAGTAGGAAGTATATTAGATATATTAGCCTGTAAATACGATAGTATTAGCTTATAAACTTATATAGTAATATAATTTATTCTAATAGTATTATATACCTAGTAATAAGATAGATATTTCCCCCTATTTAAACTAATAGTAGATATATTAATAGGTATTATTATAGAATAAGTAAAATATAAATAATACTAGGATTTTTATTATTTATAATTTATATTCTAGCCGTTAGTATATAGAATTTAGTAGGTAAATATATTTATTCTAAAATATCTTTTAAACTACTCCTCTAATTTTCATTATTTTTAAAGTATTAGATAGTTAAAAGTAAGCTATATAACTCTACTTAAATAGAAAATATTATAAAGTATTAATATATAGGTAGATAGAATACAAAGAAAGTTAGGAATTTTAATATTTACTAATATTAGTACTAGTTCTAGAGGGGTAATTAGGGTACTTATTAACTAATTAATAAGTTATAATAAGCTTAGGGTCTATTAGTAAACTAGGAAACCTGTAAAATATAAAAATATACTTATTATATATATATAACTAATACGCTTATATATTAGCCCTAGAGCTTGTTATAATACCTCTAATTACTATAAGCTACTATTTATACCTCTATAATACTAAAAGCGCGCTTAGTTTTCTAATTATTTATTAGGGTGTATAAACTAGATATTACAATTTAGATAATATTTATAAAAAAGGTTTATTAAATATTATAGCTAATATTTATACTACCTACTTAGTATTTAATAAATATACCTTTCTTAGAATTAGTACTATTATTATTATAATTATATTAGGTAGTATTATTACTATATCTACCTATCTTATATACTCCTTTAATAGCGCCGTTTATACTATTATTATAAGTAGTATTATTATTAGGAATTACTATTTATCTACCTATTCTAATTATAATAGTCTATCCGCGCTACCCTAATTTATTACCTATATTAATACTAGTACTATTATTAATAATATATAAAATTATACTTATAATACTTAATATATATTTATTATACTATTTACTTAATATTTATAAACTACCTTTTAATAGAATTATTCCTACCTACTTAACCTCCTTATATTATAAATTCTCTTCTTAAATCTTACTACTTTCTAGTTAAATTTCTACGCGTAACTTTCTTTTAACCTACTTTTTAAACCCTATATATTTATCCTTATTACTATTTATAATATTTTATATTACTACTCCTTACTATCTTATACTATATTTAATCTAGTTATTTTAGCTTAAATATACCCTAGAAATCCTCTATAAACTAGGACTTATAAGCGCTTTAATTTATAAGTAGATCTTCTTCTTTTATTATATATAATATATAATATCTTATAAGTTACTACCTACTATCTATCTTTAGTTTACTTAGTAATATATATCTATATTTTAAGGTAGAGTAAAGGAGAGGAGGGAGGTTATTATCCTATCTAATTTAAGAGGTTAGTTATATATAGATAGATAGAGTAAGTAGAATTATACTATTAACTATTTCCTCTTAAGCCTTACTAGTATATAAGGACGGCGGTATTAAGGTTTAATACTTATACTCTAAAGAGCTATTTAGTAATATTTAATTAATACTAGGATTATTACCTTATATAGTTTTAAGTTAGCTATTACATCTCTCTTTATATTAATTAGTTAGGAATACCTACCTTAAATACTTAAAGGACTATTATATTTATTATTATCTAAATTATCTAAGGGTAGTAGGTTATCTAGTTAACTACTATTAATATCCCTCCTATTTACCTTATTATTATTTCTATTTATAACCCTAATATTATAAAGTATATCCCCTACCCCTTTTAAGTAAAGCTTATAAATACGGCTCTAATAAAGGTTATTATCTAGGTTATCTTATATATACTATATTATTTACTAGCGCCTTATAATAGTATATAATTAGCTCTCTATTATATATTTATATATAATAGTAAGATAGCTAGTTATATACCCTAGGCCTTTTTACCCTTAAATTTCTTAATATAATAATTACTACGCGCGTATTTAGATATATAATATCTTACTATTATTATAATAAAAATTAATAGGATATTAGGTAGGGGGTTAAAAAACTTCCTTATACTTTCCTTATTAGTAAAACTAGTCTTTATTAGTTTATATACTATATTTATAAGTACTTTTATTAGGATAGGATTTACCTATTTACCCTTTCTATTATAAACCTAATATTTAATTAAAACTAATATTAGATAGAGGGGTAACTTATATTATAATATATAAAAGTTAGAAGGTTTAATAATACTTTAACTTACGCGGTTACCTCCTCTTATAAGCTATTCTATTTATATATTAATATTATTATAACTTATATAAGGTTTAAAGAGTATAAATACTATTCTTTAAATAAGTTAATAAACTAGTACTTAGTTTAGTTAGAATAAGAGGTAATTATAGATATTATACTAACCTTTTAAGCTTTAACTTTAATAGGTATACTATCTACCCTATTTAACTTACTTCTAATCTTAAGCCTTAATCTTTTAATTACCTTATTCTACGCGACTTTTATTTAACTATTTAATTATATAGGATTATCTTCTAGTTATATCTCTCTTCCCTTCCCTAAGCTCTTAATTATACTAGAAAGAATTATTACCTTTATATACTTTATATAATTAGGGATAATAATAGTATATATCTTATAAGAGACTACCTTACTATAATATTTCTTATCTTACTAGAGATATAGTCCTATTCTATTACTACTATAATAATACTTATTAGTATTAGGGTTTAATAGGATATTAGGGATTATACTACTTACTCCCCCTACTAGACTTCTTATAATAGGACTTATTAATAGTTAATTTCTCCTTAGATTATATTAGTAGATAACTATAATATAGTATAAGATAGGTACTCCTATTTATATATATCTATTATTAATAGAGGATATAACGCGTTTTTACTTCTCTTTAACTTAAGGTTACTTATTCTCCTTATTACTTAATTTCCTATAATAATTATTATTATTAAAAACTAATAACTTAATAGACTACCTATTATTCTATCTATTATAATCGCGTCCTTATCTATCTTATAGTTCTAGAGTTAGGTTATATTAGTAACTAAGTACTACGCGTCTTAGGATAGTAGTCTTAAGCTCTTATATACTATATTAGTATCGTATAGAGAATAGGTATTATATTCTTATTATTAATAAATTTAAAAATACTATAGTTAGGGGAAGGGGAAAACCCTTAAATTATTAGGAAATTAACTTATTTAACGTAGTATTAAGGGGCTAAGCTAAGTTAATTAAACTAGATAGAATTTAATAAACTAACTAATATCGCTTTAATCTATATTAAATATATTAGTACTAGTAACCTATATTACTTATTTATAAGGAATACTATTACTAGTAATACCTACTATTACTCTTAAATATAATATCTTTATTATATTTAAGCGCAGGGCGCCTTGTTATAAATACTATCTAGACTCTAGTTAGTTAAAACTACTTATTAATATTATATATAAGACTTATTCTAATTTATATTATATATTATCTAGTAGCTACTAAACCTATATATTAAAAGTAAAGTACTTAGTACCTTAAATATATATTTCTACTAGTACTACCTTCTATTCCTATTTATTAGCGATAATAATACTTAGTAACCTAGGGTAGATATAAATAATAGCGTCCTTTATCTTATTATAACCTAGGTTAGACCTAATTAAGGCCTTAAATTTTTTAAAGTTAAGGTTATTTATATCTAATAGTTTTATATATATATTACTCTTATAAATATTCTAAGTTATATATATTATACTTTTATTTATATTATTATTAATATATAATATAGTATAGTAAATAGAATCTATATTTTAATTAGGTTCCCTAACTAAGTATATAAATTATAGTCTCTTATTTAAATCCCTAGATAATTTAGCGCTTAATATTCTATAATCTTCTCTACTATCTCTACGGCGTTATTTAGCCCTTATTTATCTCCTCTAATTATAATTATTTTATTAGGTAAGGAAGAGGAGATATTAATCCTTCTATTATTTAGGGATACTATTAAATATATAGGTAAACTCTTTATATATATTAGTAAACCTAGATTATAAGTAGTCTCTTACCTTCTTTATATTTAATCTTTAACCTAGTAGTCTTATAGATTCTAATTACTTTTATAGTTAGGTAAGAAGAAATATATAAGTAGTTTTATTAATTTCTAGTATATTCTTTATAATCTTAGCGGACTATCTTATATTATTAAAATCCCTAGGGTTTATTCCTATTAAGTCTAGTCTAGGTAGCTAATTTTTATAAGCTTAATAAATTATTATATATATATTAATATTATAGTATTATTTATTAATAAACCTACGAAGTATACGCGGTAATATATATATTATAGAAAGTCTATTACTTATATTTTATCCCTACCTCTAAGTAGATTATAAATATAAATATTAAATATAATATTATTTAAGTATTATTATACTTCTTTCCTATTATAATATTTAAAGTATCTATTATATTACTTTATAACTAGGGCTACTCTAGTATTATAATATAGAATACTATATTTTATATTCTTAATAAAGAAGAATAAAAGGTAGGATATTATTATATTATAATTATAGTATTATATATTAAGCCTTCTTATATCTAGTAATTAAGAAAAGAAAAATACTTAGATTATAGTTTTATCTATCTAGTAAATAATTTACTATCTTTTATTAGCTTAAAGAGAATAGCCTTCTATTTTATTACTTATCTAGTCTATTAGAGGGAGTTCTTATTATATATTATATTATATAAGTCCTAGTTAGTATAATTATTAATATAAGCTATATTATTATTTCTTATATTCTTTCTTATATATACTAATATAATATATATACTCCTTATAATTCCTATTAAGAGGATAAGTTAACGCGCTCTAAGTATCCTTAGATTAGTAGCTATACTAATTAGTTATAATTCTACTTCTACTATTTTATAGATCTTATATAAAGCCCCCCCTTTATAAATTCTTAGGAAATTTATAAGGGCTCTATTATACTTTAATAATTAACCCTTAGTAGTTAGACGCCTTATATCTAATATTATTATAAGAAGTTAAAGCTTAGTAGGTCTTTAATTATAAAGTAATATTATATAAGCCTAAGGCCTTAATTCCTATATTAGGATATAATTATATCTTTACTTTCTCTAATTCTACTAATTTATTATATATATTATATTATTAATAATAAGATTTTCTATATCTTCTAGATCTTTCCTATCTAGTTTCTAGTATCTTATTAATAGATATAAGTAGATAAAGTATATATCTACCTACTTAGAATTATATTCCCTTTTATCTATATTTTTATTAATTATAATCCTCCTATCTATCTCTTCTTAATATTAGTATATAAAGATAGCTAGTATCTTAATAAAGCCCTCTACTTATAAATACTATTATATTATAAATAGTATATCCTAGATCCTATTATCTAGTCTAGTAGCTAAAACTATTTATATTTACTACTTATTAGATTTATATTAAAAACGCGATAATTTAACTTTATAACTAAGTATTAATACCTTAGTTATAAGGTCTACCCTTCTTAGGGTAGATAGCCTTATTATAAACTAAAATAGGTTATCCTTTATAACTAGTATTTATAAGTAGCGGGTAGCGTAGTATATAAGTTATTCTTAAAAGTTTTCTTACTTATTAATTAAATTAAAGAAAGCCTTAACTAGATAGTAATATACTACCTCTTTATATTTACTATTATAATTATTTATAATATTAAATTACTAAATCTACTTAGTATAATATATTATTATATAGAGCTTTAGTATATTAAAATAGCTACCTAGATTTACCTTATTAACTAGCTTATACTAGTTAAAATAGGTCTTAAATTTATTAAATTAATATAACGCGTCTTTAAGATATCCTAGTATTTTATTATTATATAACTAGTATTAAGTAATTAGAATAAAGTCTACTAGTACCTAGGTATATTTAATTTCTAAACTATATAAATTTATAAATAGCGGAGTAATTACTAGTATAAGTTATTATATAATAGCTTATTAATCCTTACCCGTCTACTATATAATAGTATTATAGTACTTATAAATTTTTAGATCGCGGAAGGGAGGAATATTATAGAATCTTTTATCTAATTATACCTTCCTTAGTACCTCCTTTAATATCCCTTTAAACCCCTTTATTTTCCTAGTACTAGGTATACTACCTATAATAGTAAGACTAACCTATTTAAGTAAATAGTTAACCGCGCCCTTTAAGAGTTAGTATACTATATTAATAAGTATTCCTATATATATATCTACTATTACATGTAATTAAGTAAAATTTTATATTAGATATACTTATATATTATTATTTTCTAGTATATCCTTAGCCTTCTAGTACTAGATTTAGGAATAGGTAGAGGAGTAGGTTTAAGGGGGCTAATTAGCGCTAATATTCTATTATTAATTTAGTAGTACTATATAAATTATATACTATTAGCCCTTCTTAATACTAGTAATTAATACTTATTCTTTATAGTCTATTATAAAGCTTATAATAACTAGGTAGTAGTATTATATTATCTAATTTATATATAAAATCTTAAGACTTATAACTACGGCGTCTTAAATTATTAAGAAGGTATTAATATTAGAGGCTTATACTAGATATACTACTTATATACTTATATTTAAAGATAATTAATATAGACTTATATTATATATTAAATTTAATATAATTACTATTATTAAGTATAATAGGTAGAAATACTAGGAGTATTAAACCTAGTTACTTTTAAGCTTAGTATACTTATACCTTTAGATTTCTTATAATAAGGTAGACTAGTTATACGGCTAGATTACCCTTATATTATATAAATACTATTTTATCTAAGGAAATTAATAGTAGTATTATAATAGCTCTAATAGGAAGCTTCTCTTATATCTTCTACTACTAGTTACTAGTATATATCTTAATATATATACGCCTTTTATTACTATTAAACTAGCGTATAAGTTTAAATACTATATCCTCCTTAAATAGGTAATAGCTTAATAGGAATTTAAGGGTCTTAATAATATCTTAATAGATAATATTATATTCTCTTAGTTTTATACTATTAATATTAGATATAACTTTAAAGGTTTATTTATTTTATTTATCCTTATTAATACCTAGTATAATCTTATCTTATAACTCTATTATAATATTAGTATTCTTATAACTTAAGAGGTTATATATATATTTAAGTTAAGTATTATAAAAAAACCTATTAAGACTACCTTTAATTACTTTCTCTTTATATACCTATTATATAAATATATAATTATATATACTTAAGAATAGGTAATACTCTCCTCTATCTTTATTAGTATAATCTAAATCTTTATTAAGCCTTATAAGATCTTTATCTACTTTTATAAGCTTATAACCTATACTTATATAATAATTAATAGCCTTTATAAATATCTTAACTTAAATATATAAGGATGTTAACTACTAGCTTAAACGCGTAAGGTTAGGTAATAGGTATATTAACTCCCCTTCCTCCCTACTCCTAGTAATATTAATATTAGGCGGGCTTTATAATAAAGTCCCCGTATTAAAGTTATTATCTCTTAGAATAGAAGTAAGTAGGTCTTTATTAATTTCTATTATAATATTAATATTTATATCTTTAATATCCTATTAACTCTTTATAACTAGTTATAATAGTAGCTATTATTAAGAGGAGGGAGGGGGTAAGAGTAAGTTTTATAAAATTTTCCGTAGGTAGTTATAAATTAAAACCTTATAGTATAGGATATATCTATTAAATCTACTACTATTCTTAAATCCTTCCTTATAATAATTATATGTATATAGTCCTATTACCCCTATTTATTAAGTAAACTTATTATAATTTAACTTTAACGCTTATTATATTAGTAGGGAGATCTAGATAGATATTCTATTTTAAGCTCGCTATTTATAACTATCTACTTAGGGGATAAAGGTTAAGTATAATAGGATTTAATAAATATTAAAAGTATTTATTAAACGCTAGTATATAATTAGATTATAAATTATATTAGATATATTTAATTTAATTAGATATACTAGCCTTTATAAAGTAGGATAATCTAAGTATTAAGCCTTAATAGGTTAGCTTCTACGCGGGATTAAAACTACTTATATAAAAGTTACCTACTCCCCTAGTAAAAAACCGCCTTAAGTAGATATAGAACTTATATTACTCTAAGAGACTATATTCCTATCTTATACCTAGCTTAAATAGGTAATTATAAGGTTATAGATTAGTATACTTAGAGCTAACTTAGAAGTATATATATATAGAGTTAGTACTTAAATATTAAATTCCCTCCTTAATAATACTCTATTAATGTAGAAGAACCTCTTACCCCCCCTAAGGCCTACCTTAAAGTCTACTTTAAAGATAGGTAGAAAGAGGCCTACCTATTATAAAATTCCTACTAGGAATATAGCCCTAAAGGTAATAGCCCCTAATAAAACTATTAAGCGAGCTTCTTTTAAGGGTAAAATACCTATTATTAATATAGGGGAGACTTTCTTTAAAGGCACGCCGGTTATTAATATAAAGGAATAGGAAGAGCTACTACTTATTAAGGCTTAGAAATACTTATAACCTTACTATCTAAATCCTACTAGCTAGTATCTTATAATTTATAATTACTATTATAAGCTAGATAGTAAAGATATTACTTTATAAAATTAAGTTATAAAGGTAAGCGTAGCTACGCCTTTATAACTACCTATTAATTTAGGAAGATAATAAGGTTAAGGCCTATAAAATACCTAATAAGAAAGAAAAATTACTTAATAGAAGTATTAATATTACCTCTACTTATAACGCCGTTATAAGGGGGTAGTAATATAGAATATATTAGCGAGTTATAAGTAGAGACCTAATATAATATTATATAATATCTTCTCTCCCTCTCCTCTTAAATCTATTATAATATTTATATAATATTACGCTTATATCTATATTTATAAGCGAGGAATATTTAATATTATTAAGTAGTAGAGAGTTTAAACTATTCTATTCTTAAAAAGAATTATTAAACTTCTTTAGAATTATTAACCTTAGTACCTACTAATTATAATATCTATACTTTTAAGATTTTATAAAGAGGATATAATAGTATTCTTATAATAATAAGAGGGTTTAATTCTTAAATTAGTTAAATATTACTCTTATAATAGGTTACTATTAATATCTACTATTTAATATCCCTTTTAAATTTATTACTCCTAAACTCCTAATTACTTATATAAGTAGATATTAAGGCTTTAAAATATTAAAAATAAGTAAGAGAAACTCCTATCCTAGTATTATATTAGTAGATAACTAGGCCTTTATATTATATATATTTAATTTAATATATTTATATATAAATTAAATATTTTTATAATTATTATTAGTATAAGTATATATATAAGATATATATATACTACTCTAGAGCTAAGTACCTTATATAATATTATCCTCTTATATAATAAAATTTAGAATTAAATAGGAATTAAACTTATATACCTAGATTAATTATAATAGAATAAGTACTTAATAGTAGAGCTAGTATTCCTTTTATATAATTTAAAGTACTATTCTTTTATATATATTATATTACTATTAGGAAGATAATTTCCTTTTATTATAATATTATTTTATAAAACTTAGAGATAGAGGTATATAAGATATAGGGATAAATACTATTAATTATATTAATATAATAGTTATTATAATTTAATTATTATCTTATAATATTTATATATATTATTAATATATTAATTATATATCTAAGCCTGCGCTAAGTCCTAGATACTTATATTAGATAGTAGTAGATATTTATATTACTATTATTAGTTACTTAAATCCTATTTTATAAGTATATAAATAGAGAATTAAAGAATATTTATAAATATATTTTATATTTTATATAGTATTATAATTTATTCTATTTAATAGTTATAAAGATTAGGTACTTATAATAGTATTAATAGTATTTTACGTTTAGGGTATAAGAGTTAATAGTATAATCCTAGCTATCTTCTCTTATAAAGCTACTTTCTATTTATCTAGTACTAAAATTAGTATATATACTTTATAATAATATAATCCTATTATTTTATTATATAAATCCTTATTTATTAATATCTTCTATCCCTTCTATCCCTTTTATTACTTCCGTTCCTCTTAATCCTTCTACGCCTCCTACTTATTCTATCCCTTTCTTATCTTTCTATTCTTTATTATCCCTCCCCTTTATTCTTTCCCCTACTATAAAAAAGTCTAAAACCCCCTAGTAAGATAATACTAATAAAGACGGACTTAGCGCGTTAAGCTAAGGATTAGCGCTTACTTATAAAATTACTAGATATCTTATTATTACTTAGAGTATAAAGGATAGAGATATAAAGCTTACTATCTAGTAGATATTTAAATAGTAGACTAGGTAATTAACTTAAAAAGTAGATAGTAAGTAGTCTTAATAATTAATAAATAGTCTATATTTATAAAAAGGTATATATAATAGAATTTAAAGTATATATCTTAAAATAGCGACGTAGTTAATAATTATAAAGGTAGATAGCTTAATAGTATATTTTACTATTCTAAACTTCCTAATTAAGACTAACTTTTATAGGTAGGTAGTTTAAGCTAGTAATATTTAATAATTTTATTATAAGGGCCTAATAGACGCGTAGCTTTAATAGAATAGAGCTAAATAGGGAGGTTATACCTACTACTTACTAGACCGACCTTATAACTAAATATTAGATAGACTCTACTTATTCCTCTCGCGAGCCGCCTCTTTTTTAATAGTAGAATTTACTATTACTTACCTGTCCCTATTACTATTACTATCGCTATTACTATTACTATTACTTACCTATTACTTACCTATTACTTATATATATATTACTACTACTATTATATTACTACTACTTAATATCTATAATAGAGAAACCTTTAAAAGTTTAGAGGGGTACTAAAAACTAACTATTAATAGTAAGGTATTATAGTAAGGAACCTCTATTATTTATAAAACTAAAGATACTTATTATTTAAGAATTACTTTCTAATCCTCTTTATAAAACTTTAAGACTATATATATTATAATTAATACCTAGTAGATTAAAGAAGGATAAGTTTAAGAGGCTAGGACTAAAGATATTAAGATAGATAATATTAAGTAAGAATTAAACCTAGTATATATAATTTAATAGAGGGTTTCCTAGCTTATACTTTTTATAAGAGCTATTTAGATTAAGTATTACTAGTTAAATACACTCTAGGGTATCTATTATATTATCCTTTAAGGTAATATATATAAAAGGATAATCCTCGCTATCTAAGTCTACTTAAAGACTTAAAGGTTAAGTATTTATTATATACTCTTTTAGGCTACTCTAATAAATATACTTATTATAAAGGAAGACTTTATAACTCTATTAGCCTTCTAGATTAGTATCCTCTATTAGATTAATCTCTAATAGGTATTAAGTATATATACCCGTACTTTATAGAACTTTAATTTTACTTATTCCCTTAATAAGAGAACTCTTCCTTATACTTTAATTACTAATTATAACTATCTTTAGGAATAGTAGATCTAAATCTTTTATACCTAGGTAATATAATACTTAGATAGCTTAAATAAGCTCCTTTACTCCTTAACCTAGAATAAATAATAGTAAATCTATATACTTTAAGCTAAGGATAGTATATATAATAGTATTAATATAAGTAGGGGGTATATATTATAAAAGTAATCTAGCTAAGTAGTAGTATATAATAGGTAGTAGAAGGGCTAAGTATTTTATCTTTAATATCTAAGAGTATTACTAGCTCTTCTTTATTACCTCTTATCCGCGTACTAGTATCCTAATACTTTATATTAACCTCTCTTATATTCCTAGTAAGTAGTTTAACCTTTAAGGCTCGCTTTATAATTATATAATAGTAGGAATTTTTAAGTATAATATTAAGGAAGATAAGAAGTCTATTAGTATTAGTAGTAAGTTACTTTATAATAAGTATAACTATTAAGTCTTAAGTCTACTACGTAAATAAGGCTATAATAAGATAGATATATTAATAAATTTATAACCTTATATCTACCTAAGTAGGTTTAATACTTTATATAAGTATAATATCTAGTACTATTATAATTACTATATAGTAGATATATTAGCGTAGTATAATTTTTAATTAAGGAGTAGGTATCTCTTAGAAGCGTGTAGTAGAATATAAGTATTAGGTTATACTTCCTAATTTTTAGAAATATATTATAACTAGTAGTAAATTAAATACTTTAATAGTTCTATTATTATAAAGCGCGTTCTTTTACTAATTAATTATATAATATACCTAAATAGTTATTATTATCTATCTCTTACTAGACCTACTATTATTATACTTATTATAAACCCCTAGAAAACTTAAAAGCCTCTAATAATAGTAATATAAATAGTAAACTTTAAAAGAGATTTATATATCTATTATCCTAGTAATAGAAGTTAGTTAATTATATATATAATAGTTACTATTAGAGCTTAAACTTAGGCTTAAGTTATATTAAGATAAGGTTTATTAAACTTATTCTAGTTAGATATTTCTAGAAGTATAGCCTTAATATATAGTAGCTAGGTAAATATAATTATTCTACTTATATACTTATACCTATTTTATAATATATATAAGGAAAGACTAATTAATAGAAGATTATAAAAGTAAAATTATTTAAGGCCTTTAAATATAATAGATTAAATAAGCGCCGGTTTAATATTATTAATACTTTACTCTTAATACCGCGTTAATATAACTAGTATCTACCTTATATTTACTTATATTAGGGATTATAAACTAATTACTACTTATAGAAACTTAATAATCTATCCTTTATATTATAATTTCTACTAATTACCTACCCTTACCTAGTAAGAGCTTATCTAATATTAATACTTAAACTTAATAATAAAAGATAGCCTTTATACCTTTAAAATATCCTTAAGTAAACTTACTATTATTTAGAACTTAGTAATAAAAGCCTTAGTAAAATAAGTTATATTAATAATAAATAGTCTTATTATTTTACTTTACTTAACTAGTATATAACGCGGTTATATAAATATTACCTAGAATTAACTTATATAATACTAACCTCTTATTAATAATATATTACTTATTATTTCTCCTCGACCTTTAAGGCCTAGAGTAGTAGTAAGTAAGTATTTATAGTTTATATATATAAATACTCCTTACTATAAAATAATATTACTTACTAATAAATAGACTTATAACCTTATTATAAAGCTCTTACTTTAAATATTTAACCTTAAGGTATCCGCTTCTAGGTATTCTAATATTAAGATAAAACTAGGTTTTAAGTTATAAATAGTAGTAGGTAAACTTACTTTATTTATAAGTTTACCCTTACTTATATAGTATACCTTATTTAATATTCCTATAAACTTTTACTCTAGATCTAAGATACCTTTTTATAGAAATATTATAACCGCTTATATATAGGATAAAGACCTAGGTTTAACTAGTAGTAAGGTTTATATAAATCCTAATACTTACTAATACTATAAGGATAACTACTCTAAGGGTAATTATAAGCCTACTAAAAATATAGTAGGTAATAAGGCTATAATACAAATTAAAAAGTTACTTATATATAAAGTAAAGCTCCTCTTTCTAGGCTAGAAGTCCTCTATTAGCTAATTTAAAGATAATAGTAATTAGGTAATATCTAGGATCTCTATAATTAAATATAAAAATTAGTTATTAAGTATAAAGATTAAAATTAAGGCCTTAATAAATAAGGATATACCTACTCTAGAATATACTTATATAGAGGAATTACTTTATACTTAAGTAATCTAACTTAATACTACGTGTAATATCTTAGACTAGCTAGTTATTTATATATATCTTATAGCTTATATAGGATTTATAGTAGTTAATATAAATAGAAACTATATTAAGAAAGTATTTAAAGACTTCTATATTATAATATATAATTAAGAAGTAATTACCTATTATTAAAAGGGTAGGTTAAGTTTCCTATCCCTAATATTCTACCTTATAAAGGTATATACTAAAGGAATCCTTTAAGAAGCTAGAACTCTAGGTAATTATTAATATATTTAAGACTAACTACTTAAGATATTAATATATCTAATAATATAATAGTTAAGCTAACCGCGTTATTTATTACTTTAAAGCCTAATTTATTTTTTATATCTTATAATAGAATTATAAGGGTATTTATACTTAAGAAAGCCTTTCCGCCTTATACTTACTAATTTAATAGACTAGCTAATATAAAATATAAAGTCTAAAAGGGTTAGACTACGTTATATATAAACTATCCGCCTATTTAAATACTAATATCTTATATATATATAGATAGTAATAAGTACTAGACTATAAAAGGTATATTAATTATCTACTAGGAAGAAAATAATATTAAAGATATTATAAAATATTAGAACTAGGAATATTAATTATATATCTTAAAAGTTATACCTAGGAGTAATTATATCTATATAAGCCTTCTCTAATTACCTTCTAAGTTTAAATATTAGTTCTTAGTTAAAGACTCCTTCCTTATTAAATTTAAAAATAAGGAGTAGTTAGTATATATTCTCTTAGAGCTATTCCCTTTTACTAGTTTTATTAATTATACTATTATACTTTATTATCCTATTAAGGAAGGGGTCTAGAGTAACTTATAATTAGGGTTAGTCTTTAATTTAATAAATACTACTAAGATACTATTAACTATAATTTAATACTACTATTTCTATAAACGGGCGATTATAGTTAATATTAGACTAGTACTATCTAATATACTATATAAGTTCTAGTTAGTAGCTATTAAGACCCTAAATCTTATATATAAAAGGGATAGAAAGTATATTTATAACCTTAGATAGTAATAATTTATCCTTAAATAAGATATCTAGATATATATTATAAGCGACCTCTTTTATAAAATTAAGTATAAGGAGAAGCTTATAACCTAGGGTATTAAGCTAGATTATTCCTAGATAAGTATATTAGAGTACTTAGTATACTCGCCTAATAACCTTAGACTTATTAAGGGATTATAAGGAATAGGAAAAATAAAAGTTAATATAATTATTATATTACTACTTATATTAGCTAGTAAAAAGGTAAAGGTATTAAGCCTTATAAATAGAGTAATAGACTCTTTTATTATAAAACTAAATACTAAGCTTACTTAGTTTAAAGAGGCTAGAATTATAATTATTAATAAGAATATAATCTACTTTTATTTAATTATAATAGAATAAGTAGTTATTTAAGTAGATACCTAGTATAATATAAGTTATAATACTAGTAACTTATAATAGGACTCTATCTCTTTAATCCCTATTTCTATTTATAATAAACTTATAACGGATATTATTAAGAAATCTTATAAGTACTTATATAATATCTTAGATTACTAATATTAACTTTATAATATAAGTTTTAGTATACTACTACTCTAAGTTATAAGTATTATTAATTAGCCTAAGTTAAGCGCTAATCTAACTCTAATATAGATTATTACTAATACTAGTAAAGTACTAAACTCTAATATTATATTAAACCCTAACGCTATACTAGACCCTAATATTATACTAGACCCTAATACTATACTAAACCCTAATACTATTAATATTAGTAGACCGGAAAATAATAATATTTAAATAGTATTAAATAAGAATAAAACTACCTAAGATTATAAATCTATATAAACTATACCCTTTAAAGATAATAATAAAGACTATAAATATAAGGTTAGGCCTAAGTAGAATAATATAGATACTCTAGTAGTTATAAAGTTATAGAAGGTAGTATAAGAGATAACTAATTATAAACTAAGTAAAGTTAATAGTATATCCTAATATAAGAGGCTTTATATATACTTTTATAAGATATTCCTTTAAGCTTTACTTAGTATCCCCTTTAAAATAAAGGAAGAGTATAAGGTATTTAAATTATTTAAATATTTACTATCTAAGGATATTCTTTAAAATAATATTATTATACTTACTATAACCCTTATAAATACGGGTTATATAATTATTAAAACTTCCTTTAAAGGGGATTATATAATTATTTAAGAAGCTAGTAAGGTAGAGAATAGGGATCTTTTTATTACCCTAGTAGAATATAAGAATAGTATATATCTTTTTAGTAATAATTAGTAGCTACCGCCCTAGAAATAGGATATATAATATAATCTATTTACCTAACTAATAAATAAGAGTATATATAAGTACTAGGTAACCTTAGACTACCCTAAATATAAACTTAATAAGTAATACTAAACTATTCTAGTTATTAGTAATATTATTTTAAAAATCTAGTATAAGGGTTCTATTATCTCTATAGTAGATTTAGTAAACTACCCTAATTATAATAAAGCTATATAATTATATTAGGATATATTTAATTTAAATACTATACTTATATAGATTAAGACTAATAGTAAAGTAACTAAGATAGGATTCTCCTAATCTAGTTAAAATAAATATAAGTTATAAGTTATTATAAAGCTCTATTAATATTATATTAGATAAGGAATTAAAAGTAAGAATATTATTATTCTTATAAGGTACCTTATATAAGTTAACCTTACTAAATAAATATTAAAACTAGAGGATAGATTATATAATATAAAGTCTATAACTATTAATAGCTATTAAAGAGACGAGAAGTTTATAATAATCCTTTATATAATAGTATTATATACGCTAGGCTTTATAGCCCTCCCTTCCTACCTCCTTTCTAGGGTCTCTTATATAGGCGACGTCTTAGTAATTATTATAAATTATATAGGAATTTAAATAGGTAATTAGCCTTACGCGCGAGCCTAATATAAAATACTCTAATATTTAATTAGAGTAGGTAACTATATTATATATAATACTAAACTACTATTACTAAATCTTAGTATATATAACTATAATATAGAGTTAGATAATAAAGGAGTAGATTTAAATATAAGTAAATAGGAAGAGGTAGGGGATTAGGGTAAAGCTAGGGCTGATAATATAATCCTAATTAAACTAGTAAAGGGAGAGGGATATAATAAAAATATAGCTACTAGCGCTAATAACTTAACCCTAGCTAAAGTACCCGCTAATAGGTAGTAGGGGCCTAGAGAGTATTAAAATTAATTATAAGTAGTAGAGTAGATTAAATAAACCTAGTATAATTTAATAAATTAATAAGCACGCGGCTATATAAGACTAGGTTATAAGTTAGTATTTTATATAATAAGCTTTAATTATAAGTTAGTAGATTATATACTAAATTAAATCCTTTTCTTAAGCCCCCTTTTATAGGAGTAAGTACGACTTATAAACTAACTATTATATTACCTACCCTTACCTAGTATAAGCTATTTACTTAAAAAGAAATATATACCCCTATCTAAATTAAGGTAAGTAGCCTAAGTAATTACTAAGGTATATTTAGTAGTAGAAAGTAATATATTATATTCTACTTTACTTAATATTTAAATAAGTTTTTATCTTATTATTTTTACTTAAATAAATTTTTATCTTATTACCTTTATATACTTTATTAATTATAGGAAATATTCTTATATATTAGACTTAGGATATATTAAGTAATAGCTCTTTATAATAATATATAAATAATTATTTATTATATTAATAATTATTTATATATATTAAGTATAGTAGCTATTAGTTTAAACTAGTAAGGTTAGACTTAGTAAGGTAAGTAAAGGTACGCGGCCCTACTAATAAACCTTATTTATAATAAGTATTATTAACTAATTATAAATAGAATTTATATTTAAGATTACTACCTTTATATAAGTTATAATTACTATTAAGTTAAAGAAAATATTACTTTAATAGTAAGGAATAAGATCTATATTACCTATTTAAATTTAATAATATAATACTATTAATAAAATATAATAAGTCTTATAATAAGACGGAGGACCCTCTTTATATAAATATAACTAAAGTATATAATAAGACTACTATAATAGACGTAGATTAGGAGCTAGTAAGAGAGGATATTAAAGAATAATATAAAAAGGTAGGTATTAAAGACTTTAAAGGTAAAGAATCCTAGGTAAAGAAGTAGGATTTTATTATATAATTAGGCTAAAAGTATAAGTATAATAAATTATACCTACTAGGTAGTTTAAATAGAGAGGGTAAACTTAGTACGCTCTCTAAGGTAGTATAATAGGTTTACTTAAATATTAGACGATAGGATTATAAGACTAAATAAAAAATTAAGAGGAAGAAGGAAGGATATAAATAATAATAATAATTACCCCTCTAAGATATAAGTTTAGATAATATAATAATAGAAGATAGTATAGCTATATTACTAGCCCTAAAATAATAAATAAAATAAGAGGCCGCGTAGGATTAAGATATAAGGGATATTAATTTAAAGGTAATATATAATAGGAAAATCGCTAGGCTTCTTCTATTAGATATTATCTAGTTACCTAACCCTTTATTAGATATAAGAAGCCTACTAATATACTTAACCTTAGACCGGTTTATTTAGTATTATAATAAAGACCTAGAACTAAAGCCCTTAGAAGTAATATTATAATTTAAGTATAAAGGAGCTTAGTTTCTAACTAAATTAACTAATAATTACTAACTTTATAAGGTTATAAGGGAGGTTATTAACGGCGTAGGTACTAACCTTATATTTAAGTTTATAATAGGATAGGATAATTCTACTTAGTAGGCCTCTATTCTATTAATTACTCTATTAGAGACTCTAGGTAAGTAACTACCTTCTCTATCTATTATAATAATAAAAATTATATAATTAACATCCGCTATTATAACTAGGCCCTAAATTTAAATAGGATATCTATAGCCTAATACTAAGAAGCGTAAGACGGAGATAAAGTATAATAAAAGGATATAATTATAATAGGCTAAAGGCGTAGTAAAGGCTATAGTAATAGCTAATTAAATATTAGGGTTTTAAATAGGATATAATATATTAACTACTTAAAAGTAATTAAAAACTACTATTATAAGTTAACTATACTTTAACTAATTATTTAAGGACGAGAGTATTAAGTTATATAATAAAGATAAAGATAATATAATATTAAATACTATAATATTAATAGATTATAGCTAAGAGGTAGAGCTAGACTAAAAGGGGGAGGTACCTAATAGAATACTAGTAAAGGACGGAAGTATTTATCTAATATAGATAGGGTTGTTAGTTATCCTCTTATTATATAAATCTTCTAACCTAATTACCCTTACTAAACTAACTAAAGAAGTTAAAGCTTATACTCTAACTAATAACCTAGTTATATCTATTAAACTAGTTAAAGCTTATACTCTAGCCGATAATATAGTTATATCTACTAAATTAACTAAAGAAGCTAAAGCCTATACTCTAGCTAATAACCTAGTTATATCTACTAAACTAGTTAAAGCTTATACTCCGGCTAATAATATAGTTATATCTATTAAACTAATTAAAGAAGCTAAAGCCTATACTCTAGCTAATAACCTAGTTACATCTATTAAACTAGTTAAAGCCTATACTCTAGCTAATAACCTAGTTATATCTACTAAACTAGTTAAAGCCTATAATCTAGCTAATAACCTAGTTATATCTATTAAACTAGTTAAAGCTTATACTCCAGCTAATAATATAGTTATATCTATTAAACTAATTAAAGAAGCTAAAGCTTATACTCTAGCTAATAACCTAGTTACGTCTATTAAACTAGTTAAAGCTTATACTTTAACTAATAACCTAGTTATATCTACTAAACTAGCTAAAGTCTATACTCTAGCTAATATTATAATTATATCTATTAAACTAATTAAAGAAGTTAAAGCCTATACTCTAGCTAATAATATAGTTATATCTACTAAACTAATTAGAAAGGCTAAAGTTAATACTCCTAATATTATAGTACTATTTATTAAATTAATTAAAAAGGCTAAAGTCTATACTTAGCCTAATACCTTACTAGAGAAGGATAATTCTCTAGATTCTATTAAATTAAATAAAGTAATTAATCTAATATAGGAATCTAAATCTAAAGGCTAAGTTATAACGGATAACTAGTAATTATTAGAAAGCGCTAGAGTATTAAATAGACGGGAATTATAATCTATAATAAAGTAGGGATTTAATAATACTTAGGTAGTATATAAATAAAAAGTTACTAAGTAAGGCTTAGATATTAATCCTATTATAAAGCTAGATATTAAGGATATAGAATTACGCGAGATAATAGATATTATAGAAGAAGGAGAGGAAGATCTAATAATAGAACTAGCTAATAACTATCTAATTATAATAACTAAATAGCTTTATTAATAGGATAAGAGGTAGGAGGACTACGCTTATTTATTTTACTTTAATCCTAATATATATTATTAATTTAATAAGACTATTAAGTTATTTAAGTTATTATTAGATCTTAAGCTATTTTAAGTATTTAAGGTATTTATCTACTTTAAGATAGAGGTATTCTAGAACGGCGGATACCTTATAAATATAATAGGACTTAGGAAGGTAATAAACTAAGGTACCCCGCTTAAAACTATTAGCTAATAAGGGCTATAGACTATTAAGGCTATTAGGGTAATTATCTTAAACTAGACCCTTATATTAGTTATTAATAGTATTAAAGAAGCTAGGACTAAAGGGAGATATAACTTATACCTCTTAAAGGGAATATTAAAGGACTATTAACTACCTAATACTAAATACCTATCTAATAACCCCTTTAGTATTTAATATATATATATTAACGCTAGAATATTCTAAAAGCTAAAGCTAAGTTATAATCTAACCCTTATACTTATACCTCCGGCTTTACTATCCTATTAATTAGGATAGATAAAGTATTTCCTAAATATAAAGGCCTAGAAGTATAAGTAGACTTTATAATATATATATAATAATACTAAATTAAAAGTATACGTACTAAAACTAGATAAAGAGGACTACTAATTTATAGTACCTTCTAGGGATATCTACTACTTTAATAACTTAAAGAATAAGTTATATATACTTTACTTTACTACTAGAGTATTATATAATAGATAAGTAAAGTAGAAGCTAGCGGATTATACTTTAAAGGTCTTAAAAATAAGTAGGAAGCCTAGTATTACAGCTTAATAGTAATAGTAGATAATAGGATAAGGCCGTATTATAATTAATAAAGTATATACTCAATCTAATAAGTCTACTAGGATAATTAGTAGAGTTTAAGTACTTAATAAACTATAAAGGGTTAGATACCTTAGAAGCTCTTCCTTACTAGAACTCTATTTAAAGTATTACCTATATATATAGTAGGCTAGGTAGGTACGCTCTAGGATAGTAATATAAGGTAGGCGCTATATCTTATAATACTAAACTACCCTTAGATAAATAACTATTACTAAAACTTATAATACTATATAAAGTTAGAGCTTAATAAATTTAATAAGACTTATAATATCCTTATTAAGTAATATAAGGCTAGAAATATAATAGTAGAGGCGTATTACGCGTATAAAGATATAATAACTATTATTATCTAAATATTATAACTATATTATACTAGCGACTTAAAGTTTCTAGGCTATCTATTAGTAGACCTCTAACCTAACTACTATTATAAATGCCGCTTAATATACTAGAATAATATAAGGACGTACTAGACTAGGGGTTTAAAGGGGTAATTAAGGAAGTTAGGAAGATATATTTAAACTAAGTTAAACTTTATAAATAGGGTAAGAAGGTTATTATACTATTTATAAAAGTAAAAATATAGCTAATAGCCGTACGTCGCGCTAGGATTATATTATTATTCCCTAAATTATTATTTTAAAAAGAGATTACGGCGCTAACTTTTATATTAAGGGAACTAATAACTAATAAGTAGCTTAAAACTATACCTAGGAAACTATATAAACTAGAATAATAAGGCTTACCTTATAAGTAGTTAATATATTAGATTACTAGGGTTTTAAATTACTTAAAGATACTAGTATTAAAGGTTACCTTAAATAGTATATAAGGAAATAAAGAAAGGTTCCTTATCTTAATAATAGGGCCTATATTAGCCCTTATTATTTACTAGGTATATATTCCTAATAGGCTATTACTTTATATTAATAATTACCTTAGGATTAAAGTACTAATTAGTATATAAGTAATCCGCGATATATAAAAGAGACCTATTAGCCTAATTTATTTAGGCCTAACTAAGTATAAGGTTACTAAAATTATTAAACTCTTCTAGGAAGGTAAAGATAGTAAGAAGAGTTTATATATTAATAATATCTTATAAATCCTTATTAAGTCTAATATACTTCTATTTATAAGATATATATATATAGTAGTAAGATTTATTACTCTCTTTAATCCTAAGTAGTTATAAAGGAATAAAATATAAGGTATTATATAAGTTAATTAAATTAAGTAAGATAGGAAAATAATATTACTTAAACTTATAAATAACTCCTTAGAACTTAAAAAGGTTATATCTAATATAAAAACTACTTAACCTAAGATATATAAATTAATAGAAGCTATAATAGATCTAATAGATAGTAGTCGCAAGGTATTAAAGGAGGATATAACTATAGATAAGAATATTAATAAAGAAGGTAATCTACTTAATAAAGAAGGTTAGATTATTAGCTAATAATATAGAGATAGTATACGCGTATAGAATCCTTCTAGGGTAATAAGTAATAGTAAGCTAAGTAGGAATAAATTAAATAGAAATAGAATATAATAATATTATAATATAATAAGATTATTCTAAGATATCTTTATATATTATAAGTTAATACTATATATATTAAACGCGATAAGTCTATAATAGCTATATAAAGCGTATACTTTATAAAATAATTTAATTATATAACTAAATAAAATAGGATAAACTAATAGGAAGGGTTTACTACCTAATATTCTTACCTAGGTACGTGTAGTAACTTATACGCGAGTATTAGCTAGATAATCTATAAAGGTTAAAGGTTCTTTAAATATACTAAATATATAATAACCCCTTTATCTATATATAAATATTTAATAAACCTACCTAGGGCCTACTAAATATACTAAAAGTGTATTTAGTAATTTAGATTTTCTATATAAGTTCCTACTTTACTAATATCCTAAATTAGAGATATTCTATTATAGTAAGAAGATAAGGTACGCGTATACTAAGCCTATTATTAACTTCCTAGCCCTTAATTAGTTTATATTAAGGCTTTATTTATATTATTAAGTATTACTACTTCTTACTACTCTATCCTTTTCTTTACTAATCTACTCTAGGTCCCTTAATAAAAAAGACCCCCTTTATAAAAACTTAATTCTAATATAATCTTATAACTAAATTACTAGTTTAAATATTAATATATAGTTATAGAATAGTTACTTCCTACCTTAAAACCCTTTATTCTACTATATACTTAAAGGTATAATCCTTCTCCCCTATTATAAAGCCCTTAGATTTAGTTATAATACTCTTTTATTAATCTTATACCTAATTATATATATTTAAAGGGCTTAATATTAAATTATAAGGTAGAAATATATACTTTAAGATTTATAATAGAATAGTACCTAAGCTATTCTACCTTATATTAAAAGGAAGAGTATAAGGCTAGTCTTATACTATTTATAATATATTACTTATATAGTAATAGTATACTTCCTCCTCTACCTAAGCTCTTATAACTTTTAAAAGAGCTACTCTAAGGAAATATACTATATTCTAAGTATTTTCTAAAGAATATTTATAAATATAATAATACTCTTACCTTTATATCTTATAAATATTAATAAGATACCTAGTTATAAGGCTATATTAGTATTTAGTCTTTTATAATTATAAGGAACTTTACTACTTATAAGGCCTATTATAATTTAATACTTACTTAATTTTATCCTTTATTTAATTATACTTTTATAATCCTACCTTTATAGTAATATCTTAATTATTCTACTATCTAGATCTTTAGTAATTCCTCCTTAAAGAGCTTAATAGAATAATATAAGCTTATAATAACTTATTTATTAATATATATACTATTATATAAGAGTAAATAAAGTACTTAAGGGTTATAATAGAGCTTATATAAGTAGTTTTAAACCCTTACCTTTATTTAGTTATAAAGGCTAGATCTAATAAGAGGTATATAAATCTACTAAATACTTTAGAGGTTACTACCTTTATTTTAAATAAGTATAAGGGTTATAGCTTTTATAATATTATTATTATAAAGTATTATAAAGATAATAAAGAGCTACTTTTTTATACTATTAATTATATTAATACTACGTACTTTTTATTATATTATATTCTCCTTTTCTTATAAGAAAATCTAGGCTAGTACTAGGCCTTATAATTATATAATAATAATAATTACTATATTATACTATTATCTATTACTCTAAGTATATATAATTATACTATTACCTCTTTTAATATCCTAGTTAATACTTAATAATACTTTATAATAGAAAGCTATTTTAATAGTATATTATTAATTACTTTATTATAATTAACTAATAAAGACTTAATTTCCTTTATAGGAATTAAGATACTATTTATAATAAACTATATTAAGGGGTAGAAGATATAATACTAGCTAGTAATAATTATATAACTACTTTTAAATATTATACTATTCTACCTTCTAGCTTTAATAGTAGTAATTAGATTATAATATAAAATTATAAAGACTCTCTAGCTATTTAATATTATTATAAGAAGCTAATACTCTTTATAATAATAATTATAAACTTATACTAGCTTAAAATTAAAGCTACTATCTTTAATAACTAAATTATTAGTAACTAGGTAGAAATTATTATATATATCTTTTATATAAAGAAAAAGGTATTATTATAAGATCTTAAGGATTAGTTTAAATACTAGAAAAGAGGTCTTCTATATATTTATATTCTCCTTTTTCTATATTAGAATAATAGCTTCCTAGACTATTTTTATATTAATAACCTAATTTATATAGAATTACCTAATTCTATTATAGATTTAAATAGCTCCTTATATTAAATTATTTAAAAGTAAATAACTTATAACCCTTATAAGTATTAAAATCCTAAGTTATTATATATAATTAAGAAACTATATAGATCTAGATAGATCTATTTAAAGTATTTTCTAAAAAAGTTCTAGCTTAAAATATTAGTTATAAAAGATATCTATCTTATATACTACTATTATAAAGATAGATATATATAGATAAAAGGGGTATATAAATAGAATATTAAGATAGATAATTATTAAGTAGTCTTATATAATTCCTAGCTAACTTATAAGTATATAATATATATTAATATTAAAGTATATACCTCTATTAATACTATTAAGTATATATATAAATATATTTATAAGGGCGCTAATTATATAACTCTTAAGCTAGTAGATAACTAGGATAAAATTATATACTACTTAAATAGTTACTATATTAGTTTATACTAGGTTATATATTCCCTTTTTAAATTTTATAATTATAATAAGGATCCTCCTATTATATAACTTACTTTATATCTCTTTAATTAATAATAGGTATAATTTAATAATAATAAGACTAACCTTTTATAAGTATTTAATAGAGTTAAAATAATACTTATATACTTCTTATAATATAATATTAAAAATTCTAATAGCTATTATCTATTATAATAAGAAAGGGGAGTAGTAGTAGATACTTTAATAAAAGGGATATATAATTAATTATATATATAATAATAGAGTTATAAAGTTATATAAGAGGAGAGGTTTTACTTATAAGTCTTACTTACTATTATTTATAAGCCTTCTAAGTTTAAAGTAATTTATACTATTAATAGTATTTTATATCTAACCTTCTAAGCTATATATATTACCTTAAGGCTTCTTAATAATAATAGTAAGTAGTTTATATACTTTAAGGAATTTTAGTACTACTCTTTTAAATACTTCTTATATTCTTTATTTATATTTATACTTCTTTATAATAATATAAGTAAGCCCTTTAAGCTTTAAGAAAAGTTTTATTATTATATTTATAATAATTTACTATACTATATTATTAAGGACTTTCTAGATATTTCTATTAGTATAGTAAATATATATCTTAATTATAAGTTATTCTTAGTTACTAAATAGTTATAAATCTAGAGTAGAAGGCTTAAAGACTTTAATCTACTTATACCCCTCCTTATATAATTCTAGTAGGACTACCCTCTTTTAATTATATCTAAATTAGAATATAATATTAAGGAGTAAGTAACCTTATATAATATTACTATTTTAAAGTTAGATATTAATTAATACTCTACTTATAATACTATCTTTATAGTTATTAGAACTTTATTATAAACTATATACTTCTTTATATATAATATTATAAGTACTAGGAAGACCTTTCTTTATAAAGCTCTTTATTATTATTTATATATATAAGGATATATTATATTATATATTACTTTTACTTATATTATATTAATATTACTACTTAATAGTTATATATCCTACTCTACTTTTAAGATTTTAATTATTTATAATAATATATCTATCTATTATATCCTTATATAGTTTAATATAATAGAGTTACTCTATTATATAACCCTTATTATATAGGATAAAGTACTTATATAAAATAAAAATAATTTTACCGCGGTTAATATAATATTATATAATATTTATAAGAGTAATAATTTATTTAGTAGGCTTCTAGTAAGTATAAGTAGTAACTTTATATAAATAACTCCTATTATTTAAAGAAGTAATTAGGTTATATAAGTTAATACTAGCCTTTATAACTTCTAGATCTAGTTAAAGTTAAATATACTTTAGTTATATTAATATATATAGCTTTATACTAGATCTAATAACTAGGTATTTATAAGGTAGATAGGCTAGATATTATATAATATATTAATATATAAAATAATAGCTCTTCCCTTTAAAGTAAAAAATTAGGATATAGATAGATATACCTTTATAAAATATATCTTTCCTATTACCTCCCTTATATAACTATTATTACTACTAGATTTCTTTAAGAGTAGAGTTATACTATCCTTATAAAATAACTCTACTACTATTTTAAATAATAAGATCTTAATATATTTATATAGAATTATATAATACCTTTTATTAGCTAATAAGTTATTATCTAATAGTAATAATAATAGACTTAGCCTAGAATTCTTATAATCCTTAAAGCTATCTAGATTTCCCCCTTCTTAATTATACTTAAAGGTTAGGGCTCTAATTATATTATTATAAAACTTATATCTAAATAAAAGTATATATAATAGGACGCGCCTAATTATTATATATCTATCTTAATAGTATATTTAAGATTAGATCCTTAGTAGAAAGTAGGATAGAGGGATATACTTAATTCCTTAAATTAAATTAACTAGTAAAGAAGGTAATTACTATTACCTCCTTATATATAAATAGTTTCTAGTCTAGCTCTATTTTATAATAATTATTAATAAATCTTAAGGCTAGTTATTTTCTACTATTAAAGTAGATTTACTTTTATTATATTTTAGTTATAATTAGCTTTATATTATACTTTCTTATATAAGAGATATATAAAGACTTTTAGTCCTCTTACTAATAAATTTAAGGGGGTATATAAATAATATTATATATCTAGAAGTTCTTTTAAATACTATATAATTTAGTTAAATATATTAAGCTTCTTATTAAAATTATCCCTACTTTTAATATTTAAGTCTTTATAAAATAATTAAGTTTTAAGATATTTTTAAGATTTATAAAATTATTAGAACTATTAGAATTAGAACTATTAAAACTATTAGTATTATTAAAGCTACTAGGATTATTATTATTAAAGTTATTATTAAAGTTATTACTTTTATTAAAGATATAAGACTTATTTAAGTTTATATTATTATTATTATTTTATATTAATATTTATTTATTTAGTTTAATATTTATTTATTACTATTATTATAATTATAATTATAATTAATTAAATTTTTAATTCTTAAATTATTTTTATTATTAGATTATATATATTTAGTAATTTATAAGTATAAGTTATTTTATTCTATTCTTATAAATATAAATCTTTAAGACTTTAAAAGGTCTTATATAATCTATAATAGTAACTATCTATATACCTCTAGTATAAATAACTATAAACTAGTATAAAGGTAGTATAAGCTAGTATACCTACTTATTATCCTCTAATAATTCGTCTAGCCCCTTAAAGTCTTATAAGTAGTTATATAAATCCGTCTACTTAATACATATATTTATAAGCTTATTATATACCTCCTTATATCCTATTTTACTAACTTTACTAGTCTTTTATTTCTTATAATATATTATATAGATTAGTAGATAGGTTATAAGAATCTATAAATAGATATACTAGTATCTTTAGATTTCTATAATTATAAGCCTCCTTTATACTATTTATATAATATAAGTATAGATAAATAAGAATTAATATAAAATCTATACTAACTTATAATAAAGTTATAGTATTTAATACCCTCTTTAAATATATTATAGTTACTATATATACTACTATAAATACGTAGATTATTCTTATAAATATAGAAGGGTCTATTACTATTCTTATAACTATTATACTTATTATTACTAGTCTTTAAGGTTCTTATATTAGAATAGTATAGAACTAATTTAAGTCTATAATATTAAGTCTAAGGCTATAAGTATTAGTAGAGTTTAAGTAGCTTATAAGGATTTATACTAATAAGGTTATCCTCTTCCTTATCTATATAAAGCTTAATATCTAAGAGTAGTTTTATATAAGTAATCTCCTTAGTCTTTATAAGATATTTCTAACTTATAATAACCTTTTTAACCTAGAATAAAACTATAGATTTCTTTCTACCTACCTCTTTAAGCTAAGCCTTCTTACTAATATATATAAGTATTATACTACTAGTATTAAGCTCCTCTTTAAGAGTTATATAAGGTATTATAAATTATAATATATTTATAAGGAATTAAATTAATTTATATAGATAGTAGAGATTCTAAGATAGAGATATATAAAACTATAATAAAACTATAATAATTAGTATAAAAATAGTAAGAGATTATATAACCCTTTCTAGGGGTTATAGTATTTATAGATCTATAATAGTAAGTATAAAGATAGGGCTAGGTTAGCTAGGGATATAAGTAAAAGTATTAATTTATACTAATCTATACTAATTTATACTAGCTTTTATAGAATTAACTTTAAAATTTCCTTACCTTATAATATATAGGTTAGATAGTTAGATTTAATAGAAAGAAATCTTAAGATCTAGTATTAAAGACTATTTCTAATTAGAATTTATATAGCTTTATAATTATATTATATACCTACTAATACTATATAGATCTTTATAGATATATAATAACTTAAATATATATCTAATCTTATACTAAGATAGTAATCCTCTAGTAGAATATATAGAAATTAGGGCCTTAAGCTTATTATACTTTATTAATTAGTTATAAGTACCCTAATTACCTCTCTAGAACTAGTATAAATATTAAAACTCTAATATTTCTTTATACTTTACTTATATCTATACTAATACTCCTTAATATTTTCTACTTAAATTAAGTTATATAACCTATTTTAATATACTTATAAATCTAAAAATTATTAAAATTTATATAGTAGTTTAAAAGGTATATTATAATAAATAGATTTACCTATTAAATTCTATTTAACTATCTTATATCTTAGTACTTTCTTCTTATACTAATAATTCTTTCTTCTTACCTCTTCTTTATCTTTTATAATATAGTATAGATATTAATACCCCTCTTTATAATTTATAATATATAAATTATACTAGCTATCTTTAAATAATATAGTATTACCCTTCTTATACTAAGTTTAACTTCTCTACCTCCTTACTAATATCTTCTAAGCGCCTAGCTCTTTCTAAGTTATACCCTAATACTATTAATAAGAGGGTTAGATCTTATAAGACTAATAGTATAAGGTATATTAAATACTTAAAGAATATTATATTAGGTACCTAGGCCTTATCTATAAGTCTACTAATAAATCCTAGAGATATTATATTAATAGAACCTCGCTTTAAAGAAATACTATTAGGTACTCGCCCTTATAACTACCTTAATAATAGTATTACTTCCTAGTAGTATATACCCCTTACTAATATAACTATTTAAGTAGTTATTCTACCTAAGAACCCCTAGTAACCTACTCCCCTAGTCTTTAAAGAAGCCTTTTAAGAATTTACTCTCTAGCTTCCCTTTAAATACTATTAATATACCTATTATTAGTATACTTAATAAGAGGCTAATATAAAGGATAATACTAAGTACTAACCCCCTATTTAATAAGGCTTATACTAGTAGTAGAATAATAGATATTAGAAGTAGATACTAGACTAGAGATATTAAGTATATAAGGATCCTTATATAATAAGATATATAGAGCTTTACTAGTTTAATAAATTATTTAATACTACTAATAATATATACCCCTATTATAACCTATTATTATAGAAAAATAAATATAGTAGCTTAGAAGATAATTAATAGCCTTACTATAATAATAGAAAGAATAATTAGTTATCTCCTAACTAGTTATATAAGCTAGCTAATATAGACTTATTACTTAAAGGGCTAGAAAAGAAGGCTAAGCTTAAAGTATAATTTATTAATAAGTTACTTAGTAATATAAATATTATTACTATTAATAGATAGTTTATAAGAAGGAGGATTATATATAGTAAGGAGTTTTTAGATAATATTATTAATTATAATAAATATCTATCCTTTATTAATAAGATTATAACTAATATTAATACTTATATTAGTTTAACTATCTTCTAGATCTAAGGGTCTATTTATTATCTAATAGATCCTCTTATTATTAATAATAGCTTTAAGTTAAAATTTACCTAGATTTATATACTAAATAGTATATAAGAGTAGTTAAATATTTACTATTAATATTTTAATAATTTATTATAACTAATTTATAATATAGAAAGAAGATACCTTCTTTATATATAGGAACTCTATCTAAGTATATAAGGTATAGAAGCCTTTTATAAGGAAGGTGCGCTAGGTAAGTAGTACTATATAATAATAGTAATAATAAGTAAATATATATAGTAAATACTTATAATAAATAAAGCTATTATCTTAATAGTATATATATTAGGTATTAGTAGATATTACCTTAATTAGAAATACTTAAAGTAAAAGAAAGAGATAATTAGTAAGGCGAGAAATTTTACTTATATACTATTATTATTACTAACTTACCCTTTAACTCCTATCTTAGGATTATTTACTTCCTTATATACCTAGATTAGCTCCGGAGTATATAATAAGCGATAATCTAGTATCTATTAGTCGTCCTCTAGTCTATAACCTAGTTATCTAGCTAGGTACTAGGTAGACTAACTACGGCTACGGCGAATATAGTATTTCTATAGGAGTCGGTTAATTTTATATTTAATATCTCTATTAATAATAATAGGCGGAGTAGGTAGGTAGCGGCGTTAATATAAGTTATCTACTAGATTAATAGTAGGTTTAAGATAGGCTATTAAGATAATATTATAAATACGTATTACGTCTAGTAACTCTAACTTATAAGTAAGACGGCCTACTCTATTAAAGACCTTAAAGGGGCTAATATACTATTAGCTAAGCTTCTTTAATATAATACTAGGAACCTTATAACCCTTATATAAGCGTAGGTTTACGAGGTTACTAATATTAAAGAATTTTACTATATACTTTAAGTTATAGTAGTCCTTTATTCTAAGTAAGGTAAAAGTAATAGCGTCTTTTATATTAATATAAGAAGGTTAATATTCTATTATAAAGACGGGTACTCGAGGTACTTTTATAGTTACTAGTATTACTTTCGTAATAGGTAATAAGGGCCTTATTAGTAAGGTAGTTATAATCTCTAGTAGTATATAATCTATCTTAGGCTTTAGTAGATCTAATACCTCCCTAGTTTAAAATCTATAGAGTACTTTAGTAGGTATCTTATTTATAGACGTGTATTTCGTAGAATTATTAAGCGTAGCTATTATTCTTAGAAGAATAGACGGTTATAAGGAAGTATATTTAATAGTAGTAATATAGTATTAAAGGGCTATTCTAGTAGTTTAGTTTAATCGTTCTAATTAACCGTCGGTCTAAGGGTACTAGGTAGCTAGGTAAAGTAAATTAACCTTTAAGTAATAGAAGATACTTTACTAAAGTAATATAACGAATTTCTAATTATAATCTAAAATTATTACTTAAGGTAAATCCTAATTAATTTCTACTAATCTATTAAGTAACCTTACTACCTAACCCTTTACTATCTAGGTTATCTTACTTAGAATAAGGGTAATTACCTTTAAGAACTTATATATAACTATTAATATATAGTTAAAGCCTTCTATAGTTAAGGGAAGTACTAGGATAAAGTTAATAGTAATTATATAGAATAGATGTAAAGGTATTAGAATAGGTTATATTAATCTATATATTATATAGTACGGCGTCTAGTTATACTAGTATTAAGGGTAATAGTAGATAAATTTATAAAGCTTTTTAGATAAGTTATAAATATATAAACCCTCTATTAACCTTTTATAAGTACGGGCGTAGCCTAGGTATCCTAATTTATTATATATAAGCTTAAATACTTCTACTTCTATAATAGAAGGAATATATAGATATAGCCCTTATTTATTATCTTTAAAATATAAAACCTAACTAATAAGCTTATATACTAAAGTTATAGTATTATTACTAAGGTCCTTATTTTATTTAACTATTTAAATAACCCTTACCTACTAAGGCTCTTAATAGCTAGTAATAAGCTAATTATAGAATAGTTTACTTATTTCTACTAAGCTAATAGGGAAGTATCTTATAGATAAGGTATCTAATTCACCTTCTATATTTTACTTTAGATGATATTTATAGCTTACTAGTCTTAATAAGGTACTAAGTACTATATTTACCTTACCTAGTTTATAATAAATATCTAGGTAAAATTATTAAAGATATTTTAATACTCTAATAAGATAGAGATTAAGTTTCTTAGTTAACACTGTATTTAAACTCGTTTACCTTACTATTAAAACTATAGCTAAGTAATCTATATAGATAATTATAATAGGCTTTCTTATAACTTTAATTATATAACGGACCTTCTTAATAACTTATACTAACCCTATAATTTTAAGCTTAATAGGCTAATATCTTACCTTAGTATTAGTAAGTAAATAACTAAGAAATAAAATAGGTTACTATAATTTTTACTTAGGGAACTTAGGTAGCGTTAACCCTACTATTATAGTAGTAGAAGAAGGGCCTTATTTATAAGCGTCTTTAATAGTATAATAGATAGTAGCTCTAAAACTAAATTTCTTACTTATATCTAGATTAATAAATAGTTAACGCTACTTATTAAAGTAGTAGAGGATACTTAGAGAGGTAAAAAGCTTTTATAGATAGTAAAAAGTATTTAACTCTTTAGGAATAGGTACTAAGACCTTTAATCTACTAGCTATTTTCTTATATATATTACCTCTAATACTAATTAACTTAGCTAGTAAAGTTTTACGTCGTAGTAAAGGCTTTATAATAGTAGCGTAGAATACTATATACTACCTATTATAGCCTATTATACCTAGGTATTTCTAAAGCTAATCTAGGGTATCTAGGAATATAAGTATAGTAATTATAATAAGTTTCTTAGCCGCCGTTAATAGACCTAATATATTAACCCTTTACCTAAGTAAATAGATAGAGGAGTATCTAAGAAATAACTTCTTAGGAGATAAATATATATTATAGTTATCTAGTTTACTAAAGACTTTATAGAGGTACTTAAGATATTTTTCTAATAAGGTAGAGAAAATTACTATATTATTTATATACGCTTAGTAAAAGTAATAAAACTCCTAAAGTATAATATTAATTATCTATTAGATATATACTAGAGAGTTCCTAAAACCTATAATAGGGATATTAAATATTTCCTAGCCTCTATAAGAGGCTACTATAAGATAGTACTAGTAGTCCTACTTTACCTACTATTAGTAGAAGAAGCTTACTATATTAACTATTAAGATATATAAAGTATTCTATAATAGGGTAAGTATCTCTAATTAGAGAGGAATAAGGTAGGTATTAGGTATTATAATTTTATTTAATACCCTAATATTAATAATAACTTAGCCTTTTAAGCTATTAGAAGTATTTTACTAAATAATAAAGTAGGAGAAGGAGAATAGCATAGATATATTTATCTATTTAAACCTTCCCTAAGAATAGAGCTTATTAAATTCTATATTAATTACTTCCTTATCCCTCTAACTAAGAGGGTATACTTATACTTAACCTAGTTTATAAAAATCTTCCTAATTATTTAGTAAGGGAATCTCTATATATTAAGAGTTAGGAACGCTAATAATATTACTAGTATCTTTCTAAAGGTTTAGAAATTTATTAACTATAGTAGTAATTAAGGTAGCTACCTAAGGTATAGTACTATAAATAGTAACTCTAGTAGGATAATATACTTTAACTAGGGGTAAGGTATTAAGGGTCTTATTTACTTAAGCCTTTATAGCTACCTAAGGATTTATTATAGTTACTTAAGAAGAGCTTATTACAGTTATAAAGGCTACTATAGTAGTAAGTAAACCGCGTATACTAAACCTTACCTATCTAGTTATCTTAGTAAGAGGTTTATTTACAAGAGCTTTATTATTAGGGTTAATAGGAAAACAGCTAGCTAACTTATATTTAGTAACTTTACTAAGGACCTAGTTATACGTAAGTATAATAGGCCTATTAGTATTATTACAGATAAAAATATAAGATATTATTACGTTAATAATATATATATATAGTAATAGATTATTTAAAGTATTAGGCTTAAATATAAAGTTATAGTCTTAAGGTAGATTTAATAATTAATATTAAGAACCTACTATTAATATAGTAAAGTTACTATAAGGTAGTATTATTATATATATTTTAGTAAAAATAGATATAGTAATATAGGGACCCTAACTAATAATTATAATAGGTATCCTAATATTTTAGTAGGATCTAATCTTTATTAAGTTATCCTTAAAGTTAATAACTATTTACTTAGGCTTTAAGATATCTATAGTAATAAGTACTTTAGCTAATAAGTTATCTATAATATAGAACTTATATTCTATTAATATAACTATTCTATTAAGGCTTTTAAAGAATATAAGGATTTTAGTAAATTTACTAGCGTCGTGTTTCTTATCCCTAATACCTCTTACTATTATAGGTATAAGTATCTTCTCTATTAAAGCTATTAGGGATACTATAAGTAAGAAGTCTTAATTAATAAGACTTACTTAAGTACTAGTATCTATATAGATATAGTACTTATTACCTCTAGGTAAGAAGGTAATAGGTACCGTAATATAATAATATCCCTAAAAGCTATAGCCCTTAATAGTAATATCCGTGGAATCTAAACGAATAACTAAGGACTTAATAGATAATTTACTTAATTTACTTAATTTACTTAGAAAGGTAGGTATTAGTAAGGGAGGTATTATTAAAGGCTTCGCCTTTAAGATATAGCTAGATTAAATATACTTATATAAGGTATTATTTAATTTAATTATAGAGGTATAGGAATAGTATATTAGTTTAAGTAATCTCGGATTTATAAAGTAGTTCTCTACTATATTATTAACACTTAATTTATTAATAGTAGTAGAGCCTAAAAGCTCTAGTAGAGACTAGTCTTAATCTATCTATTAATCTACCTAAGACTAATTAATACCTTACTAGTACCCCTCCTTATAAGTATTATATTATACTTAATTATTAAGGACCTTATTATTATTATTATCCTCCTCTTTATCTTTAGTACTTACTTAGTAGGCCCGGTTATTATAAGGACGTGGAGTATTTACTTAGAAAGGCCTATTCTAAAAAGGTAGCTTATAGTAGGGATTCTTATTATTAATATTATTCTATTATATCCTAGCTATTACATTTACGTTTCCGCTAGTAATTTATAACTATTAGTAACCTCTAGGTAAAATCCTTACTTAGATATTTTATAGCTACTATTAATTATTATTATTATAATTCTATAAGTTATAGAAAGGATTACTAAATAGCCTATTTCTATAAGGATTTAATAGGTTACTATAAGGTCTAAAATTATTACTATACTAGCTATTCTACTAATATAGATTTAAATTAAAAGGAGGATAATTAAAATTAGAATTCTACTAACCTTATTTACTAACTTATAGCTGTTTTACTTATAATAAGGACCTTATTATATCTACGGAAGGCTTCTTATATATATTAAACTAGATATCTTTTTTATAGTAAAGCTTTATAAGAAGGCTACTAATAGTAGACTTCTTAGTTAGATAAGGTAAGATCTATTATAATTCTCCGTTTATATATTTATACGCTAACCTAACTTATACCTCTTCTATAGAAGTAAAGCTAGTATTTTTACTATTAAGAATAATAGTATTAACGTAATTAACTAGATTATAATAATTCCTTATATCTTTAATTATATATTAGATAGATTTAAGTAAAGCTAGTAACTTACCTAGAGAGTTATAAAATCTTACTTTAAGACTCTTATACTATTAATTAATACTATTAAGATTATTATATAAGCCGGAGCGGCTAAGTTTATTAAGCTAGTTAGTATACTACTTATTAGTAGTACTAAGTAAATAGGAATCTATATTCTACCTTAAGATAGTAGGATCTATATTAGCTACCTTAACTTAGAGGTAGTTAATAAAACTAAAGATATTATAATAGATATTATAATTATCTTTTACTTTAATAGGTATTACTTATAAGTCGGGATTAAAGTATCCTATATCTTAGGGCCTAAAGGTAGAGGCGGAACGAGGTCTTTATTAAGGACCTACTATAGTAGGTTATAAATTACCTAGTTATATCTAATTAAATATATATATAGCTTAGGTAATAATACTAGCTATTTTAGTTTACTAGGCCTCTAAGAAGGTAGTAGTAGCTATATTTAGTACTAGCGTTAGCGTCTTAAATAGTAGGGGTATTAGGGTAGGTTTAAAGCTTACTAGGATAATATTTACCCTCTTAAGCTTAATATACTAGACTTATATATTAATATTAAATCTATATTTATTAACTACCTACTTAGGCGGGAAGCGTATTATAGTAGTAGGTAATAATACTTACCTAGTACGCTGTAAGGTAGTAGACGTAGTAAATAATTCCGGGGTATTATTATCCTTAGAGTTAGGAGGTAAGTCTTCTAGCTATAAGTAATATATAGTAAAGAACTTAAGTACTTTATAAGACTTTATTATAAGCTTATTAGTAGTAGGGCTACTACTCTTAAAATATAAATTAATCTCGTATAACTAATAGATTACTTAATTAAGGAGTACTAGATTAAGAGCTAGCTTATTAATTATATACTACTAGTAAGGTAGAATAATAGTAAGTAGTAGATATTACCTTTTACTTTAGAGAAGAAGTAGTAAAGGTAATAGTAGGGGATTATAAAGGTAGGGAATAAGTAAATATACCTAGATATAGTATTTCTAGTAACGAGGGCCTTAATAACTTATTATTTACTTTAATAGCTAATATATTTACTTTAATAGCTAATAGACTAGTAGCCGTAGTAGCCGTTTATCTAATAGCGGGGATAAGATAGTAGGGAGTAGAAGGCTATTAAGGACTAGTATTATAAGGCTAGTACTACTAGAGCTAGTAGTTCTTATTAATATAATTATAGTACTTAGTAATATAGAATAAGATCTATAGTATTACTACTATATATTATAACTAATTTATAATATAGAAAGAAGATACCTTCTTTATATATAGGAATTCTATCTAAGTATATAAGGTATAGAAGCCTTTTATAAGGAAGGCGCGCTAGGTAAATAGCGCTATTTAATAATAGTAATAATAAGTAAATATATATAGTAAAATTTAAATTAAGATACCCTTACTTCTAATTAATATACCCTCTAGTCTATTAACTTATATACCTAGGGGTTTAAATCCTACTATAACTATTATAAGGAGGATAAATTATAATATTCTATTAATATTATAAGCGTCTATATTTAATAGCTAAATCTTAAATAATAGGATAAAGGTATTTATAATTACTCTACCTTTATAAAAGGTACTTATATTATAATAACTCCTAATAAAACTATAAGAGGCTAGATTAAATAAGATACTTATATTAAAATTATTAAGGGAGGCTTTATATAACTCTCTAATATCTACTTCTATTTCCCTTTAATAAATAGTTATAATATAACTACCTCCTATTAACTAGCTATTAGCTTCTAGGTAATAAACTACTATATATATTATAATAGAATTATATTATTAATATACTCGCCTAGTATATCTTAATTAGTAGTAATAATAAACTAGAGTAAAAAGAGGGTAGTAACCTTAAATAGGAACTAGATTAGTATATTACTAGTAAGTATATACCTTAAAGTTATAATAGGTCTTAATAAGTAATAAGATATTAATTTTATATAAAATAGATATAAGTAAGACTATTTAATATATTTTCCTAATTATCTTTTAAACTTAAATCTATTTAATTATAAATAGTTCTAAATAATTTAGATAATAGTTAGAGAATAGTTAATATAATCTAAATAATTAGCTAATTAATATCTAGATCTAGCCTAATTTCTTTAATTATACTATTAATAGTAGATATCTATTTAACTACAAGGCTACTAATATCTAGATATTAATAGAGCTTAGTAATATAAATTAGTATTATTAGAATTAATAGACTATTTAAGTAGACTACTACTCTAGCCTAATAAATAGGCTTAGTACTAATCTAGATATCTTACTTAAAGATATTAGTAGTAAGGTAACTATCCTCCTATTAATAATACTAGGAAGCTTTTATACTATAAAAGTAAGAATATAAGACACTATAATAATAATCTAAAAAAGAGGTAAATCTAAATTTTTTATTACCTTTATATATAATTCTAAGTAGCCTAATATTAAGAGCTTACTAGAACCTAGTTAAATATTAGAGTACTATTATAATTTAGTTACTTATATTTTTAATTAGAAGCTTTAGAAGTTAATAAAGAACCTCTTTAAGTAATATATCCTTAGTATTTATATAGGCTACTATTATATTATTAAATTTTAGAAGTATAATCTTTTATATACTTATATTCTCTTTATTATATAAGAAGAGTATTAGATCTAGAAAGTATTTTTAATATTATAATCTTAGTAAAATATCTTAATTAAAACTAAAGTTTTAGTAAGTTAGATTAATACTTTAAGTTAATACTTAGTACTACCTTATAGTATTAACTTAAATACTTAGTACTAACTATTAGTACTATCTTAAATACTTAAGCTAGGAATCTAGTATTAATATAGTAAGAGTTAATTTAGATATCTAACTTAACTTTAAAATCCTAACTTAATATAGTTATTTTAATTCTAATAAATTAAGTTAATACTTTAAATTAATACTTTATACTACCTTATAATATTAACTTAAATAATAATTAGTACTAATTTAAATAGTTAAGTAAGAAATTTAGTATTAATTTACTAAGAGTTAAGTTAGATATCTAACTTAAGTTTAAAGTACTAATCTAATATAGTTAATCTATATATAACTCTAGTAAGCTACTTAATACTAGTAGAGAATAATAGATTTAAGGTATAATAGAATTTCTTTTAATTAATATTAGTAATTTAGAGACTCCTACTCTAGTAGCCCTAGAGGCTTATAGGGGTATATATAGGCCTAGAGGGTTATTAGGCTAGCCCTAATAGGAAATTAATATATTTTAGCGCGGTATTATAAACTTATACTTAATTTCTATACTATATTAAAATTATAGCTAAAATAGACTAAAATTAGACTAGCTATAATTTCCTAAAAACTATACCTTAAGAGAAGTTAGTAAGGCTTTCTTTTAAAAGATATAGTTTTTAGAAAATTATAGCTAGTTTAATTTTAGTCTATTTCAGCTATAGTTTTAATATAGTATAGAAAAATAGTATAAGTTTATAATACCGCGCTAAAATATATTAATTTCCTATTAGGGCTAGCCTAATAACCCCCTAGGCCTATATATACCTCTATAAGCCTCTAGGGCCGCTAGAGTAGAGGTCCCCGAATTACTAATTTAGTATTTTACTTAAAATTACACTTTTAATAAGTTTAATACTTCTTAATTTTAAATATAATAACCTAGTAGTATTATAATACTACACCTAATCTAGTTACGTACCTATTCTAGGTACGCGCCTAATCTAGGTAAGCCCTCTTATAGATTAATTAGGTCGCTTGACGCGAGGACTAATTGAAATTAAGGGGTATACGCCTGATAGACAAGGACCTTTTCCTTTACAACCTAACGACCCTCAAAGTGTTGCTTGATAGTCCTCTAGTGAAACTCAGCCGCCATTCGATATGACTGTGCTTGAGGTTGAGCAGAAGTTCAGCTGGGTCCTAAGAAACCTTAACGTCGTGAAGTCCAATGGGGGTAATCCTCCTTTCAATCGTATCGGCTCCATGAATACACAACTTTTCCGCGATACCTACTACGACTCGCAGCAGAAGCTATCCAGCACCGGTCTTTGGGTCCGAAAGCGAATGTACTTCAACGTCTCCGAGCCAAGCAAAGCCATTGGGGCCCACATCTGGGAAGCCAAGCAAGCTGTGAAGGGAAGTTCGTTCAATCGCTCGACTTTCAAGGAAACACGAGACGTGCATCTCATCCGTCAAATGGTCAGCGAGCGCGTACCATGGTGTTTAGGCCCTAGCGAGTGCTTTGGACTCAGCCAGCTATGTCAATTCCAGACCTCCCGACACACATTCATCGCCGACCAGAAGTTTACAGTCGTTCTCGACAGCACCGACTTTGGGCACTCAGTTGGGGAAGTAGAGCTACTTGCGGAGGATGCGGACAAAGCTCATGACGAAATCGATGCTTTCCTCGATCGATATGCTTGGTTTTTCGATCGCTTAAAGCCGAAAGGCAAGCTCACAGCCTATTTCGAAAAATTTGGGACATCGCAATAAAGACACGGAGGCATATCATTCTCATCTCACTACAATTCTTTTGGGTTGAAAGACAATCGGAGGGAGGATAGGAACACACGTGCAGGACGCACCATGGATGCTGTGCGGGGACAGCTTTCGAGGGAGAAATCGTTTTGAGTTGTATTGATTTTGGTTCATATCTTGGACGTGTCCGCCGTCTTTTCACCGGACGGCTGACAAATATTGTGGAGTCACTTGATACGCTCTGTGTTGCATGGTTGCTACACCGTCCGTATTCATGTAGGACATGACGATGTTCTTATCTTGCAATAGCACCCAAGTATTCGTTCCTACCGCTGCACCATCTACACAGCATACAGGTTACTGGGACTGTTACAGAATAAGTATCAGGTGCTATGCCTACTTCATATGAGTATTCGATACATTGAGAATTGACTGATTATGAATAGTATAGATAATCAACCCCAGACGCAATTTAAGCCAGCTCTCGTGTGATTGGAGGAGGCCTATCCCTCACTCTTTTGTGGACACGCCAGAATATGCACATAATCGCTCCCAAAGGCTGATTTCACCTCCCGCGTTCCTATTCCTCTAGAAATCGAGCTCAGAGTGAGCATCATGTCCTCTCTTAGACCACTGATACACGCCGCCTCTTTCATTGAACGCCCGCTCATCCCAATATACATCCTTCATTGCCTCTTCAACCCCAATCTCCAAGATACTCTTCGTCGGGCCCTTCACGCCTTTATTCAAGAATCGCAAGTATTCGTCCAGCAAGAGATAGGAGCTGGCCATCACATCATTACCCTCCGGTACGAAGCATTCCTGGTGCTTATGTTTATCACAGAACAGCTTCCATTCATTGTCACTGATAACGAATTGTGTCGCGTCCCGGAGTGTCTCCTTCGAACCATTTTCTTCGGGGACGATAAGCACTTGAAAGCATTTCCAGCGCACGGGACTAATCTCCTGAATCGCAGAATTCATATCTTCCTGGAAATTGTACCGGTTGACCACCGTGTTGACCTTGAACATAACCCCATACTCTTTGCACGTCCGACACAACTGCTGAAACTTTTTCAGATGATTTCCTGTACCTCTGCCAATCTTGACATTTGTGGCTTCGTCGAATGAATCGCATGAGACGGCCATAATGTCGATGTACTGGCCATATTTAGCTAGCCAGTTGTCTGTGACTTTGCTGCCATTGGTGACGATAGAGACAGACTCTAGGTGGAGGGTTTCTTTGCAATACTTGGCGAGCTGGCCCAGATAATCAGCTTTCATGAAAGGTTCGCCACCCGCGAAGTTAATCTTCTTCATGCCGGCAGCTTTGAGGAGGGCCATGCCTCTTCTGGCATTCGGGAGGGATTCGACATAGGATGTCTTAGCCGTGTGGAAGCAGAATCCTGTTGGGTGATTAGATAGACAGCTTAGAAGTGCTATACTCGAAATCGAGTTCTATACCACAAGAGTAGTTGCACACTCGAGTCAGGTGGTAGTTTACGGAAATGGGGATCCTTTTGTGAGGAGAAACAAGGTAGGTGAGACTCCGGATGATCACCATCAAAGCCAGGAATAAGAAGACTAGGGTCAGGTAATTCATGTCTGAGTGAAGTCTTGAGGTAATATGTCGCTTGCTGTGATGAGCGAAGGACTTGTTGGTCTCTTATCTTCGAGCTCTTATATAAATCGGAGAGACTTGAGGGATGCTAGCCCGATCAAGCACCGATCAGATAACGTGATATCAAGTGGGGAAATCCGGGAGTCCAATAGGTACTTTATCCCTTGCACAAGAAGAGCCGTAGGTTTAGTGCTAGAAACAATTACTATATGGATTCAAAGCCGCAAACAAATCTCATGGATGCAACAGAGGTCATTACAGATCGTTCCCTTGACCCAATGCAGGCGGAGATTGTTTGCGTGATTGGTACGTGGTTAAACATTTCAAACCCTCCCCACGTCGTACACGCTCACTGAGTCTTCCACGATATATAGGCGGCCCGGGAGCTGGGAAGGGGACTCAATGCACAAGACTGGCCAAGGACCTTGACCTGGTGCACGTTTCGGTGGGTGACCTGCTTAGGACCCTCGCAGAAGAGCCATCAGCACAGAACAATATCCACATCCACGCTGCTATGAGTAATGGTTCCCTCGTGTCTCCTGCCTATGTACAAAACGCTCTCGGAGGCTATCTTGATCAGCTTGTATTGAATGGAAGAACTCGCTTCCTCATCGACGGTTTCCCTAGGAGCGAACAACAAGCGCAAATCTTCGAAGATCAGGTGAGTCACAGTCTTTGTGACTTCCGCATGAACGACTAATCAAGAGATAATAGGGATACAAGACTAAGGCTGTGTTACATTTCAACTGCTCCGAAAAAGTCATGCTACAGCGAGTGCTGAACAGAGCCAAAACCTCGGGCAGACTGGACGACACTGAAGACATTTTCCGCAAGAGATACGGGGCGTTTGTCGAAGACAACGCTGGTATCCTGCAGTTCTTTGGTGATAAAGTCATCGATGTTAGAAGCCGATAGCCAGACGTAAGTAAACACTTCTCTGACAGTATACAGATTGACTGCGAAAGGCCCCTCGATGAAATATACGAAAGCCTTAGAGGAAGAGTCGAGGTAGTGAGTTCCTGAGTTCTGCGTTACCGCGTACTGATGCGTGCAGGATGTCTTCCGGGGAGAGTCGGATGAACTTTAGTGGTCTAGTGATGAATATACGTTTGATGCCTTAACAGGCATGGAGCGTTGGTGGCAAAAGGCCGAGCGCAGCAAATCGGGATAGACCAGCTGCTTCAGGATATCCCGACTAGTACAAGCCTAATTGCTGGAGTGGTCTTAGGGGAGGAAAGGAAGGAAACCGATTTGCAGATCTTATTACCCTGGTCTTGCCCGCATCATACCTGGGTTTTCCTTCCACTTGCAGGAGTATCTAGCGATGATGAAGACAGTAGGAGGAAGAAGGAAAAGGGATAGTAGGATATTGGTGAGGAAGGCGAATTGGCTATGGATCCAATATATTACTACCCCTCCACACACATCTGGAAAGTATAGTCTAGCTAATCCCAATAAGGGCATTACCCTATGTCTGCGCTGTCTAAATACCGGAACAGGAATAGTGCACTGGCTACCACTCATCCAATGTTTCGACCAATTCGTGGCTACCTGATCACCAAGAAGCCGCGGCTGGCTATCGCAGGATTTATTCTCAATGGCCTTTCCCCCGGGTATTAACGAAGTGCAAGATATCATCGGCTACACGTACAAACAGATCAACCTGGGAGTCCAAGCGCTTACGGCCGCTGGTGCCGATGAGACAAATCATGATGGCAACCGAAGGTTGGCGCAACTCGGGGAGTCACTCATTGAATTCATTCTTGTCAGCGATTCATTTGGTTCTTCGCGGGGTCAGCTCAGCCGTCCAGCTCCAAGTCTACAGCCGCTGATGGCCTCACAGCTAGTGTGAACGAGCTTCAGCGTTCCGCTAGCGCCAAATTACACCGTGAGAACGTTGCGAAAACACTTGGTATAGATCGCTTGATAAGACTCAATCCTCGACAGGGCAAAGGACCGCCGCCTCGCACTGTCTCCAGCTCAGCCATCAGTGCCATTGTGGGCGCTGTTTGGGTGGACACTGATGGAGATCTCGAAATGGTTCGTAAGGTTATGCGACGGCTTCGGTCAGTCTTGCAACGTATCATCGTCCAGAGTAACGCTGATGATGCATTCATCCTTCATCAGTATCTCGGTAGGTCAAGAATTACGTCTAGACCATGGTCCATTATCTATCCAAAACAAGCCGTTCACGACCAATGAATTGCCGCTGGCGGTGCCGTATGAACGAAAACAAGAAAGCCTGGAGGGCGCCATCACCGGCCAATTCTCCTTCGCACAGTGGACTGTGGAAGAGTCACCTGGCGTCTCAAACGCAGGCAACGCGACCTTAGAATCCGGTGTGGAAGAGTTCGATACGAGCGGCTTGGGGAATCCTTCAATGCAAAGCAACGTTAATCCAACAGACCTGTACGAGCTGGAAGATGTATTTGCAGAGCCGGCTGGAAAGGCTGGCAGTAGAATATTGCCTGATCAGGACTTGCCGTCTGCAGTAGATGCTAATATTTACATGCCGCTTCATTGTTCGTCCGTAGATCACTTGGAGGTCGAGGAGCATGGCGACTTGAGCTTTTGCTCTCAAATCCTATTTCTAAACGACGACAAAGACTTGAATGAGAACGCGAACAGTCACAACGCCAGTAATACTGAGCAAATTGAGATCGAAGGGCCAACAGGATTAAACGAGGGACCAAGTGCCGCCTCGAGCGACGAAGCGGTCCCAAGTCTGGGCCCTCTGCTAAGGTGTACCAGTTCTTCAGCTGTTGGGAAGGCCCGTGCAGAGGTTGAAAACGTCAACGATGTGAACGAACATGACACAGCCAACCGAACGAGCGATCAGAGATCCAAGCGAGCTGATGTTGCCAAAAAGCGAAAAGTATCTACGGTGAAAGCGGGTTCCAAAAGAAAAAGGACAAAGGAGAAACTATATTTCGCAGAACAATACACCCTCCTTGAACCGTACATACTGCAAGAAAGGAGAAAATGTGAGATCTCGGGGTTACCATGTCCTAAGGATTGGCTTAATGAGGCAGGCACCATAGAACACGTTGCAAGATTGGGATTGGACAAGTATACATATCTCATCAAGATTTTCAATTACACAATCGCCAACTGTGAATCAGTGGTCGTCTTAAAAGATGTCCTTCGGGCCTATCGAACCCCTCTAGGAAGTGGTCTGACGGAAATAATGCAGGAAATCTCTAATGCACAAAGATTGGAGAGTATCGGGAGCCTACGAGGAAGCACAGCCTATCTCAATCTCATCAGACTGTGCCACATTCACAAACTGTTCACAGAAAATTCAGACTCACAGCGCGAGGCTAATGGCGCTTTTATCATTAATACAGCGCAAGATATTGTACCACATGCGAAGCGACAACGTGGCAATCCCTTGAACAATGCGGAGGCCAGGATCACGAAATTGATAATGCAAGAGGTCCATCCCGAATTAGAAGAACGCAGTGCCGGCTACAGCAGCAAATACAATGAGATCTCAGATTTACGGAGACTTGGTCGACGGCTCCATATTTTAGTAGAGGCATGGGGCTCGGGAATACTTGCACTGCTGCCTTTATGCAAGAAAACCTCCAAAGAAGGGCTTGCTGCGAATATCACGGATAGCATGCAAGTGTCACCTAAATGCCTATCGTCGGCTGGACTAACATCCCTAGAGGATTTCATGCGTTCCAGATGACAAATTCAGGAAAATCGTTCAGTTCTTAGATGACTATGAGGGCGAAAGCCTTCGGACAGTCAGCAAGGCTGCAGCATATATTGTGGAATTCATCTCCCAACCAGCAAATCATTCCACAGGAAGCTTTCGTGTCGAACATGTTGACCCAACGCATATCATGGAACAGCCCAAAGGATCCCCTGAGCTTTTGAATCTTCTTTCACGCATGCCGACCTCGCCTTCACCAATAACTGACTGACATACATATCGAGATTGTCATATTAGACGGCAAAGGTCGGCGTGTCTTCGGCTCGCCAAGTACATCTCGGGTCTATGAGAATATTCATTACCATGCAAGCAAGGTCGACGTGAATGAGCGAGGATTCCGAACGCGACGATAGGTACTTTAGTGGTTGATTGCATCGCCAAGTGCTTAGAAATGATGTGTATTCGATATTTGCTGTCGTAGTCTTTCGGGAGGTCTTAGAAAAGTCTGTCTCCGTAGTAACGGCCGTCTTTACTAGATACAGCAGTTTGCAAAGCCATTGATTTAACGCTAGAAGGGTTTACTAGGTAACCGTCTATACTTAGTAACCGTCTAGCCTTATAGGGTTAATACCCTATAAGGCTATCCTAGAGTATTAGAGTTTATAATTTATAACTCTTCCTAACCTAAATTTTATTATAATACTATTTATAAACCTATTTAATATATTAAATATACCTCTACTATCTCTTCCTCTATTATTAGAGGCTAAACTAGGTAGGAAAGATTATATAAAATAAGGCTAGGGGACTAGGCGATTTATAATAGAGTTAGAATAGCTTATAAAGACTAAACGGCTAGGAAGGATAGGAAGGATAAGTAATTAGAGGAATTAGTTAATTAGAATAAGATATATAGATAAGAAAACCTTATAAAGGATAATATAAATAGCTTTAGAAATAGTTATTTTATAGATTTATAGTATAGAATTAATATTTTAGACTATAATAGGGTAGGCTTATAAGGGACTAGCCTTATAAGGCTAGATAATTACTAAGTATAAATAGTTACCTAGTAAACCCTTCTAGTAGCCCGTAAATTATTAGAGCTCTCCTACTTAAAATAGGTAGTAAGGTCTTAATAATATATAGTCTTAATTATAACTTATAGATACTAAATAAATATTAAAATAAAGCTGTAAATTATCTTATATATATAATTTATAGTATTTTAACCCCTAGCTACCCTTATAATTACCCCTACTATTATTATACTATAAGCCTTATAACTACTACTACTATTATATTATAAGCCCTACTATTATTATACTATAAGCCTTATAACTACTACTACTATTATATTATAAGCCCTACTATTATTATACTAGAGGCCCTGTAAACGCTACTACTATTATATTATAAGCCCTACTATTATTATACTATAAGCCCTACTATTATTATACTAGAGGCCTTATAACTACTACTACTATTATATTATAGGCCCTACTATTATTATATTATAAGCCCTACTATTATTATACTATAAATCTTATAACTACTACTACTATTATACTATTATCTTATTATAAGCCCTACTATTATTATATTATAAGCCTTATAACTACTACTACTATTATATTATAAGCCCTACTATTATTATACTATAAGCCTTACTATTACTATACTATAAGCCCTGCTATTACTATACTATAAGCCCTGTAACTAGTACTACTATCTTATTATAACTTATACTATTATCTTATAACTCTTATAAATATCTAGTTATAAGTTATACTATTATCTTATAGCTAGCCCTTATAAATATCTTATTATAACTTATACTATTATCTTATAACCCCCGTAGATATCTTATTATAAGCTATACTATTATCTTGTAATCCTTATAAATATCCTATTATAACCCTTACTATTATCTTATTATAACTTATAACTATTATAGACGTCTTATTATAACTTATACTATTATCTTATAACCCTTATAAACGTCCTATTATAGCCCTTATAAATATCTTATTATAAGTTATACTATTATCTTATAACCCTTATAAATATCCTATTATAACCTCTACTATTATCTTATTATAACTTATAACTACTATAGATATCTTATTAATAAGATAATAGTAGTAGTTATAATTAAACTAACTATTAAGTTAGGTTTTAGTACTATAAATTAGTACTAACTTAAATACTTAGTACCTACTTCTAGTACTAACTTAAAAAGCCCTTAGTATCTTAGCGAGTTAGGTTAGATTAACCTAACTTACTAAGGTATTACTAAGAAGCTAAGCTACTAATAAATTAATAAAGGACTAATATAGTTTCCTTATAAGATAAATTTAAATACTTTAATATTATTAGGATTTATCTTATACCTAATATTTATTACTTATTATTCTATATAATATAATAGTTTATATTACTATTTTATATTACTCTTAATTCTCTTACTATTAGTACCTAGAATATATTAGTCCCTTTAAGTCCTTTAAGAGTATTAAGTTTTATAAGCCTTAATAATAAAGCTATTTAATTAGAATTTAATAATCTTAATATAGATAATTTTATATCTAGTAGTCTTTATCCTAGCTAATCTATAAGTTAGGTTAAATAGAATATATTAGATAACTCCTTTTAAGAAAAGAAAGTACTTCTTTAAAATACTATTAAAACTATTAAGGAAGATTTCCTAGACTTAATTCTAGTAAAAATTAGTAAATTTATTAAATAGAGTTAGTATACTAAAGTCTAGTTTAAAGTATAATAGTAGTAAACTACTATTAATTAAAGTATTAAAATAAAGTCTAGTACTAAACTTAAGGATCTACTCTAGATTAAGAAGATTATATTAGGTAAATAGGTTAGTATTTAAGATAACTTTATCTAAATTACTTTAATAGTTAAGGGATTATTAAAGATTACTTATAAGAAGTATAATAGAATTCTAGACTACTTAATAGCTACTAGTAATTTAAGTATATTTAATATAAGGAAATATCTTAAAATAAATAAATACTTTCTTTATAAGCGGCTTAACCTATTATTATAAATAGGACTTTCTTTAAGTTAGGTATATTATTTATAGTAATATAAATTAGTAATATAAAACTAATTATTTAGGGATAACTTTAAAAGAAAAGTAATACTAGGTTTTCTACTAACTTTTATTAAGAGAAGTAGAATAAATACTTTCTTACCTTAAACTAGTCTTTCTAGACTATTAATTAACTAGAGTTTTAGTAATTACTATTAATAACTTATCTAGATTTAACTCTAATCTATTATACTAAATTATAAAGTATAATCTTTTTAGATTTTAAAGGAATATATATAAAAATTAAAGTAGATCTAGAATATCCTTAATATATTTCTCTTATATTAGATACCTAGTCTAGTCCCTAAAAGGTTATCTACCTTAAAGTACTAGTCTATTAAGTTAATACTAATTTTTAATATTAAGAATATCTTATTACTTTTATACTACTTAATATCTAGTATTCTAGGTATTTACTTATAGTAGAAATAATAAAGATATTAACTCTTTATAGAATTAAAGATAAGCTTTTTAAGGTTATTACTAATAATACTAGTAATAATAGAACTACTAGCCGGAAAGATATGAGATTTAATTATAGTACAGGCTAATATATTTATTACGTTAACTTTAAAGCTTTATATCTTAGCGAGTTTTAGAGTTTTTTATAAGATTTTTTTAGCGTTAAATAGAGCATAAGCTAAATTTTTAGCCTATAAAAAAAATCTTACCTAATTAGGCCTAGTTCGCGATTTGCCACTGGGATATCCTGTAGGATATCCTATCCTAGTCCGAAAATCGCCTCGATCTTATACTAAAATCCTATATCTTTCCAGCCTATAAATAGAACCTTAAAAGATAAACTAGAGAAATATCTAGCTTAGTAAGATATCTAATAGAATAAATTATAAAACTCTATTCCTTATATAACTTATATCTTTAACCTTATAATATAAGACTTTATTAAAGCCCTAGACTTAGAAGCTTTAGATAATATTATAATATTACTAGAGGATACTTTAGTTAAAGATACCTAAGTAAGTATAAGTCTATTAATTATTATTAAGAAGGTATAATATTATAAAGGTAATATAAATAGGTAATATACTTACTAATATTCTAAATAGATCCGCGCTCTTATAATAGTAATTAACTTATCTCCTTAATAAAAGCTTTTTTTTTATAATTATAAGAAAACTCTAGTAGAAGACCTTAAAAACTTATATAAGATATCTATATTTATTAGAATTTTATATACTTAATACTTTATTATATATATTAGCTATATAACTTTATTAATACTTAGATAGATAAAAATATAATTAATCTAAAAATTAGTATAATTAACCTTAATAAATATAAATAGTTAATTATATTATTACTTAGTAATATATTTAATCCTATCTATTAACTTACTTTAATAGTTTCTTAGATAATAAATATAAGTATATATTTAGAATTCTAATTATATAATACTCTTTTTAAATATTTTAATAGTACTAAAATAATAATATATAATAGTAGGATTATTAATAAAGTAAGTATTATTTATATTTATAAAGTAGCCTTAATAAAACTTACTAAGTATTATTCTAGAATAGAAGGTAAAGGTAGATTAATATATAATCTTACTAATATTCTAGACCCTTTTATAAAATTAAGTCTATATAAGACTTAGGATAAATAAGAGGAGTTAAATAATAATAATACTTTAACCTCTTATAAAGAGAGGTATAAAAATAAATTTATTAACTACTTTTATAAGTATTATAAGATATTACTAGTTATTAAAAGGATTAATATATAAGATATATAAAATATTAATAAGGTAATATAATATAGTAATATATTTAAATTTATACTAACTAGTAATAGCCTTTAATAAGAGTAAAGAGAAGCTTACTTTAATCTCTAAGTTATAAGTCTTTATTATAAAGTAAAGCTATTTAATACTTTTATTTTAAAAGTCTACTAGAGGATATTCTTATATAGGAGTACTAGAAGGATAATACTTTAACTTATTTAAATCTAATATAAATAGCTAAGGATATCCTTTTATATCTAATATTATTTATAAGTATTAAAAAAGTCTTTAATCTTACTTAAAGAGTATATTTATAAGATTATATATAGTTAGAATTAGAGTCTATAAAATAAATAATACTTTTAAAGTATTATAATTATATTATAAGTTTAAACCTTAAAGAAGCTCTTACTAAATCCTAAGATATTCTTTAAAGGGAAGAAGATACTAATTAAAGTATTAATAGAGGTAAAGATCCTTTTATATTAAAATTAATAGATATCTTAAGATAAATAGATTAGTAGTTATTATTTTAAAGTTATCTAATAATTAAGTAGTATATTTAAAAAGTAGGTTTAATTTCTATATATATATATAAAGATAATATAAGAAGGTAATATAATTCTTTATCTTATTAAGAGTATTAAAATACTAAGAGCGCCGTAATATTAGGAGTACTATAATACTAGGAGCGTTATAATACTAGGAGTATTATACTATCTTAGACCTACCCTCTACTCCTAATACTATAAAACTATTACTACCCTTAAGTATTAAATAGTATAATAGTAAAGCTCTCTATTAATTCCTTTATAAGCTTTAAATCTCTTTATATAATAATAATATATTTAGTATAGATATAAAGTAGATTTAAATTTATATTATAAGATATATTAATAAGTAATTATTATAAGAATTAAATAGTAATATAAAATAATAATATACTTACTTAAGAGAAAAGATATTATAAATACTTTTATAATATCTTATAATACTTTTAAAGTTAAACTTTAAATTTAATATAAGTTTATATTAACTCCTATAATATCTATTATAACCTCCCTTATAATATAACTAAATATTAGCTTTAAGATAAGATTATTAATAAACTTTTAATATTATCTTATCTCCTTTAAAGCTTTAAGACCTAAGTTAACCTTATACTTTTATCTTTATATTATTAATTTTAGTATTAATAATTATAAAGGATTACTTAATTATATTTTAATATATTACCTATTTATATTACCTTTCCCTTCTTATATAATAGCTTATTTACTCTCCTACCTTATAAGGGTTTACCCCCTCTACCTAGTAATTTTAGTATTTTATTACCTAATTATACTATCTACCTATTAATATATAGAGTAAGAAATATAATCTACTTAGTATAAGCTATTATTAAAGTTATTAAATATATATAATAGTAGATAAAAGAAGGAATATAAGGTTTAGAAGTTTTAATATAAGGTAAAGTAATATTAAGCGGAATATTCTATATAATTATAAGTATAATTATAAGTAGAATTACCCCTTAAAATCTTCTTTATAATTCCTCCTACCTTTATATACTTAAGATATTATAGTAAGATAGTTTATTAATATATAATAATTATTTATTACTAATTATATTACTTAAATATATTACTAGATAGATAAGCTAATATAATATTATAATAATATTAAGTCCTTATAACTAGAATCTTAAATTAATTATAAGTAGAGAATAGGTAAAAGACTAAGATAATAATAAGAAGCTATTATATATAAAAGTATCTAATAACTACGTAGTAGTATTAAAGAGGATTAAGAAGTTAAAGGAATTAGATATATAGAAGATAGCTACTAAAGAGGATTATATAAAGCTAGTAATTAAGGTAAAGGATATTATAAAGGAGGAAAGATATAAAAGAGGGATTTATAGTAATATAATTAAGTAATATAATACTTCTTAAATAGCTAATACTATATAATAGAATATTTTAAGATAGAGCTACGCCTTAAAGATAATAAAGAGGCTATTAAGGAATAAGCTAAGCTAGATAAATTAGTAAATAATATAGAGAATATAAATAGTATAACTAGTCCTATAAAAGAGGTAAATATATAATCTATCTTTAATCCTATCTTCTAATTAACTTAACTTTTAGAATACTTCTAAAGAAGATATAAATACTATTAGGCTAGAATTTACTAAATTTAATCTATTAATTATATAAATTATTAAGTAAAGGATTATATATTATAAGGGTCTAGAGGAGTTAAAAGATATATAAGACCCTAATACTATAAATACTTATATTAAGTTTATATAAGAGTATACTAATATATTTAATATAAAGGATCGCGTTATACCTAATCTTATAAAGAGGAATTAAGATAAGGAGAGTATCTTAATTAAAGTTAGTACTAATAGGAAAGAAATTAAGTATACTACTAAGGAGGATAAAGAAGAAGATAGGGAATATAAGCTAGAAGATACTAGTAAGACTAGTAGTAATAGTAAAGATAATAATAATAAGTATAAGTATAATAAAGAGGATAGTAATAAATAGAAGGATTATAAGTATAAGATTATAGAGATATCTAACTAGATAGATAGATAAGCTATCTACTAATAAATATTAAATAATTATATTACCTTTTTATATTACTATAAAGTATTTCTAATATTATAATCTAGTAAAATACCCTTATTAAAACTAAAGTCTTAGTAAGTTAAGTTAATACTTTAGTACTAATACTTAGTACTACCTTATAATATTAACTTAAATACTTAGTACTAACTATTAATACTAATTTAAATACTTAGGCTAGGAATTTAGTATTAACTTACTAAGAGTTAAGTTAGAAACTCGACTCGAGTTTAAAGTACTAACCTAACGCGGTTAGTCTAGTTATAATAAGATATTTATAGAGGTTATAAGATAATAGTATAAGTTATAAGATATTAATAGGGGTTATAATAAGATATCTACTATTATTTATAAGTTATATCTACTACTATAAGTTACTAAGGCCTTACTACCTATTTTAAGTAGAGGAGCTTTAATAATTTATAGGCTACTAGTATTAAATTAATAGCTTTATAAACTACTATAGTACTAATAGAGATACTATCTAGTCTACTAATTAGATATTAGAAATAAGCCCTTTTATTAAGAGAATAAGTAAGTAGTTATATTTATAAAGTCTTATTATCTTATTATCTTATTCCTAGATACTATTCTAGATATCTAATATAGCTATTATATTATCTATTAGACCCTTAAGATTATTTAATATTAGATAGATCTAGTAAGTACTCTATTAATATAAAACGTAGTTACTAAGCTTTTTCCTTTAATATAATATTAATATAACTAAGAATATAAGCTAGAAAGATATAGGATTTTAGTATAAGATTAACCTAATTTTTAGCTTAGAATAAGATATCTTATAAGATATCCTAGTAGTAAATTAGAACTTAGGCCTAATTAGGTAATATTTTTTTAGAAGCTAAAAGTTTAGCTTAAATCCTATTTAATACTAAAAAAACCTTTTAATAAACTTTAAAACTTATAAAGATATAAAGCTTTAAAGTTAATATAATAAATATATTAACTTATACTATAATAAAATTCTATATCTTTTAGTAAATAACTAAGAATAATTCCTAATATTATAATCTTAGTAAGATAATATAAGTAAGACTAAAGTCTTAGTAAGTTAGATTAATACTTTAATACTAATATTTAATACTAAGTAAATATTAGTACTAACTTAAATACTTAGACTAGAATTTTAGTATTAACTTACTAAGAATTAAGTTAGAGACTTAACTTTAAGTTTAAAGTATTAATTTAATATAACTAGTCTATTTACTATATATAATAGAGATTATAATATATTCTACCTTTAAACTATTATATATATAACTAGATATAGTTATCTTAGAAGTATATTACTTAGATATAAGAGGTTTCTTAAGTATTAGAGCTCTTATAAAAGGTTTTATACTTATTATATATTAGTTTAATAGTAGTAGACTAGCTATTTAGTAGTTAAATAATTATATATTAGGAATAGATATTATTTACTTATATACTTATTAATATAATAAATATATACTTATAAGGATAATATATTAAAAGTAGTCTAATTTATATAAGATAATATATTACTAATAACTATATATTATATCTTAATATAAATAAAGTAGAATAATTCTAAATATATCTCTTATATCTATCCTTAAATTAAGTTACTAGTAAGGCTACTTAAATTAAAAGTAGATCTTATAAGACCTTAGACCTATTATATAATAGATAGGCTAGTTAATATATACTAGGTTATTAGCGTATATAATTCTAATATTATTAGCTTATTATAAGACTCTAACTCTAACCCTATATTAAATCTACTTAGTTTTATTAGTAAAATCCTATTAAATCTAAGTAACTCTTATATTAGTATTAAATATTATCTTATAATTATTAGAATATAATCTATCTTATAAGGATAAATAAACTGTAACCGCATTTTATTTAAATAGTACTAAAGATTTAATCGTATTTTATTTAATTTTCTATTTCTAAATAAAATGCGGCTTGAACTCTAACCGATTTCTAGGAAAAGTATACCGTTAGAAAGCCCTTACTTAGCCCTATAAATTAACCTACTTACCTACCTTATTAGACTTAGTCTCGACTTTATATAATTTTCGGAATACTAGGATTTTCTTAATATTCCGGCCTTAACGGGTAATCTACTACTAGTATAAGCTTATCTTCTCTCGCTCGTTCCTTTAGTTATATATAGAAGTGAAATATATAAAAAGTATATAAGGATATAAAGCTAAGCTTAGGCTATCTAGTAAGCTAATTTTTAGCTAGAACGGATAGAGTTAGCTTAGATCTTTATAATAAAAACTAATAATTATCTAAATTACTAGAGATACTATATAAGATTACTAGATTTAAGTTAGATACTATATATAGATTAGATAGAGTTTAAAATTAGAAAAAATTAGAAAAAAGAAGTAGCTATATCGGGTAATATATAAGAAAGTTATTAAGTAAATACTATCTAGTAGAGATTCTTCTAGTACTTCCTTAGTATACTATCCTTAGACGTAGGATAAGTAGGATATCTACGCTAAATATAGCTATATATATATATAATTAGATTCTCCGAAGACTTAAATATATCCTAGAGCTAAAATATCTATAGAATTTCTATAGGAAAAAATTATATTAGGATTATAAGATTAAGGTAAGAGCTAGACGTAGGAATATCTCAGCTAGCCTTCTACTCGCGCGGGAGGGTTAGTTAGCCGCGAGAACCTTAATATAGCCGCCTGAACCGCCTACTTCTAATATCTCTCGACCTCCTTTCTTCCTCCTTCCTAGATTATCTATTAGAAAATCAACCTTTCTATCTAGGGCTGAAACCTATATAGGAAATTAACTCGTCTCTTTCTAATAAGATGGACTATATCGCGATTCTCGGAGATAGCGGCTTTCTAGCTTACTAAGAGTGTAAATACTCTATTCTTCCCTTAAGTCTTAACTATTACTTTCGTCGTACCCCGTATAGTCTTTCTACTAATATCCGAGAGGAGATTCTTTCCGAAGCTAGAAAATACCCTAGTCTTATTTAGGAAGCCTCCGGTATTAAAGACTCCGAAATCCCTAGCTCTTTTCCTTTTTTCTTTTATAATCTAGCTCTCTACTTAGACGGGTTAGCGTGCCAAGACTACCCCTATATAGCTAGATCTACTCGAGGTATTTCAAAGTACTATAGGGAGTCTCACGAATAGGAAAATCCTAGGGGGAAGGGTCGAATTATAAAGACTTCCTTAGTTGAGGTCCCTTAGGAATCTAGCGTTTACTACCAGTAATTCTTCCGGTTAATACCAGGTCATTCCTACTTTAGGGTGAACCCTAAACGACCCTTTTTAGGGCGAGAAACTAGGCCTAGGGAGGCTAGTTTACCCGAAGACGTTGAGGATAGAAGAGAGGTTGAAATTCGCTCCGAGAGTTCTAGGCCTTCTTCTAGAAATTCCCAAGGTATTTAGACTTTATTTCTATATGAAATGCTTTAACTAATAGTATATATAGACCCCTCGAAATAGGACCTAGAATGGACTACACTAGACTCGAAAGTTCTAGCGTATTGAAATACCTAGATACGAAAAATTCAATAAAACCTATTCGACGACCCGAGTCCCTAGCTAGAAAGGACTCGATGGGGCTATTATCTAGAAGGTCTAGATAGGCTCGAGTTACTAGAGCTAATAGGGGAGCTGAATACTCCCCTATTAAAAGTCGTCTGGCTAGCTTTCAACGAACTAGCCCGAAAGTCTCAAGAAACCCTATTAAATATAGGTATTTTCGCACGTTTCAAGATAGTTCGGACTGAAAAAAATCAGTCCTAAGCTAAACCCTTTCGAGCCTATCAGGATCCGAGTTAAATTTCAACTTATTCTCGCGGGTAGAAGCAGGTTTTCAGCTTTTTTATTAGAATCCAAGAGGATCCGAGCTCTAATAAATTTCCGAGGTATTCTTTTACCCCTGCTTAATAACTTTCCTACTAAAAGTTTATCCGGATCGCCTCCGATATCGATGATATTAAAAAATTCAAAGAAACTATTTAAAAAACCAAGTCCTCGAGAAACGAGGATTCTTCTAGCGAGTCTAACTAAATCGAGACTAGCGAAGAAGAAGAAGACGAATTCGATATTAAAGAAAATACTCGAATCCGGCCTAGAAATACTAGTAAGCTTTCTAGTTTATCTAAGCTAGAAAAGTCTTTACTAGATTTCTCGATTTCTCTTCTCGACTATTCTACTTCCGAAGACGAATACGAGCTCCCCCTAGTCGACGTACTAGCCGTTCTAGGACTAGATAAACGTGGGTTTAGGGGTCTAGATAGCTACCCCTCGATTCTATCGTCTTTTCTAAAAATTAGCCGTTTTCTCGTTCTTCGACTTGCTTTCGAAAATTCTTCCTATATCGAGGATGACCCTAACGACTTAGATTCGACTTCTAGTACTTTTAGTACTCCGGATCAATATTTTTCCGAGGCCGAACTTGCGGCAGGCCCTCTACTACGACTAAAAACTCTCGTGGATCGATTTCTCGTTCGGGGTTCTCATACTCCTTTCGAATGGATGCTAGACCTCCGGAGCTACGGAATAAAGATTACCCGGACTTCGACTTCCTTAGGAAAAGTCGATTAGGAAGGGGACTCGATTTCTTTAGGGGGTTCTTCTTTCTCGATTTCGGATTTTCAAGGATTTATTCACGGCCTTACTTCTTCGACTCGGGCTATCCTTTTTCGGGATATACTATTCGAAAATAGTATTTCTACGCGGAAAAGTCCTATCCGAAAAATCCCTGAGATTTCTTGGCAGAAACTATACGATAATCCGATCGATTCGACCCCGTTTTTAAATTTCTTATCGGATTCTCGTACAGATCTCGGGCTAGAAAATCCGGAAAAATTCCTATTCGACCGAATAGCTACTAGTCCCGATCTAGTTAGTCTATTCTCGATCCCCGGACCTTAGCTTACCTGGAATACCTGAAAGCTTTCCGATTAGATTTCAGTTATTCTTCTCTTTCTCGAAAAACTTCTCGTCCTAGTTTACGTGACTGGGGGTCAACCGGCTAGGGCTCCGGAACTACTATCCCTCCGGTATACGAATTCTACGAAGACTGGGACCCGGAATATCTTTCTTGAAAACGGACTTCTCTTTTTTATTACTTTCTACTATAAAGGAT